>JRHI01002549.1_pt1 | contig 12280 bp, 13 predicted proteins | sample 215371 | NCBI WGS metagenome assembly JRHI01 (sample SAMN02929681, study PRJNA255918) | sediment metagenome | biome: cave system; feature: Ice Cave; material: Sediment; isolation source: sediment from deep within a dark volcanic ice cave with no known source of... ...
CGATCGACCCCTCTTCCTGGCGCTGATGGCAATTCCGCGGGAGCCTCATCATCACCGTGCGCAGCCCCATCCGCCGCATCTCCGCGAAGCGCTCGCTGATGCCCGGCTTGACGATGTCCTTGAGGTGGATGGTGCCCAGCACCGTGTGGTCCTCGGCGACCACCAGCGGGGTGCCGCCGGAGCGCGCGATGGTCTCGACCTGCTCGCGCACCGCGTCGGGCAGGTGGCCGTTCGGGGTGCTGCCGTTGGCGCACCAGGCGGCGACGCTGTCGGCGGCGCCCTTGCGGATGCTGGTGCCGTTGCGGTCGACACCGCTCATCCGGGTCATCGCCGAGAAGGGCACGAATGTCCATTCCGACGTCTCCTCCTCCTCGACGCCGATGCGCCGGGCGAGGGCGACGATCGACCGCCCCTCGGGGGTCTCGTCGGGGAGGCTCGCCAGGGTGGCGGCGCGCACCAGCCGGCTCATCGTCACCCGCGGCGCGGGCACGAACTCCGAGGCCTGGCGGTTGCCCAGGGTGATGGTGCCGGTCTTGTCGAGCAGCAGGGTGTCGACGTCGCCGGCGGCCTCGACGGCGCGTCCCGACATCGCCAGCACGTTGCGCTGGAGCAGGCGGTCGATGCCGGCGATGCCGATCGCCGAGAGCAGGGCGCCGATGGTCGTGGGGATGAGGCAGACCAGCAGGGCGATCAGCACGGTGACGGTCACCGACGCGCCCGCGTAGACGGCGAAGGGCTGGAGGGTGACCACGGCGAAGACGAAGATGATGGTGAGCCCGGCGAGGAGGATGTTGAGGGCGATCTCGTTCGGTGTCTTCTGCCGGCTGGCACTCTCGACCAGTCCGATGATGCGGTCGATGAAGGTCTCGCCGGGGTTCTGGGTGATCTCGATGACGATGCGGTCGGAGAGCACCCGGGTGCCGCCGGTCACCGAGCTGCGGTCGCCACCCGCCTCGCGGATGACCGGGGCCGACTCGCCGGTGATCGCCGACTCGTCGACCGAGGCGATGCCCTCGACGATGGTGCCGTCACTGGGGATGATGTCCCCGACCTCGCAGACCACGATGTCGCCGCGGCGCAGCTCCGGCGCCGGCACGGGCTCCTCCTTCGCGCCCCGGCCACCCGGGAGCCGCCGGGCGACGGTGTCGCTGCGGGTGCGGCGCAGGGTCGCCGCCTGGGCCTTGCCGCGGCCCTCCGCGACCGCCTCGGCGAAGTTGGCGAAGAGCACCGTGAACCAGAGCCAGAGGCACACCTGGCCGACGAAGCCGACATCCTCGCCGCGGTTGAAGATCCCGGTGACGAAGGCGTAGGTGGTCATCACCGCGCCGATCTCGACGATGAACATGACCGGGTTGCGCACCATCCAGCGGGGGTTCAGCTTCCTGAACGACTCGCCGATCGCCGGCACCACGATGGTGGGGTCGAAGAGGCTGCTCTTCGGCTGCCGTCTGGGCTCGCGAGGGCCCAGGTCCGGTGCGGACACTGCCATGACCTCCATCCCTCTCAGTGGGCCAGCTGGCCCGCACGCAGCTGCAGGTGCTCGAGGATCGGTCCCAGCGCGAGCGCCGGGAAGAAGGTGAGCGCCCCGACGATGAGGATCACCCCGATGAGCAGACCCGTGAACAGCGGCGTGTCGGTGGGGAAGGTCCCCGCGCTCGCGGGCACGACCTTCTTCTTCACCATCGAGCCGGCGAGGGCGAGCAGCGGGATCAGGAAGATGAAGCGCCCGATCCACATCGCCGCCGACAGCGTGGTGTTGTAGTACAGGGTGTTGCCGCTCAGCCCGGCGAAGGCGCTGCCGTTGTTGCCGGTGGTCGAGCTGAAGGCGTAGAGGATCTCGGAGAAGCCGTGCGGTCCGGGGTTGAGCGGCCCCGCCTGCCCGCGGGAGACGAGCACCGAGACCGCGGTGAATCCGAGGATCGAGGCGGGCAGAGCGAGGATGCCGAGGGCGGCGAGCTTGACCTCGCGCGACTCGATCTTCTTGCCCAGGTACTCGGGCGTGCGCCCGACCATCAGCCCGGCGATGAACACCGCGAGGATGGCGAAGACCAGCATCCCGTAGAGGCCGGAGCCGACGCCGCCGGGGGTGATCTCGCCGAGCTGGATGAGCACCATCGGCACCAGGCCGCCAAGCGGGGTCCAGCTGTCGTGGGCGGAGTCGACCGACCCCGTGCTGGTGCCAGTGGTCGCCGCACCGTACTGGGCGGACTGGATGGCGCCGAAGCGGACCGACTTGCCCTCCATGTTGCCGCCCGACTGCTGTCCGGTGGAGGTCCAGGTCGCGCCCGCACGGGCCAGGGCGGGGTTGCCCGCCTGCTCCTGGTGGGCGGCGAAGGTGGCCCCGCCGACGAGGACGATCGCCATCGCGGCGAAGATCGCAATGCCCTGCCTGATGTTCTTCGCGTAGCGGCCGAAGGTGAAGGCCAGGCCGAAGGGGATGCAGAGGCAGAGCAGGATCTCGAGGGCGTTGGTGAACCCGGTCGGGTTCTCGTAGGGGTGCGCCGCGTTGGAGTTGAAGAAGCCGCCACCGTTGGTGCCGAGGTCCTTGATCGCCTCCATCGAGGCCACCGGGCCCTGGGCGATGCTCTGGGTTGCGCCCTCGAGGGTGTGCACCGCGGTGTACGCGTTGAAGTTCTGGATCGCACCCTGCGAGACCAGGACCACGGTGGCGACCACCGCGATCGGCAGCAGGATGTACAGGGTTGCACGGGTGATGTCGACGTAGAAGTTGCCGATGGTCTTCCCGCTGCGCCGGACCAGCCCGCGCACCAGGGCGATGGCGAGCGCGACCCCCGTCGCCGCCGAGAGGAACTGGTGGAAGGCCAGGGCGAGCATCTGCGACAGGTAGGTCATGCTCTGCTCGCCGGCGTAGTTCTGCCAGTTGGTGTTGGTGCTGAAGCTGATCGCGGTGTTCAGCGAGAGGTCGGCGGGCACGGCGGGCAGGTGGTTGGGATTGAGCTGCGCCTGAAAGGGCAGGCGGTCCTGGAGGCGCAGCAGCACGTACGTGAAGAGCACGCTGATGACCGTCACCAGCAGCATCGCCACCAGGTAGCCGATCCACGACTGCTCGCGCTCCTCGTCGACCCCCATGACCCGGTAGCACCCCCGCTCGATGGGGCGCAGGACCGGGCTGAGGATGGTGCGCTGGCCGCGGAACACCTTGAACATGTAGCCGCCGAGGAACCACGCCGCCACGAACACGGCGAGGAAGGTGACCACGAAACCGGTGATCTCGTAGCCCACGTCAGAACCTCTCGGGGAGCAGCAGGGCGATGAGCAGGTAGATCGTGGCGGCGAGCGCGATCAGCCCGCCGACGACGTAGCCGGTCAGCATCTCAGAGCCTCGTCAGCGCGGCGATGTAGGCGAAGCTCATCACCGCGAGCACGCCGATGACGAGCAGTGCCAGCAGGTCCGGCGGCACCCCCTCCTCTCTCTCAGCGGTCGCCGGTCAGCGCCGGCGACAGGTCCACGGTGTGATGCACCTGCAGCGGTCCGCCGGCGGGCGGTGCGCCGTCGAGCGGGACGTGGAGGCCGTCGCTCCACGGCCATGGGCCGCCCGACACCAGCGCGCTCGCGCCGCCGTCGCCGTGGTGGGTGATGCCGACGACGCGACCCAGCGGGCGTCCGCCATCGTCGACGACGCGGCAGCCGATGTACCGCCGAAGCTGCTCTGCGCTCATGGGACGAGGCTAGTCGACAGACCCTGAACGATCCCTCAACGACCCGGGCCCGGGGCGGCGGCTCCAAATTACAGTTCTGTTATTATCAGTGGGGCCCGGTCGGACCGACCGGTGGAGGATCCGCCGTGCGTCCGACCGATCGCCACCTCCCAGAGCCCCCCAACCTTGCCGGGCCTTCCCGCTCCCGTCACGAGAGGGCTACGTCCGCCCCATCCCTCTCGCCAACCCCTCCCCCCACACCCTCGTGAGGCGGACCGACAGCCGTGACCAACGTGGGGAGGCCCGGCTCCACGCGGCCGACCTGGAGGGGCGGCGCACCGCGCTGCGGCGCCGACGGCGCCGGGCGGCGCGCTCCGGGCAGGTGATGTCCGCGCTGATCATCCTGGTGTCCGCATGGGCGGTCATCGCCGCCACCACGGGCATCGTCCTCGGCCACTGAGCGCGCGCCCGGCGGCTACCCGGCCGATCGCTCCGTCGAGACCGGTTCGAGATCGGCGCACAGCGCCCGCAGCGCCAGGCGCATCGTCCCTCTGACGGTGGCGAGCGGCACGCCGGTCATCTCGCTGATGTCGGTCTGCGAGTACCCCGCGTACAGGGACAGCTCGAGCGCCCGGCGCTGGTCGCCGGGGAGTGCCGCGAGTGCGCGGCCGACCTGCTCGCGGCCGGGCGTCGCAGCCACAGCGCCCGCCTCGGAGCCATCAGCCGGGCCGAGGAGGTCGAGAAGGCCGTCCTGGCGCGAACGCGCGTCCCTCCCCGGCAGCGCGGCGATGGCGCGGGTGCGCACCATCGTGCACAGCCATGCCCCCATGCCACCCCGCCCCGGCAGACCGTCCGGGGCACCCCGCCAGATCGACAGCAGGGTCTCCTGCACCACCGTCTGGGCTGCCGCCTCGTCGCCCAGGACTCGGAGGGCGACGGCGTACGCAACGCTCCCGTGGCACTCGTAGAGCGCCTCGATCCCCGCCGGTGACCGGCGAGCGAGGAGATCGATGATGCGTGCGTCCGCCGACTCCGGGCCGCGGTGGGCGAGGCCACGGATCGCACGATGACGCACACACCACCTCTGACGGCCCCTGGGTCCACCGGCCTGACGATCCCGCGCCGCCCGTCGAGACCGCCGAACTCTGACTGAACTGTAATATTACGCGAGCGTCGCAAGATCGGGCAGAGCAGTGCGGCGTTGCGCGGATCGATGCATACTGTTCTGGTTCGGGTCGCTACCAGCACCCCTGAACGGATGGCCGTTCGGCGCAAGGGTTTCCAGTTCCTCGGGGTTCACGCAAGCGTGCGTCCGCTATGCGTGGAGGAAACCACGCCATGGCCTTGAGCAGGCCGAAGAAGCGGCAGCGAGTCACGCCCGCCGCGAGCGACGCGGACACCCGCGAGTCCGTGGATGCGCGTACCCTCGCCGAGGCGACCGCGCGCGTCAGCGACCCGTCGGGACGGCTGGCCGGCGAGGACGCGGTCGGCGCGACCGCCGAGGACGCCGCCCACTGGATCGCCGTCTACAGCGAGCTGCTGGCCTTCAAGGCCGAGCTGCTGGAGATCACCGCGAGACGGCGCGGCAGCATGTCGAGGGACGCCCGCGGCGAGGCCGAGGCCGACGACGTGGTGATCGGCGCCCAGGCCGACAAGTACAGCCGGCGGCTTCGGGAGTGGAGGGCTCAGGTCGCCACCATGGCACCGGCCGGCCCCGGCGCGCCGGCCGTCGCCCTCTTCGTCGAGGGCCGCGCCCGAACCTTCGGGCACCTGCACATCGATCCCTGGAAGCGGACCGTGGCGAACGGCGGGCGGCCGCCTGGGTCAGCGTGGCGCTTCCGGAGCCGAGCATCGTCGACGCGGTGATCGTCTGCGTCCCCGGGGTGGTGGACGCAATCAGCAGGCCCGTCGCCCGCCCGGCCGCGTCGGTGGTGGCGGTGGTGCTGCGCAGCGACGCGTCGCCGCTGCTGCGGAAGGTCACGGTGATGCCGGGGAGCGACGGGCTGATCGTGGCCACAACCGACGAGGCCGTCGTGCCGTCGGCGGTGACGTGATCGGGAGCCAGCGACACCACGACCGACGCGACACCGGCGTCGGCGCGCGCGCCCGCCTGCGGCGGCGCACCCATGCACACGGCGATCAGCACCGTCGCCGGCAACGCCCGTCGCCCGTGCATCGCTCCGCTCCCTCCTCGCTCGTGGTCGCCGACGGCGGCGGATCATAGCCACGGCATCGGTGCCGTCACAGGAGTCGGCTGTTGCACGTGACCGTGGTTGTGACGGCGCGACGTTCGCGCTACCGTGCGTCGCTCGGTGCCGGCGCACCGTGGCCGGGGCGACAGGGAGAACGACGCGGATGCAGACGCAGGGCACTCTCGCGCGCCGGAGTCTCGCGTCGGTGCTCCAGGACATGCAGTCGCAGCGCGCGACCGGTACGCTGGTGGTGACATCGCCCGATGCGTGCTGCTCGCTCCACCTGCTCTTCGGCCACATCTTCCACGCCACCGGTGACTCCGGTCGCGGCGCGGAGGCGGTGATCACCGCGCTCTCGTGGGGCGAGGGCGAGTTCCGCTTCGACCCCCGGGCGACGCTGCCGCACGACCAGACCATCACGGTGTCCACCGGCGACCTGATCGCCGAGGCCGATCGCCGGCGCCCGGCGCCCCGGCCGGCGGCGCTCCCGCCCGCGGACACCTGGCGCCCACCGGTGACGCCACCCCCGGCGGCCGCCACGCCGCCGCGCCGGCGGCTTCCTCTGCCCACGGGCACGCCGCTCTGCGCCGGCCTGAGCAGCGACCTCGTCGACACCGACCGGCTGATGCGCACCCTCGAATCCGACCGGCTCACCGGCTACCTGCGCCTCCAGACCGGGGACTTCACCGGCGTGCTGCTGCTCGCGCGGGGGCGGATCCTCGAGGCGTGGTGCGGACCGGAGACGCCCGTCCTCGGCGGCGACGCCGTGCAGCGGCTGCGCCTGCGCATGGACGGCGGCGACGGACGCCTGGTGATCGTCGAGCTGACCGCCGAGGCGGTGGTGGCGCTCACCCAGCTGCTCGTCGCGCCGCCCGTCGCCACCGGGCTGCTCGGGCGCTTCGTCGACTTCGACCAGCTCCTCCAGCACCTCGGCGAGGAGCGGTTCGACGGCTCCGTGACGGTCGAGACCGAGACCGAGACCGGCGTCGTGCTGCTGTACCAGGGCACGCTCGTCGGTGCGTACACGGAGTCGGAGCCCGACCTCACCGCGTCGACGTTCCCCGTCGGGCGGCTCACGACGCATCATCCCGCCCGCATCGAGGTCCGGGGGCGCACCGCCTGAATGTGTCGCACGGGTTGACATGGCGCTGTCGATTGCACGTCATCGACGTCTGGGTGTCGCACCAGTTGACACCATCTGCGACATCATCACCTCACAAACGGGGTCTCGAAGACGGCATACTGTGTGGCCCCGGAGCCGGGCGAGCAGCGGGAGCGACGTGGCGCGAAGGTCCTGCAAATGCCGCCCTCATGCGAGCAGAGATGACGGACGATCTGAACGATGACGAGCGGTGGTTCGCCCACCTCCTCGCATCGGTGCCCACCCCGGCGTCGCTCGGCGGCGCGGGCTCGGTCGCGCCCCCGGCCGCCCGCGCGAGGCAGCGGCGATTCGCCGGCCGGGTCGGCGTCCTCATGCCGCTGCTGCTCGCGCTGGCGGTGATCAGCGCAGGCGTCGGTCTGACCCTGCCGCGACTCCACGGCGGCCGCCAGGTCGCGCCGGTCACCGCGGGCGCGCCGCCCCCCCGCTCCGAGGCAGCGCTCGCCGGTGACGACGTCCATCAGCTGGTGGTGCTCTTCGGCGGCCGTGGCGGCGACGGCGCCCTGCTCGACGACACCTGGTTGTGGGACGGCGGCCACTGGTCGCAGCAGCACCCTGCGCACAGTCCCTCCGCCCGCCGCGCGGCGGCGATGTCCTCGGACCCGGACGACGGCGGCGTCCTGCTGCTCGGCGGTCTCGACGCCGGCGGCGTGCCCGCCGCCGACAGCTGGACGTGGAACGGCAACGACTGGCAGCCGCTCCCCGCCGCGGGGGCACCGCCGCCGCGCAGCGGTGCGGCGATGGCGTGGGACCCGATCGCCGGCTCGCTCGTCCTCTACGGCTCCCCGGGGGGCGCGGCCGAGCCGGCCGGCACCACCTGGATCCGGAGGGAGCGGGCGTGGCAGCGCCGCCACGACGACGTCGCACCCCCGGCGTGCACCTCGCCGATGGCCTTCGACGACGCCACCCGGGCCCTGGTGCTGGTCACCGGTCATGGCTGCGGTCCTGGCGCGGGACTCACCTGGACCTGGGACGGCCACATCTGGGCTCAGGAGCGCCCGGCCGCGTCACCGCCGGCGGCGGACCGGGCCACGCTCGCCTACGACCAGAGCAGCCAGCAGCTCGTGCTCTTCCTCCCACCACCGGACTCGGGCGGTCCCTGCGGGCTGACGTGGACCTGGGACGGGGCCGGCTGGACGCTCCGCGGCCCGTCCCCGCCGGCGAGCACGGCGACGGTGGTCGCCGATCCGGCCAGCCGGCGGCCGCTGCTGCTCACGGTCACGGGAGAGACCTGGTCGTGGGACGGCGCCACGTGGCAGGCCCTGCAGGGCGCCGCCGCCCACCCGGCCACGGGCACCGCGACCCGGTCGAACCCGTGCGCGAGTGCCCACCGATGACAGGGAGGTAGACCGGATGAGGTTGTCGAGCGCTCTGCTCCTCGTGGTGTTCGCGATCACGATCGCGGGCTGCGGTGGTGATCCCGCCGCGCAGGCAGGCCTCTCCTCCCGCTATCCGCAGTGCCTGCAGAAGAGCCAGGAGCTCTACGACTACCTGCGCACCGGCGTCGACCACACCGCGGGTCACGCGATGGACCTCGGCATGGCGGATCGCAGGGCCGACATCCTCTACGCGCCGACGGATGCGCAGGACGGGCTGATGCGCGCCGAGGCGCAGCGGGGCATCCTCGACTGCGAGAAGGCGGTGAGCGAGGGGAGGGTGCCGCTGCTCGCCCCGAGCACCAACCTCCCGGTGGGCCCCGGGGTCACGGCGACCGCGATCACCCTCGGTCTCCTCACCGACTTCACCGGCTCGTTCAAGGGTCTCGGGAGGAGCATCTCCCAGGGCACCGAGCTGTTCTGGCAGGACCAGAACAAGGCCGGCGGCGTCTGCGCCCGCAGGGTGCAGCTCATGGTCAAGGACCACGGGTACAACGTCCAGAACGCGGTGGGCCTCTATGCCCAGATCAAGGACAAGGTGCTCGCCTTCCAGCAGCTGCTGGGGTCGCCGGAGACGGCGGCGCTGCTCAACAAGATCGCCATCGACGGGGTGCTCACCCTGCCGGTGTCCTGGTCGTCGCTGCTCCTCGCCAATCCCTACGTGGTTCTCAGCGGCACCACCTACGACCTCGAGATGATCAACGCGGTCGACTGGCTGATGAAGCACCGGGGGATGAAGGCCGGCGACAAGCTCGGCCACATCTACCTCGAGGGTGAGTACGGCGAGAACGCGCTCTCGGGGAGCCGGGAGGCGGCCGGTGCCAACGGCCTCGGCCTGGTCGAGGCGAAGGTCCTCACCAGCCAGGCCGACATGTCGGTGCCGATGCAGGCGATGAAGGCCGCCGGTGCGCGGTACGTGCTGATGACCACCACGCCGGCACAGCTCGCGTCCGCGGCCGCGTTCGTCTCCGCCACCAACATTGACGTCACCGTCGTCGGCAGCAATCCGACGTTCCTGCCCGCACTGCTCGACGCGCCGGCGAGCAGATCGGCACTGGAGCAGCGGTTCTTCGTGGTCGCCTCCAACGCGTCCTTCTCGAGCACCGCCCCGCTCCCGACCAGGGTGCGCACCGAGTACGAGGCCGCCCATCCCGGCGAGGCCTACAACAGCGGCGTGATGTACGGGTACGGACAGGGCGAGATCATGTTCAAGGTTCTCGACGCGGCCTGCGTCGCCGGTTCGCTGACCCGCCCCGCGCTGCTGCAGGCGTTCCAGAAGATCTCCAGCGTCGACACCAGCGGGCTGATCGCTCCGCTCGACTACTCGCGCCCCGGCCAGCCGCCGGCGCGGGCGGTGTACGTGCTGCAGCCGGACCACCTCCAGCCGGGTGGGCTGAAGGTGGTGGAGGACCTCTTCTCGTCCTTCGAGGCGCAGGCGTTCCGGCGGACGTAGGGGCGCTAGCCGCCGGCGAGGGGGAGGGTGAAGTGGAAGCGCGCCTCGCTGCTGCCGGCGAACTCGTTGCGCACGATCGCGAGCCCGAGCGCCCTCATGCGATCCGCCCAGAAGGCGACGACGAGGTCGCTCTCGGGCTCGCGGCGGAGGTAGCGCTCGTAGAGGAGCCGGGCGACCTGCTCGGTGGAGGTGGTCGTCGACAGCGGGACGGGCACCGGTCCGGCGCCGGTCCAGAAGTCGAGGAGACCGGCCTGCGCCGCCGGGCCGGTGCCATCGCCGGTGGCCTGGGCGAGGATGAGTTGGCCTCCGTTGGTCCAGACGATCCGCGGCACGCCCAGGTCGAGGAAGCAGAGCAGGTGACCGGAGGCGTCGGCGCGCGGTTGCGCCTGGCCGGCGCCGGGGTAGCCGGACGACGCGAGGAAGTCCGGGCTGACCGCACACCGCCCCGGCGGCACCGCGGCTCCCCGAGCCCGCACCGTGAGCACGCGCTGGAAGTGCGCCTCGAGATCGGCGAAGGTGGCGAACTGCTGGTAGCTCAGCGTGACCGCACCGGGATGGTCGGCGCCGACCAGACAGCTCACGCCGGCGACGGCGAGACCCTGGACAAAGCGGTGACAGCCGTGCACGAACCCCGGGAGGGTGGCGAGCAGCGCGCGCTCGCCGGCGTTGGGGTAGGCGACGGTGGACGCGAAGGAGGACGCCGACCGCCGCTCCGCGTGGATCGCCGAGACCAGCCCCGCACCGACGGCGGCGGCGGCGGTGACGGCCAGCGCACGCCGGCCCATGCTGCGCATCTGCACGTCGTAGCTGTTTGGGGTGCCCGCTGTCCAGTACGGCCGGCGTGCCCTTCACCCACATTGCTGCACCTGCATCTTTCGGCCATGGAGCTGTCGGTCCGGACAGGCTCGCAGCGCGGTGTTGGCAATCGTCTCCGCAGCGGATAGGCTTCGGCGTCGACCGTCACCGGCCGCTCGTGAGCTGAGGACATCGCCATGCGACCACACGTGTCCGTTCCGCACGACGTCCGGCGCTGCCCGCTCTTCGCGCGTGACCTCGGACCCCTGGAGGCGATGCCCGCCTGCCCCGGGTACGAGCCGGTGCCGCCTCCCCCACGCACCTCGACCGGGAACCCGGCCTCACGGCGGGTGACGACCTGCTGGCACCTGACCGCCGACACCGTGAAGTGGTTCCGCTGCGCTCCCCTCTGCCACCATCCGGAGGCGGAGCGCATCGTGCGGGCGGCCCGCGAGGTGGCCGGCAGGGTCTGACCTCAGATCTCGACCCGCGGCCGCCACCGGTTCCAGGCTGCGCTGCGCGCTGGTCTCGACCGCATCCGGCGGCGCCAGCACCTCCCCCACCCCCACCGGCAGCTCGAGCTCCAGCGTCGCCGGTCCCGCGTCCGCCGGCGCCGCGTGCCGCTGCGCGCCGGGACGCACGTAGCGGCTGAGATTGCCGAACGCGTGGTGGCGCTTGGTGAGATGGATCGAAGCTGCGGCGGGTGAGCCGGGTCGGAGCGTCGGTCGATCCCGGCCGCACCCGGCGCAGTGTGGCCTCGACCGGCACAGCCCCCCCGCAGGGGAGCCTCCGCAGCGCCGCGACCGGCGGCGCGGAGACTCCCGGGGCGACCTGCTAGACGGCGGTCGCCTTGGCGATGGCGAAGTGGTGCAGGGGGACCTCGGTGATCCTGGGCGGCTTGACGCCCACCTTCTGGAGAGCGGGTCCCAGCCGCTCGCGCAGGAAGGTCTGCTGGTCGGCGCTGCTGTCCCACACCTCGACGACGCGCCACGTCCCGTCCCCGGCCGCACCCGCGCAATGCACGACCAGGCCGTTGGGCGGGTTGGCGTCCATGCGGACCTCGCCCCGGACGCGCTCGTACACCTCGATGTCGACGTCGGGCGGCTCGATGATGAAGCAGACGGCCATGTGTACCCCCTTGCGGTGACGGATGCCGCAGGCCCGGCGATGCGAGGTCACGGACGCGAGGTCACGGCGTGACCGTCGAGGTGGGTCGATCCTCCACCACGGGACCTGCGAGAGGTGACGGTGAGGAGGCGGGCTGCGGCGACACCGTAGTCCCCCTCCACCGGCCTGTCAATCGTTTGTGGGGACGCGGTGCGTCTGGCTGGTGGCAGACCGGCGGCGGCGTCGAGGTCATCGTCTCCAAGGGGCGCACACGCCTGGTCGACAACACCGTGCGGAGCTTCCCGAGGGTGGCGTCCAGAGAATGCGGCTGACCCTGGAGACCACCCCGGGCGGCGACGGCACGTCCACGATCAGCCGCTCAGGTACCGGCGGATGCTCTGGATCGAGGGCACGAAGTAGTACGCCCCCGTCAGCGGGCGGCTGTAGTACGTCAGCGCGTCGCGGACACCGTCGGACACCCCTGCCATGCTGAGGCTCCCGCGTAATCCAGTCCTGAACTCGTCTGATTAGGGCCTTC
>JRHI01002550.1_pt1 | contig 12275 bp, 12 predicted proteins | sample 215371 | NCBI WGS metagenome assembly JRHI01 (sample SAMN02929681, study PRJNA255918) | sediment metagenome | biome: cave system; feature: Ice Cave; material: Sediment; isolation source: sediment from deep within a dark volcanic ice cave with no known source of... ...
AAATAACTCTGCCCAGGTGGGGCCAGTCGACGATGCCGTTCCTACCTCGGGTCCGGATCCGTCGGAGTACGGGAACCCGGTGACGTTCACCGCAACGATCACGACCTCCGACGGCACCGGGCCCACCGGGCTCGTGAACTTCCTCGCCGGCGGTGCCGTCATCGGATCAGCGAGCTTGTCACCGGGGCCGCCGGCGCAGGCCACGTACACCAGCCGCGCGTTGAGCCCTGGCACACACGACCTGTCGGCCGTGTACGCAGGTGACGCCACCCATGACGGCAGCGCCGCGGCCACGGTGGCCCACCGCGTCATCCCGAGCCAGACGACGGTGTTCCCGTCCTCCTCCCCGAACCCGTCCACCCCCGATCAGGCGGTTGCGCTGTCGGCATCGCTCCTCGGCGTGGGTGCCATGCCGGACCTCTCGTATGTCGGCGAGTCGGGCGACCCGGTTGCCGGGGGTCGGAACGGCTTCCTCCAGGGTGACGTGAACAGCATCACGGTCGGCGGCTCGACGGCGTCGCTGACGGTGCGGGTGAGCGGCAGGGAGTCCTGGTCCATGACACTGGCCGCTCCGGCGGGAGGTCAGCTGCATGCGGGCAGCTACGCCGGAGCAGCGCTCCCCTCCGGCACCCAGGGCTCGGCGCCCGGCCTCGAGGTCCACACCGACGGACCCCTCTGCACCCAGGTGTCCGGGGACTTCTCCATCATGTCGATCGATGCGGCACCGGACGGTACGGTGGCTGGGGTCAGCGCGACCTTCAACCAGCATTGCAACGGTGCGAGCGCCGTCCTCCAGGGCACCGTTCACGTGCCCGCACTGGTGCGACCCACGGGGACCATCACCTTCCGCGATGGATCCACCGTGCTCGGCGTGAGGACTCTCGACGGTACCCGCCTCTCGGCGGCGATGACCGTCCCCCCGCTCACCCGTGGTGGCACGCCGTCAGCGCCGAGTACTCAGGCGACTCGCACTACGCGGGCAACCCGGCCCCCGACGGACCCGCCACGATCACACAGCGCGTGGGCGCGGTGCCCACCGTGACGCTCACCTCGGCGCCGAACCCCTCGGTGAGGCTGACCGACGTGAGCTTCACCGTCGCCGTCAGCGCACCTCCCGGCGAACCCACGCCGACCGGTCAGGTCACGGTCTATGTCGACAGCGCGGGCGTTCTGGGCAACACCCTGGACGGCAACGGTCGGACGATGGTGGGAGACGGTGTTCTCGACACCGGGAAGCACACCGTCACCGCCGTGTATGGCGGTGACAGCGTGACCCAGGGTGCCAGCTCATCGCCGGTGACGCAGACCGTGGTCGCAAGCCCGGGCAGCGTGGTGCCCACCATGACGGTGACGACCTCGGCCGGCACCGTGGCCATCGGCGACCACCTGACCGTCGGCGTCACGATGGCCGGGCCCGCAGGCAGCCCGCCTCCGGCGGGCACCGTGCACCTGACCGACGGCCGGGTCAACCTCTCGCCGGTGCTGCTCGTCGATGGGAGCGCCTCCCTCGAGTATGTCGCGACTGCGCCGGGCATGCACACCCGGACGGGGTGGTTCGCGGGCGACGGCACCTACACCACGGCCTCCGCCAGCACCGTCGAGTCGGTCACGGGTCAGGGCGCAACGGCGCTGGACCTGTCTTCGTCCTCGTCTCCCTCGGTCCCCGGTCAGCGCATCGACCTCGTCGCCCAGGTGGTGGCGGGCGGTGCCGGCACGCCGACGGGCTCGGTCACCGTCTCCGACGGCGGCACGGTGCTCGAAACCCTCCCGCTCGATCCGACCGGCGCGGCCCACCTCCTCCTCGTGCCCTCGCCGGGGGGCCACCGGTTCACCGCGACCTACGGCGGCGACGCAACCTACGCGGGGAGCTCCGGTGCCCTCACCCAGGAGGTCGCCGCCGCCAGCCCCAGCCGGCGCTTCGTCAACCAGCTGTACAACGACATCCTCGGCCGCCCCGGCGACGACGGCGCCGCGGCCTGGGCCTCCGAGCTCGACCGCCACCGCGTCGACCGCACCCACGTCGCCCTCGCGCTCAGCACCTCGACGGAGTACATCACCAGTCAGGTGCAGGCGACCTACCTCGCCCACCTCGGCCGGGAGGCCGATCCCCAGGGGCTCGAGTTCTGGGTGGGCTACATCCACCGGGGCGCCACGTTCGAGGATCTGGAGATCTCCTTCCTCGGCACGCCCGAGTACTACCGGAGCTCTGGCAACACCGACGACACCTTCCTCACCGCGCTGTACATGGACGTGTTCGGCCGCGACGTCGACCCGGACGGTCGCCGTTACTGGGACGGTCGCCTCGCCCACGGCGCCCCCGCCTGGCAGGTCGCGGCCTCGGTGGTGCGGAGCTACGAGGCGATGTCGAACCGGGTCACCGACGACTACCGGCTGCTCCTTGGCCGCGATCCCGATCCGCGGGGACGCGACTCCTGGACCGCGCTGCTCCAGCAGGGCACCCGCGACGAGACCCTGCTCGCCCAGCTGGCCGGCTCCGACGAGTACTGGAACCTCACCCTGGCCTACTGACCGCCGCCCTCCGCGCCGCCCGCGCCCTGTTCGGCGAGGTACTCGCCGAGCCGCTGGTAGGCGGCGCGCTTGCGCCGGTCGGTGATCTCCGTGTAGACCCGCAGGGTCTCGAGGGTGGCGTGGCCGAGCACCTCCTGGACGAGGCGGACGTCGCCGTCGGTGGCCTCGAGCAGGGTGGTGGCGGTGGTGTGCCGGGCGCCGTGGGGGGTGCGCAGGTCGGCGATGAGGGCGAAGAGGGACGGGTTCTCGGCGAACCGGCGGCGCAGCGCCAGCAGCGCGCTGCGGGCGCCGTCGGTGGTGAGGCGGTTGCCCGCCGGGGCCCTGCCCCCGACCAGCTCGGGGCGGGCCAGGCTGATGAAGAGCGCGGCGCTGCCGTCGGGGCCGCGGCGGTCGAGGTACTCGCGCACCGCCGCGAGCGCGCCCTCGGTCATGTACACGGTGCGGTGTTTGCCGCCCTTGCCGAGCACCCGGAACCCGTCGGGGCGGACGTCGGTGCGGTCGAGGGCGCAGGCCTCGGAGATCCGGCAGCCGGTGGCGATGAGCAGGTGGACCAGGGCGCGGTCGCGGAGGTCGCGCAGGCTCACCGCGGGCAGGGCCGCGAGCAGCCGGGGCACCGTCTCGGTGGGGACGGGGTGGGGGTCACCGACGGCGTAGCGGGGCACGATCACCACCCGGCTGAACTCCTCGGTGGTCCAGCCCTCGTCGTACGCGTAGGCGAGGAAGCGGCGCAGCGCCACCAGCGCCCGGGCCCGGCTGCGGGCGTGGATGAGCACCCGGGCGAGCTCGATCTGGTAGCGGCGGAGCCGCTCGCGGTCGATCGCGTCGCACCACCGGTTCTCCACCGGATGGGTGCGCAGGTAGGCGACGAACTTGGCCAGATCCTGGCGGTAGGCGCGCACCGTGGTGGACGGCCGGTTGCGCTGCACCCGCAGGTTGTCGAGGAACTGCTCCACCTGGTCGGGCAGCGGGTCGCCCGGACCCGGGACCTGCTCGGCCCATGCCGGGCGGCGCAGCGCGCCGCGGCCGCCGCGCCGCCGGGAGGTCGCCGCGGTGCTCATCTGCTCAGCGAGTGTACCGGGCGGAGGCGGTGTCTTCCTCAACCCCCGGCGGCGGCGGCGCGCACCGGCGGCGACTCGACGGCGATCACCACGGTGCCGTCGGGGTCGCGGCGCAGGCCGGCGACGCGGAGGACCTCGTCCTCGTCGATCGAGTCCTCGTCGATGAGCGCGCGGGTCAGCTCGTCGAGCCGCCAGCGGTGCTCGTTCAGCAGCGCGCAGGCCTGGTCGAAGCACTGCTCGACGATCAGCCGCACCTCGGAGTCGATGATCTCCGCGGTGGTCTCGCTGTAGGGACGCTGACGGCCGAAGGGCCCTCCCCCCTCGCTCTCGTCGCCGAAGTTGAGGGGGCCCACCCGGTCGCTCATGCCCCAGCGCGTCACCATCTGGTGGGCGATCTGGGTGACCTGGCGGAGGTCGCTCTCGGCGCCGGTGGTGACCAGTCCGTAGACGACCTGCTCGGCGGCGCGGCCGCCGAGGGCGACGGTGATCCGCGAGCGCAGGTAGTCCTCCGGGTAGTTCTGCCGGTCGTCGACCGGGCTCTGCACGGTGACCCCCAGGGCCATGCCGCGGGGCACGATCGACACCTTGCGCACCGGGTCGGTGCCGGGGATGAGCAGCGCGAGCAGCGCATGCCCGGACTCGTGCACGGCGGTGCGCTCTCGGTCCTTGGGGGTGAGCACGATGTGGCGGGCGGCGCCGAGGATGATCTTCTCCAGCGCATTGCTGAAGTCCTGCCGGGTGACCGCGTCGTGGCCCAGCCGGGCGGCGAGCAGCGCCGCCTCGTTGACCAGGTTGCGCAGCTCGGCGCCCACCAGCCCGGTGGTCATGGCGGCGACGGCGTCGAGGTCGACGCTGGCGGCGAGGGGCACCTCGCGGGTGTGGATGCGGAGGATGGCGGCCCGCCCCGCCCGGTCGGGCGGCTGGACCATGACCCGCCGGTCGAAGCGTCCCGGCCGCAGCAGCGCGGAGTCGAGGACGTCGGCGCGGTTGGTGGCCGCGAGCACGACCACCCCCTCCCGGGAGTCGAAGCCGTCCATCTCGGTGAGGATCTGGTTGAGGGTCTGCTCCTGCTCGTCGGTCCCGCCCAGCCGCATCCCCGAGGCGCGGCTGCGGCCGATCGCGTCGAGCTCGTCGATGAAGATGATCGAGGGCGCGGCGGCGCGCGCCTTGGCGAAGAGGTCGCGCACCCGCGAGGCGCCGACGCCGACGATCATCTCCACGAACTCGGAGGCGGAGATCGAGAAGAAGGCCACCCCGGCCTCGCCGGCGACGGCCCGGGCGAGCAGCGTCTTGCCGGTGCCGGGGGCGCCGACGAGGAGCACGCCCTTGGGGATGGTGCCGCCGAGGCGCTGGTACTTGGCCGGCTCGCGGAGGAAATCGACCACCTCCTCGAGCTCCTGCTTGGCCTCCTCGATGCCGGCGACGTCGGTGAAGGTGGTGCGCGGCCGCTCCGGGTCGTAGAGCCGGGCCTTGCTCTTCCCCAGGCCGAACACGCCGCCCGCGCCGCCGCCGGAGCTGCGCCGGATGATGAGCAGGAAGAGGCCCAGGAAGAGCAGGGTCGGGCCGAAGCTGATCAGGATGGTGAGCAGGGTGCTGCTGCTCGCCGGGTTGGCGCTCACCTGCACGTGGTGCTGCTCGAGCAGCAGCTCGAGGTTGTCGCCGTTGGGTCCGCTGGCGAAGGCGGGCCGCTCGGTGTGGAGGTCGACCGACTTGTCGCTGCTGCCCGGTGCGCCGACCGCCTTCTTCGCCTTGCCGTCGATCGACTCGCCGGTGCCGGTCACGCTGACCACGTTGTCCTTCTCCACCTCGTCCTTGAAGGTGGAGTAGGGGATGGTCACCCGGTGGACCGAGTTCTGGCCAGGGCCGAAGTTGGCGATCAGGATGTTGGCGACGAGGACCACCCCGACGAGGATCCACCACCGCGACGACCGCCACAGCGGCCGGCGGGCCGGGGGGGTGGGACCGCCCGGCGGCTGTCCCGGACGGGGCGGCGACATCGACATATTGAGACCCAGCCTACCAGGGGAGGCCGATCCTCAGACCTCGGCGTGGGCCGCGGGCGGCGCCCCGGCCGCGGCCCGGCGGCGCTGCGGCAGCATCAGGGCGAGCAGCACGCCGATCGCGGTCAGCCCGGCGGTGAGCAGGAAGAGGTCGGCGATGGCGCTGCCGAAGATCTCCAGGCCGATGCTGTTGGCGAGCCCGGCGACCCCGCCCTGGCCCTGGGCGGCGACCCCATGGAGCGCGGTGTTCCCCGGGGCGACCGAGGGCAGCAGGGCGGCGCGGTCGTTGAGCTGCTGAGCCTGCTGGCCGGTGAGCAGAGCCGTGAGCAGGGCGAGCCCGAGCGCTGACGCCACCCGGAGCACGATGTTGTTCAGCGCGCTGGCGCGGCTCACCATCCGCATCGGGAGCACCGAGATCGAGCCCGCCATGATCGGCATGAAGGCGAGGCCGAGGCCGAGGTTGCGGATCGCCAGCCAGACGATGAACTGGCCCTTCGACGTCGAGACCGTCATCGCGTGCATCAGGTAGGAGCTCCAGGCCACCACCGCGAGGCCGATCACCGCCGGCCAGCGGGCGCCGATCCGGTCGTAGATCCAGCCGGAGATCGGCATCATGATCACCGTCACCACCGCCGGGGCGAGCAGCAGCACCCCGGTCTCGAAGGCCCCCATGCCGTCGCCCCGCTGGAGGAAGAGGGGGATGTAGAAAAGCCCGGCGAAGAGCCCGATCGAGAGGATCGCCACCAGCAGCGAGGAGATGGTGAACGCGCCGGACCGGAAGACCCGCAGGTCGAGCATCGGCTCCTCGACGGAGAGCTCGATGACCACGAACAGCGCCATGCTCAGCAGCCCGATCGCGAGCAGGCCGAGGACCCGGTAGGAGGTCCAGTGCCAGCTCTCCCCCTCGGAGAGGGCGAGCAGCAGGGCGAAGAGCGCGATCGCGATGGTGAGGAAGCCGGCGAGGTCGAAGCGCTGGCCGGAGATCCGGGGGAAGCGGGGGAGGAGCATGAAGGAGAGCACCGACGCGGCGATGCCGATGGGGACGTTGATGTAGAAGATCAGCCGCCAGTTGACGTACTCGACGAGGTAGCCGCCGATGGTGGGCCCGATCGCCGGCGCCACCACCACGCCGAAGCCGTAGAGGCCCATCGCCGTGCCCAGCTTCTCCCGCGGCACCATCCGGTAGACCATCGCCTGGGAGACGGCGGGGAGCAGCCCTCCACCGATCGCCTGGAAGATCCGGAAGGCGATCAGGATGTTGAGGCTGGAGGCGAGCCCGCACAGCGCCGAGCCGATGACGAACAGGATCAGCGCGCCGTTCTGGACGCGGTCGAGGCCGTAGCGGTCGCCGAGCCACCCGGTGAGCGGGGTGACGATGCCGAGGGCCAGGGTGTAGGCGGTCGCGACCCACTGCACCTGGTCGGTCGAGGACCCGAACTCGTTCTGGAGCCGGGGGATGGCCACGTTCACGATGCTGGTGTCGAGCACCGCCATGAAACTGCCCACCATCACCACCATCAGCGGCAGCATCCAGTTGCTGCGCTGCATGCTCGTCTCGGCGGTGGGCGCGGGCGCCCGGGCGGCGGCGGGAGCGGCAGCCGGAGCCGGGGTCGGGGCCGGCGGAGCGGGGGAGGGCCGCCGGGGCGCGGGCCGGGGGCGGGCCGCGGCGCTCGGGCGTGGGGCCGCGCCGGGCCGGGCCGTCGCCGCGGGCCGGGTCACGACCGGATCGGGCACGGCCGCGGGCACCGCCCTCGCCCGGCTCACCGGCGACGTGAAGCGCGCCGCCTCGCTCGTTCCCGTTCCGTCGTTACCTGTATCCAGCAGCTAATTTAGTTGTACGATACACCAATCGTGGATCGCACACAAGCCGAGCGCCTCCACCGCATCGAGACCGAGATGGCGGTGCTGGCGCGCTCGCTGGAGCTGCTCAGCCGCCGCGGCCGGATCCACCCCGAGCTCGACCGCGCCGGCTACCTGCTGCTCCGCACCCTCGACGAGACCGGCCCCCTCTCGATCCACAGCCTCGCAGAGCGGGTGGGGCTCGACGGCTCGACGGTGACCCGGCAGGTGGCGACGCTGCTCCGGGACGGCCTCGCCGAGCGCACCGTCGACCCCGATGATCGCCGCTCCTGCCAGGTGACCCCGAGCGACCGCGGGCGCCGGCTGATGGCCGAGGTGCAGCGCCGGCGCACCGAGAAGTTCGAGCAGCTGCTCACCGGCTGGAGCGAGGCCGAGCGCGCCGACCTCGGCCGGATCCTGGCGAAGCTCAACCGCTCCATCGGTGCCCGTCTGCTCCGCGCCGGCGTCGCCGGGCCCACGTTGACGCCCGATGGAGCGCGGAGTACGATTGGTGACACAGGAGGTCAACAATCCAACCCCACTGTCCGACGCGTCGACTCCGTCCGCCCGTGAACCCGGTCTCCCCGGCGCCCGAGGTCCCGGCATGAAGATCAGCATGAAGGCGGACTACGGCATCCGCGCCCTCCTCGACCTCGCCGAGCGCTACGGCGAGGCCCCGGTGCCCAGCCACGACATCGCCGCACGCCAGCACGTCCCGGGGCCCTTCCTCGACCAGCTGCTGATGACCCTGCGCCGCGCCGGGCTGGTGCGCAGCACCCGCGGTCCGCGGGGCGGGCACATGCTCGCCAGAGCTCCGGAGGAGGTCACGCTGGGCGGCGCGATCGACATCCTCGAGGGCCAGGCGGCGCAGATGGAGTGCTTCTCCGCGCCGGAGACCTGCGAGCACAGCTTCGGCTGCTCGATCCGCAGCTCGCTGCTCCGCGCCGAGGACGCGATGCGCGAGATCCTCGAGGGCACCACCCTCGCCGACATGGTGCGCGACCACCGCGAGCAGGGCGTCTTCCACGGCATCTACAAGTCGCTGCCCACCACCGGGTCGCCGCTGCCCACCGGCGGACCGGCGCTGCCCACGGTGACCGGCTCGTGAGCGAGGTGGAGGAACTCTCCGACCAGCAGGTCGAGCGCTACAGCCGGCACATCGTGCTCGGCGAGCTCGGCCCCGCCGGGCAGCGGAGGCTGCTCTCGAGCTCGGTGCTGGTGCTCGGCGTCGGCGGCCTCGGCTCGCCGGTGGCCCTCTACCTCGCCGCCGCCGGGGTGGGCCGGCTCGGTCTGCTCGACGGCGACCGCATCGACCTCAGCAACCTGCAGCGCCAGGTCATCCACCCCGACGCCGCCCGGGGGCGGCTGAAGGCGGAGGTGGCCGCGGAGCGCGCCCGCGAGCTCAACCCCGACGTCGAGGTGGTGGCCCACAGCCTCGTCCTCGACCGCGAGAACGCCCTCGACGTGTTCCGCGCCTACGACCTCATCGTCGACGGCACCGACAACTTCCAGACCCGCTACCTCGCCAACGACGCCGCCTACCTGCTCGGCAAGTCGCTGGTCCACGGGTCGATCTTCCGCTTCGAGGGCCAGGTCTCCGACTTCGTCCCGGGGAGCGGCTGCTACCGCTGCCTCTACCCCGAGCCGCCGCCTCCGGGGATGGTGCCCTCCTGCCGCCAGGCCGGGGTGCTGGCGGCGCTGCCCGGCGTCATCGGCACGCTCCAGGCGGTGGAGGCGATCAAGCTGCTCACCGGAATGGGCAAGCCACTGGTCGGACGGCTGCTCCTCCACGACGCGCTGGCGATGAGCTTCCGGGAGATGCGTCTCCGGCGGAACCACGCGTGCGTGCTCTGTGGCGACCATCCCACGGTGCGCGAGCTGATCGACTACGAGAGCTTCGTCGGCGGTCCCCTGACCGCGGCGGCCCGCCTCTGACGGCCGGGCTCCACCTCCTCGTCGTGCTGCTCTCGGGGCCGCGCAGCGAGGGGGCTCACAGCGCTCGCGAGCTCGCCGGCGCGGCGCTCAGGCAGGGCTGGCGGGTGAGCCTCTTCCTCGCCGGCGACGGCACCTTCCACACCGACGCGATGGCCACGCTGCGCGACGCCGGCGCCCGGGTGGTGCACTGCAGCGCCGACGCCGCGGTCCGGGGGTGGGACCGGCCCGGCACCCCCGGGCGGGGCTCCTTCGTCGACCTCGGCGGCCTCGCCTCCGACGCCGACCGGGTGCTGGTCCTGTGAGCCCGCCGCCCACCGCCGAGCCCGCCCTGGTGGTGGTGCGCAGCGGGCCGGCGTCGGAGCGGGGCTGGCTCGGGCTGCGGATCGCCCTGGCGCTGGGGCTGGACGGCGGCGAGGTGACGGTCTGGCTGTGCGGCGATGGCGCCGGCTGGGCGCTGCCGCTCGACGTGCGCCCGTGGATGGGCGGCGACCCCGGGCGTGACCTCGACGGCCTCCTCGACGACGTCGGGGCGACGGTGCTGGTCGACGCCGGGTCGCTCGCCGCCGCGGGCGCCTCCGCCGGGTCCTGCCGCCGGGGGGTGGCCGTCGCCGGTCCCGAGGAGTTCGCGCGCCGCTGCGGCGCCACCGCGCGGGTCCTGGCGGTGTGACTGCGACCACCGTGCTCCACCTGCTCACCGTGGTCGACGCCACCGCGCTGGCCGCCATCGAGGCCGACCGCGCCCTCGGCCACGAGGTGCACTGCGTGCTCCTCCACGACGCCGTCTACGCGCTCGGCTCGGAGCACGCGCCCCCCTGCGACCGGCTCTCGGTGTGCGCCGACGACCGGCGCCGCCGCGGCCTGCCGCCCACCGCCGCGGCCCTCGAGTACGCTGCGATCGTCGACGAGATGGCGCACGCGGTGCGGGTGGTGAGCTGGTAGCCATGGACCTGGAGACGAAGCTCGAGAGCGTGCGCGACCGGTTGCGGGGGCTCGGGTCGGTGCTGGTCGCCTTCAGCGGCGGCGCCGACTCCGCGCTGGTGCTCGCCCTCGCTCACGAGGTGCTGGGCGAGCGGGGGGTCGGCGCCATCGGGCTGAGCGCCGCCTACCCGGAGACCGAGATCGCCTCGGCGCGGGCCACCGCGGCGCACATCGGCGCCCGCCTGCTGGAGACCCCGACCTTCCAGCTCGCCGACGCCGACTTCCTCCGCAACGACGGCGCCCGCTGCTACCACTGCCGCGACGACCTCTACGCCACCCTGGGACCGCTCGCCACGCGCCACGGGCTGGCGGCGATCTGCGACGGCACCAACGCCGACGACCTCGGCGACCACCGCCCCGGCCAGCGCGCCGCCCGCGAGGCCGGGGTGGTCAGCCCGCTCGCCGAGGCGGGGGTGACCAAGGCGGAGGTGCGCGCCGCCTCCCGCGCCCTGGGCCTCCCCACCTGGGACAAGCCCCAGCAGGCCTGCCTCTCCTCGCGCATCCCCCGGGGCACCCCGATCACCCTGACCGCGCTGCGCCGGGTGGAGCGGGCCGAGGCCTGGCTGCGCGCCCAGGGCATCACCCAGCTGCGGGTGCGAGAGCACGGCGAGTGCGCGCGCATCGAGGTCGAGGACGCCGCCGACCTCCTCCGCCTCGCCACCGAGCCGCTGCGCAGCCGCTGCGTCGAGGCGCTGCGCGGTGCCGGCTACGCCTTCGTGAGCCTCGACCTCGAGGGCTTCGCCACCGGCCGCATGAACCGCCTGGTGCCCGCGGAGGAGCGCACACTCCCAGGGGGAAGGCTGTCATCCGCATCAGCGAAATCAGCGGATGATGGCCTGGGGGAGGCCCCCCACCGGGCACGTCAGCGCCGAGAAGAATGACCGGCGAGGACGAGCTGAGCGACGAGGAGCTGGTCCGCTACTCGCGGCAGATCGTGCTCCGCGAGGTGGGCGGCGCCGGGCAGCTGCGGCTCCGGTCGGCGGCTGTGGCCGTGGTGGGCGCGGGCGGGCTGGGCTCGCCGGCGGTGCTCTACCTCGCCGCCGCCGGGATCGGCCGCATCACCGTGATCGACGACGACCGCGTCGCCCTCGACAACCTCCAGCGCCAGGTGCTCCACGACACCGCGTCGGTGGGCGAGCCCAAGGTGGAGAGCGCGCGCCGCCGGGTCGGCGGGCTCAACCCGGCGGTTCGTGTCGACACCGTGGAGCGACGCCTCGACGCCGCCGGCGCGGTGGCGACGCTCGCCGGTCACGACCTCGTTCTTGACGGATCTGACAATTTCTCGACGAAGTTCGCGGTCAACGACGCCTGCGTGCGGCTGGGCATCTGCGCGGTGATCGGCGGGGTGGTGCGCTTCGACGGGCAGGTGGTGGTGGTGCCGCCGGGAGCTCCCTGCTACCGCTGCCTCTTCGGCGACGAGCCCCCCGCGGGCCTGGTGCCGGGCTGCCGCGCCGCCGGGGTGCTGGGCGCGGTCGCAGGCATGGTGGGATGCCTGCAGGCCGCGGAGGCGCTGCGGTATCTGCTCGGCGCCGGCGCCGGCCAGGGCGGGCACGTGCTCGTGCTCGACGCGCTGCGGCCGCGCCTGCGCGCGGTGCCGTTCCCGCGCGACCCGGGCTGCCGGGCGTGCGCCTCGGCGGCGCTCACGGCGGGACGCTGACACCCGTCGCGTCACATGCGCGATCGCTGGCAGGTGTTTTTCTCTCGATGCACTTGATAGGATTTGCCGCAGGAAGTTGGTGAGTTGCGCACCACCCTGACGGCGCCCTGGCGGGCGGTCCCGCCCTGACGCTGAACGCGGGGTCGGGGGGCGTGAGAGGCGGGTGCGATGAGCGTTGACCACGCCCAGGGAAGCGCGGGTGACGGTCCCGAGCGCGATCTCGACGAGCTGCTGACGCTCGCCGCCGAGCTCGCCGGGCCGGAGAACCGAGAGGCCGCG
>JRHI01002551.1_pt1 | contig 12273 bp, 5 predicted proteins | sample 215371 | NCBI WGS metagenome assembly JRHI01 (sample SAMN02929681, study PRJNA255918) | sediment metagenome | biome: cave system; feature: Ice Cave; material: Sediment; isolation source: sediment from deep within a dark volcanic ice cave with no known source of... ...
GCGTACGCGTTTTGGCTGCTCTCGCTTCTTTCACTCTCGAATTGACGTATAGCATGTTTCAAGCAACAAAAGGACCAGTCCTGCTCCTCTCTTGACGCGTTTGTTACAATGGCCCTACATTAGGTAATGTTACTGTTTTCTTTTGGTAGGTGCTATGCCACGCATATTTGACAATATCGAGCAAAAACTGTTGCCTGCTCTCAAAGACACCTTGGCGGTCTCAGAGCGGGCCGATTTTTGTATTGGCTACTTTAATTTGCGTGGCTGGCGACAGATCGATGCGTCAATTGAACGCTGGTCTGGCACGAGCGAGCAATACTGCCGCTTGCTTGTAGGCATGCAGAAATTACCTGAAGATGAACTGTACTCCTCTTTGAGCGTCTTTGATACTGATGAGGGTATGGATAACCAGACTGCATTACGTCTCAAGAAACGTCTTGCCGAGGAGTTCCGCGCACAGCTTACGGTAGGGGTCCCCACGAATGCGGATGAGGCTGGTCTGCGCCGCTTGGCCGCGCAAATCAGGTCGGGAAAAGTTGTCGTGAAGCTCTATCTTAGCCATCTGCTGCATGCCAAGCTCTATTTACTGTATCGTGCTGACTGCATCAATCCTATTGTTGGTTATTTGGGGAGCAGTAATTTAACGTTGCATGGCCTTTCGCAGCAGGGCGAATTGAATATTGATGTGCTGGACTATGACGCCTGTTTGAAGTTGTCAAAGTGGTTTGAGGAACGTTGGCAAGATCGCTGGTGCCTGGATATCTCAAAAGAATTGGTTGGCATTATTGAAGAGAGTTGGGCGCGTGAGACACCCATTGCTCCCTATTCCATCTATATCAAGATGGCCTATCATCTTTCGCAGGAGGCACGAGCAGGCCTTGCCGAATTCTCCATTCCTCGCGATTTTGGCAATACCCTCTTCGATTTTCAGAAGGCAGCGGTCAAGATTGCTGCTCATCATCTCAATAAGCGCGGTGGTGTATTGATCGGTGATGTGGTCGGCTTGGGAAAAACGTTGATGGCGACTGCGCTCGCTCGTATCTTTGAGGATGATTATTCACTAGAGACACTGATTATTTGCCCTAAAAATCTTGTCAGGATGTGGGAAGATTACGCCGCCCGTTATCGACTACATGCGAAAATACTCTCTGTCAGCCGCGTTATCCGCGAACTGCCGGATCTGCGCCGCTATCGCCTCGTGCTGATTGATGAGAGCCATAATCTGCGCAACCGTGAGGGCAAGCGCTATAAGGCCATCCGCGACTATATTGAGAAGAACGAGAGCAAGGTGATTCTGCTCTCGGCGACACCCTATAATAAAGAGTTTACTGACCTCTCGAACCAGCTACGTCTGTTTCTTCCAGAGGACGCGAATCTAGGAATACGGCCTGAACATCTCTTGCGCGAGATTGGCGAAACACAATTTATCCGACAACACCAAAGTGCAGTCTCTTCTCTTGCTGCATTTGAGAAAAGCACGTACGCGGATGACTGGCGCGAGCTGATGCGCCTCTATATGGTGCGGCGCACGCGCACGTTCATCCTGGATAATTACGCAGAGACTGACACGTTAAATCAGAGACGCTATCTCACCTTTGAAGATGGAAGACGCTCTTATTTCCCTACTAGAATTCCTAAGACGGTGCGCTTTCGCACAACAGATGCGCACGACGATCAATATGGACAGTTGTATGCAGTTCATGTGGTGGATATCATCAATTCGTTGAATCTACCGCGCTATGGCCTCGGCAATTATGTGCATAGCAAACCCAAAGAGTCTCCAACACCGGCTGAAGCAAAGGTGCTTGAAGACCTCTCGCGCTCCGGTAAACGGCTGATGGGGTTTTGTCGCACGAATCTATTTAAGCGCCTTGAGAGTAATGGGCCAGTCTTTATTCAGTCGCTGGAACGACATATTTTGCGCAATTATATTTTCTTGCACGCAATTGAGCATAAGCTCCCCATTCCAATCGGCACACAAGATGCCGGCCTGCTCAATCCTGATATCAATGATGAGGACACCGAAGCTCTTAGCGCGACCTCTGCTATGCTGGAGGATGAGAAGGAGAACGAGAACGGTGTAGTGATGGAAGATGTTGACGCTATGTACAGCGTAGACGAATTCAAACGTCGTGCAGCTGAGGCGTACAGTGACTATGCGAATGTGTATAAGGTGCGTTTCAAATGGGTGCGTCCACACTTGTTTGTCAAAAGCTTGGCGAAGGACTTGGCGACCGATGCGCAAGCTCTGACCAAGGTTGTGCAAAACTGTGGCACCTGGAATATCAGTCGGGACGCGAAACTGAACGCATTGATCGAACTGCTGACAGAGACCCATCCGCAGGAGAAAGTGCTGATCTTCACACAATTTGCCGATACGGTCTATCACCTGGAAACGCAACTTAAAGCTGGGGAGATAGTGGGGGTAGCAGGAGTAACAGGTCAGTCAGCAGATCCAACGAGTCTCGTGTGGCGCTTTAGTCCGGTGAGCAATAACAAACGCGAGAGCGTCTCAAAAGAAAACGAGTTACGCGTGTTGATCGCTACTGACATCCTCAGCGAAGGACAGAATCTCCAGGATTGCTCGATAGTGGTCAACTATGATCTGCCGTGGGCCATTATTCGCTTGATTCAGCGTGCAGGCCGTGTAGACCGCATTGGGCAGCAGGCCGAGCGGCTCTATTGTTATACCTTTCTACCCGCCGAGGGCGTTGAACGTATCATTCGCCTGCGTGAGCGTCTGCGTACACGCTTGCGCCAAAATGCCGAGGTGATTGGCACGGATGAGCAGTTCTTCGATGATGACGGAAATAACCAAGTGTTGCTCGACCTCTATAATGAGAAAGCGAATCTGCTTGATGGTGATGCCGATGGCGAGGTAGACCTTGTCTCGTATGCCTATCAAATCTGGAAAAACGCTATCACCGCTGACCCTAGTTTGCAAAAGACCATTCCTGAGCTGCCGCCCGTTGTCTACTCGACCCGACTCCATAGAGCGAGCGAGCGAGAACCAGATGGGGTACTGGTGTATCTGCGTACTGCCGAAGGGAACGACTCCTTGGTTTGGATGGGTCGCGATGGTCAGAGTGTGACTGAATCGCAGCTCGCTATTCTCAACGCTGCTGCATGTACGCCTGACACACCTATGCTGCCCAAACATGACACACATCATACGTTAGTACAAAAGGGGGTTGAGTTGGTCGTCAAAGAGGAGAAAGCTGTAGGCGGGCAGTTGGGTCGGCCATCGGGAGCACGTTTCCGCACCTATGAGCGCTTGAAAAAATATGTCTTCGCCATGCCCCTATTTGCGACAGACGAATTGCGTAAGGCTATTGATGAAATCTATCGCTATCCCTTGCGCCAGACCGCGACCGATACCTTAAATCGCCAACTGAGAGCGAATATTAGCGATGAACGGCTAGTGGAACTGGTGCTCGCGTTACGCGACGAGAACCGCTTATGTATCATCACTGAAGAGGTACAAGCGCAAGAGCCGCTTATTCTTTGTTCCCTTGGATTATCACGGTAGGGGCCAGATTACCGGAATGCACATAGAAGGAGCTATACGGTGCCACTGAGCGAACTCAATATTCAAGCTATTCGTGACAACTTGCAAGCACTGGATTTTAAGGCGCTATTTAACCGCCTGGGGTGGAGTCGCCCTGTTAATCCTGAAGCGGTCGCGGCTGCGGTGCAAGAGGTGCGGTATATACGACGCGAGATCGCGCAGCTTTCTGGTGTCTTCATCCTGGAGGTACAAATAGTGGAGGGTGATGGCAAGATTCCTGATGCCAAGCTACGCCGGGCAATTTTTCAGGATATCGCCCCTACCTATCACGAGAACCTGTTGATCTTCCTGGATAGTATACGTACACAAAGCCTTTGGTATTGGATGAAGCGGGATAATGGCAAAAGTGAGCCTCGTGAACACCTCTATATGCAGGGACAGCCGGGTGACCTCTCGCTGAGTAAGCTAGAGGCAATGGTCTTTGATATGAGTGCGTTTGAAGCAGAGGGTGTTGGCTCTGTTTTGGATGTCGCTAAGAGCTTACAAAATGCCCTGGACGTGGAGCGCGTCACCAAACGCTTTTTTGAGGATTACAAAGAAAAACATACTGAATTCAGCGAATCCATTCGGGGAATTGATGATGAGCGAGATAGGCGTTGGTATGCCTCGATTCTGTTGCACCGCCTAATGTTCATTTATTTTTTGCAACGCAAACGCTTTGTCAATGATGGGCACATCAATTATCTGCAGGACAAGTTGCAAGAGAGCAACGACGCACAACCCGATCAATATTATCGTATATTTCTCAATCTGCTCTTCTTTGAAGGCTTCGCCAAACCAGAGGAAGAGCGCAGTGAGGGCGCCAGAGCACTACTAGGCAAGATACGGTATTTGAATGGTGGTCTCTTCTTGCGGCATCGCATTGAACAAACATGGCCCAACATCTTCATTCCCGATGAGGCTTTTAGAAGCTTGTTCAAGCTGTTCGGACGCTATAGCTGGAATCTTGATGACACTCCTGGTGGCAGAGACGATGAGATCAGTCCACATATACTCGGCTATATCTTTGAAAAATACATCAACCAGAAGTCTTTTGGTGCCTACTATACGCGTCCACAGATCACCGAATATCTATGTGACCGCTCCATTTATAAATTGATTCTGGAAAAGATCAACGCGCAGTCTATTCCAGGCAAGACGAAGGGTTATCAGTTTGATACGGTAGAAGAACTCCTGCTGAATCTTGATGCAGGTCTGTGTCGTCGCTTGCTCATTATACTCCCCGCCATTGCGTTGCTCGATCCTGCGTGTGGCTCAGGAGCATTTCTGGTTTCAGCGATGAACACACTTACCAAGGTCTATGGAGCCATTACGGGCAGAATTGAGTATCTCCATGATACCAACCTGACCAAATGGTTACATGACGCACGCGCAAAGCATCAAAGCCTCAACTACTATATCAGGAAGAAGATCATCATTGAAAACCTGTTCGGTGTCGATATCATGGACGAAGCCACCGAGATTGCGAAACTGTGCCTCTTTCTGGCTCTGGTTGCCTCAGTACAAACCGTCGAGCAGTTGGAGCCGTTGCCCAATATCGACTTTAACATTCTCTCTGGCAACTCCCTAATCGGTCTACTGCACGTCAACGAAGAGGCATTCGATAAACAACAACAAGCAATCAAGCAACAGAGCCTTTTTTATACGCCCTATTCTGAACTGGTCGCGGCGAAAAATAGACGTATTAAGGAGTACCGCGATGCCTCAGAGTATATGGAGGACTTACAAGCTCTGCGCGATGGTATCCAGGAGCAACGCGCTGATGCCCTCGCCAACTTGAATGAACTGTTGCTTGACGAGTTCAAACGGCTGGGAATCAAGTATGAGGAAGCTACGTGGGATGACACGAAGGACTCAGATGGCAAAACGAAAAAGCGCACGGTGCATATTCAGGATATCGCCAATTTGCACCCCTTCCACTGGGGCTATGAGTTCGATGCGGTGATGGAGCGTGGTGGCTTCGACATCATCATTACCAACCCGCCGTGGGAGATTCTCAAGCCGCAGGCCAAAGAGTTTTTTGCCACGCATTCTGAACTGGTGAGCAAGAACACGATGCGCATTGAGGACTTTGAGACGGAGCGGGCCAAACTATTGATGGACGCAGACACGCGCACAGAATGGCTCGCCTACCAGAATGGTTTTCCCTATCAGAGCGCGTATTTCCGCACGGCCCCTCAATACTGTAACCAGATCTCGACGGTCAACGGCAAAAAATCGGGTACCGACATCAACCTGTACAAACTCTTTACTGAGCAATGCTACAACTTGCTGCGCCCAGGTGGAGAGTGCGGTATCGTCATTCCCAGCGGCATCTACACCGACCTAGGGGCCAAGCAACTACGCGAAATGCTCTTTCAACAAACGCAGGTAACAGGACTCTTCTGCTTCGAGAACCGTAAAGGGATATTTGAGAATGTGGATAGCCGTTTCAAATTTGTGGTGCTCACCTTTGAGAAGGGTGGCGAGACACATAGCTTCCCCTCGGCTTTTATGCGTCACAACGCCGACGAACTGGAACGCTTCCCCAAATATGGAGCACTCGAAACTTCTGTCGAGCTAATACGGCGCCTCTCGCCCAACTCTCTCTCCATCATGGAATTCAAGAGCGCAATGGATGTGCAGATAGCCCAGAAAATGTTACAATTCCCGCTCTTAGGCGAGAAGGTTGCAGATACATGGAATGTCACACTGGGCAATGAGTTCCATATGACCAACGATAGCAAGCTATTCAGAAATGAACCAGGGCCAGGACGTTTGCCTTTGTATGAAGGGAAGATGATTCACCAGTTTACACATCAATGGAGCCAGCCGCGCTATTGGGTGGATGAACAAGAAGGACGAGCTGCGGTACTCGGTCGAAAGCCCGATACTGGACAGAAGTTGGACTATCAAGACTACCGATTGGGATTTCGAGATATCGCAAGAAATACAGATATGCGAACATTAATCTCGACTATTATTCCATCGGCGTTTCATGGCAATAAATTACCTACAGTAGAACCTATAGATGAGAACGGAAATCCTCTTCTGTCAGATAGACAGCAACTGTTTCTTTGCGCAGTGTGGAACAGTTTCACTATCGACTGGGTACTGAGGATGAAAGTAACAACAACAGTAAATTTCTTTTACATCTATCAGCTTCCCATTCCACGCCTGACAGAACAAGGTACAGTTTTTAGAATGCTGGTGGAGCGTGGTGCACGACTCATCTGTACGACGCAGGAGTTTCAGCAGTTATGGGAGTCTGTGTTTCCTGGCTCCTCCTGGTCTCCAGCGAAAGCAGTTAGCGATGCCACTGAACGAGCCAAACTGCGTGCCGAGATTGATGGTCTGGTGGCACATCTATATGGCTTGACCGAAGCAGAGTTTGTGCATGTGTTGAGCACATTCCCTCTGGTGGAGCAATCCATCAAAGACGCTGCTTTAGACGCTTATCGTGTGTTTGCGTTGACAGCGGAGGAACTGGCACTGACCGAAATGATTAGCAACGGCGAGACGGAGCGGGTCGAGTTCAAGGTGGCGGCCTGTTGGAATGCATTTACGCGCACAAAAGATGAGTCAATGAAAGAGAACGTCGTGCGGGAGGTGGCGGCTTTCCTCAACAGCCGAACGGGTGGTACGCTGCTGATTGGCGTGGAGGATAATGGGAACGTGGTTGGGCTAGCGGATGATTATATTGCGGCAAATCTGCAGAAGCGCAACCGCGACGGCTATATGCTCTTCTTGATGGATGCTATCTCTAGTGGCTTGAGCGGTAATTGGAGCCTGTTTTGCACCATCACTTTTGGTAGCTGCCAGGGGAAAGAGGTATGTCGAATTGAGGTGGCGCCTGCCAGCGGGGAGATTTACCTAAAAAAGGGCGATTTTTATGTGCGTGAGGGGGCACGTTCGCGCAAATATACAACGCAAGAGGCTATGGCGTATATTAAGGAGAGATGGGCATCCCTATTGGGCGCAATGAATTGCGCCCAATAGGGATGCCCTCATTATCCCAGGAGCGAGAGGCTCGGAGTATGCCCCTCGCTCGTTACACGAGCGCAATGCGTCGTGAAATCGAGGCATAGCTGCAATCTTGAGTACCGATTCCAGCCATGACAATGAAGTGATTTCCGAGGAGTTGAAGGAGACCCTGAAAATACTTTTTGCTCAGTGGTCCTTCATATCCATAGGAACAGCTAGGTGTGCTTGCACGGAATCATGTGACATTCCTATTGTATATCTGAGATATTAACTGACCGTTATACAGGGGTTAAACTTTCATAGTTGAGAAGTGCTATGAGGGCCATATTGGGCATCGCCCAATATGGCCCTCATAGCACTTCTCAACTATGAAATTGATTGCACCTCTACCGCATAAGTGCTATACTGCACATGGCATAGTATGTCAACATCATTCAATATATTCTTGTCATTTTGATATTACTACTGTTCATACGTCTTTCTTTGTAGGACGGAACATTTATGACAGCTTCTGAAAATCACGCTATGAGAGAACCACACGGTCCCATCAAAGAGCAATCGGGCATGGGTGGAGATACACAGAGCCAACGTAAACCCCATTTTGGCAATTATGATCTCGTGCGCCGTATTGATGTCGGCGGTATGGGCGAGGTCTATTTAGCACGCCAGCGCACGGCTTTTGGACGTGAAGTCGCGCTGAAGATTATTCGCTCGGACCTGATGCATGATGTGACGGTGCGCAAACGCTTTTTGCGCGAAGCAGAGGTGAGTGCGCATCTTAAACACGATCATATTCTGCCGCTCGTCGAGTTTGGCGAGGAGCAGGGTCGTCTCTTCCTGGTCACACCGTATATCGCAGGTGGCACGCTCTCACCGCGCCTACAACGTGGCCCTATCCCGTTGGCAGAAGTGTATCAACTCTTTAGTGCGCTGGTGCGTGCCGTCGCTTATGTTCATAAACGTGGTGTGATTCATCGTGATCTCAAACCGAGCAATATTCTGTTAGATCGGGAAGGCGATCAGACGTATGTGCGGCTGATCGATTTTGGCATTGCCACCATTCAGGGTATGGCAGCTGATGCGCAACTCACGAGTGCTGGTAATGAGCTGGGCACCATTGCGTATATGGCGCCTGAGCGTCTCTCCGGTGTAGCGGCTCCCAGTAACGACATTTACTCGCTGGGCATCATTCTGTATCAAATGCTGACTGGGCACCTGCCACAAGCCGATACCATGAATGAGTTGCCACCCGCATTAGAGTCTATTGTGCAGCGTTGTATAGCACTTGATCCCAACCAACGTTTTACTACTGCAGATGACCTTTTGAAGGCGTTCGAGTATGCCTATCGCTTTTTAAGCGCCTCACAAAAAGCAGCTACAGGGATTATTAAGTCTGTGGCGATTGACGAAGACGAGGATGATCCCAACATTTCTACACCACGGAAAGCGCCGATGCCGCGCCCGCTCTCTGCTGATGGTGTGGATAGCCTGATTCTGCGGCGTGTTGAGATATCCCCTCAATCCAAAGCGACTACCGCCTTTAAGGGTTCAGATTATAATGCCCCTACATCATTTCTTGCTTCTGCCAACGCCCCTGCCATACCAGCTAACATAGTACAGACGGGCAAGCAGGCCGCACTTACGAGTACGCCTCGTCCGCGTAAACGGCGTAATATGCCGCTCACCGTTTCATTATTGCTCGCAACAGGCGTCATTCTCCTAGCTATTGTGGGCTTTGGACTGCTCGCATTTCAGGCTGCACTCTCGGCAAACGTTACTGTGACGCCACAGGTGCATACTATCAGCACCGTTTTGACTATTACTGCAAAACTAGGGCAGAAAACCATTGATCCTGACAAAGCAATTATACCTGCGAGTGTATTGAGTAGCACACAGAAAACACAGCAACAGGGGCCAACGACTGGGCATATCGGTTTATGTATCTTTGGTTTTGATTGCCAACAAGCAGTTTCGGATAACGATGTTGCTACTCTGACGAACCAAGCCCTGCCCAGCTTGAGAGCACAGATTAGCCAGGACCTCCAACAAAGGGCGCGGACGATAGGAGCAACCCTGATCGGAGCGGTGCATTTTGTGGACCCGACGAGTACAGCTACCCCACCTGTTGGTACACCAAGTCAAACCGTGACGGTCAGTGTCAGTGAGGAGGGTGGCGTTGGGTATATTAAGAGTAATGATGTTACTACCCTTGCCCGTATTCTTTTGGACCGTAAGAAGACACAAGATTTAGGCCCGAAATATGTCTTGCTGAGTCCCTTGACGCAGATCGGGCAGCCTTCTATTCAAGCAGTTGATGCCAATGGCAATCTCACGATTCAAATTGCAGTTGCTGGTGTGGCGAAGTATCAGTTGACGGCCTCCGACCTTTTAAATTTGCGCAATAGCTTGAAGGGGATGAAGCTGCAAGCCGCGCAGAATTTCCTAATGAAGCAAGCTGGTATAGACCCTAAGAGTGTCAACGTGCATCTCAGTTATGGCGATACCATGCCGAGTAATTTGCAACAGATCAAGGTGATAGCCGTTGACCCTACCAACCTACCAACTGTGCAATTATCACCTAGCAAAGCAGGGGGAACACCAATTGTGACCACACCTACTCCATAGTTGGTGTCAGCCGCCTGCGCGTTTGACCTTATACCCTAATTCGGTCAATTTTGCCTGTACTTTATCACAATGGTCGCCCTGAATCTCGATGTTGCCGTCTTTGACAGTTCCGCCAGAGCCGCACAACTTTTTGAGTTGTTGTGCAAGCGTGGTCAACTCTACCTCACTTCCCATTACTCCATTTATAACTGTCACCGTTTTGCCGCCGCGCTGCTTGCGGTCGCGCATCACACGAACGATACCATCGCTCTTCTTGGTTGCCCCCGTTGCTGGAGAATCGCAACGGCACTGCTTATATGGCTGTCCGCAATTGGGACAGGTTGCTATACGTCCACTATCGGTAGAGTAGACCACTCTATCTGGCATAAGGTTCTCCTTTGGTAACTGCTTGATATGGGCGGCTTTTGGAGGTGATGCTGCTCGTCATCGTAATACTCTACCACATATCAATCGACGAGATGTGTGGTAGGGCCTGATTGATCGCGCCCGTTTTGGCTGCGATCAATTCCTCCAACATTGTCAATGCCGACGACGGGCGCGATCAATCAGGCCCCCGACGCATCAACCTAAGCGATTTGATGGGGTTCTATGACGGGACGCGGAACGTCTCACCTCGCTAAACCCATCCATTCTTAGCTTGATGCGTATGGGCGCGATCAATCAGGCTCCTACAACGACTCCATCGGTTGATGTTTGGTAGAGTATTACGGAGGCGAAGGTCTCCATTTGAAACGAAACCTCTTAGAAAAATTGTATCATATGAGGAAAATACCCAAGGAGAACATAATGCTGATTATTGATGGACACGAGGATATCGCTTATAACGCTTTGGCATGGGGGCGTGACCCGCGCCTTTCGGTGTACACCACCCGTGAGCGAGAGAACGGGAACGGCTCTTGTTGCGAAGATGACATGAGCAGCACTAATCCCAATGGTATTGCTATGTCGGGTATACCAGAGCTACGGCGTGGGGGCTTTGGCATCGTCTTGGGTGTGCTCTTTGCTTATCCACTGCGGAGTGCTACTTCGGACGATTCCCATAGACAGGCCTATCACACGGCGGAGGAGGCATACCGTGTTGGGCAAGAACAACTCGCCTATTATCGTGCGCTAGCCCAGGAGCCGGGTATCTCGCTTGTTCTCAATCAAGGCGATCTCCAGAATACGTTGACTGCTTGGGAGCACACGGCAGTCGATGACCTGCAACGCCCGTTGGGTATTGTGCCTTTGATGGAAGGGGCCGACCCTATCCGTACACCTGCAGAGGCTGCACAGTGGTTCGCGGATGGCATACGCATTGTAGGTCTGGCATGGTCACGCACGCGCTATAGCGGCGGCACACACGCTCCCGGCCCGTTAACGCCTGAAGGGATAGCACTACTCAAAGAGATTGAGCGCGTGGGTCTGATTCTTGATACCAGTCATCTTGCGGAAGAGAGCTTCTGGCAAGCCCTGCAACACTTTCAAGGCCCCGTTATTGCCAGCCACAGCAATTGTCGCATCTTCACACCCACAGACCGTCACCTCAGCGATGATATGATTCGTGCCCTCGCGGAACGCAACGCTGTGATCGGCGTGATTCCCTGTAATCCTTTCCTGGATGGGAATTGGAGACGCGATAACCGTTTTGAGGTGCATCTCGACCAACTCGTGCGCCATATCGACCACATCTGTCAGTTAACGGGGAACGCCCAGCACGTGGGTATCGGTACTGATATCGATGGTGGCTTTGGACGAGACGAAACACCCGTGGAACTCGATACTGTTGCGGATATTGCCAAAATAGCTGCTGTGTTACGTAGCAAGGGGTACAAAGAAGAGGATGTTGTGGGTATCATGGGTGGTAACTGGCGCGGATTGTTGGGGAGAGCCTTACCGCAGTAGGGACGGGGGAGGAGGAGTGGAGGGGATGGGACCCTTGTGGTCGTCCGTCGGCGACCAGGAGCTGATCCAGGCCCATCCGCCGGACAGCAACTCACTCCCCATAGGCGTTTTGTCGGAGTCCTTCGACGCGCGTCGCTAGTTGGCCTTTCAGGGGTCACTAGATTACCGCGGGCAAAACATACGCTAAGTAGTCGTTAAAAAATAACTTCCTGTCTTCAAGCAAGGGTGAGCAA
>JRHI01002552.1_pt1 | contig 12269 bp, 10 predicted proteins | sample 215371 | NCBI WGS metagenome assembly JRHI01 (sample SAMN02929681, study PRJNA255918) | sediment metagenome | biome: cave system; feature: Ice Cave; material: Sediment; isolation source: sediment from deep within a dark volcanic ice cave with no known source of... ...
ACTACATGGGGCGGCGGGGTCCAGACGATGCGCGCCAGATCGCGCGATGGCGGGCGATGGCGCGGCACGCCGCCGCCATCCGCAAGCACTGCGAGCCGGGCGACTGTGACTGCCGCCCGCGGCAGCGGCAAGCCCTCCTCCACTGGGCCTACGACAGTCGCCTGCTGTAGAAACAGCGCTAAGGTTGCTCGTAAAGGAGAACGAGATCCTCCCACCGGAGTGGCGGCAGGCCGCCGCTCACCCGCCGGAATGCATGCGCTCGACGCGCCGCGTCGCAAGCCGCGCCGCGAGTGAGCAGACAAGCACAATCGCGACGAGCACGAGGGCGCCGGCCCACGCCTGGCGGTGCCAGTCCTCGTACGGCGAGATGGCATAGGTAAAGATCTGTACGGTCAACGATGCGATCGGCTGTGTCAGGCTCGTCGTGAAGAAGCGGTTGTTGAACGACGTGAACAGCAGCGGCGCCGTCTCCCCCGCGATGCGCGCGAGCGCGAGCACGATGCCGGTGATGATCCCCGGCAGCGCCGCCGGCACCACGACGGTGACCACGGCGCGCGCGCGCGTCGCGCCCAGCGCCAGCGCCCCCTCGCGCATCGATCCGGGCACGAGCAGCAGCAGCTCCTCCGTCGTCCTCGCGATAATGGGGATCATCATGACGCCGAGGGCGAATCCGCCGGCGAGCGCGCTGAACCGCTTGAACGGCAGGACCGCAACCCCGTAGGCGAACACCCCGATCACGATCGACGGCACCCCGTTGAGCGTATCGGCGGCGAAGCGGGCGAGCGACGCGAAGCGGGTCCCGGCATACTCCGACATGTAGATGCCGCTGATAACGCCAATCGGCACCGCCATGAGCGCCGCGAGACCGGTCAGCACCAGCGTGCCGACGATCGCGTTCCCCATCCCGCCGCCAGCCTCGCCCACCGGCCGCGGCAGGTGCGTGAAGAAATCGAGGTTGACGGCGCGGATCCCCTGGGTCACGACGAAGAACAGGATGAAGCCGAGCGGGATGAGCGCGATGATCACGGCGACGCCGCAGAAAGCGACGAAGGCCGACGAGAGGAGCTTCCGATTTCGCGTCGCGGTCATGCCGCGACGCCGCCCGCGTTCGTCGCCGCCGGCTCTGGCGCAACGGTCGTGCGGGACGCCATGCTCCAGATTAGCAGGCGCGACAGCGCGTTCACGATCAGAGTGATGGCGAAGAGCACGAGCCCAATCTCCACGAGCGCCGACAGGTACAGCTGATCGGCGGCCTCGGTGAACTCGTTCGCAATTACCGCTGCCATCGTGTACTGCGGCGCAAAGAGCGATGCCGAGATTTGCGGATTGTTGCCGATGACCATGGTGACCGCCATGGTTTCACCCAACGCTCGTCCGAACCCGAGCATCACGGCGCCGACGATGCCGGTGCGCGCGTAGAACAGCGCGGCGCGAATTGCTTCGAACCGCGTCGCTCCGAGCGCGTACGCGCCTTCGCGCTGCGCCGCCGGCACGGCCTTGAGGACTTCGCGCGAGACAGACGACGTGAACGGGATCACCATGATCGCGAGAATCAACGCGGCGGCGAGCATCCCCACGCCGAGCGGCGGGCCGCTGAAGGGCGCCAGGCGCCGGATCCCATCAGGCAGCGACGTTTCCAGAGCGCGGACCGCCGGCACCATCACGAAAATGCCCCACAAACCGTAGACGATAGATGGAATGGCCGCGAGGAGCTCAGTCAGGAACACGAGCGGCTGCCGGAGCCAGGCCGGACACAATTCGGAGATGCACACCGCGATGCCGAGCGCAATCGGCGTGGCGATCAGCAGCGCCGCGATCGAGGAATAGAGGGTGCCCCAGATGAACGGCAGCGCGCCGAACTCGCCCGCGACCGGATCCCACGTTTCGGTCCGCCAGAATCCAAGACCGAATTTTCGAAGCGACGGCAGCGATTCCCGGCCCAGCTCGACGCCGATCGCGACGACGATCAGCACGAGGACGGCCGCACACGCGCCGGTCCCCAGGCGAAATCCGAGATCGCGTGACCGCTCGCTCATGACGTCTTGATCTTTGCGAGCGCGGCGAGCTCCAGCTTGACGATGGCCTCGGGCAGCGGCGCGTAGCCGAGATCGGCACAGTATTTCTGGCCGTCGGTCAGCGCCCATTTCACGAACTCCACCATCGTTTTCGCCTGCCCCTTGTCCTTGGCATTCTCATAGAGCAGAAGCCAGGTGAACGACGACACCGGATATACGCCTTTGCCGGCGGCGTTGGTGATCGAGACGCGGAAATCGGGCGGCATCTGCCTGGCGGCCTCGGCAGCCGCGGCCGTCACCGACTGCACCGACGCTTTCACGAACTCCCCCGCCGCGTTCTGCACGTGGCCGTATCCGATCTTGCTTTGCAGCGCGTAGATCAACTCCACATAGCCGATCGCCCCCGGCGACTGCGTCACGAGCCCGGTGACGCCCTCGTTGCCCTTGCCGCCGATGCCCGTCGGCCAGTTCACGGACGTGTTCACCCCGACGCGCCTCTTGAAGTCCGCCGACGTCTTCGAGAGGTAGTCGACCCATATATACGTCGTGCCGGAGCCATCCGACCGGTGAACCACGGTGATATCGCTGCCCGGGAGCGTGACCCCGGGATTCAGCTTGGCGATGGSCTGATCGTTCCACTTGGTGATCCTGCCGAGGAAAATGTCGGCGAGCACCGGCCCGTTGAACCTCAGGTCGACCTTCAGGTTCGGAATGTTGTAGATGGGCACCACCGCGCCGAGCACCGTGGGGATGTGGAGAATCCGTCCCGGCGCGGTTTGCATCTGCTCCGGCGTCATCGGGCCGTCGGTCGCGCCGAAGAACACGGTCTGGTTCGTGACCTGCCGGATGCCGCCGCCCGAGCCGATCGACTGGTAGTTGATCTGCACCTCCGGGTGCAGCTTGTTGTACTCGGCGAACCACTTCGAGTAGATGGGGTACGGGAACGTGGCGCCGGCGCCGTTGATCTGCGCAGCCGCGGAGACGCCGGCGCCGAGCGCGGCCACCGACACGATGGCGAGCATGAGCGATCGGGTTCTCATCATGGGCTCTCCTAGAAGTTGATCAGCCCGTGCACGGCGATTTTCTTCTGCGCCGGCTGCGCGGGCGTGACGTTGTCGAATGTCTGACCGTCGTAATCGACCAGCAGTGCCGAGGCGACGCCGCCCTGGTGCGGAAACCAGTACGCGACGCCGACGATCGTGCGAGCGCGGACCGCATCGACGGCGGTGTTCGCGTTCAGATGGTCGTAGCGCAGCAGCGCTTCCCACCCCGCGGGCGTCTTCGGCGTCGCCCACACCGACCAACCGCCCGCCGCGATGTCAGGTTTCGCGATCGAGGTCCGATCGTGCGCTTTGATCGCGTCGAAGCCAGCGTGCAGGTAGGTCGATTCGTACGTAACCTGACCGACGGCGCGTGTGCGCTCCGCCTCCTTGATGTAGTGGTCGCCGAAATAGAACCCGGTCACGCGAAGGCCGCGCAGAATCGGCGCGCTCGCGGCGAACGGCCGCACCGTGGCGCGAATCTCGACCGCCTTCTGATCGTTCGGATCGGTTTTCGTGTAGCCTTCGCCGTTGAACACGCCCACGTGGACGTCACCATAGTTCGAGGGCAGATTGGCGTGAAACGACGCGCCGGCGTCGGCGGAGTTGTAAAAGCCTTCGCGCTCGGTGAACGTGGTGCCCTGGAACCGGTAGCGGTAGATGCCTTCTTCATAGTCGAGGAGCGGCGTCTGCTGGATGCCGAAGCGGGCCCACGACCCCTTCGTCATCCAGTCATCGAGGTTGAACTGCGCGAACGCGTATTTGATACGGAAGACGAGGCTGTCGTTCGCGATGCTGCTCCCTTGTCCCAGCGTGACGAGGCCGCTCTGGCGGGTCACGTCCGGCGTGATCCGGAAAGCGACGATGTGCGAGATGCTGCCGGTGATGTTGATGTAGCTGCGGGTGACATTGAAGCCGTTCGCATTGATCGTGTTGCCGTCGGCGTCGGTGGTCTCTGGATGCTGCTGATAGGTGTAGTCCATGTACATCGTCGCGCCGACCTTGATCGAAGGCGTGTCGTCTGGCGGCGTGTACCCTGCGGCGGGTGTGACTTGCGCCGACGCGAGAGCCACACTGCCCAGCGTGAACACTGCTGTAAATGCCATGCCCGTCAATGTCATGCGATCACGATAGCTGCGCCCCGTGTCCGCCGTGCGTCCGGCGTGTTACGTCTGCGTTAAATCGTTCTGCCGAGTCGCCCGGGCTCGACAGCCGACTCAGCTCGAGCATACGGAGAGAAGAGAACGTCAACCATTTAACACGGCGGAAACACACGCGCCGGAGCGCGCGGCTATCGTGAGGGTGTGATCGACGCGGCCGCGCATCCCTTCCCGACCGTGTCGCGGCCGACCGTCGCTGCGAGCAGCGCGGCGCAGGCGTCGCGTGCGCCCGCGAAAATCGACGTGTCCGGAATGAATTTCTACTACGGACCGCGGCGCGTGCTCGACAACATCTCGATGAAGGTCCGCCCCAATGAAGTGACCGCGCTCATCGGTCCGTCGGGCTGCGGCAAATCGACGTTCCTGCGCTCCATCAACAGGATGAACGACATCGTGCCTGGCGCCCGCGTCGAAGGCTCGATCTGCATCGACGGGCAGGATATCTACGCGCCGTCCATCGATCCGGTGGACCTCCGCCGTCGCGTCGGGATGGTGTTCCAGAAGTCGAATCCGTTTCCGAAATCGATCTTCGAGAACGTCGCCTACGGGTTGCGGATCAACCGCCTGACACGTTCGCGCGAAGAGCTTGGCGGACGCGTCGAATCGAGCCTCAAGGCGGCAGCGCTCTGGGACGAAGTGAAAGACCGGCTGCATGCCCCGGCGCTCGCGCTCTCCGGCGGTCAGCAGCAGCGGCTCTGTATCGCGCGCGCGCTGGCGGTCGAACCCGAGCTCCTCCTGATGGACGAGCCGGCGTCGGCTCTCGATCCGATCGCCACGCAGCGTATCGAAGAGCTCATCTACCAGCTCAAGGCGCGCTACACGATCGTGATCGTCACGCACAACATGCAGCAGGCCGCGCGCGTCTCGGACGTCACGGCATTCTTCTGGCTCGGCAAGCTCATCGAGTACGATCGCACCGACAAAATCTTCACCGCGCCGTCCGAGAAGCTCACCGAAGACTACATCACCGGGCGGTTCGGATAATGGCGCCCTCCGAGCAGGTCGTCCGGCATTTTCAGGAGGCGCTGGAACAGCTCAAGGCGCGCCTGCTCGAGATGGGCGGCCTCGCTGAGGAACAGGTCCGCCTCGCGATGCAGGGGCTCGTCGAACGCGACCGCGACATCATCGAGCGCGTCATGGCCGGCGACGGCCCCCTCAACGCCCTCCACATCGAGATCGACGGCCGATGTTTCACCCTGCTCGCGCTGTTCCAGCCGATGGCGGTCGACCTGCGGGCGATCGTCGCGGCCGTGAAGATCAACACCGATCTGGAACGCGTCGGCGATCTCGCAATCAACATCGCCGAGGCCGCGCGCCACTACGTGAACCACCCGCCGGTGAAAAAGCTGATCGACATCCCCCGCATGGCGACGATCGCGCAGGCCATGCTCCGCGACGCGCTCGACGCGTTCGTGCGGCGCGACACCGCGCTGGCGCAACGGGTGCTGGACCAGGACGATCTGCTTGACGATCTGAAGACACAAATCTTCCGCGAGCTGATCACCTACATGCTGCAGGATCCTTCCACGATCGAGCCGGCCCTCGGCCTGATCCTCATCTCCCGTCACCTCGAGCGGATTGGCGACCATGCCACCAACATCGGCGAGGATGTGATCTTCATGGTCTCGGCGAGGGACGTTCGCCATCACGCAGCGGACGGCCACGCCTGAGCTGATTGCCGGGCTGCGTGGGCCGAGGCAGATTTCGCCATAGCGGACAGCCGCAGTGGCTTGGGTCCAGTACGGGGTTTCAGGCCGGTGACCAGAAAGTATTCCGGTGACCAGTATCCCTTTGTCGTTGCCAGGACGGGAACGTTACCGCCGCGTGAACTCGGGTACGGCGGGAGAAACACACGACGCCGGCATGCGCTCATGACGTCCCGCTCGCGACCGTAATGGTGAACCGGGCACCGCCTTCCCTCCGGTTCTCGACGCGGACGGTCCCGCCGTGCAGCTCCACCAAATGCTTCACGATGGCCAGTCCCAAGCCGGTGCCGCCGGGGTCGCGCGCGCGCGATTTGTCGACGCGGTAGAAGCGCTCGAAGACGCGCGAGAGATCCTGTGGCGGGACGCCCGGCCCCTCGTCGGAGACGACGAGCGCGACGCGTCCGTCCGCCGGCACCGCCTCCACTCGAACGGTCGACCGCTCGGGCGCATAGGCGACGGCGTTCGCCACGAGGTTGCGCAGCGCGTCGTGCATCTTCGCCGAATCGGCGCGAATCGTTTCGGCGCCCGGCGCGACCGCGAGCTCCAGGCGCTGGCCGCGGGCCTCGGCGGCCGGCGCGACGTCGGCGATGACGTCGGCCGCCAGCGCGCGGGTGTCGCACGCGCTCAGATCGAGCGTCTCCTGCCCCGCGTCGAGCCGCGCGAGCCTGAGCAGGTCGTTCACCAGGCGCTCCATGCGCCACGTGTGGCGCCCGATGATCTCGAGGAAGCGGCGGCGGTCCTCCGCGGTGGCATCGCCGTCCGACAGCGCCTCGACGTAGCCGCGGATCGCGGTGAGCGGTGTGCGCAGCTCGTGCGACACATTGGCGACGAAGTCGCGCCGGATCTGATCGGCACGCCGCAGCTCGGTGATGTCGTGCAGCACGAGGATCACGCCATGCGCGGCCGCGCCGGCGGCCGGCGTCGCCGTTGCCATGATCGTCCGCGATGGATCGCGCGCTGGCGAAAACTGCAGCGCTCCCGGCGCGCGGCCGGACAACACCGCCGCCACGAGCTCGGCGATGGCCGGCAGCCGAATCGTTTCCATGTAGGGCCGCGCGATGGCCACCTCGTCCAGCCTCAACATGGCCCGGGCGGCCGCGTTGACCAGCTGCAGCCGTCCCTGCGGATCCACGACGATGACGCCCTCAATCATCCCCGCGAGGATGGCTTCCATCCGCCCGCGATCGCGCGCCTGCTCAGCCAGCTGGCGCCCGATTTCCTGCACCGATTCGTCGAGCGCGCGCGCCACGGTCCCGAGCTCGTCGTCGCCGAACCCGAGGTGCGGCGGTGTGAGGTCGCCCGCGCGGTAGCGCTGCGCGACGCGCGCGACGAGACGCACGCGCTTGCCGATCCGCGCGGAGAGCCACCAGGCGAGGGCCGCGCCGCCGGCGAGCGCGAGCCCGAGCGCCGCGAACGTCGCCACCAGCACGGTCTGCAGCTGGCGACGCACGTCGGTGAGCGGCAGCGCGACGCGGACGAACGCGATCGCCGGATGCTGCACCGGCACCGCGATGTAGAGCATGTCGATCTTCAGGGTCGCACTGTAGCGCCGCTCTCGGCCGATGCCGGTGGCGCGCGCGGCGACGACTTCTGGCCGCTGTGCATGGTTCTCCATCGCGCGAACGCCGTCGAGCGTCTCCGCCGAGTCGCCGACGACGCGGCCGTCTGGCGCGATGAACGTGACGCGACCGCCGATGACCTGCCCGATCCGGTCCGCCTCGTCGTCGAGCTCCGACAAGGTCGCCAAAGGCGTGCCGCGCGACAGGAGATCCGCGGCCAGCCGCGCTTCTGCGACCAGCGTCTCCTCGATGCGCTGGTCGATCTGCCGGCGCATGGTCGTTGCGAACAGCGCGCCGGCGACGGCGAGGGCGAGGACCGCCGCCGAAAGTGCCGCGAGGAAGAACTTGGTCTGGAACGTGGCGCGGACGCGGGGCGGCATGGCGCTACGGTGCTGGAGGCGGGTCGACGAGCCTGTAGCCGAACTGCTTCACCGTCAGCAGCCCTGCGCTGAGGATCGGTAATTTCTCGCGCAGCCGGCGGACGTGCACGTCGACGGTGCGGGTGCCGCCGGTGTACCGATAGCCCCAGACGTCGGTGAGGAGCACGTCGCGCGACAGCACGCGGCCGCGATGCTGCAGCAGGTACTCGAGCAGGAGGAACTCCTTCGCGGTCAGCGTCACGTCGCGGCCGTCCGTAGACACGACGTGCCGGTCGGTGTCGAGGGCAATCGGGCCGTACGCCAGCGTTTTCGCGGCGGGCCGGACACCTCGCTGTGCGCGGCGCAGCAGCGCCCGGACGCGCGCCACGAGCTCGTTCGGGCTGAACGGCTTCGCGAGGTAGTCGTCGGCGCCGAGCTCGAGGCCGACGATGCGCTCCGACTCCTCGGCGCGCGCGGTCAGCATGATGATCGGCAAACCGGCCGTCGCGTCCTTGCCGCGGATCAGCCGGCAGACCTCGAGGCCATCGACGTGCGGCAGCATCAAGTCGAGCACAAGCAGATCGGGCAGCCGCGCGGCGATGGCGGTCAGCGCGTCGCGGCCGGACGCGGCGCGCTCGGTCGCATATCCCGCCTTGTCGAGATACCGCGCGACGAGCGCCGCGATGTCGGGATCGTCCTCGACGACGAGAATCCGGGCGGCCATCACGCAATTCTACAGGTCCGCTGCTCGATTTGACTCTGCGGCGCCAATAGAGGGAGGGGCGGCGTCGACCAGAAGCAAACCCTCGACGCGAGATTCGGCTTCCTACAACGACCAGACCGAGGAACTGCCGGAAGATGTCCTGACGAGGCGTGAGACTGGCCTAAGACTCGCGTTAAGGTCTGGCTCGAGCTGCGAGCGAAGCGATCACCGCGATCAACTCGGTCGGTTCGACCGGCTTGGGCAGGTGCCACTGAAAGCCGGCTTCCAGGGCGCGCAGGCGGTCCTCGGGACGCGAGTGCGCGGTGACCGCGATCCCGATCAGCCGGTGCTTCTCTTCGGCCTCCAACACCGCCACCTGCTCCATCAGCATGTAGCCGTCCTCGTGCGGCATCTCGATGTCCGACAGCAGGACGTCCGGCCCCCACGAGGGCACGATGGCAAGCGCATCCCGCGCGGATGCGGCGGACCGYACTTCGGCGCCAGCCTGCTCCACGATCGCGCAGAACAGCTCGCGCGTCTGCGGCTCGTCGTCCACCACGAGGACGCGCAGCTCTTCGAGCCTGCGCGACGCGCGCGGCTTCGGCCCGTCGATAACCGCCGACGAGCGCGAGGAGGGATCCGACGGCGGCGGCGAAGCGATCGTCAGCGGAATGTGCACGCGGAAGGTCGCGCCGGCGCCCGCGCCGCCGCTCTCGACGCTCACCGAACCACCATGCAGCTCGACCAGGTGCCGCACGATCGCGAGCCCGAGCCCCAGCCCGCCATGCTGTCTGGTCGTCCCCGCGTCGGCCTGGCGGAAGCGATCGAAGACGTGCGGCAGAAACTTCGGCTCGATCCCGCAGCCGGTGTCGCTGACGACGACGTCGACGTGCGGGTCGCGCCGCTCGAGGGTGACCTGCACCTTGCCGCCCTTCGGCGTGAACTTGATCGCGTTCGACAGCAGGTTCCAAACGACCTGCTGCATGCGATCGCGATCGCCGGAAATCGTTCCGGCCTTCGGATCGAGCATCGCCTGCAGGCGGATGCCCTTCGCGTCCGCCGCCGGCTGCATGGAGTCGATCGCCGCCAGGATCACGTGGCTGAGGTCCATCGCCCGCACGTCGAGTCGCACCTTGCCCGAGATCGCCCGAGACACATCCAGGAGGTCGTTGACGAGCTGCGTCTGCGCCTGCGCGTTGCGCTCGATGGTTTCGATTGCCCGCCGCTTCTGGTCCTCCCGAATCTGCCCCGTGACGAGCATGCGCGCCCACCCGTAGATCGCCGTCAGCGGCGTCCGGAGCTCGTGCGACACCGTCATCAGGAACTCGTCCTTCATGCGGTTGGCGAGCTGCTCGCGGCGCAGCAGATCGGAGCGCTCCTCGATATACGCCCGCAGCTCCAGCTGTCGGCGCCGGCCCCGGAGCGCAATCGCCACCGTGCGCGTCAGAATCAAGCGCCGCACCGGCCGCTCCAAAATCGTGACGTTGCGGAGCGGTCCCAGCATCGTGAGCGGGCGCTCGCTGGACGAGGTGAACTGACCGCCCGCCAGCACGATGACCGCGATGTCCGACCACGGCGGCTGCTGGTCGAGGGAGGCGACAAGCTTCTGCAGCGCTTCCGGCCGCAGCGCTTCCTCGGCCACCAGCAGGGCGCCCGCGTGCTCCGTGATCGACGCACAGAGATCCTCGATCGTCTGGCACGCCGTTGCATCAACGCCTTCGGCCCGCAGCATCTCGCACGAAAGGGCCGCGTCCCGCCTTATCGGCGCCAGCACATGGACGCGCAGACCGCTGTCGGTCATTGCTTTCCGATCGATGCCGCCGCATCGCCGCCCTTGTAGACGGGGACGCCGGTGAGCACGCCGTGGAACTCGGTCAGCGACTCGCCGACGATGATCCCGCCTGATTCGAGCCGCAGCTCGCGGATGGTCTTCTCGTGCGGGCCCGAGCGTTTCTTCAGCACCGAAATCGCATGCCGCACGGCCCCCGCAGCCTCGAAAAAGCGCAGCAGGAGAACGTTGTCGGCGAGATAGCTCAAGTCCACCGGTGACTGCATCTGGCTGCCGACGAGCCCGTGCTGTGCGACCACGGAAATGGCCAGCACGCCCCGCTGCCGCAGAAACATGAACAGCTCGTGCAGCTGTGCGAGCAGAAACCGCTCCTCGGGCATCGCGTTCATGTAGCCGTTCAGGCTGTCGATGACGACGACCGACGCCTGGTCCTTGTCGACGGCGGTGCGAATCCGATCCGCAAATTCTCCAGGCGACATTTCGGCCGGATCGACCTGCGTGAGCACGAGGCGGCCGCTCGCGATGTGCTCGGTCACGTCGGCGCCCAGACCGGCGGCCCTGCGGCGGAATGTCTCGAGCCCTTCGTCGAACAGATACATCGCAACGTGCTCGCCGCGTTGGGCAGCGGCCACGGCAATCTGGGTCGCGATCGCCGATTTCCCCGCGCCTGCCGGTCCGACAAACAACGTGGACGTGCCGCGATCGAGCCCGCCGCCGAGCAGCGCGTCGAGCTTCGGGATGCCGCTGCTGGCCGTCCCGTGCATGTCATCGGCCCGTGACTGCGCCGCGACCAGTCGCGGGAAGGCCCGCAGGCCGCCGCTCGTGATCAGGAAATCGTGGAACCCGCCCTGAAATCGGACGCCGCGCAGCTTGACGATTCGCAGCCGTCTCCGCTCGGCGCCGTACTCGGGCGCCAGCTGCTCCAGCATGATGACGCCGTGCGCCACGCTCTGGAGCTGGAGGTCGCCTGGCTGCGATGTGCGATCGTCCAGCAGGAGCACCGTGCAGTTGCGGCCGACGAAGAACTGCTTCAGGCCAAGAATCTGACGCCGGTACCTGAGCGGCTCGCGCGCCAGCAGCCGCATCTCCGACAAAGAGTCGAAGACGACGCGCGTCGGGTTGATGCGCTGAACCTCGGCGAGGACCGCTTTGGTCGTTTCGCCGAGCTCGACTTCCGACGGGTGGAAGAATGTGTATTGATCGTCTGGGGTGAAGCTCTCGTCGGATGGGGTCAGTTCGTGGATGGTCATGCCCTCCAGCGTCCATCCATGCGCGGTCGCGACTGCCGCCAGCTCCGATTTTGTTTCCGAGAGAGTGACATACAACACTTTCTCGCCCCTCGCGATACCCTCACGGAGAAACTGGAGACCCAGCGTCGTCTTGCCGCTGCCTGGGTCACCCTCGACCAGGTAGACGCGCTTGGGGGTCAGCCCGCCTCCCAGAAGATCATCCAGCCCGGCGATTCCTGTCGACACGCGAGGATCGTGTTCAGATCGCATACGGTTGCCTCAGCAACGATGGGGATTTCCCCCCAGTTGCCTCAGCGGTTTCAAATTTCTTGCCAACAGTGTGTTCGAGTCAGCCGCGGAGGTCGTCGCGCAGGGCGGCCGTGATCTCGTAGGACTCGAGGCGGGCGGCGTGGTCGTAGATCTGAGAGGTGAGCATCAGCTCGTCGGCGCCCGTGCGGGCGATGAACGATTCCAACCCGCGACGCACCGTGTCGCGTGAGCCGACCGCGGCGCTGGACAGCGCCAAGCCGATCATCGCGCGTTCGGCCTGCGTCAGCTGATCCTCGAAGCCGGCGACCGGCGGCGGCAAGCGCCCGGGCCGACCGCTCCGCAGGTTGACGAATGCCTGCTGCAGCGAGGTGAAGAGCAGCTGCGCCTCGTCGTCGGTCTCGGCGGCAAAGACGTTGAAGCCCAGCATCAGGTACGGCCG
>JRHI01002553.1_pt1 | contig 12265 bp, 17 predicted proteins | sample 215371 | NCBI WGS metagenome assembly JRHI01 (sample SAMN02929681, study PRJNA255918) | sediment metagenome | biome: cave system; feature: Ice Cave; material: Sediment; isolation source: sediment from deep within a dark volcanic ice cave with no known source of... ...
ACCCGCCGACCCACCTCAAGATCAACTTAACTAGGAAACTCCCGCTAGTGGCATCAGCGCGCTGCCCGGGGAGCTGGCCATCAGCGCGGTCACGCTGGCCGAACTGCATTTCGGTGTTCTCGTCGCTCGAGAGCAGCATGTACGTGCCGAGCGGCTGCGGCGCCTGTCGATCCTGCAACGCGAGTTCGATGCTCTGCCCATCGATGAGGCCGTCGCCGCGAGCTACGGGCAGATGGCGGCTGCGGTCGTTGATGCTGGCCGCCAGCCACGAGCCCGCACGATGGACCTGCTCATCGCTGCCACCGCGCACGCGCACTGCGCGCGCCTGTACACCCGCAACGCAAGCGACTTCGTGGGCGCGGACAGTCTGATCGAGGTTGTCCCCGTCTGAAAGCACCGGCCGGACTCTCGCGCAGCCCGCCTGCCTGGAGCGGGCCCCGTTGCAAACCTGCTCCAACCGCCGGGCCCGACCGTCAGGCAAAGCCGATCGTGGAGGCCAGCTGCGCGGCCACCTCGATGGCCTCGTCGGGTGAGCCGGTCGTGTACTGCAGGTCAAAAAACACCCCGTCCATGCCGGACCGTTCGGCCCTCTCGGCCAGAGCTGCGAGGTGGTCGGGGCCCTGGCCCGGCGCGGGGTTGACCCGCAGCTCCCGTCGTAGCGCACTGGAATCTCGGCCTGCCTGGTCAGCGGCCCGGCGTGCCAGCTGCCACAGCTGATCGAGGACGTCGAACGGTATGCCACTGACCGGGAGCCACCCTGCCGCCCTCCGGCCGATGCGCGCCAATGCCTTCGGTGCCGCGCCGGCGAGCAGTACCGGGGGACCGCCAGGCTGTACCGGGCGCAGATCGAAGTACGACTGCGGGATGGTGAAGCGGGGCCCGCGGTGCTCGGCGGGGTTGTGGTTCCACAGTGCATCGAGTACGTCGAGGATCTCGTCCAGGCGGCCACCGCGGTCGTTCCACGGGACGCCGGTGCCGGTGTATTCGTCGCGCAGCCAGCCAATACCGAAGCCGCAGTCGAGCCGTCCGGCCGCGACGTTGTCGAGCGAGGTCAGACTGCGCGCCAGCAGCAGCGCGTTGTGCCAGGTGGCGTTGAGGGTGCTCATCCCGAGCCTGGCCCGGCTGGACGCGGTCGCGGCGACGGTCAGTGCGACGATTGGGTCCAGACCCTTCTTGAACTCGGGCGGGTAGGGACACTCAGGCGTGCCGCCGGCGATGTAGAGGTCGGACGGGTCGACCGGGGCAAGGACGCGGTCGCCGACCCAAAAGGACTGGTACCCCAGCACTTCGGCACTGCGGACGAATGAAGTGATCGCCGCCGCGTCGCAGTGCGGACCGAACTGGGGAAGAGCAAGGCCGTAGCGCATCGGTGGAAGGTTACCCGGCCGGCTCGTCGTGACCGGCGGTGTTTGACTGTGATGACGTAGAGACCGCGGGTAAGTCATGGCACTGACTTCATCGGTGTCGAGCTTCGAGTGCCCCGGGGCTGTTTGTGATGTGGTCGGCCAGCCGCGCCGCGACGTCGGTCGGGCTCGGCAGAAGCGCGATCTCTTCGCGGACCTCCCGCGTCGCTGCATCGAACTCCCCGGACAATGCGCGGTGTAGGGCCGCACGGATCGCTGTAGGAGCCAGGTCAGCGGTCATCGCGCATCCCCGCTCGGAGACACTCGCGGCGTTGACGAACTGGTCGGCGCCCTGGGGCATGATCACCTGGGGCACACCCGCGGCCAGCGCGGACAGGGTGGTACCGGCACCACCGTGGTGGATGCCAGATGTTCGGTTCCCGCCAGCATCCGCTCGCTGACTTGGGTGAACAGCTGCACCGCGCGCTCCCGAGCGACCGCCGGTGTCGGGTGCGGCCCCCATCCACCGATGGCCAGCCCCACAGACTTGGCCACTTCATACATGTCCACACCCGGGGCGACGTCGACCACCGCCAGCCCGGCGCTCGCGGCCCGCGCAACTCCATCACCGGCACTGGCGAGGAGCACATCGTGGCCATCCGAACGCAACGCCCACGACAACGGTACAACGGGGAAAACGTGCCCGGTACCGGGCGAGGCCACCACCAACGCGCGCATCCGGCAGACCCTAACCAGCCGCGCCCGAGTGCACGTCGCTGCCGCGTCGTCGGGTTCGTCACACAATGTCAGGAATGGACGGCGCAAGGACGGTATCGTGCTGAGCCATCAGCGCGCGGGTTTGGTCGTGGGTGGGAATGGCACCGGTCCGAGCGACGTATTGCGCTAACTTCACGAAGTACTCCTCGTAACCGCTCGGCGTGAGGATGGCGAGGTAGCGTGCCGGATCGTCAAAGGGATTGCTGAAACCGTGCACTAGGTGGCGGCTGGCGAATACCGTCTCCCCAGGGACAGCGGTACGAAAGTGGTCGCCCACCCGGAAGCGCATCCGGCCTTCGAGGACTATGAAGGTCTCATCGTGACCTTCGTGCACATGGGCGGGCGCCCCGGTTAGATGCGGTGTCATTCGACCTTCCAGCACGGTGAGGCGACCGAGCGTGTCACCGGCTGTAACGGGCTTGTCGAACGTCATGCCTCGCAGGCTACGGGAGGCAGGTCTTCGAACCGGGCGACGGCATCGAACCCGCCCAGTGGGCCGTCCGGACCATCCAGGCCCCTGGAGGCGCTTTCAAGTCAGCAAGCCGTGTCTATCGTCACCTAGGTACTCGGTTTCGGGAATCCCGTAGCTATTCGCCTGAATTTCGTGGCCGTGCACTCCTGACTAAGTAGCAACCGAAAATTGGCAGTAAGTAACGGTGTGCAAAAGTTAGGGGGCGACGCATGTTGTCATACAATTGGTTCCAGGCCAGGGTGGGGATAAGCCGAAGCGACACTGCCGTCGATGAGGTGCTCTGTTCCCGGCCCGCTGGGCCCCCTAGAGGAGGATCTTATGTCTGACGCACTGAGCTTTGTCGAGATTGCCGGCCAGCGCGTGGAGCTGCTCCCCCCCCGTACCATCCTGTCCCTGCTCAGCACTGGCGGGTTTGCCTGCGAGGGCGGTGGCGAGGGTGCCAGTGGCCACGGCTACGGCGGCTACGGCGACGAGAGCGAAGGTGGCTTCCCTGGCCTCGGTGGTGTTGGCGGCACCGGTGGCGCCGGCGGCGCCGGTATCGGCGGCCTCGGTGGCAACATCTGAACATCAGCCTGTTCAGATCAGACCACAGCGCTGGTGACGGTTTCGGCGGCGCTACTTGCCTTCGATCCGGGTGACCGGGAGCCTGGTGTCGGTGGGGCTCACGCTGACCGCGGTCCACCGGTATCCGATCAAGTCCTGCCGAGGCCATGCAGTCGCCGACGTCGTGGTTGAGCCGTGGGGGTTGGCCGGTGATCGGCGGTGGATGCTCGTCGACGATGAAGGCTGCGTGGTGACGGCCCGGGAGTGCCCGCAGCTGGTGCTGGTGACCCCGGAGTTCGACACGGACGGACTGCTGCTGCAGGCGCCGGACGTCGGCCCGCTGCTCGTCGGTACACCGGAGGGGTCGGTGGTCACCGATGTCCGAGTCTTCTCCAGCGAGCTGGCGGCCGCGCCTGCATCCGATGAGGCGCACGCCTGGTTCAGCACGGTGGTCGGCAAGCCGATCCGGCTGGTGTATCTCAAGGACCCCACACAGCGCCGGCCGAACTTCGCTCACAGCCGCGAGCTGGATCGGGTGTCCTTCGCCGACGGGTACCCGATGTTGCTCGCCACCGAGGAATCCCTTGCCGCGCTGAACGATCTCATCGCCGCAGGACCGCGGCCCGAGGAGGGGCCGGTGCCGATGACCCGGTTTCGCCCCAATCTGGTGGTAGCCGGCGCGCCTGCCTGGGACGAGGACGGCTGGCGGATGCTGCGCATCGGAGCCGTGAGCTTCCGCGCGGTGAAAGCCTGCAACCGCTGCGTGCTCACCACGATCGATCCCGACACCGCGAGCAAGGGCAAGGAGCCGCTCACGACGCTGGCCCGTCATCGGCGGTGGGATGGCAAGACCTGGTTCGCGATCAACCTCATCCCAGATTCACCCGGCGCGACTCTGCACGTCGGCGACCGGGTCGAGGTCCTGGAGCAGGTTGAGGCCAACGACCCGCTGCGCGGGCCTGAGATCCAGCGACCCCGTGCGAAGATGCAACGATGATCGCCGGACTGCTGCTGGCGGCCGGGGCCGGACGGCGCTACGGCATGCCCAAGGCCCTGGTCGACGGTGGCGCGTGGTTGCACCGGGCGGTAGCCACCCTGACCGACGGCGGATGCGACTCGGTGCTCGTCGTGGTCGGTGCGCAGGCCGACCGGGTCCTCCCGCTGGTGCCGGCGACCGCCGCCACGGTGCTGGCCGCGGACTGGGCGCAGGGCATGGGGGCGTCGCTGCGCGCTGGCCTGGCCGAGCTGGTCCGCAGCGCGCCGCCGCAGGTGCAGGCGGCGCTGGTGCACCTGGTCGACTTGCCCGATGTGGACGCCGCAGGGGTCCGCAGGCTCGTCGCACTGGCTGGTCCCGCAGTGGTGGCCCGGGCGGGATTCGAGACCCAGCCCGGCCATCCGGTCCTGCTCGGCAGGCAGCATTGGGCCGACATCGTCGCGTCGGCGCACGGTGACCGGGGGGCCCGGGATTGGCTGGCGCAACGGTCCGACCTGATCGTGGTGGACTGTTCCGACCTAGCCAGCGGGATCGACGTGGATACCCCTAGCTCTGCCCCGCAGTAGCCCTGAGGGAATAGACAGCGGCGCTGCCGCGTCGTGGGACAACAGTCATTGTGGGTGACCGGCACGCCGGTCGGCCCGAATTCCCTCTAACTAATTGGGATACACCTGTGGTCATCCGGGAACTTCAGCGCGAGGAGGGTTTGCGGTGCGTGAGGTGCTCGACGAACTGGGGGCGGAGTGGCGCCAGGGCAAATCGACCGCAGTGGGCACAGTGGTGTCCACCTACCGCTCGGCGCCGCGCCCTGCCGGAGCGTCGATGCTGGTGACGTCGGACGAGCGCGCGGTCGGCAGCGTCTCCGGTGGCTGCGTGGAGGGCGCGGTCTTCGAACTGGGCCAGCAGGTTCTCGCTGAGGACACCCCCGTTCTGCAGCGCTACGGCGTCTCCGACGACGACGCCTTCACCGTCGGCATCACCTGCGGCGGCATCATCGACGTGTTCGTCGAGAAGGTCGACCCGGTCCACTTTCCTGAGCTGGACGACGTGGCTGCCTCGGTGGAAAAGAAGGAGGCGGTCGCGGTAGCCACCGTGGTCGCGCATCCTGATTCCGAGCGCGTCGGCCTGCGCATGGTGGTCTGGCCCGACCGGCACACCGGCACGGTGGGCTCGTCCCAGGCCGACGAGGCGATTCTCGACGACGTCCGCGGGGCCCTTGCCGCCGGCCGGGTGGTCACCCTGCACTACGGTCCCGAGGGCGAGCGCCGCGGCGAAGGCATGGACGTGTTCGTCAACTCCATGCAGCCGCCGCCCCGGATGCTGGTGTTCGGTGCGATCGACTTCGCTGCCGCGATGGCCCGGGTGGGAGTGCTCCTGGGCTACCACACGACGGTGTGCGATGCCCGACCGGTCTTCGCCACCAAGAGCCGCTTCCCCGACGCACACGAGGTCGTCGTCAACTGGCCGCACCGGTACCTCAAGGAAGAGGCCGAGGCCGGGCGGATCGACCAGCGGACCGTCATCACCGTGCTCACCCACGACCCGAAGTTCGACGTTCCGGTGCTGGTCGAAGCACTGAAGTTGGACCTCGCCTACCTCGGCGCGATGGGATCGCGCAAGACCCACCGCAACCGGGAGGAACGGCTGCGGGAGGCGGGCGTCACCGATGAGTAGCTCAAGAAGATCGCCTCGCCGATCGGTCTCGACCTGGGCGCTCGCACTCCCGAGGAGACCGCGGTGTCCATCGCGGCCGAGGTGATCTCGCTGCGTTGGGGCGGTGGCGCCACCGGAGGCGGCGCCACCCGGCTAGCCGACGCCGAGGGCCCGATCCACGGCGCAAACCCCATCGCCGAGCCCGAACCGGTCAAGGCGTAAGCGTACCCGCGACGGCGGACTGTACATTGATCACGGTTTGTGTGCCTTAGACGACAATTCTTGTCGCGTAGCGCACACAAACCGTGATCTTGCCGGAACTTTCTGCGATAGGAGTGGTGTTGCGTCAGCTGGTGGCGTCCGGGTCGCCGTTCGAGAAGACCATCGGGTTCTCTCGGGCGGTTCGCGTCGGCGATTGGGTGCTGGTATCGGGTACCGCGCCGGTATGGCCCGACGGCTCGTGCCCCGACGATGCGGCTGTCCAGGCCCGGCGCTGCTTCGAAATCATCGTGCAAGCGCTGGCCGAGGCCGGCGCGAGCCTGACCGACGTGGTGCGCACCCGAATGTTCCTCGTCCACTCGTCAGCTGCGGACGCAGTCGGTGCCGTACACGGGGAGCTGTTCGCCGAGATCCGCCCGGCGGCCACCATGGTGATCGTCGCCGGGCTCCTCGACCCCCGCTGGAAGGTAGAGATCGAAGCAGAAGCCGTGATCGCCAGCTGATCACCACCCCATTCCTTACCCCCGCAAACGAGGCTGAGGAGCGGAGCTTTTGTAACAGTGTTACGATAGGCGCATCTAGAGCCAGTTGGAGGTGCCGATGGATCCGGCAAGCGACACGATGTGGATCGTGGACGGCCAGTCGTCACGGCACCGGATGCGCGCGGCGGACGCCGATCGGGAACGGGTCGCGGAGCAGTTGCGATCGGCGCACGCCGACGGTCGCCTGGACCTCGCCGAGTACGACGAGCGCGTCCAGCAGGCCTGGGCCGCCCGGACCTATGGTGACCTAGACGCGCTCACCGTCGATCTGCCCCAGGCTCGGCGGCCGACCTCGAAGGTCGGTTCCGAGATGCGACAACCCCACCCGCAGTGCAGGAATGGGCGCGGCGGACGGGTCACGGTCAGCGCCTGGGCCGGCGCGAGTCTGATCAACCTGATGATCTGGGCGGTGGTGTGCCTGTCCACTGTGAGCTGGATCTATCCTTGGTGGATCTGGGTCGCGGGTCCGTGGGGAGCAGTGCTCTGCGCCCGTTGGGTAGGCGAACGGGCCACCGCCGCCAGCAGCTCGTGGTGAGCCATCCGGGGCCGGTTTGTACCGACTGCTGACCTGGACGTAAACTGTGTTGTCGGCGCGAGCAGCGCGCCGGTTCTAGCGTGTCTGCAGGTATCTGCGCAGGCTTCCTGCTCAGCAGTGCGTCCCCGCACTTCTTGTGATGCCTCCCCACGTCGTGGAACTGGCGGGCGCCTGCGTCGCGGCAAGGCCGCCACCCGGCGGCACGGCGAAGTGAGCAGGAACGCGGAGGACATGGCCAAGAAGGACGGGGCGATTGAGGTCGAGGGTCGGGTGGTCGAACCACTCCCCAACGCGATGTTTCGAGTCGAGTTGGAGAACGGTCACCGGGTTCTCGCGCACATCAGCGGCAAGATGCGCCAGCATTATATCCGCATCCTGCCCGAAGATCGGGTGGTTGTGGAGCTGTCGCCCTACGATCTGTCCCGGGGCCGCATCGTCTACCGCTACAAGTAGCGCACCAACTACACAACTGAGAGATGACGTGAAGGTAAAGCCGAGCGTCAAGAGGATCTGCGACAAGTGCAAGGTGATCCGCCGCCACGGCGTGGTCATGGTGATCTGCGAGAACCTTCGTCACAAGCAGCGCCAGGGTTGAGCAGGGCACGACACCGCTGGTCCACACGGCGCGAGAAGACCTCCCCGCGCCAGCCGATTCATGAGGGATCGGTCCACCCCCGGACGCCAGGCCGGGGCCCGCGGACGACCACCACGGTCGTCATACGGGACGGACGGGGAGCAGACCTGGGACGACGAGACAGGAGACACGCCTCGGATGGCTCGACTCGCCGGCGTTGACCTACCCCGCGACAAGCGGATGGAGATCGCGCTGACCTATATCTACGGCGTTGGCCGTACCCGCTCGCACGAGATCCTCAGCGCCACCGGGGTGAGCCCGGAACTGCGCACCAAGGACCTGACTGACGAGGACCTCGTACGGCTGCGGGACTACATCGAAGAGAACTACAAGGTCGAGGGTGACCTCCGTCGCGAGGTCCAGGCCGACATCCGCCGGAAGATCGAGATCGGCTGCTACGAGGGCCTGCGGTGGCGCCGCGGGCTGCCGGTGCGCGGGCAGCGAACCAAGACCAACGCCCGCACCCGCAAGGGTCCGAAGAAGACGGTCGCCGGCAAGAAGAAGGCCGGGAAGAAGTAGCGACCGGCTACATAAAACGGCGGATCAGCCTACCCAAGACCCTTTGTAGGAGCGCAATCGAATGCCACCCAGAGCACGTACAGGTGCCGGTACCAAGAAGGTTCGGCGCAAGGAGAAGAAGAACGTCGCGCATGGCCATGCGCACATCAAGTCGACGTTCAACAACACGATCGTCTCGATCACCGACCCCACCGGTGCGGTGATCGCGTGGGCGTCCGCGGGCCACGTTGGCTTCAAGGGCTCGCGTAAGTCCACCCCCTTCGCCGCGCAGATGGCCGCCGAGAGCGCCGCCCGCAAGGCCGCCGAGCACGGCATGAAGAAGGTCGATGTCTTCGTGAAGGGCCCGGGTTCAGGTCGCGAGACGGCGATCCGGTCGCTACAGGCCGCCGGCCTTGAGGTCGGCACCATCCAGGACGTGACCCCGCAGCCGCACAATGGCTGCCGGCCACCGAAGCGGCGCCGGGTCTAGGGCGCGGGGAGGAACAGCAGAGATGGCTCGATACACCGGACCTGTAACCCGCAAGTCCCGCCGACTCAAGACCGACCTGGTCGGCGGCGACCAGGCGTTCGAACGTCGGCCGTATCCGCCCGGCCAGCACGGCCGTGCGCGGATCAAGGAGAGCGAGTATCTCCTGCAGCAGCAGGAGAAGCAGAAGGCCCGCTTCACCTACGGCATCATGGAAAAGCAGTTCCGCGGATACTACGAGGAGGCCAACCGCCGCCCCGGCAAGACCGGTGACACGCTGCTGCAGATCCTGGAAACCCGATTGGACAACGTCGTGTACCGCGCCGGCCTGGCCCGCACCCGGCGCCAGGCGCGCCAGTTGGTGACCCACGGGCATTTCCTGGTCAACGGGGGCAAGGTCAACGTCCCCAGCCTCCGGGTGTCGAAGTTCGATATCATCGACGTCAAGCCCAAGTCGGTGCCGACGCTGCCCTTCGTGGTGGCCAAGGAGAGCTTGGGGGACCGCCCGGTGCCGGGATGGCTGCAGGTGGTTCCCGCAACGATGCGGATACTGGTTCACCGGTTGCCCGAAAGGGCCCAGATCGACGTACCACTTCAAGAGCAACTCATTGTCGAGCTCTACTCCAAGTAGACTCAGCCAACGGCGTCAAATAGCGGGCGCCAGAGGAGGAACACACCATGCTGATCACTCAGCGACCGAACCTCAGTGAGGACCCGGTCGACTACACCCGCTCTCGGTTCGTCATCGAGCCGCTGGAGCCGGGATTCGGATACACGCTGGGAAACTCGCTGCGCCGGACCTTGCTCTCCTCCATCCCCGGGGCAGCAGTCACCAGCATCCGGATCGACGGTGTGCTGCACGAGTTCACCACCGTGCCGGGCGTCAAGGAGGACGTCACCGACATCATCCTCAACCTCAAGGAGCTGGTAGTCGGCTCCGAGGAGGACGAGCCGGTGACGATGTACCTGCGCAAGCAGGGCCCGGGTGACGTCACCGCGGGCGACATTGTGCCACCGGCCGGTGTCACCGTGCACAACCCCGATCTGCACATCGCCACCCTCAACGGCAAGGGCAAGCTCGAGATCGAGCTGATCGTGGAGCGGGGCCGCGGCTACGTGCCCGCGGTACAGAACAAGGCGTCCGGGGCAGAGATCGGCCGGATCCCGGTGGACTCCATCTACTCGCCGGTGCTGAAGGTGACCTACAAGGTCGAGGCCACCCGGGTCGAGCAGCGGACCGACTTCGACAAGCTCGTCTTGGACGTGGAAACCAAGCCGTCGCTCACTCCACGGGACGCGCTGGCCTCGGCCGGTCGCACCCTGGTGGAGTTGTTCGGCCTGGCCCGCGAGCTCAACGTGGAGGCGGAGGGCATCGAAATCGGTCCCTCACCGGCCGAAGCGGACACGATCGCCGCGTTCGCCATGCCGATCGAGGACCTGGACCTCACCGTTCGGTCCTACAACTGCCTCAAGCGCGAGGGCATCCACACCGTCGGTGAGTTGGTCAGCCGTAGCGAGGCCGATCTGCTGGATATTCGCAATTTCGGCGCCAAGTCGATTGACGAAGTGAAGCTGAAACTGGCCGGTCTGGGTCTGCAGCTCAAGGACAGCCCGCCCGGATTCGATCCATCAGCGGTGGCAGCAGAGTATTCGATCGACGGATGGGGCGAGGGCAGCGACAACGGGGTCGACAACGGCCCCGATTACGGCCCGGACGACGGCCACGACTACGCCGAAACCGAACAGCTCTAACCCTCGTGAGTGCGTAACAGTGTTAGAACACTGTTACGCACTCACGAGGCAACCGAAGGGAACCATCATGCCAACGCCGACCAAGGGCGCCAGGCTCGGCGGGTCGCCGGCCCATCAACGGTTGATGCTGGCCAACCTGGCGACATCGCTGTTCGCTCACGGCCGGATCACCACCACCGAGGCCAAGGCGAAACGGCTGCGTCCGTTCGCCGAGCGGTTGATCAGCAAGGCCCGGGTAGGGGACTTGCACAACCGCCGCGAGATCATGCGGGTGATCCGGGACAAGGACGTGGTGCACAAGCTGGTCGCGGAGATCGGTCCGCAGTTCGCGACCCGGCCGGGTGGCTACACCAGGATCCTCAAGACCCTGCCACGCAAGGGCGACAACGCACCGATGGCGATCATCGCGCTGGTCACCGAGCGGACCGCGGCCGAGGTCGAGGAAGTCCAGCGCCGGGCCATCAAGGACCGGCCGAAGGTGAAGCAGCCAGCCGACAAGACCGCCGAGGCGTCTGCCACCGCGGACAGCTCCGCGGAGCAGGAGGAGACCCCGGGTGGGCAGGCGACGCCGTCGCCCGCTGTGCAGGCGGACGAGGGCGAATCCTGACCCCGAGCGCACCGCCGGAGCCCGTCGTCCCTGCTGGGGATGGCGGGCTCCGGCGTTACCGGTTGGATATCAGCTACGATGGGTCCGCCTTCTCCGGATGGGGCCGCCAGCCGGAGCGTCGCACAGTCCAAGGCGTTCTCGAGCATGCGGTGGCGACCGTTGCGCGGAGCCCGGCCAGCCTCACCGTCGCTGGCCGAACCGACGCCGGAGTGCACGCCACCGGGCAGGTCGCCCATCTCGATGTGCCGCCGGGGACGCTGGCGCCCGACCAGCTTGCCCACCGCTTGGCGAGGCTGCTGCCACCGGATGTCCGAGTGCCCTCGGTGCGGCAGGTGCCCCGCGCCTTCGACGCTCGCTTCTCCGCATTGCGGCGGCACTACAGATACCGGATCTGCGACGCGCCGTGGGGAGGTGATCCGCTGCGCCGGTACGACACGTTGGGCCATCCTGGTCAGCTCGACGACGCTGCGATGAACGCGGCGAGCAGGCTCTTGCTCGGCGAGCACGACTTCGCCGCATTCTGCCGCCGCCGGGACGGGGCGACCACGGTGCGCGCCCTGGAGCGGTTCGAGTGGACCCGCGACGAACGGCACTTGCTGATCGCGCACGTCGCGGCGGACGCGTTCTGCCACTCGATGGTGCGCAGCCTGGTGGGTGCCCAGCTCGCAGTGGGCGAGGGCCGCCGCGCCCCAGATTGGCCCGCTGGCCTGCTGCGCCACACCGCCCGGGCCAGTGAAGTGACGGTGGTACCCCCGCACGGCCTCACCCTGGTCGGGGTGGACTATCCCGAGGACGACCAGCTCGCCGCCCGCGCCGAGCAAACCCGCGCGTTGCGGCACCCGGATGGTCGGCTGGCTGATACATCGAGATCCCGCCGGTCCGCCGACGGGTGATGTGTTACCGCTGTAGTTGGTGACCTTGTACGCCGAATGCCTTATCAGTTTACTGGGCTACTGAGCCGAGCGGCTGAGACTGTCAGACCTGCCTTATAGCATTCGGGTTGTGATGGTGCGGCAGTTGGCTCCCGAGGGCCTGGCTGAGATGGTGCCGGGCCCGGAATTGGGTGCGCTACTAGCTGGAATCGATATTCATGCAGTGACCGGTGCGGACGCGGTAGAGATATTGCGGGCCCGAGCTCGGCAGTTGCCCCACGAGCAGGCCCGATTGCTGGCCACCATGGTGGAGGTCGGGTTGTGCGACCCGGACGCC
>JRHI01000254.1_pt1 | contig 12263 bp, 9 predicted proteins | sample 215371 | NCBI WGS metagenome assembly JRHI01 (sample SAMN02929681, study PRJNA255918) | sediment metagenome | biome: cave system; feature: Ice Cave; material: Sediment; isolation source: sediment from deep within a dark volcanic ice cave with no known source of... ...
CGGCTCGAGCCCGTGCAGGCCACCCTCGCGTCCGAAGCCACTCTCCTTGTAGCCGCCAAAGGGGCTGGCCGGGTCGAACCGGTTGAAGGTGTTGGCCCAGACCACCCCGGCCCGGAGCCGGGACGCCATCCACAGGATCTTGGAGCCCTTCTCGGTCCAGATACCGGCCGACAAGCCGTAGGGCGTGTTGTTGGCCTTGGCCACCGCCTCATCGGGCGTGCGAAAGGTCAACACCGACAGCACCGGCCCGAAGATCTCCTCTCTGGCCACCCGGTGGGACTGCGACACCCCCGTGAGGATGGTTGGCCGGAAGAAGTATCCGCGGTCGGGCAGCGCACAGGCGGGCTGGTAGACCTCGGCGCCTTCCTCGACGCCCGCCGCAACCAACTCGGTGATCTTGTCGAGCTGCTGCCGGGAGTTGATCGCACCGACGTCGGTGTTCTTGTCGAGCGGGTCGCCGACCCGCAGCGTGCTCAACCGGGCCTTGAGTTTGTCCATCAGCGCGTCGAAGACGGGTTCCTGAACGAGCAGCCGGGAGCCGGCGCAGCACACATGGCCCTGATTGAAGTAGATGCCGTTGACCACGCCCTCGACGGCCTGGTCGACGGCGGCGTCCTCAAAAACGATGTTGGCCGCCTTGCCGCCCAGTTCCAGGGTGAGCCGCCGGCCGGTGCCGGCCAGGGTCCGGCGGATGGCCTTGCCCACTTCGGTCGAGCCGGTGAACGCCACCTTGTCCAATCCAGGATGCTCGACCAGGGCGGCGCCCGTAGCCCCATCGCCGGTGATGATGTTGACCACACCGGGCGGCAACCCGGCGTCGCGCAGCACCTCAGCCAGAAGTAAGGCGGTCAGCGGTGTCGTCTCGGCGGGCTTCAGCACGACGGTATTGCCGGTAGCCAACGCCGGCGCCAACTTCCACGCCGCCATCAGCAGGGGGAAGTTCCACGGGATGATCTGCCCAGCTACGCCGAGGGGCCGCCACCGGCGCCCGGGAAAAGCAAAGTCGAGCTTGTCGGCCCACCCCGCGTAATAGAAGAAGTGGGCGGCGGCCAGCGGCAGATCGACGTCGCGGGACTCCTTGATTGGCTTGCCGCCATCGATGCTCTCGAGCACGGCGAACTCACGAGCGCGGTCCTGAAGCAACCGGGCGATTCGAAACAGGTACTTGGCCCGCTCCCGGCCGGGCAGGTCCCGCCATCCCCCGTCCCATGCCCGGCGGGCGGCGGCTACGGCCAGGTCGACATCCTCCGGACCGGCGTCGGCCACTTCGGCCAGCGGCTCCTCCGTAGCCGGGTTGATCGTGACGAACGTCTTCCCCGATCGGGGCGCGACGAACTGGCCATCGATGAACAACCCGTAGCGGTCGGCGATGTGGACGATGTCGGCCGACTCGCGCGAGGTCGAATACTCGAAGGGTTCGAGGTCCATCAGTCGTTGGTGAAGTAGTCGGGCGACTGGTAGCGGCCGGTGCGTTGCGTCTGGATCTGCATGAGCAGGTCGTTGAGCAGGCTGGACGCGCCGAGACGAAAGCGATCCGGCGTCAGCCACGCCGAGCCGAGAGTCTCGCTGACGATGACCAGATACTGCCAGGCCTGCTTGGCCGTTCGGATGCCACCCGCCACCTTGAGCCCGACGGCCCGGCCGGTGTGCTCGGCGTGATCGCGGATGGCCTCACTCATACACAGCGCCACCGGCAGGGTCGCCGACGTGGAGATCTTGCCGGTCGACGTCTTGATGAAGTCGGCTCCGGCGGCCATGGCCAGAGTCGAAGCCCGCCGCACCTGGTCATAGGAGCCGAGCTCACCGGTCTCCAGAATGACCTTCAGGTGGGCGGTGCCGGCCGCCTCCTTGGCGGCCGCAATCTCGTTGAAGGCGTGGCCGTAGTGCCCCGAAAGGAACGCCGACCGGTTCAGGACGATGTCGACCTCGTCGGCGCCGTTGGCGACGACCCACCGGATCTCCTCCTGCCGCGCCGACAAGGGCCCGAGCCCGCTCGGGAAGGCGCCGGCCACGCTGGCCACCTTGACGCCGCTGCCGACCAGGCGGGAGGCGGCGACCGGCACCAGTTCGGGGTAGATGCACACGGCCGCTACCGGCGGGATCGAGCGGTCAGCCGGATCGGGGCGAACCGCCTTGGCGCACAACTGCAGGACCTTGCCGGGCGTGTCGGCCCCCTCCAAGGTGGTGAAGTCCGTACAGCGGACAGCCAGATGGAGAGCGGCCAGCTTGGATTCCCGCTTCAGCGAGCGGCCGGCGAGAGCGGCCGATCGTTGCTCCAGACTGACGGCATCGACGGCCGCGACCGGCAGCGACAAGGCGCGGGTCAACTCTTCGTTGAGGTCCGTAGACGCCGACAGGACCGGCCTAACACTGCTCCGCCCGGTCATGTCAGCCCAGCCCACCGGCTGGCGTCATCCAGTAGCGCCTGGGGATCGCCGTCCACCACTTCAGCGTAGAGCTTGAGCTTGGGCTCGGTACCGCTCGGCCGGTAGACCACCCGGCCAGCCGGTGATTCGATGATCACCACGTCCGCGGTGGGTCGGAGGTCCTGCGCGCCAGGGAGGGCCCGCACCCGCGCCATAACGGCGGTCTGCTCATCCGGCCCGATCGGGAATGAGCTCTGCGCCGTGCGGTTCCGGCCGTACCGGTCGTCGAGATCCTGAAGCCGGTCCAACAACGTCTGTCCACTGGCGTTGAGGCGGGCGGCCAGCTCGGCGGCCACCAGCGCGGCCGAGATCCCGTCCTTGTCGTTGACGATGGCGCCAACCGAATAGCCGAGCGCCTCCTCGTAGCCGAGCACGAAGTCCCAATCCGGGTGGGCCAGCGCCGGGCGCACGATCCATTTGAACCCGGTCAGGGTGCGTTCGTAGTGGGCTCCGTAGTGACTGGCGATTTGTCCCAATCGTGTCGACGAGACGATGGACGTGGTGACGAGACGGGGCCGGTCGGCCGGGCGCGTCTCCAGCAGGTAGTCAGCCAGGAGGCAGCCCACTTCGTCACCCGTCAGGCGCCGGCCCTGCGCCGCGAGCGCCAACCGATCAGCATCGGGGTCGTTGGCAATCACCACGTCGGCACCGAGCCGTTCCGCGTCGGCTAGCGCCAGGTCCAGGGCGCCAGGCTCCTCGGGGTTCGGGAAGGCGACCGTCGGAAAGTCAGGATCGGGCTTGGCTTGGCGCTCCACCACATGCACATCGGTAAACCCGGCCCGCCCGAACGCGCGCACGGCGAGCTCGCCACCCACTCCGTGCATTGGCGTGTAGACGATGCGAAGTTGCCGCGGGCCATCGGCGACGATCCCGGTGATGGCGTCGAGATAGGCATCGACCACCTCCTCGTCGAGCACCAGGTAGTCGTCGTCGAGGGGGATGTCGTGCAGCGAGCCGACCGCGTCGATGGCGGCCGAGATCACGGCGTCGGCAGGCGGCACGATCTGGGCCCCATCACCCAGGTAGACCTTGTAGCCGTTGTCGCGCGGAGGGTTGTGGCTCGCCGTGACCATCACGCCGGCGTCACAGCTCAGATGGCGCACGGCGAAGGCCAGCACAGGAGTCGGCAGGTGACGGGGCAAGAGCAGCGCCTCCATACCGGCGCCGGCCAATACGGCCGCCGACTCGGTGGCGAAGACGTCGGACTTGTGGCGGGCGTCGTAGCCGATCACCACCCGCCGGCCCTGACCCAGATAACGAGCCAATCCGGCCGTCGCCCGGCGGACGAGGACGACGTTCATGCGGTTGGGGCCGGCGCCGAGCTCGCCGCGGAGACCGGCCGTGCCGAATTGCAACCGGGCCCCGAAACGATCGGCCAACGCCTCCGCATCGCCCTTGGCCAGGATGGCCTCGAGCTCGGCTCGCGTCTCTGGATCGGGATCCTCGGCCAGCCAGGCGAGCGCGGCTTGGCGCAGTGAAGGGGGCATTGGTCGTCAGCCTACGGCCGACCGACTTCTCTGGCCGCCGCCGCCATGGCACCATGGCGTCGTGCAGGAGCAATCCGGCTGGCGCGACAAATCGCGCCGCGCCACCTTTGTGATCATGGCCCTGGTCGGCACCTGGGTCAGCCACACCGCGCAGTACGCGGTGGGCCACGGCACGGCCGAACTTGGGCCCGTGGCCGGCCGGGTGCACCTCTACATGCTTCCCGTTGGCGTCATCCTGGCCGGCCTGGCGATGGCCGTCGCCGTCCGTTGGTCGCGGATGATCCTGGCGCTTCGACGCCGGCTTGACGATCTGCGGCGAGTTCTAACCGGGAAGTCCACAGCGTCGGATTCGCTGGATCCGATGGCCCATTGTCCGAGCGGTCGGCCCAACCTCGTGACCATCTGGGTGGCGCTGAGCGTCACTCAGATCGGCTTGTATCTGTTCCAGGAGAACGCAGAAGCCCACGCCGCCGGCTTCCGCTTCCCGGGCTTGGCCGTCATCGGCGGCACGCACTGGACGGCCATACCGATCCACGGGCTGGTGGCGCTGTGCCTGGCGACGGCGTTCACCGGCTTCCACCGCAGGGTCACCGCGCTGGCCGAAACGGTCGGGGCCCACGTCAAGCTCTGGTTGTCGATAACCCGCGGCCGCATGGCCAGCCAACCGCTGCCGGCGGGCGTCGCCACCGTTACGGCGACGCCGCTCGAGCGGTGGGGACGCCAGCGATGGCAGCGCCCGCCGCCGATCGCGGCCATGCTCACCTCGTTCTAGCTCCGGCGATCTGGCCGTGATCCGATGCCGCCGCGACACAGCGGCGGTACGACCCTTTCCCCATCTTCAAAGGAGTTAATCGTGCCCCGCGCTCGACTTCTCGTGCCGCTCCTCGTGGGAGCGTCCGCGTTGGTTATGTCCGCCGTGCCCGCCTTCGCGCATACCACCAAGACGGTTGGTGCCTATCAGTTCACCGTCGGCTGGCAGCACGAACCCACCTACGTGGGCGTGGAGAACGGTGTCAGCCTGTTTGTGCATGACGCCAACGGCAATCCCGTCGATGATCTGGGTGCAACCGGGTTGAAGGTCCAGGTAGCGTTCTCGGGCCAGACCAGCGACCCGCTCGTCATGCAGGCGTCCTTCGACCCCGACACCAAACTGGGAACCCATGGTGAGTTCGACGCGGCGATCATCCCGACTCGGCCCGGCGACTACACGTTTCACTTCACGGGAGACATCAACGGCCAGAAGATCGACGAGTCGTTCACCTCGGGCCCCCAGACCTTCGACACGGCCAAAGCACCCAACGCCATTGAGTTTCCCGCCAAGGACCCGACCATCGCCGAACTGGCCGCCGGGTTCAACCGGCTGGGCCCGCGAGTCGATGCCACCCAACACGCCCTGGCGGCGGCTCAGGCCAAAGCCAAGTCGGCCAAGAGCTCGGCCACAACGGCGACTACCCTGGCCGTCGTCGCCCTAGTGGCCGGCGTGATGCTGGGCGGGATGGGTCTGGTGATGAGGCAGCGCGTTCGCCACCAACCAGGGCCGATCTCGCCGTGAACCGGCGGACAGGATTCGGGCGGCTGCTCTTGGCGTGCGCCATCGTGGTCACCGCCGTGACCGCGTCGGTAGCGGTGGGCGCGGGCCGGGCCGAGGCTCACGCCCTGCTCACATCCTCGACGCCCTCGGACGGGTCAACCCTCAAACAGTCCCCGACCGAGATCATCGCCACGTTCACCGAGCGGCCGGACCCGAACCTGTCCTCCATCAAAGTCCTCGACACCGCCGGTCAGACGCGCGCCGGAGGCAAACCGAAGGCGGTCGCCTTCCCGCCGAATTCGCTGCGGATCTCCGTCGGTCCCTTGCCCAACGGCTCATACACCGTGACCTGGCGCACGGTGTCCAAGATCGACGGCCATGTGGCGGCTGGAGCGTTCTCTTTCGGAGTCGGGGTCGCCCCTGCTCGGGCCGCAGGCGGTAGCGGCACGGTCGGCACGAGCCGGACGCCTCGACCATCCGGGCTGGCCTTGGCGGCCCGATGGCTCTTCTTCGCGGGAGTGCTGGGCCTGGTCGGCATGGCGTTCGTCGAACTCGTCCTGCTACCCCACCTTCGTCCCCCGCCTGGTGGCGTGGCGCTCTGGTTGGCGTTGTGGATAGTGACCGCGCTCGGGGTTCTCGGCGTCACCGAGGCCCAACGCCGCGCCGCCGACGTGCCGCTGGGCGATGTGCTGTCATCGTCGCTCGGCCACAGCCTGATCGAGCGGGGTGTACCGACCCTGTTCGCCGGCGCGGCCGTCGGCGCCGTAGCCGTACTCCACGGCCGCGGCCGTCGGATCGCGCTTGCGGCCTTGTTGGCAGGCGTCGGTCTGGTCATGCTTGCCGATGTAGCCACCGGCCACGCGGCCGCCACCGCGGGTTGGGAGTGGTTTCGCATTGCCACGCAGTGGGTGCATTTCGCCGCCGCCGCTCTTTGGATCGGCGGACTCGGCGCCCTGCTGGTTGCGCTGCGGCGTCTCGATCCTGAGCTCCGGCACCGAGCCGTCCATCGCTTCTCGACGGCCGCCGGCATCGCCTTGATGGCCGTGGCGACAACCGGAGTACTGCGGGCCTACGACGAGGTCGGCTCCTGGCACGGACTATTCCGCACGGGGTTCGGCCAGACCGTCATCGTCAAGGTCGGCCTGCTGGCCGTCCTGGCCGGGTTGGGGGCGGTCAACAGGTACCGCAGCCTTCCCGCCGCCGCCCGCACCACGAGTTGGCTTCGCCGGGTCGGACGAGCCGAGTTGGGCGTTGCCGCCGCCGTGCTCATCGCCGCCGCGCTGCTGCAGAATCTGGCGCCAGCCCGGTCGGCTGCAGCTGCATCCGGACCCGCCCTCCCCGTCCTGAAGCCGCTGGTGCTCGACGGCCACGACTTCGGCACCACCACCAAAGTCCGACTCACGATCACCCCTGGCACCGCGGGACCAAACCAGTTTTCGCTGGCGGTCACCGACTACGACACCGGGAAGCCGGTCACGGCCGACGCCATCACCCTCCGCTTCGCGCTGCCGGCTCGACCCGATGTGGGAGAGTCCACCCTCGCTTTCAACCGCGCCGCTGACGGGAGCTACCAGAACCGGGGCGGCAACCTCTCGATCGTCGGTACATGGACCCTCACCGTGATCGTCCAACGAGGCATCGACTCGGTCGAAATCCCTCTACAGGTCACGACGGCTCTACCGCCCCAGCGGGTCGACGTGCTCCATAGCCGCGGCCTGCCCGACATCTTCACCGTCCATCTGCAGCAGGGCCGCACCGTGCAGATCTACCTCGATCCCAGCCACCCCGGCCTCGACGAGTTCCACGCCACGTTCTTCGCGTCAGGCGGAAACGAACTGCCGATCGCCAACTACGCCGCCACCGCCACCGGCCCCGGCCTCGCCGGCACCACCACCCTCGCCACCCGTCGGCTCGATCCGGGTCATTTCGTGTCCGATCTGCAGGCCCAGTTGGGCACGTACCACCTCACCGTCGTGGCCGTGTCACAACAGGGCGACCCCCTGGCTGCCGTCATCGACATGAAGGTGCGGCGATAAGCGCGTCGGTCGGTCAATCGATCGGCGAACTGGTTGGCGGCGAACGGGATGGCGGGCGAACTGGATGGCGATGGTGAGTCTGGACCGCACGAATCGCCAGCCGGTCGGCCCGGTCGGTCGCGAACGCTCCTGCGGACCAGTTCGGAACGCCAGTCGGGTCGGCTCGGGCCAGTTCGGAACGACAGTCGGCTCGGCTCAGCCGTCGTGCTCGACCAACTCGCGGAACTCCTCGGGCACGAGCGAGAGGTCGGAGAAGACGACCGTCGCATAGCCAACCGCGCTCCGACCGAACCGATCCCGTACCGCATCCATCGATCGGTCGAGGGCCCACCGCGCCGAGCCGGCATTGGATCCCGGGCGGTGGGCATCGTCGCCGAGCGCGAGAGGCAACTCGAGCTGGAGCGCCGGCTCCACAATGAGGTTGGACACCGAGATAGCAAGCAGGGTGATCTCGCTACGATCGGGATGGTCGACAAGAGCGACGTTCACCAACTCCTCGGCCACCTCCGCCAACATTCGCGTCGCGGATACGGCCACCGGGAGGGTGATCGAGCGAGTCACCGAGTGCAGGGCGACGAACCGAACTCGGACCGTTATCGTGCGCCCGGCCCGGCCCGCGGCCCGGAGTCGACCACCAACCCGATCGGCGAGATACCCAAGCGCGGCGCGGACCAGTTCCGCCGTGGCCAAGCGGCGGCCAAACGCCGACTGCGCCCCGACTGACGCGGCCCGTCGGCTGGTCTCGACCTGGCGCGGATCGTGATTGACCGCCAGTGACCCCAGCTTGCTCCCAACGGCTCGACCAAGGAGGTGCTCGAGCGCCCGCGACGGTGTCACCGCGAGATCGCCGATGGTGCGAATGCCTCGCTCCGCCAGGCGAACGGCGGTGGCCGGCCCGACCCCCCACATCAACTCGACGGGAAGCGGACGGAGGAACTCGCGCTCCACGTCGGGCTCGACCACCACCACGCCGTCGGGTTTGGCGACCTGGGAGGCGACCTTGGCCAGATGCTTCGTGCGGGCTACGCCAACGGACACGGCCAAACCGATCTCGGCCCGCACTCGACGCCGAATCTCGATGGCGATCTGCGTGGGCGACCCGAACAGATGGACCGATCCGCGGACGTCCAGGAACGCTTCGTCAATCGAGATCCGCTCGACCAGGGGCGTGAAATCGCGGAAGACGTCGATGACGCGATCACCAAGTGCCTGGTACTCGCGGAAGTGCCCGGCCACGAAACGCAACTGCGGACACAACTGCTTGGCCCGCCATCCGGCCATCCCGCCGCGAACGCCATAGGACCGGGCCTCGTACGACGCGGCGAGGATCACACCCCCACCGACCGCGACCGGGCAGCCTCGCAAAGACGGATCGAGCAGTTGCTCGACCGAGGCGTAAAAGGCATCCAGATCGGCGTGGAGGATCGTCGCGGCCCCAACCACCGGTCCAGTCTAGTCGAACAAATGTTCGATGCGCTCTAAGGAGCCGCTCAGACGGCGGGGACGGCGTGCGCCGCACCGACACGCGCCGCGGCGCGACCTACGTCGGAGGGCGAGACAATGCCGACCACCCGGCCGTTGTCGAGTACCACGGCCCGCCGATCTGGAGAGCCGGCCATCCTCGTGACGACGGCGGCCAGATCGTCATCGGGGGCGCAGGTCGGACAATCGGCAGCAGGGACGGCGATCTGGCCAGCCGTGGTCCACATGCGCCGGTCGACGGGCAATGGCCGGATCCGGGCCAGAGTGATCAAGCCGACGAACGTTCCCGCCGCGTCGACCACCGGGAAGGACGACAACGGCCTCCGGTACACCCCCTCGGCCAGCAGCTGATCGAGGGTCACCCAGGCAGGAACGGTCAGGGGATCAAGCGTCATCGCGTCTCGGACCCGTATCCCGGCCAGCGAGGGGGTGACCGGCGGGAAGGCGCTCGACCCGGTGGGGTTGGACCCCGGGAGGTTCCACCTGGCCATGTTCGCTTCTTCCCTGCCGGCCGACAGGAGGAACCACCCGATGGCGGCCAACCACAGCCCGCTGAGACCGGCCCCCGTAACCAGGAACCCGACCGAGCCGATCCCGATGAACCCGTAGCCGAAGGCACGGCCCACCCCGGCGGCAACCTCCGTGGCCCGCCGCTTGTCGCGGTAGTGACTCCACAGTAACGAGCGCAGCACCCGGCCACCGTCGAGGGGGAAGGCGGGCGTCAGGTTGAACACGCCGAGGATGCCGTTGATCCAGGCCAGCCATCCGAGGGCGCTGGACGCGAGGGTCACGCCGAAGAGTGATCCGGCCAGGCGACTCATGGTGAAGAAACCCAACGCCATCGCCAGGCTGGCGGCTGGGCCGGCGGCGGCGATGACCAATTCGCCGTTGGGATCGGCGGGTTCGCCCTTCATCCGGCTGACGCCGCCCAGCAACCACAGCACGATGCCGTCGACCTCGATGCCGCGCCGACGGGCCACCAGAGAGTGGGCAAGCTCGTGGAGGAGCACGCAGGCGTAGAAAGCGACGCCTAGGCTCAGGGCAACCGCGAGGTAGGCGGCGCCGGAATGGCCTGGCGCAGACTGCGGGAGTTGACCGCCCGCCAGCGCCCAGACGATCAGGCCGAAGACGACGACGAGGGACCAGTTGGCGCCGATGCGAATCCCGGCGATGCGACCGAGGTGAAGATTCTCTTCCATCGGGATCTAGTTTGCGGAGCCGATCTCAGGGCTTGCTGTGAGCCGGCTTTGTGTATCCACGGAGTTTGGTCGCCCGTAGACACGCGATCGCGTGATGCGCGCCGCCGGCCGGTACGCGAAACTCAGGAAATCAGGAGAAAGGGGTGCTCACCTGTGGCTCGTTCAATTCGGGTGCTCGTAGCCGGCGGTGCCATATTCCTGGCGGCGGGGTTCAGCGCCTGCTCCAGTACCAAGCCATCGGCGGCGACGGCAGCAACGACAACTCCCTCGTCGCCGTCCATCTCGAACCCCACCTCGTCAACGGGAGGCGCGGTGTCGCTCCAACAGGACTTCGTGCGGGTCGTGAATAAGGTTCGGCCGTCGGTAGTGGAGATCTCCACGAACACCGGCCTGGGTTCGGGTGTCGTCTTCGACGCCCAGGGTGACATCGTCACCAACGACCACGTCGTGCAAGGGGCGAACCAATTTCAGGTCACCTTCTTCGACGGCCAGACCGCCGCGGCTTCCCTGGTCGGGGCGTTCCCGCCGGACGACCTGGCCGTGATCAAGGTCTCCGGCTCGAAGACCGTATCGCCGGCGACGTTCGCCGACTCGAGCAAGCTCCAGGTCGGCGACATCACGATGGCCATCGGCAATCCGCTCGGCTTGTCCAGCTCGGTGACGGAGGGCATCGTCAGCTTCAATGGGCGGACGGTAGGTGAGGGCAACGGCGTGGTACTCAGAGGTACGGTTCAGACCAGCGCCGCCATCAATCCGGGCAACAGCGGCGGTGCTCTGGTCAACCTCGACGCCCAAGTCATCGGGATACCGACCCTGGCCGCCACCGATCCCCAACTGGGCGGGGGTGCGGCCAGTGGGATCGGCTTTGCCATTCCGTCCAACACCGTCAAGACCATCGCCCCCCAGTTGATATCGCAGGGAAAGGTCACCAATAGTGGCCGCGCCGCCCTCGGTATCAGTGGAGCGACGGCCGTCGACGCCACGGGGCAGGCGGTCGGAGTCATCGTCTCTCAGGTGGGGAGCGGTGGGGCCGCCGACCATGCGGGCATCAAACCCGGTGACGTCATCGTCAAGATCAACGCGACGCCCACTCCAACACTGTCCGCTATGCAGGACGTCCTGGCCGGGCTCAAACCCGGTGACACGGCAACGGTGACGATCCAGGCCGCCGATGGAAGCAAGAAATCGGTCACGGTGGCGCTCGGGAATTTGACCGGCTGACCGGTCGCTGGTCAGCCGGATGTGTCCGATGCACTCCCGCGACCGGTGTAGACGGCGCGGACACGGAATCGCAGCGGTGGCTCGCCGTATTCCTCGAGCACGTGGGCGATCCACCCTGCGATTCGGGCTACTGCGAAGATCGCTTCCCCGGCATCCGAGGGCATACCGGCCACGAAGGCCATGGCACCGAGGCTGAAATCGGAGTTCGGATACGTGGGCGCCCGAGTGCTGGCGGCCGCCTCTACCTGTTCGACGATTCGTAGCCGCTTTCGGGTCACCGAGTCGCGGCCAAGTCTTCGCAGCAGCTGCAGCCCGGCGGTCGCCCGCGGGTCACCCTCGACATACAACGAATGCATCGGATGCCCGAACCCCGGGACCGGTTGGCCCCGCCGGAGTCGATCAGCCACGGCCGCCGATGCGCCGTTGGAGCCGGACGCCTCGACCAACAACGCGTGGACTTCCTCGCTGACCGTCCCGTGCAGGGGTCCGTCGAGGGCGCCCAGGGCCGCGATGACGGCCGCGTAGGGATTGGCCCGAGTCGACGCGGCCACCCTGGCTGCCAGCGTGGAGGTGGCCAGTTCGTGGTCGGCCAGCAACACGAGATAGCCGTTGAGGACGGCGGCCGCCTGCGTCGGCGGCACGCCGGGAGCCAGTGCAGTCCACAACCGTCCGGCGATCGACCCGGCGATCGGCGACCCGCGGTCGAGCACAAGCGGCGGTGGCTCGCCGTCACTTCGCGCCGGAAGGCTGTCAACGATCGTGGCGATGAGAACCCGACCGACAGAGCCGACCGCGGCCGGCGATAGGTCGAAGCGCAGTGGGTCGGCCGTTGCGGCAGCAGCGACGGCGASRACSAGCNRSTCGSMWAGCCKGKSGWCSRG
>JRHI01002554.1_pt1 | contig 12253 bp, 12 predicted proteins | sample 215371 | NCBI WGS metagenome assembly JRHI01 (sample SAMN02929681, study PRJNA255918) | sediment metagenome | biome: cave system; feature: Ice Cave; material: Sediment; isolation source: sediment from deep within a dark volcanic ice cave with no known source of... ...
CGGTCTCTGGTGATCAGCGTCAGCTCGTACCAGTGCCGCCCGCGTTTCAGTTCGACTTGCACCGGATCGTCGCCAAGACGGTCTGCCATTTTCATGTGACGCATCACTTCTTCGGCGGAGTGCACTCGTAGATAGCGCTGCGGGAATCCTTCGAGGAAATTTTTGAACCTGCTGCTGGTTACGGATGCAAGCGAGCGTAGGCGCGCCAGCTTCTCGTCATCCACATCGCCCTGGACGCGCTGGTCCGCGCTGCGGTTCAAGTAGTTCGCCGCGGAAATGTAAAGTTGCCACACGTTTTCCGCCTTCCATGGCGTCAGCGCCTCAGGGTTCACCGCCTTGATGTCCGCATAAGTCAGCAGACATAGCATCTTAAGGCGTTCCGGAGTTCCTACCTTATCGGCGAATGCGGCCACGGTTTCAGGATTAAAAATATCGCGCCGCAGCGTTGCCGACATTTCAAGGTGGCTGCCGATCAGAAACAGCACTGTTGCGCGTTCCCCGGGATCCATCTCCAGGCGGTCCATGCACCGGTCTGCGATCTGCAGACTTCCCTCCACGTGATTACGCCCGGGCTCGCCTTTTCCCGTGTCGTGAAGGAGCAAAGCGAAGTAGAGGAGTTCGGGATCTTCCAATTCGCCGAGAAGTTCCGCATACCGCTTGTCCCAATCCGATTGCGATTGGTTCAGGCGGTGAAGGCTCTCAATGGCGAGGAACGAGTGCTCATCTACGGTGAAGCGATGGTAGAAATCGCGCACCACCAGAGCATCAATGGGCTTTAGTTCGGGCAGCAGCAATGTCAGCAGACGCAACGAGTGCATGGCCCGCAGCGCGTCGGCGGCCTGCGGCTGCAGAAGAGTCTCCTGCAGATAAAGCCAAAGCTCTGCTCCGCGGGGGGGAGCAGAGGCGAGCGCCGGCAGTGTTTGTTCGATACGATGCTCAGTCGTCGTGCTGAGCTTAAGCCCGTGGTGGGCCATGAAGTGGAACAGCCGCAGCAAGATTTCCGGGTCTTGCAACGCCGACGGCTGTTGCAGAAAGATCAGCCCATCCACTACTGAAAAATCGGGTGTAGAAAGCCGAGAACGCCAACTCTGAAATTGCCGGTAGAGCGATGACCATGCGTCGGGAATCTCCTCGAGCAGTTGCGCGACGGCGCGCTGCACCGGACGCGCATATCCGAAATAAATCCGCATCCAGTCTGCGGCGGTGAGCTCAGGCGAGTCCGGGACTCCAATCTTGCGCTCAGCCGCTTCGTCCTGCGCCTCCCAGCTTAAAGTATTGTCGTCCCGCCCATGCCGAAAATGCAGGAAGCAGCGAGCCGCCATCAAGAAATCAAGCGCAGCTTCGAGTTGCTTGCGCACCGGAGCGCCTATCGAACTGGCATCCGGCCAGTCGCGTAATTTGTCCATTGCTAAAATTAAAGCCAGCCAGCAGGCGACGTTGTAATCGCGCAGGCCGCCCGGAGTTTCCTTCAGATTGGGTTCGAGGTGAAACAGAGTGTTGCCATGCTTACCGTGTCGCTGGCGCGTGACATCCGCCAACCCTTGGATCAACGCCTTCGACTCCCGCGCCACCAGCTTGGGGATCACCTTGCCATGAAGCCGTGCAAACAGATCTTGGTCCCCAATCAGATACCGGCAATCGAGCAATGAGATTGTGAACTCAGTATTGTTCGGATCGAAGCGGTCGCACTCGGCAAGCGTACGCGACGCCGGACTGAGTTTGAGCCGGAGATCCCACAATTCCTGGGAAAAGCCCCGGATGGGATCCTTGAAAGCCTGCTCCGCATCGCGATCCGCGAAGAGAAAAAGCAAATCGATGTCGGAGTAGGGAAACAGCCAGCCTCGCCCGAATCCCCCGGTGGCTACAAGCGCACAGTTCCGCGGCCCCTCTTCTTGGGGCGAAATTAAGTTGAGCCAAAGTTTCTTGAGAATCTGTTCGACCAGCATTGTGCGCGCCGCCACTGCGGAGCGGCCGTCGCCGGTAGCCTCGAACTCGCGCTTAATGCGCGCCGATTCTTCCTGCAGGGAATCCCGCAATTCACCGGTCGATGAGGACGACAACGTCATGTAAAGTGAATGAGAATATCCGCTGCCTAACCGCCCTGATTACAGAGCCCCATCACCGCGCTCGTCGTTGCGAATGCGAATCGCTTCGTCGATATGAGAGAGAAAAATCTTGCCGTCCCCAATCTTCCCCGTGCGTGCCGCGCCAAGAATTGCTTGCACCGCCCTCTCTACCATGGGATCGGCCAGAACCAGTTCGAGCTTGGTCTTGGGGATAAGGTCGATGCTGTACTCACGGCCTCGGTAAACCTCGGTGTGACCTTTCTGCCGGCCATGGCCACGCACTTCCATCACCGTCATACCTTCGACGCCGATTTCGTGCAGGGCAGCCTTGACCGCTTCCAGCTTCGAATTCTGAATTATCGCCTCAACTTTAGTCATGATGTTTCTCGGGAAGCCGTCCTCGCTCTTCGTTATTACGCGAGGAGACTACCACGATCTTGCGCGGCAGAATACTTTCCGGGGACAACAATTCAGGACGCGCCCACTCTACCCCGGAGGCGAGGTTCTCGGACATCGAATCTATTTATCGTTCCCATCAGCTTTTGTTATTTGGGTCTTGCAATGCCTTTGTCACCAAGGACGGAGGGAAGGGGAGTGGGATTGTTCTACCCCGAGGGCGGCAGTCCCCACATGCGCAGCTGCGCACCCAAGCCAGTTCTCTTACGCCGCCTACCCGGCCTTGGCTAAAGCGGGCGCACCGTCCTGCGTGCGGGTCCAGGTGTAACGCATGCGGTGGATTACAGTGATGGTCGAGAGGATTGCGATCACCCACAGGACGGGGGCCATGCGGTTGAAAAGTGCGCCAAGGATGACCAGCACTAGCCGCTCCGGACGTTCCATGAAGCCTACGCGGCAGGAACCGATCAGCGATTCGGCGCGGGCACGGGTGTAGCTGACCATGATGGCGCTTACCATGACGAAGGCGGTCAACACAACATAAAAGAAGCGGTCGCCGCGAGCGTAGAAGACGAGCAGTCCAAGAAACTGGGAAGCGTCACTGTAGCGGTCGACCACCGAGTCGAAGAATGCTCCGAAGCGCGTGACGCGGTTGGTCGCGCGGGCGACCTGTCCGTCCACCAGATCGAAGAAGCCGGAGAAGATGATGACCAGGCCGGCGTATAAGAACATGCGCTTTTGTGTGAGCGCCGTGGCCGAGCCGAAAAGTATGGCCGCCCAGGTGTTCACCACTAGTCCCATGAAGGTCAGCACATTGGGATTGATCCGGGACAGCGCCAGCCAGCGCACGATGGTGTCGAGAAGCACGCCGCAGGCGCGGCCGAAGGCGCTGGTCCATGATCTCCAGTGCGGGGGTCTCGTTGGCGAGGGTTTCGACAGCGAGGATGTGGCCATCAGGCTTTCGCCTCTTCGGGCGCGGCCTCGTCGTGAATCGTAGACAGGCGCAGAATTTCCATTTCGCGCTTACCGTTTGGAGTGACGAACAGAGCCGTGTCTCCGACTTTTTTGTTCAGCAGGGCGCGCCCGATGGGCGATGTAGTCGAAATCTTTCCCGCCTCCACGTCAGACTCTTCGCTGGTCACCAGCTTGTATTCGACTTCCTCATTCTTGGTGTTGTCATAGACCTTGACGGTCGAACCCAAGCCGACACGGTCCTTGGGGATGTTGTTCATGTTGACCATGGACAGGTCGGCGAGACGCTTGCCGAGCTGGCGGACGCGCGCCTTGACGAACTCCTGACGCTGCTTGGCCATGTGATACTCGGCGTTCTCGCTGAGGTCGCCGAGAGCAGCGGCCTTCTTGATCTCTTTGGGGAGTTCGTGGATCAGCTCGTGTTCGAGCGCCTCGATCTCGTCCCGAAGTTTTTTCTTGATGAGTTCAGTCATTTGTTTACGGCACAGCGATTACGGCACGACTGCTCGGGCGATTATAAACCCGGAGCGAAGGCTTGCACCTTATACGGAGTGAGGATTGCAGAATGAAGGACGCCCTTGGAATTGAGAACTTGACCTGTTCCGGGATGCTAGGCTTGGAGTTCGGATGCTTCGGGGAAGCGCAGCTTGCATTTGGCGAGAGCTTCAGTGAGCACTTCTTCAATCTTCGTCTCTTCGACGTTGCGGGCCATGGCCAGTTCGCTGACCAGAAGATAGCGGGCACGTTCGAGCATTTTCTTTTCGCGGAAGGACAGGGGTTTTGCCTGATGTAAGGCAATCAGGTTCTTCAGGACTCCGGCGACTTCGAGGAGCGATCCGGTACGCATGCGTTCGGAATTTTCCCGAAAGCGATCTTTCCAGTCTCCATTGCTTGCGCCGTCGTTAACTGTAAGAAAATCAATAACTTTCTGGATTTCCCCGTTGCGAACCACACGCCGCAGGCCCACGCTGCCAACGCTGTGGCAAGGCACCATTACTTTCAGACTGCTGGCCTTAATGTGAAGCAGGTAAAACTTTTCCATCGTGGCGCCGATCGAACGGCTGCTGATCTGTTCAATAACACCTACGCCATGGTTTGGATAGACGACTTTGTCGCCAATGTGGAAATTCAAATCACCATTACTCATAGGACATCCAGGATGGCGGTGGAGCGGGGGGAAACCTTATCTACACGTTTATGTTACTCCCACGCGAGGACGAAAGCAAGATTGAGCCCAAGGTTGTTGTGACGAAGGCAGGGTAAGCTGTGACTAACTAACAAGTTACGGCGATAGCTTCGAAACGCCAGGTGTTCCGGCACGGGCGGCAACATTCTTCTTTTTCTAAACAACCGTTCTCTTTCGGCTTCCCATTTTGGTCCATGAAGAGCTCTTCCGCATATAATCGCGCGGTGCGTGACGAATCTGATCCTGATGTAGCCTTCGATCCTTTCGAAGGGGATGTTCGACCTGAACGATCCCGAGCACGCATCCTCGGCCTTGACGTAGGCGCGCGGAGAATTGGGATTGCGGTCTCCGACCCGCTCGGCATCACGGCGCAGGGACTGGAAACTCTCCAGCGCAAGAACAAGAGGACAGACCTGGCAGCGCTGGAACGCGTGATTCGCGAGTTTCGAGTGAAAGAGATTGTCGTTGGTCTGCCTCTGCGGATGAGTGGTCTCGAGGGTAGGCAAGCGGAAAAGATGCAGATCTTCGCCGAGGACTTGCGCAAGCGTTTCAGATTGCCAGTCCACATGTGGGACGAGAGACTCACGTCCGCGGAGGCCAACCGTCTGCTGCGTGAGACAGAGCTTTCAATCGAGAAGCGGGGGAAGGCGGTCGACCGGATGGCGGCGGTGCTGATTCTGCAGGGATGGATGGAGCGGCGGGTAGAATAGCGCCGGCTTTTGAAAAATAGGACGCCGATTCTTACTGCCCCCGCATGGCCCGACGGTACGCAGCTACATTCTTATTGTGCTCTTCAATCGTGTGAGCGAAGCGGTGATGGCCCGCGGCGTCGGCGACGAAGTAGTAGTAGTCGCTTTGCGCGGGATGCACGGCTGCTTCGAGCGAGGTGCGTCCTGGATTACCGATAGGACCGGGCGGCAAGCCTGGGTTTCTGTAGGTGTTATAGGGCGAACTGAACTGCATGTCCGCGTGATGTAGCGCCCCCTGATAAGTTCCTGCCAAGAGCTCGGCGTAAATAATGCTGGGATCGGCGTCGAGCGCGATTCTCTTCGCCAAACGGTTCGAGTACACGCTGGCTACCAACGGACGTTCTTCGGGAACAGACGTCTCTTTCTCCACGATCGAGGCCAGTATCACCGTGCGTTGAATGTCGCCTGAGGCGCTCTCGGTTCTTGAGGCTGGATCGACGGGCGGTACGGAGCCTGCTTGCACGCCCTCGCCGGATGCGGGCATTAATCCTATTTGGTGAGCGACCTGGCGGAACTGCTTCACCATTGCGGCTGCCATTTCCTCCATGGTCTGCATACGGCTGAATTCATACGTGTCAGGGAACAGATAACCTTCAAGCGAATGCGCGCCTGGAGCCAGATCGGCGATCAACGCAGTGTTTGACTGGGCGACTCTAAGAAAATCTGCGGCGGGGCCAAGGCCCGCAGCTTCGACGGCATGGGCAATGTCGAACATCGTGAACCCTTCGGGGACTACCACGGTGTGAAAATAAACGTCGCCGTGAGCCAGTCGCCGGTGGACATCCTTCACGTTCGCGGGCTTCTCGAAGAAATATTCCCCGGCTTTGAGTGAACGGCCGTGGTGAAGGTAGTGCCAGATAATAAATGCGTCTTCACTCCGAATGACGCCGGCGCTCTTGAGTTCCGAGGCGATACGCCGTGTGGAATATCCCGGTCGCAGCATGACGAAAGTTTGGCCCGCCGGTGAGACTGGAGCGAACAGCGCCCAGGCAAACCAGCCGGCGCCAGCTAATATCCCAACGAGGATGAGCCGCACAATTTGCCGCACGATGGGAACAGTTTAGATGATAGGGCTTACGCGTTGGCGCTTATTGCCTGAGGGCTAAGGGCTTTGGTTGACGAACCAGGTTCTCCGTGGTCCGTGATCACTGTAATCAGTAGCCTTAGGGAATCGTCGGCGAATACGCATTTGTGAAATTGCGACCTTTCGGGCGCGATATACTCAAATCTTCTGGAGATCATCTAATTCCTGACATGAGACGTACTTCGTCTTTTTGGACGCTCATTTTAGTGTTGGCAGCGCTGCCGACCACGGGCTGCCTATTCCGCACTCGTGCGGTCGAGGAGCAGTATTCCAAGGCGCCGCTTCTTGAATCCACGCAACAGGGATTAGTCGCGGCAATTAACAATCAAGCGGAAAAAATTCGCTCGCTTCAGGCGACCGTGGACATCGACACTTCCGCCGGCGGCATGAAGAAGGGGCACGTCACCGATTACAAGGAAATTCGCGGTTATGTGCTGGCGCGCAAACCAGCGATGCTGCACATGATTGGGTTGATGCCCATTGTGCGCACCACGGCCTTCGACATGGTAAGCAACGGGGAGGAATTCAAGCTTTGGATCCCTCCCAAGAACCGGTTTGTGGTGGGACGCAATGAAGTGCATGGCACGAACGCCAATCAACCGATGGAGAGCATTCGACCGCAAAATATCTATGAGGCGCTCCTGATCCGTCCCATCGATCCGGAGTCCGAGATTGCGGTGCTCGAGAGCAGCTACGAGATTCTGCATGACAGCAAGGGACACTCAATTCTTCAGGATGACTACGAACTGGTGGTGATCCGCAAGCGGGGTGATAAGGATGCGATGTTGTCCCGCAAGATCGTTTTCAGCCGTACCGACCTTCATCCCACCCGGCAGTATATTTACGACGATCAAGGCAAGCTGGTAACCGATGCGCGCTACGCGGATTACAAAGACTACAGCGGCGTTAGCTTCCCGTCGCGGATCGAAATCTACCGGCCGCAGGAAGAGTACGACATCAAAATGAATGTCTTGAAGATGGAAATGAACAAGCCGCTGAAGGACGAGCAATTCACGTTGGACCAGCCGGTCGGGGCAGACGTCGTGCACCTTGACCGTCCACAATCGAGTTCGGTTGCTGTGCCTCAAGAGAGCCATCCGTAACTTCTTCTTCGAGTGCGAACTTAGCGCCTTAAGGTGTCGCCATCATGATGAATAAAATGGTTGTTGCCAACCTGGTGCATCGACCGATCCGGTCGGTGATCAGCATTGTGGCCATTGCGCTCGAGGTCACGCTAATCCTGCTGATTGTGGGGCTGTGCTACGGAATCATGAATGACTCCAAGAACCGGACGGCTGGGATTGGAGCGGATGTGATCGTACAGCCCCCGGGATCGTCGTTTCTGGCGGGTATCAGCGGAGCGCCGGTGTCGGTGAAAGTCGCCGAACTGTTGCGGCGGATGCCGCATGTGAAAGTGGTGAGCCCAGTAATCTGGCAGATTGTCACCGGGGGCGGCTTGGAAGTTATCGACGGCATCGACTTGTCCACCTTTGAGGCACTAGGCGGACCCTTTCAGTATTTGCAAGGCGGACCATTTCTGGGGCCGGACGACGCGCTGGTGGATGACTACATTGCGCGGCAACGGCATGTCCGGGTTGGCGACACAATGGAAATCCTGAATCACAACTTCCGCGTGGCGGGAATTGTCGAGAATGGCCGCGGAGCGCGGAAATTCGTGCCCATGACTACGCTGCAAGATTTAATTGGAGCTAAAGACAAGGCGTCGGTCTTTTATGTAAAGCTCGATGACCCGGCCAATGCTGATGCCGTGGTCGCCGCGGTGAAGGCGCAGCCCGGTATGGAAAGATATTCCGTGCTCTCTACTCCGGATTACCTCAGCATGATGACGCCCAGCCATTTGCCCGGTTTTCGACCGTTTATCGGAGTGGTAATCGGAGTCAGTCTGATCATCGGATTTTTAGTCATCTTTCAATCGATGTACACGGCCGTCATGGAGCGTACGCGGGAGATCGGAATCCTAAAGTCCCTGGGCGCGTCCAAGCTTTACATCGTCAACGTGATTCTGCGAGAGACGGTGCTGCTTGCGCTCGCGGGCATCGCAGTGGGGATTTCGATAAGCCTTGCGGCGCGACTGGGGATTCAGCACCGCTGGCCGCTCGTGCATATCGACAAGAGCAACTTGTGGATGATGCGCGCGACGCTCATTGCGATTGTGGGGGCAGCGGCGGGCGCGATTTATCCCGCGTTTAAGGCGGCGCAAAAAGACCCGATTGACGCCCTGGCGTACGAGTAAAACAGTCGAATCCTAGGAATTAAATAAACCTGATTTAAACGAGGCCCTGAACTAATTGCAACTCCTGGGCTCCCATGTCTGATGGTGATCAGTCGGACTTGTTCGATTCGATTCGATCCGCAGGTGAATGGGATAGGTAGCGGGTTTGGAAGTGGCGACAGAGCATCGTTGCGGCAATTTCTTCAAACGTCCCAGTCCTACGGAAATAAAGTTTTCCATTTGCGAATAAACTGCTGAACTTCGAAATAATTTAACCGGCAGATCATCGCGTTGGGGGATGCCTGGGTGCCGGTTGTCTCTGCGTTGACAATTCTTTGCAGCCTACGGTATCTTAAAGGCTTGGCAGTACTGTGGTTGCCCGCCTGATGGCCTGGCGTCCTCGCCGGGGAATCAACGAGCGGTCTTCTTTCTTAGCTTTTTCAATCTGGGAGAGTTTCCGATGTCAACCTATTTCCCTAAAGAGGGGGAAATTGTGCGCAAGTGGTACGTCGTGGATGCGGATGGGCATACGCTCGGGCGTTTGGCTTCGCAAGTGGCGCGCGTCCTCATGGGCAAAGAAAACCCGCAATACACGCCCTTTCTCGATACCGGCGACCATGTAATCGTCATCAATGCCGAAAAGATTCGAACGACCGGCATGAAGTCGGAACAGAAGCAGTATCACCACTACACCGGATATCCGGGCGGACTGCGCACCGAAGACTACCGGAAGCGTTTGGTGCGCAAGCCCGAGGCTATTATCGAGGATGCGGTGCGGCGCATGTTGCCTAAGAACAAGTTGGCGGCGCATATGCTATCGAAGCTGAATGTGTATAGGGGCGACAAGCATCCGCATCAGGCGCAAAAGCCGCAGGAGTTGGCGCTCGAAGTTCGGGAGTATAAGGCGGCGAGAGCCGCGGTTTCATAACCCGACGACGGTGTGTGCGGGAGCAGGCAGATTTAGTAACTGATATTGGCGGTGCAGGAGCTAGAAGCTAAATGGCAGAATTAGTTCAATATTACGGAACGGGCCGGCGGAAGACGGCGATTGCCCGCGTGTATTTGCGTCCGGGCAGTGGAGACTTCAAGGTGAACGGGCGCGCCTTTGAGGAATATTTTGTAACGCCGGCGCAGCGCTCGGCCGCCAAGGCGCCGCTGGCGTCAACTGACACAGCCGCATCGTTCAACGTGATCGCCAATGTGTTGGGTGGCGGCGTGCGCGGACAAGCAGATGCCGTGAAGCTGGGCATCACTCGCGCCCTAATGCAGTTCAATGCGGAACTGCGCAAGAAGTTGAAGGCCGAGGGCATGGTCACCCGTGACTCGCGCGGCAAAGAGCGCAAGAAGTACGGGCAGAAGGGCGCTCGCAAGAGGTTCCAGTTCAGTAAGCGGTAAGCTAGAAGCTAATAGCTGTTTTTAAGGTCAATTCTTCCCGTGCTTCGCGGTGCGGGGCGGGAATGGCAATCCGGGGCAACCTTCCATAGGTAGGCGAGCGCCGGATGCAGACTCAATAAGGAGGTTCATTGGCTACTATCACCATGAAGGAACTGCTCGAAGCGGGAGTCCACTTCGGGCATCAGACCAAGCGCTGGAATCCCAAGATGAAGGAGTTCATCTTCGGAGAGCGCAATGGGATTTACATCATCGATCTGCAGAAGACGCTGAAGATGTTCAAAGAGGCGTCCAAGTTTGTGCAGGACCTGGCGGCCGATGGCAGGATTGTGCTGTTTGTGGGAACCAAGCGCCAGGCGCAGGACGCGATTGCCGAAGAGGCGACGAAGTGCGGCGGCTTTTACATCAATCAGAGATGGCTGGGTGGTCTGCTGACGAACTGGGTTACGGTGCAGAAGTCGGTAAAGCGACTGAAAGAACTCGACGAGATGGCCACGGATGGCCGCTACGAGTTGCTGCCGAAGAAGGAAGTCATCAAGTTGGAGCGCGAACGCAAGCATCTGCAGGCGAACCTGGCAGGCATTAAGAACATGAGCCGGTTGCCGGATGCGATCTTCGTGATCGACTCCAACAAAGAGCAGATTGCAGTGCGCGAGGCACGCAAGCTGGGTATTCCCGTGGTGGCCGTCGTGGATACCAACTGCGACCCCAGCGAAGTGGATTATGTGATTCCGGGCAACGACGACGCGCTGCGTGCGATCCGCCTGTTTACCTCTAAGATTTCTGAGTCAATCGCCGAGGGCGCTCAGTTTATGACCGACAAGCAGGTGGCTGAGATGACCGCGGCCGCGGATCGGGCTCAGGCGGCTCAAGATGCTGCTGCGATCAATCTGCAGGCCCAGGAAGCCGAGGCGTCGGAAGACATCAGCATGGAAGAAGTGCTGGGCCCCGGTATCCACAAAAAGCCTGTGGCTAATGAGGATAGCGAGATTCCGAAGGTCGAGAGTCAAACGGTTTAGGAGCAGTTGTTTGGAGTAAAAACCGGAGCATTATCCCTAAAGGGAATCAGGCCCGCGCGGTCGTCCGGCGCGGGTCAAAGTTTGTTGGGAACCATCAAAACAGTATAGACGAAGGATTTTTATTGATATGGGTGCTACTACAGTGAATATTTCAGCGGCACAAGTGAAAGACCTCCGGGAAAAAACCGGAGCGCCGATGATGGATTGCAAGCAGGCTTTGACGGAAGCCAAGGGCGACCCGGAGCAGGCGGTCGTAATTCTGCGCAAGAAAGGCGTTTCGGTCGCCGCCAAGAAAGCAACACGGGTAACCAGTGAAGGTTCGGTCACCAGTTACATCCACGCGGGTGGAAAAATTGGGGTGCTGGTCGAAGTGAACTGCGAAAGCGACTTCGTGGCGCGCACGGACGATTTCAAAGTACTGGTGCACGACATCGCGATGCACATCGCGGCCAGCGATCCGAAGTTCGTCCGCAAAGAGGATGTGACTAAGGCCGACTTCGAGCGCGAGAAGGAAATCTACCTCGCGCAGGCCGTCGCCTCCGGCAAGCCGCAGAACATTGCGGAAAAAATGGTCGCGGGCAAGATGGAGAAGTTCTACGAGGAAGTTTGCTTGCTGGAGCAGCCTTTCATCAAGGACCAGACGGTATCAATCTCGCAGTTGATTGCCACGAAAATTGGCAAACTGGGGGAGAACATTGCCGTGCGACGCTTTGCGCGCTTCAAAGTGGGCGACGCGGGTGAGACGATCGCCGTGACGAAGCCTGCAGAACAAAAAGCTGAGTAATCCAGGGCGCATTCGGCGCCCTTTTTGTTGGCGGCCGGAAACCGAGGTTCCTCGATTGGCTCGGAAAAAATCCCGTCTCGAAACGGCTATCCCAGTGGAGCCTAAAAAGAAATGACTGCCCCTGCCTTCAAGCGCATTCTATTGAAGCTCTCCGGTGAAGCTCTGGCGGCAAATCAGGGCTTCGGTGTGGAGTCAGCGCGCATACACGAGGTTGCCGCTGAACTCGCTGACGTGCATAGCCTCGGCATCCAAATCGCGATTGTGGTGGGTGGAGGGAATTTTTTTCGCGGCGTGGCTCAGCAGGCCAAGGATATGGATCGGGTCTCAGCCGACCACATGGGCATGCTGGCTACTGTGATCAATGCCTTGGCG
>JRHI01002555.1_pt1 | contig 12253 bp, 12 predicted proteins | sample 215371 | NCBI WGS metagenome assembly JRHI01 (sample SAMN02929681, study PRJNA255918) | sediment metagenome | biome: cave system; feature: Ice Cave; material: Sediment; isolation source: sediment from deep within a dark volcanic ice cave with no known source of... ...
TCACGGACGGTTATGGGCCGCTCCTTTGCAAGGCGGTACTACGCCCCGACTCGCTACCGAACAGCTCTGATGGCCGACCAAGATCGATCGGCTCGGTGCATCCACAGACTGTCCACACCCCTGTGCATGCGTCCCCGCAAGACTGCTTCGACCGTGTCTGCTCGATGAATCGTGAGCGGAATGCTGTTGGTGTGCAGGGCTCGGCAATAGCCAAGGAGGTGTCGGTGCGATGGGGCTTGAGCTGTCAGGGTGCTTGTGCATTATTTTTTTCGTTGGTCGGCAGTGTGGCGTGCATGAGTGAAACGTTGTAGCGATCGTATTGCGTCATGGTGAAATAGATGTCGGACCCGTGCGAGTCCGGGTGAAGGAAACCGCCGTAGAGAGTCGGGTACTGCTGGGAGGTGGCAACTGGCACAGGGTTTCCCCATGGCCCGGTTGGCTGTCGAGCGAGCCGGATCACGATCGCGCCACGTGGCTGATCGAAATACATCATTTCCCAACTGTGAAGCATCTGGTCGTAGCGGACCGACAGTTCACCAACGGGTCCGGTCATAATCGGTGCTGCGATCGCGCTAGCGCCGGGCTGCCACCCTGTGCTGGTCCAGTACTCATAATCGGACAGATCGAGCAGTCGCTGTTCGGGCACCCTGGCGACATACGCATCACCGAAACGACCATTCGGGGCGCCAAAGGCGTAGACAAAGCCGTCCCGCCGAGCGTAGGAGATCATCTGGAACTTTTCATCGAAGGCCGGGGTATTGGACTGGCCCGCGCTGGGCACATCCACCCAGGTCTGCCCACCATCATCGGAATAGGCGACGCCACCGTAGTTCGTGATCCACTGCCCAGGGTCGCCGAAGTGGCGCACCGACATGTAGGCCAGGTAATTACGCCCCCCGACGTTGACCCCGCCGGTGGGAATCTTGCTGATCTCGACGCCATCCCGCTTAAGCGACGGCAGCAACTCTTTGGCATGGCCAGCTCGGTCGGTGACGAAGTCGGTAAACGACATGCCATCGGCGGGATTGTGGTCGCTGCTGCGGGCCAACGTGTTCGAGCGCCAATCACTCGCGGCTGGGTCGCTGACCTCACTACCAGGACCCGCCCACCCCGATCCGAAGGTGTCCCCAAAAGCAGCCAGGATCTGCCCCCGCTCATCGCTCCACAGGATCCCCAGATCGGTGCCCTTCACCTGGTACCGCGCCTGCGTGGCGTTCAGCGACTCCGCGCCGGTGAGCGCGGCAACCCGACGTGCCTGGCCTGGCTGGCCGGCGTGGGCTGCCCCCGGCGCTGCCATCCCGACCGCGACTGCCCCCATTAGGACCCCCACCACGGCCCCCACCCGAACTCGCTGACAGATCAACACTCTCTCCCTGCTGCCTAGATACCGTGCACGGATGTGCGCCAGCGCTGCGTAACAGCAGGACAACGCCCACCACCCGAATGGGCAACACCGCGCGTTTCGAGGCACCTGTGGGCTAACGTCGGCCACGACCAGCGGTCACGGCGATCAGACTGGTCTTCTCGGGTGAACCCACCCGATGCCGCACAGGTACCCAGCGAAGCCTGCTCCACAACCGATGACCGTCAACGAACCGTCAGCAAAACAACGCGACGACCGCAGGGTACTGGCGGCATCGCCTGCGACTACGGATCAGGAGCATCACAGCCCACCAGCCGTGCCCTCCGCGTGCCCTTCATAGCGAGCACCAGCGGTCATTCACGGCTAACCATGGCCAGCCGAAACCGCTGCTCAGCGGCTCTATCAGGTCCACGTCGAGTTGTTCCCAAGCTCTAGACGGACCGCAGGTAGATGACGTAATTGTCGACTACTGGCCGCGCTGTAGTCCGGGACGTGCCCAGGGAGGGAGCACGCCGGTGGGGACGATGAGCAGGAGGGCAACGCGGCGTATCAGTCGTTGTCCGGCTGGTACTCGTTTTTCTCGTAATACTCGAGGAGGTCGACGAACGTCGGGTAGTCATAGGTGACCAGCTCGTCGCCCTCCCACTTGGCGCCTAGCTCCTCGGCCCACTCCACCTCGTTGAGACCGAGCGGCGCCTCCTCCGACCAGCGGAACGGCACCATCGTGCTGACCTTGTTACGCCGACCCAGGACCACCCTTTCGCCCTCTGCTTTTGGCGCTGTCACAGGCGCCGATCGTACTCCCGAGGCTCGGTGGTCAACAGCGATTCCCGGTGGCCCTACTTGACCACGAGGTGAAGCCGCTGACGGCGCAGTGGGCGCAGCCTTCCAAGCTGGGCTCCGGCCGCAAGGAGACAGGTGTTCCCACGGCTGGCTGCGCTCCTGGCTGGCTGAAACTCGACCGGATCGGGAGACGACTACGACTTGTCTCTGAGCCGGTTCTCTTGCCACCGACGACCAAGCGTGCAGGACCGAGCCTGCAGATGGAGCTGACTCGTCGGCTATCGACAGTCATCTTCGTCGAAGGGAAACCGCAGTGACCGCATCGTCGCCTCGTCGCGCTGAGTAGTCGGACTCTCGCGCTCCGCAGCTCCGTGGTGAACTGCATTGTGGAACAGATTCCGGGATGGTCGCGTAATTGGTCTGGGGTCAGTGCCGTCTGACGCAAGCTGCCGCTCTTGTGCTTGCCCAGCCGTGCGGAACAACCCATCGTCTTGGCCGTACGGTGTTACCTGATCAGTCAAAGTTCGCGCCTTTCATCGGTCGTCATTGCTGCGTAGATGTATCGGTCAGTGCCATGCCACTTAGCCGCCCCACTCACTCCGGCGCGTTGTGCACTGCCTCGAAAGCGATTGTCCGCAGCGGCCGGGTCACGGCGGGCGGCCTGCACGCCGGATCCCAGGTTGGGTGACAGCAATCGGTCGGCTCCAGCCTACATCGACAATCCTTCCGGCAGCGCTGACCAGCACCCCAGAGTTCCGAGTCTGTCACTGGGCGAAGTGGCCAGCTTCCTTAGCGAGAGCTTCTAAGCCGTACCGGGCCACCGTCTCTGCATCGTCCAACTTGATCGTTCGCATACCGTCCCGCTCAAGCCGCTCATTGATCTTGTCGAGGTTGTTGCGGATGAGTTCTTTTTCAGCATCGGTAGTCTTGCCTCGGTGTGGCTTGCCAGCGTGATCGAGGCTGGTGTAGTCCAACCTCTCCGCTGCTGGGGTCGTTGGGGCTTGCCGACGGGGTGCATAGGCCGGCTGAGCCCTACGGATCACGTCGATCATGTCCGTGTCGCCTGAGAGCTTGTTGAACGCTTCGATCTCCATGGTGACCGTTTCGGGCTCAGACCCGTCACCCATGAAGACCTTGACACTTACCACATCGAGGTTCTTCTTTCGGATGGCCCCTACCTCGTCCCTAGAGGCTTCGATCTCTACGGGACCGTTCTCAAGGGCGGGATGCTTCTCGACGACCAGACGCACTACGGCATCATCTTCGATGATCTTATTCGTCAGATCGGAGAAGCGGACTACGCGTTGACCCATGTTCATACCTCGCGCGAGTCGGGGGAGCGGACCGGCGGAGCCTACCAGTAGGTCAAAGGACTGCAACCTGGCATGTCGTCCAATGACCACCACGGCCTCTACATACCAAGCACTTGGAGGTTCTCCAAACCGTCGATGTGGCGTCGAAGCTATCAAAGATGATTCCGCTCCCACCGCATGACGAGCGCCGATGTTTGTGTTCATTCTTCCGGCGTTCCGCCTGTTCCGCTCTACGTTGCGATGGGCCTCCTTGATCTGCGTTTTTCCTCATCATTTCGCTGTAGGGAGATGGCGGTCCATTCGTAAATCGAGTACAGGATAATAATGATAAGTACGTCAAACCACAACATGCAATTGTCCTTGTGGTTACCGTGTAAACGTAGTAAGCCAATCTGATGCAGCGCGACAGCGCCGCTCGCTAGCCCGGAGTCACCTCCTCACCCTGAGCGTTCCGCCCAGAGGCGTTGCTCCCCGGGTCTCGATGAGGAGTTTCGGTGAGCACACGGCTCTCAGCGGAGGATCTCAGTGGTGGCCAGGCATCGGAAGGCATCACGACACTTAACAACGAACAGCGGGGTTGGGGACCACTTGGGGACCACACGCCCTGCACGCGGGCAGACGACCCGCACGTCGAGTGGTCACCCGCACGGCGCCGACACCACGTCTGACCAGGACAGACGCCTACTCCTACGTCCTGGGGGTCAAGGGGTCGCAGGTTCGAATCCTGTCGTCCCGACGGTGTGAAGGGTCTTCGCACGTCAGCACCTGCGAAGACCCTTCTTTTATGATCTTAGATTCGGCCTTCGAGCCAAGCACGCCGCTCAGCGATACCTTGTCTAGAAGGTAGACCGCACATGCCGCTACTCGACTTGGACAAGCTCACTGCGGTCTGTCGATGACCTGGACCGGGTTCTGCCGCGATTGGGACCGGTCGCTGCGCTCGTGGAGCTACCCGGAGACGACCCGCTACAACTACCTCCGCGAGCGCCAAACACGCTGAATAATCAGCGTAGAAACGCAAACCTGCTGGTTCGCAGTTCTCTTGTGTGCCCCGGCAGATTCGAACCTGCGCTCCTGTCTTCGGAAGCCGGAACAGGAACGCGCCTCGTGCCCTAACGTCTCTGGTGTCGTACCAGCCGGGTTGCGATATCTCCTGTGCCCTCGGTGATCTGCACGTTGATGTAATTCGGGCCGTGATCCGTGCCACAACCGGCACGGGTACCCGCCTCACCCGGTGGGACCGCCGTAGGGGATTCGGTGGTATTGAACCGTCACCCGCGAATTTGGTTGAGGGCGAGCTACTGTCGATCGCGCGCTGAGCCGCCGATTCCGCTCTCGGGCCGGATTGGCAGCTGCCGAATGCGCAGGCGTGATCCCTCCACGGTGATGACGGATCCACTGATGAGTTGCTCTGCAACGAGTTCCAGCACTGTGAGGATGGTCTGCGCTCGCTCGGGTGCGCGGCGTCCGGGTCGGCGTAGGAGGATGACGCTGGGGCCAGCCGCGTTGCTCAGGGCGAGCAAGGTGCCGAAGTCGGTGTCCGCGGTGACGACGATCCGCCCGGTAGCAGCGGCGGCCGTCAGCACGTCGTCGTCTGCGGCGCCGTTCAGGTCGAGATCGGTGACGTGAACGGCGTCGTGGCCGGCTTTGGTGAGGATGCGCGCGAGCTCGTGCTGGAGGGACTCGTCGACCAGGAGCTTCACGCGGAAGCGGGTAGCGGCAGCACGGCCTGGTCGACCGCGGCCGCAGCGAACAGGAGCGCTTGACGGATGTCGTCGGGAGTCAGCTGGGGGAAATCGGCGATGATCTCCACAGGGGTCATGGTCTCCGCGATCATCCCGACGATCGTCGCGACCGGGATTCGGGTACCCCGGATGCAGGGAACTCCCGCCATGACCTTTTGGTCGGCGATGATCCGCTCGAACTCCATGGCCGAAGAATACCGCCGTCAGTTGCCGGCGAGGGTGACATCCGAAACCGACCTGGCTGGCGTCGCGGTGGTATGGCGGTGTCGGATCTCGCCGTGGTGGTCGAGCGAGGCGACTCCGTTCTCGCGTCGCGTTCTACGGTGTGTGGTGTGGACAGCGATCTTTGGTCGGCGGAGGGGGCAGGGCTTGCGGAGGAGGTGGCGAGCCTTCGCGCATTGAGCGCGCGCCTGCAGGCGGAGAACGCACGGTTGTTGCGCCTGCTGGATTTGACACCGAAACAGGCGACCGCGCCTGGCCCGGTGCAGACGGGTTTCTTTGAGTGCCCGCCTGGTCCGGTCGATCGGCAGTCACCGCTGGAGGTGAAGGTCGGTCTCTTCGGGGCGCTGTTCACCGCTCGCTCGGACATCTACGCCGTTCGGTGGGAGAACGCACGTATGGGCAAGGCCGGTTGGTTGCCGGCGGTGCGTGGCGGGTGGTGTAAGGGCGTGCGGCACGGGGACCGGGATTACCTGCCGCTCACCAGGGAGGTTCTTCGCGCCCACCTGTCCGGAGAGACTCACATCGGGTTGTATCCGCTGCTGGATGGTGATCTGTGCAGTTGGCTGGTGGCCGACTTCGACGGGCAGGCGGCCATGCTAGACGCCCTTGCGTACCTCAAGGCCGCCCGGAGTTGGTCGGTCCCGGCAGCGTTGGAAGTGTCACGCTCGGGGGTCGGCGCGCACGCATGGGTTTTCTTCACCGCGCCCGTGCCGGCTGAGACCGCCCGGCGGCTCGGCACCGCGCTGCTGCGAGAGGCGATGGCGGTACGCGGACACATGGACCTGGCCAGCTACGACCGGCTGTTTCCGTCGCAGGATGTGCTGCCGACCGGTGGGGTGGGCAATCTGATCGCTGCGCCGTTGTATGGGAAGGGCCGCCGGGACGGGGTGACGGTGTTCCTCGACCTGGCCACGATGGAACCGTACGACGACCAGTGGGCGTTTCTGTCGTCGCTGGGCCGGATGAGTCCTGGCGAGGTCAGCCGGATCTCACGTCAGGCCGGACGCGTCGTCGTGGGCGCGGGCGTGGACCGGCTCGGTACACCGGTCTCGACCAGGATCCGCGCCGCACCACCCCTGATCCTGCCCGCGCGCCTTGCCGCCGGGATTCAGGTGGAGTCGGGGGAGCTGACCCCGGCGTTGCACGCGACACTGAAACACGCGGCGTCGATGCCCAACCCACTGTTCTACGAGCGCCAGCGGCTACGCATGTCCACCTGGGACACGCCCCGATTTCTGCGCAGCTACGACGAAACCCTCGATGGCGGACTCATCCTGCCGCGCGGCCTGACCAATATGGTCGCCTCGCTGGTCGAGCAGACCGGCAGTCGCCTTGAGCTGACCGACGAGCGGGCATCCGGCCAACCTCAGGAGTTCACGTTCATGGCCACGCTGACCGGACTACAGCAGGACGCTGTGGATGCTCTCCGCGGGCACGACCTGGGCGTGCTGGTCGCTCCGCCTGGCGCGGGCAAGACTGTGATCGCGTGCGCGTTGATCGCCGTGCACGCGGTGTCGACGCTCGTGCTCGTCGACCGCAAAGCCCTCGCCGACCAGTGGCGGACACGAATCAGCGAGTTGCTGGGAGTCAAAGCTGGGCAACTCGGTGGCGGCCGCACGAAGGTTCGTGGCGTGGTCGATGTCGCGATGCTGCAAACCCTGGCCCGCAAGGACGACGTTGAGTCACTCACCAGCGGATACGGACTGGTGATCGCGGATGAATGCCACCACATCCCCGCGGCGGCGTTCGAGAACGCCGTCAAGCAAATCCTGGCACGCCGATGGCTCGGGCTGACCGCCACGCCCTACCGCCGCGACAAGCTCGACGATCTGATCGCGCTCCAGCTCGGCCCGATCCGGCACACCATCACATACTCCACACCGGGCACTTCCGCGGCCGATGATCGGTCACCGCAGTTGGATCTCGCGCGGCCCGGCCCACCGCCGCGTCCCACGCTTGTGTTGCACGTGCATGAAACCGGGTTTCGCTATACCGGCGAGGCTGACCCGTCGGCACCCGGTGGGATGGCCACCATCTACCGAGACCTTGTCGCGGACGATGTCCGCACCACTCAGGTGATCACCGATGTGACGGCAGCGCTAGAACGTGGCCGTCATTGTCTTGTGCTCACCCAGTGGACAGCTCACGTTGAGCGATTCGCCGAGGAACTCCGGCGACGTGGGCTTGATCCGGTCGTACTACGCGGAGGCATGAGCGCCACAGCCCGGCGCAGTGCCCTGGCTCGTCTTCAACCACCTGTGGACGAGTCATCGCTGCTGGTCGTGGCCACGGGACCGTTCGTCGGCGAAGGGTTCGACTGCCCGGCCCTGGATGCCCTGTTTCTCGCGGCGCCGATCGCCTTTAAGGGACGCCTGGTGCAATACGTAGGCCGAGTGCTGCGCCCGCATCCGGGAAAGACCACCGCAGAGGTACACGATTACCACGACATCGGCACTGGCGTCCTCGCCTCCTCCCTGGCAAAGCGCGCGCCGGGCTACACCAGCCTCGGCTTCCCTGACCCCCGCAAACCGGCATCACGGCGTTGACCAAGTCGCTCAGGGCGTGGGCTGCCCTGGCAGTACATAGCCGAGTTTCAGCAGCGCCGTACGGAATTTCAGTTCCTGGTCGAGCGGGACGGCGAGATGGCGGTCGCCGATCGGATTGCACAGGGCGCGAAGTGCTCGCTCGTGGGTGATGAGCGCGGCCAGTGCGGGGTCGGCGCATTCGATCACGCGGGCGTGGCCGAGGTCTGTCAGCTGCGTGGCGCGACGGGTGACATCGCTGATTAAGGTCCGCAGTGAGCTGGGTAGCTCATGCTCGGTCCGCTGGGCCAGGAAGGTAGCGAAGTCCTTGGGGTCGCGTCCGGTGTTGATCGCGGCCAGCAGACTTACGGCGGAGATGGTCCAGACCCGGTCCGCGGTGTGCTCGGCGTAGGCGGACAGCAGAAGCTGATCACCTGCGGAGAGGGTTCCGGTGGCGACGACGTCGAGGTTGGGCAGGACCTTCAGTACCTGGGTTTCCTCGGTGTCGACGGGTCGCTGGTAGGTATCGGTCAGGCCGAGAGCGTAGCGGCCCAGTGCGGTCAGCCGGATCGCCTGGAGCCCGTCATACCTGCTCAGCCTGTCCAGATCGTCACCACCCCAATTCTCCTGGAAGTCCTCCCGCGCGCCGCTGGGATGAATGTAATCGAGGTCAAACACTCCCAGCGTGCCGGCGTATTCGAACAGAATCGCCAGCGTGTAGCGGCCTTCGAGGATCTCCCATGCGTGGAATCCGTCGTACCCGAGACTGCCGTAGTGGGTATCGACAAGGTAGAGCTTCCACAACGCCATCTCACTGCGGGCGATAGTGGGGCTCATGTTGCCCCGGCGCATGGTCGTGAACAGGGCCTCCACGTTGATCCACTCGTCGGGTGGGCAGCCGGCCAAAGCGGCGGCGACCATCTGCCGGCGGGTTTTGGCTGAGGTGAGAGCATTGCGGGCGCGCTGGCCCTTGATCTCCTCGATCCGGCTGAATTCATCGATCAGCGCGTGGGTCAGCCAGCGCTGCCACAGTTGGCGGATGATCTCAGCCGCCGGTTTGCGCAATGCCGTACGGCCCTTCGCGGTCAGCGCAAGCCGTCCGCCGTCCAGCGTGGCGAGCCCACCGGCCTGGATCAGCAGCGGCCACGCGAAAGACGCGATGGCCTCGGAGACGTAAAAGTCGCCCTGGGCGAGATGGGGAACCAGGGCACGGATGGTCGCCGCGGTGGGGCGTCTGGTCGTATCGCTGCACCGCAACGTGCCCGCCGCGCACAACTGCAGCACAGTGTGCAGGTTGAGCTGGGCTTCCTGCTCAGTCAGTCGTACCCGGTGCTCCCCGATCGCGCCCAACGGACCGGTGTCGACGGTGTTCACGTTCATGTCCTCGCCTACCTCAGCCAGCGACGGTATGCCTCGATCCACTCCACACCACCCGGTGGAGACGTCGGCAACGGCAGATCGAGGATCGGGATGTGCTGCCGCCACCGGCCACGAGCGCAGATCGCCACGATCTGTCCATCCTCGCCAAGTCGATGGCCCGTCACGGTGACATCAACCCCCAACACACAAGTCCGAAACGGCACTACGAGATGCTCGTCGATCATGGCGTAGAAACCCGTGACACACTCGCTGTCGTTGTAGCAGTCGACCGTCGCCTCCGCGACCATGGCGTCAAGTGCCGCACGATTCGCTGAGCTCACGGCGCCGAGGGTAGCGGGATAGATACCGTGGCCTCGCCACGCCGCCAGCGTGGAGGCTCAGCCGCCGGGGGCTGTGGGCTGGTCGTGGCCACGAGTCTTCCACTCGACACCGTCGGCCCGAGCGGCAAAGAAGTTCGCTGCGACCGTGCAGACGGGGCAGAGCAGCCAGTCGGGCGGGGTCGGCGGGGCCGTTGTCGTCGTGATGTCGTCGTGGGACGGGGTGGCGGTCATGGGGACCTGACCGTCGTGGGGCGTTGCCGGCGACGACGATCTCCATGACGCGCAGATGATGTTGTGCGTCCTGGTACTCCGTGAGCGCTCGGACACAGATGTCCGGCAAGGGCGCGGTTCGTTTGAACCGTCTCGTTTTGGTTGGTAGAGAGGCCAAGCTGCCATTGACTCGGTGCACACCTCGGACGATGCGAATGGTGCCCTCGTCGAGGGTGACGTCCGGCCATCGGAGACCGCATGCCTCGCTGCGACGGAGCCCCAGCAGGAGCATGCAAGTCCACATCGCGTGGAGTCGTGATCTTTCACTACGCGCAGGAAAGTCTTAGCCTCGTCGACAGAATACGGTGGACTCTCGTCATCCTTCGTAGTGGCTCGACTCGGACTAGCTTCGCAACATTGCGAGCGAGCAACTCCTCCCGACACGCGCGTTCAAGTGCTGCCCGTAACGTTGCGTGGACGTACTGGATAGCTCGGGGCTGCATGCCGTCCTTGCGCATCCCGGCAATCATAAGTCGGACGTCGCGTACGGAGAGTTTCACAAGTCGCGTGTTGGATCCATACCCAGCGTAGGTGCTTGGGCGAACGTGCGCGCCAATATACACAGATGAACGAACGGCTATTGTTCCCGTTGTTCGGGTATCGGCGGCAGCACCGGCAGGCGCCGTACTCGAAGCCGACTCCGCTCGATGACCACGATGGCCCCTTGGTCAAGGTCGTCGTGCAGCCGGGGAAGGTTCGCCAGCAGAACAGCGGCCTGCTCGTCCGGCGTCATGGGTTCGTACGTGCGCAACAGCACGAGTGACGGCGCGACCGTGCACTGCCGAGCCAGCAGTTCGCCAAAGTCGGTGTCCTCGGACACGAGGACGAACGCGTCCTGCTGCGCGAATAAAGTCGGTCGCGTGCTGCAGATCGTGATCACGGACATGAGCCGCTTCGATGCCAGCCTCACGCGCGACTGCGCAAAACGATGCGAGGTTGGAGTCGAGAAGGAACTTCATCACAGATCAGGAAAATCCTCCAAGATCTCCCTCGCCTCACGCCCGGCCGCCAGCTGGCCCAAGATAGTGCTGACCGGGATGCGCAGGTCACGGATACACGGCAGCCCGCCCGTCTTCTCGTGGTCGATGGTGATTCGATCAAACGCCATGGTCGTGACCTCCAGTGATCATACTAGCCCAGGTCAGTTCGGCCGTACCTCGGTCGCCTCGGTTGATGCGTACGATCGGTTACATCGGGACAACACGAGCAACGAGCGCTTCGGCAAGCTCCATGAGAGCCGACCAGTCTGGCAGGGCGAGCGAGCGTGGATCATCGAGTTCGTCCTCAGCCCGCTGATACTCGCGCTGCCAACCGGTGATCCGGGCCGGGTTGCGGTCAATGATCCCGTCGCGCGCAAGGCCTGCTCCATTACGCGCACGAGTACCGCCAGGGCTGTTTTTACAGTTCAGATGCCTCCGAGGCAAGCTTGCCGACGCGACGGCATACCCGCTTCAGTGCCTCGGGCGATCTCTGGGTCGTCTCGGGACCGTAAGGCGTCGGGAAGAGGAGAGAAGCTCCGAGAAGCAGCGAGAGCATTCCGCTGCTCCATGCTAGTTCCCGGCTCCCCGGTGGAGGCGTCGAAGGGCGAGGCGGCAGAGCTGGCCTAAGGCATTTATCTGGGCTCAGAAGGTCTCGATCGGCCGGAATGGTCTTTGTCGAGCAGCGGCACGCGCGGTGTTGGGTGATCAGTCTGGCTAAGGCCGGTGGTGTCTTGAACCGATTGACGGTACCGTTCGCGGTGACCGACTACTCTTCGTGCGCACGGCAGCATAGCCCGCGTCGTTCTCGGTCTCACCATGACACGGCTCTCGTTCACGCCGGGACGGGAACGCCGACATGACGTCGGTTCGCACCGCCAACCCAGATCATCTCGATGCGCGCAGTTCGGCTATCCCCGATGGCCCGGCACGCCTCAGTGTGAGACCGACTGATTCCGCCAGGGGTGCTCTCGACGGCGCGGACGACGACGGGGCGGAGGCGCCCCGTGGTCCGGGTTCGGGGGATTTCGCCTGGGACGAGGAAGAATCCGAGGCGCTGCGCCAAGCCCGCAAGGACGCCGAAGCCACCGCCTCGACTGACTCGGTACGCGCGTATCTGAGGCAGATCGGCAGGGTCGCTCTACTCAACGCCGAGGAGGAGGTGGACCTCGCGAAACGCATCGAGGCAGGGTTCTATGCCGCCGAGCGGGTGCGCAGGTCCGAGGACCCGGCCGGGGAGATCTTCCCACAGCTGCGCCGGGATTTGGCCTGGATCGTCCGCGATGGCGAGCGCGCCAAAAACCACCTGCTGGAGGCTAACCTGCGCCTGGTCGTTTCGGTGGCCAAGCGCTACACCG
>JRHI01002556.1_pt1 | contig 12252 bp, 9 predicted proteins | sample 215371 | NCBI WGS metagenome assembly JRHI01 (sample SAMN02929681, study PRJNA255918) | sediment metagenome | biome: cave system; feature: Ice Cave; material: Sediment; isolation source: sediment from deep within a dark volcanic ice cave with no known source of... ...
CAGCCGGACCTGACCTGCCGCGGGGACCGGGTCGGGCCGGTCCTCGAGTTGCAAGGGACGCCGGGCGGCGCGGTCCGGCGTGTGAAGCACCTGGGCTCTCACCCGCTTGACCCGGGCCCGGTCGGCGTCACGACACCGCGAACGTGGCCTCGCCTTTGATCGCGGCGCCACCGCTCTCTCGGCGGGTCACCACGAGATCGAGGTCCACGCGGCGCTCACCGTCCTCCTCGTAGCGGCGGCGGACCGTGGCTTCGCAGGCGAGATGGTCACCCGGCCAGACCTGCTCGCGGAACTGCACCGCGAAGCGGCGGATGTTCTCGGCTCCCAGCCAGTCGGTGCAGTAGCAGCCGAGGATCCCGGCTTGGAGCATGCCCACCGAGAACACGGTCGGGAAGCCTGCCGACTTGGCGAACTCCTCGTCGTGATGGATCGGATTGAAGTCACCCGACGCGCCTTGATACCGAACGAAGTCGGTCCGGGTGAGCGGTCCGACCTCCAGTCGCGGTGCTGCGGCGCCTTCTTCGAGCTGATCCCAGGTCACGCCCATCTCAGGATCCCTTCGTCGGCGCTTGGCCGGTCTCGATCGCGGTTGACCGAGCCTCTGCGACCAGACGGGCCTCGGGGTCGCGAAACTCGGTGACGGTCTCGATGAAGGTCATGGTCCCACCCTTCTTTCCTTCTTTCTCGTAGATCTTGTCGACCCGGGTCTGGAACGTCAGGTCGGTGCCGGCAGCCGGTGGAGGCCCGTGGAACACGTACTCCTGGCCGCCGTGGAGCAGCCGCCGCAGGTCGATGTCCAGCTGCGCGAGGGGCGACGTGCCCGATCCCATCCAGAAGTTCACGGTGGTCAAGAACGTCGGTGGCACCGGCGGCCGCGCGTCGTCGACGTAGGCCGGGTCGGTGCTCTGGCACGCTTTGGCGAACTCGCGGATCTTGCCCCGCTCGAGCGGCATCGTCGCGGGCTCGTCGCTGAGCCCGACCTTGGACTTGTCGACCATCAGGAAGCTCCTTCGTCGGTGGGGCCGTGCTCCAAGAGTTGCACGAAACCGGCCTCGTCGAGGGTGGGGACGCCGAGGGTCTCGGCCTTCGCGAGCTTCGTTCCGGGGCTCTCGCCGACGATCACCCAGCTGGTCTTCTTCGAAACGCTCGAGGTCACCTTCCCGCCCCGCGCCTCGATGGCCGCTTGCGCCTCCTCGCGGGTGAAGCGTTCGAGGCCCCCGGTGATCACCAGGCTCCGGCCGGTCAGGGTCGCCTCACCCTCCGGGATCTCGACCCCGCCGCTCGGGCCGGTCAGGTCGACGCCGGCCCGCCGCAGTTTCTCGACCACCGCGCGGTTGCCGTCGACGGCGAAGAACCGCGCCACGCTTTCGGCGATCACGGGTCCGACACCGTCGACCGCGGTGAGCTCGTCGACCGACGCCCCCTCGATGCGGCCAAGGTCGCGGAGGGAACGGGCGACGGCTTGGGCCGCGGCGGGGCCGAGATGACGAACGCCGAGCCCCACCAGCACGTGCGCCAGGCCACGCGACTTGGACGCCTCGATCGACGCCACGAGGTTCTCCGCCGACTTCTGTCCGATGCGTTCGAGGGGTACAAGCTGGTCGACGGTGAGTGCGTAGATGTCGCCCGCGTCGCTCAGCAGGCCGGCGTCCACGAACTGGCGGACTCGCTCTTCGCCGAGCCCTTCGATGTCCATCGCGCCTCGGCCGGCGAAGAAGACGATGCGTTGCACTCGCTGTTCGGGACATTCGATGTTGACGCAGTGGCGGTCGGCTTCGCCGGGAAGGCGCACCAGCGGCGTTCCGCATGCCGGGCAGTTCGACGGGAACGTCCATCTCCGGAGTCCGCGTCGGCGCAGGGCGAGCACCGGGCCGACGACCTCGGGGATGACATCGCCGGCTTTGCGGACGATCACCGTGTCGCCGGGGCGAACATCCTTGCGGGCGACCTCGTCCTCGTTGTGCAACGTGGCCAGCCCGACCGTCGAGCCGCCGACGAACACCGGCTCGAGTTGTGCAAACGGTGTCGCCCGTCCAGTTCGACCGATGCTGACCATGATCCCGTTCAGGCGGGTCGTCTTTTCCTCCGGCGGGAACTTGAAGGCGATCGCCCAGCGCGGGGCGCGGCTCGTCGAGCCCATCTCGGCCTGCTGCGCGAGATCGTCGACCTTCACGACGGCCCCGTCGATCTCGTAGCCGAGGGCGTGGCGTTCGTCCAGCATGCGCTCACCGAACGCGACGACCTCGTCGATGGTCGTCAAGGCCTTGATGTGTGGGTTGACGGGGATGCCGAGGTTCCCGAGCCACGTCAGGGTCTCGTGGTGCGACCCCAGGGGCGGGCCGCCGTCGCGGACACCGAGCTGGTAGCCGAAGAAGTCGAGGGCCCGCGACGCGGTGATCCGGGGGTCCTTCTGGCGGAGGCTGCCGGCGGCCGCATTTCGAGGGTTGGCGAAGAGGCGACCTTCCGCTTCTGCCTGACGTCGGTTGAGGTCTTCGAACGCGGCGAGGGGCATGAACACCTCTCCCCGCACTTCCATCCTCTGCGGCACCGCCCCGTCGGCGAGGCGCATCGGGATGGTGTCGATCGTCGCGACGTTGGCGGTGACGTCCTCGCCCGTGACCCCGTCGCCGCGGGTCGCGGCGCGCACAAGCTTGCCGTCTTCGTAGAGGAGCGAGATCGCGAGGCCGTCCAGCTTCGGCTCGCCCACGAAGACGACCGGATCGGGGACGAGTCGGGCGACGCGCGCGTGCCAGGCTCGGATCTCGGCGTCGGTGAACGCATTGTCGAGCGACAGCATCGGGACGACGTGGGTCACCGGCGCGAATGTCGCCGACGGCGCTCCTCCCGGTCGCTGGGTCGGCGAGTCCGGGGTGACGAGCTCGGGGTGAGACGCCTCAAGGCTTCGCAGCTCAACCATCAGGTCGTCGAACTCGCCGTCGGAGATGACCGGATCGTCGAGCACGAAATACCGCTCGTTGTGTTCGGCGAGCTGGCGCCGTAAGTCGGCGACGTGGGCTGCCGCGTCGTCGGGGACATCGACGGGAGGGGCCATCAGTCGCAGGTTACCGACGGGATCGCGCCGCCCCCGCGGGCTGCCGTGCTTCGTCAGGACACCGGTTGCTCCGCCCGCGAGACTGGCCCGATGCGACTCTGGCTGCTGCGCGCCGCATGGATCACACTCCCCGTCACCGCTGGGCCCGCGTTGTCCTCCGCGCTCCACCAGTGGACCAACGGTCCGCGTGTCGTCGGCGCGGCCCTCTGCTGGACAGCATGGGGCGCGGGGCTCCTCGCGACGCTCGCGCCGCGTCCGGCCGGCCTCACCGTCCTGCGCGCGATCGCCCCGACGGGCCTCGTGGTCTCGATCGCCGCCGCCATTAGTGACACCACCTCGAACGTCGCCGGCGCAGCGGCCGTCGCGGCCACCCTGGTCGTCGCGGCGCTGGCGGCCGACAGCGAGGTGGCCGTCGCGGCCGCGAACGCGGTGGCCTACGGCGACGAGCAGCGGTACCCGTTGCGCATCCCCCCGGCCCTGTTCGTCGGGCCCCTCCCCGCGGCGCGGGCCGCCGCGGTCGGCGGCGTCGCGGCCGGACCGCTGCTCCTGGCCAACGGCGACATCGTGTGGGGAGTCATCGCGTTGGTTCTCGCCGTCCCGATCGTGGCGGTGTCCGCCCGGGCTTTGCACAGCTTGTCCCGTCGCTGGCTCGTCCTCGTCCCGGCCGGTGTCGTCGTCGTCGACCCGATGGCCTTAGCCGACAACATCTTGTTTCCCCGCGAGCACGTGCGGGCCGTGCGGCCCGTCGCCGCCGACGAACCCACTGACGACGCGCTCGACCTTCGGCTCGGGGCGACACTCGGGTCCGTGGTGGTTCGTTTCGACGAACCCGCCGAACTGACGCGTGCTGTCCGCGCCCGAAGGGGCGGCGATACCGTCGACGCGCCGGCCGTGCTCATCGCCGTCTCGCGTCGGCGGCAAGCGCTGGTCGACGCCGCTCGGCGCCGATTGCCGGTCGAGGTCCGGGAGGCGCTCAGCGGCACCCCGCGTCGAACCGGGTGACGCGGGAGGCCGCTCTCGCGAAGCGGCGACACCCGCGACCCACCAGACGTCGGGTGCGGGTGAGGCGCGAGGGCCGGTCGGTCACGCCGCGAGGCCGCCCCCGAGCAGGATGTCTCCGTCGTAGAGGGCGACGACTTGACCGGGCGCGACGCGGGGCGCCGGCGTGTCGAGGTGCACGAACGCCCCGATCAGGCGACCCGGTATGGCCGCACCGTGGGCGCGGGTCTGCACGGTAAGCAGATGCACCCCGGGCGGCTCGGCGACGAACTGCAGGTCCCGCATCAGAATCTGGTCACGGAGCAACTCCGTCCGGGAGCCGATCGTGACCTGGGCGCGCCGCGCGTCCAGATCGACCACGTAGCGCGATTCGCCAACCGCGACACCGAGTCCGCGTCGTTGGCCGATGGTGAAGTTCGCGATGCCGTCGTGTGAGCCAACCACTCCTCCGCGGGCGTCGACAACCGGGCCGGGGCGTGGTTTCGTGCGGCCAGCGATGAAGCGGGCGCGCTCCCCGCGAGCCACGAAGCACACGTCCATGCTCTCGGGCTTCGCGGCGGTTCGCAGCGCGAGCTCGTGCGCACGGCTCCGCACCTCGGCCTTGGTGAGATCCCCGATCGGGAGCAAGACCCGGGCCAGCTCGCGCTGTCCGAGCATGTAGAGGACGTACGACTGATCCTTCGCGGCATCCGCGCCTCGTCGGAGTCGAAACGAACCGTCTGGCTCTCGCCGTACTCGGGCGTGATGACCGGTGGCGATGGCGTCGAAGCCGAGGGCGAGGGCTCGGTCGAGAGCCCGTCCGAACTTGATCGTCCGATTGCACTCGACGCACGGGTTCGGGGTCCGCGCCGCGTCGTAGGCCTCGACGTACGGGTCGACAACCGACGCCGCGAAGTCATCCGTCAGATTGAACACGTAGTGCGGGATTCCGAGCTGGGCCGCCACCCGGCGGGCATCCTCGACGTCCGCCACGCTGCAGCACCCGGAGTCGGTTTCCCCACCCCAGAGCCGGAGCGTCGCCCCCGTGACGTCGTGGCCGTCCTCGACCAGCCGAGCCGCGGCCACCGACGAGTCAACTCCACCGCTCATCAGGACCAGGACGTTCACCGAACCGCTCCGGCGTGGCGCCGCAAACCGGCCACGGCGGTCGGGACGACGTCGAGGGCGCGATCGACATCGGCGTCCGTCGACGCGAAGCCGAGGCTGAGCCGGATCGAGGCGAGCGCGTCCTCGCGGGGCAGCCCCATCGCGGCGAGCACGTGCGAAGGCTCCGAAGCACCCGACGAACACGACGAACCTGCGGCGGCATACACATCTTGGCGGTCGAGCGCGACGAGGAGCGTCTCGGCGTCGACGCCACGGAAGCCGACGTGGCAGTTGCCGGCCACTTTGCGGGCCGCGTCTCCGTTGCTGAACGAGTCGGGCAGGCCGAGCAGCGCGCCTTCGAGTCGATCTCGCAGCGCGCCGACTCGGCGAATCTCTTCGTCGCGGCGCTCGACCGTCAGCCGCATCGCGACGGCCATTGCGACTGCGCCGGCGACGTTCACGGTCCCCGCCCGCAAGCCGCGCTCCTGACCGCCGCCTTCGATGAGCGGTGTGAGCGCGACTCCCTTCCGTACGAGCAATGCTCCGGTCCCCTTCGGGCCGCCGAACTTGTGCGCCGATACGGCGACGAGATCAGCCTCAGCCGCCGTGGCCGCGACGTCGAGCCACGGCAGGGCCTGGACCGCATCGGCGTGCAGCACCGCGTTCGGAGCCCGGTCGTGGACCAGGTCGGCGACCGCGTCGAGCGGCTGGATCGTGCCCACCTCGTTGTTGACGAGCATCACCGAGACGACGACCGTGTTGTGGTCGAGCCCGTCCGCGAGCGCGTCGAGATCGACGATGCCGGCCCGGTCCACCCCGACGGTCTGGACGGCGAACCCGTCCTGCCCGAGACGGTGGGCCGCGGCGAGGACGCCTTTGTGCTCGAAGGCGGTCGTGACGACACCGTCGCCGACGCCCAGGTCCCGACGAGCCCGAGCGGCGCCCTCAACGCCGAGATTGTCGGCCTCGGTGCCGCCGCCGGTGAAGACCACCTCTCCCGGCTGGCACCCCAGCTCGGCCGCGATCTCCTCCCGGGCCTCCTCGAGCGCCGTCTTGGCGGCCTGCGCGGCGCGGTGGATCCCGGACGGGTTCGCGAAGCACTCCGTCAGGTACGGCTCCATGGCCGCGACGGCCTCGGGTCGCATCGGCGTGCTCGCCGCGTGGTCGAGGTACGTCGCTCCCACGGGACGAGTGTACGAGCCGGTCCCCACGGGGGTCCCGGGGGTGGCCTGCGTCACAACCGGGAATGACTGTCACACCCTTTGGGGATACTCCTGGTGTGAGCACGCAACTGCGCCTCGTCGAGTCGCCGCCCCGGGCCCGTCGCCCGGCGGCGAAGCGCGGCCGCCCCAGCGGCCGGAGGGCCCGTGTTCGCGCCCGTTGGGACGTCGACTGGCACCTCGACGCCATCACCCGTTCGGCCGGTCGAGCCGGAGTCGCCGCCGCCCGTGACGCCCTGACCCGGGCGGCTGACGCCGACCTCCGCCAGGCCAGCTGACCTCCGCCAGACGAGAGACCTCGCCGGCCGTCTGATCTGACCACCGCCGGTCGCCGATCGGCCCGAAGATCTGGTCGTCGGGCCTTCCAGGCCCGGCGCCGCGGTCGCCCGTCCGGGGAGAGGGCCTCTACCCTCGCTGCATGGGTGAACCCTCCCCCAAACCGTCCCGAGCCGACTGGGCGAAGCTCGCATCCTCGGAGGTCAAGGGCGACCCGGACCGACTGGTCTGGGAAACTCCCGAAGACCTCCCGGTGAAGCCGCTCTACACCGCCGAGGACCTCGAGCGGCTCGAGTTCGTCGACACGCTCCCGGGGTTCGACCCCTTCGTCCGGGGCATCCGGGCCACGATGTACGCGAACCGGCCCTGGACGGTCCGCCAGTACGCCGGCTTCTCGACCGCCGAAGAATCGAACGCGTTCTACCGCAAGAACCTCGAGGCCGGGCAGATGGGCCTGTCGGTCGCGTTCGATCTCGCGACCCATCGGGGCTACGACAGCGATCACCCGCGGGTGGTCGGCGACGTCGGCAAGGCCGGCGTCGCCATCGACTCGGTCGAGGACATGAAGGTCCTCTTCGACGGCATCCCCCTCGACCGGATGACGGTGTCGCTGACGATGAACGGAGCCGTGCTGCCGGTGCTGGCCGGTTACATCGTCGCCGCCGAAGAGCAAGGCGTCGACCAAGCCCAACTCGCCGGGACCATCCAGAACGACATCCTCAAAGAGTTCATGGTCCGCAACACCTATATCTATCCGCCCGAGCCGAGCATGCGGATCGTCGCCGACATCATCGAGTACACGTCGCAGCACATGCCGAGGTTCAACTCGATCTCGATCTCCGGCTACCACATGCAAGAGGCCGGCGCGACCGCAGTGCAAGAGCTCGCGTTCACACTCGCCGACGGTCTCGAGTACGTCCGGACCGTCCTTGACCGCGGGCTCGACGTCGACGCGTTCGCCGGTCGGGTGTCGTTCTTCTTCGCGATCGGGATGAACTTCTTCATGGAGGTCGCCAAGCTGCGGGCGGCAAGGCTCCTGTGGTCGCGCATCATGAGCCGGTTCGACCCGAAGAAGCCGGCTTCGCTGATGCTCCGGACGCACTGTCAGACCTCGGGCGTCTCGCTCACCGAGCAGGACCCGTATAACAACATCGTCCGCACGACGTTGGAGGCGCTCGCCGCGGTGCTCGGCGGCACCCAGAGCCTCCACACGAACAGCTTCGACGAGGCGCTCGCGCTCCCCACCGAGTTCTCCGCCGGCATCGCCCGCAACACCCAGCTCGTGCTCCAGGAGGAGAGCGGAGTCCCCCACGTCGTGGACCCGCTCGGCGGCTCGTACTACGTGGAAGCCCTGACCGGTGCGCTCGCCGACGCGGCCTGGGAGCTCATCGAAGAGGTGGAGGCCCTCGGCGGCATGACCCGAGCGGTGGAGGCGGGCATGCCCAAGCTTCGGATCGAGGAGGCGGCGGCGCGACGCCAGGCCCGAGTCGACCGAGGCGAGGAAGTCATCGTCGGCGTGAACAAGTATCGGACGGGTACGCAGCCGACGGTCGAGATCCGCGACGTCGACAACCAGGCCGTGCGGGCCGGCCAGGTCGAGCGTCTCGAGCACCTGCGCGCCTCCCGGGACCAGGCCCGGGTCGACGCAGCATTGCAAGCCCTCACGGAGGGCGCCCAGGGTGACGCCAACCTGCTGGCGCTCAGCATCGAGGCGAGCCGAGCCCGGGCCACGGTGGGAGAGATCTCCGACGCCCTCGAATCGGTATTCACCCGCCATCGCGCCACGATTCGTACGATCGCCGGCGTGTACGGCGGCGCAGCAGCGGGCGACCAGGATTGGGAACGCACCCGAGCCGGAGTCGAGGCGTTCGCGACCGCGGAAGGCCGGCGGCCGCGGATCCTGGTGGTGAAGATGGGCCAAGACGGCCACGACCGAGGCGCCAAGGTGATCGCCACCGCGTTCGCCGACCTGGGATTCGATGTCGACGTCGGTCCGCTCTTCCAGACACCCGAAGAGGTCGCACGGGACGCCGTCGAGAACGATGTGCACGTCATTGGCGTCAGCAGCCAAGCCGCGGGGCACAAGACCCTGGTTCCCGAGCTCCTCGCCCAGCTCCGCAAACAGGGCGGCGACGACGTCGTCGTGGTCGTGGGCGGTGTCGTCCCCGCCCAGGACTACGAGTTCCTCCACGACGCCGGTGTCGCGGCGGTCTTCGGGCCGGGCACGAACGTGCCCGCCGCCGCGTCGGAGGTGCTGGGACTGCTGCGCCGTCGCCACGCCGGATGACCGAACCCTCCCGGATGGAGCGACCAGCCTCCGGTGGGCCGTGAGCGAGCTCGCGTCACGAGTTCGCGACGGCGATCGACGGGCGCTCGCCCGGGCAATCACCCTCGTCGAGAGCACCCGTCCCGACCACCGGGCCGACGCCGACGCGCTCCTCACCGAGGTCTTCCCCGCCACCGGATCGGCGCAGCGGGTCGGAATCTCCGGCGCCCCCGGCGCGGGCAAGTCGACCCTCATCGAGGCCCTCGGCCTCCACATCGTCGACGGCGGTCAATCGGTCGCGGTGCTAGCCGTCGATCCCTCGAGCACGCGCACCGGCGGTTCAATCCTGGGCGACAAGACCCGGATGGGTGAGCTGACCCGCCGTCGCGAAGCCTTCGTTCGGCCGTCCCCCACGGGCGGAACGCTCGGAGGCGTCGCGCGCCGGACCCGCGAAGCGCTGCTGCTGTGCGAAGCCGCGGGCTTCAACGTCGTCATCGTCGAGACCGTCGGCGCCGGCCAGTCCGAGGTCTCGGTCGAGAACATGGTCGACTGCTTCCTCGTCCTCGTCGCGCCCGGCGGAGGCGACGACCTCCAGGGCATCAAACGCGGGATCATCGAGCTCGCCGACGTCGTGGTCGTCACCAAGGCCGACGGCGTGCTCGGCGCGCCGGCCGACACCACCGCCGCCGACTACGCGTCGGCGTTGCGCCTGCTCCGACCGAAGAATCCCGAGTGGACACCGACCGTCCTGCGCTGCTCCGCCATCGAAGGGACCGGGATCGACGAGCTGTGGGTGACCGTCGAAGCCTTCAGCGAGACGCTGCGCCGAACAGGCGACTTGGGGCGCCGCCGCGCCGACCAGGCCCGCGAATGGATGTGGACCGAGATCGGCGCCGCGCTGCTCGACCGGGCCCGCACCGCCCCCCACCTCGCCGAGCTCAGCGCCCAGCTCGAAGCCGACGCCGTCGCCGGCCGGCTCCCGCCCACGGTCGCCGCCGACCGGGTCCTCGAGGCGTTCCTCGACCCGACCGAGGCGGCGAACTAGCCCTCAGGTCAGCCCTCCGGGATGCCGATGCCCGTCCAGATATGGGGACGGAGGGGGGGCTCGCGCTCGGCGCCGGATTTTTCGCCGGCATGTTCGTCACTGCTGCCGTCCTCTGGTTCCACGAGCGCCGCACCCGCCGGGCCCTCGAAGACGTCAGTGCCCGTGTCCACCGCAACGAGGCCCGGACGCAGGCCCTGCTCCGAGAGTCGCGAGACATCCTCGGCCTGGTCAGCAGCGACGGAACCCTGAAGTACCTCAGCCCCGCGGCCGACCGGATGCTCGGTCGCAGCAGCGCCCGGTTCGTCGGCACGAACCTGGCCGCGCTCGTGCACCCCGAGGACCACGACCGCCTCGCGGCGGCCCTCGGCGTCGTCGGCGGAGCCGACGACGAGGTCCGGCACGTCGAGTTCCGCGTCCAGCACGAAGACGGCCACTGGATCCTGCTCGAGGCCACCGTCGACGACTTCCGCAACAACCCGGTCGTCGACGGGCTCGTGATCGCCTGCCACGACATTGGCGACCGACGCCGCGACGAAGCCGAGCTCTACGAAGCCCAAGAACGGTTCCGCTCAATCTTCGAGCACGCACCGATCGGCATGGCCCTGACCTCGCTCGACGGCCAATTCGTGCGAGTGAACCGGGCACTCGCCCAGATGGTGGGGCGCGCCGAAGACCAGCTCGAAGGCGCCTCCGCGCTGGCGCTCACCCACCCCGACGACCGCGAGGCCTCGCACGATGCCACCCGTCGGCTCGTCACCGGAGACCCGAACCAGCGTCTCGAACAGCGCTTCGTCCACGCCGACGGCCGGCCCGTTTGGGTCGCTCTGACCGCATCGGTCGTTCGTGATCCGCACGGCCACGCGCTCTACGTCATCAACCAGGTCGAAGACGTCACCGAGCGGCGCGCCAGCGGAGCACGCCTGGCCCACCAGGCGGTCCATGACCCTTTGACCGGCCTCCCCAACCGGGTCCGGTTCGTGGAGCGGCTCCGCCATGCCCTCGCGGCTCAGAACGGTTCGGGCCGCGTTGCGGTGCTGTTCGTCGACCTCGACCACTTCAAGGTCATCAACGACAGCCTTGGACATGCCGCCGGTGACCGGCTCCTCGTCGCGGTCGCCGACCGGCTGCGTGCCACGATCCGTCCGAGCGACACCCTCGCACGGTTCGCCGGCGACGAGTTCACGATCCTCTGCAACGGCGTCCCAGACGAGGCCACCGCCGTCGAACTCGCCGAGCGCATCGCCAGCGCGGTCGCCAAGCCCCTCGCGCTCGTCGAAGGCGAGGTGTTCGTCACCGCGAGCGTGGGCATCGCCCTCGCGACGAACGAGCTCGAGACCCCCGAGACCCTCCTGCGCAACGCCGACGCCGCGATGCACCGGGCCAAGGAGCAAGGACGGGCCCGATCCGAGATCTACGACGCCAACTCCCACGATCAGGCGATTCGTCACCTCCGCACGGGAAACGACCTGCACCGGGCACTCGAGCGAAGCGAGCTCCGGATCCACTACCAGCCGATCCTCAGCCTCGAGACCGGTCGGCTGTCGGGCTTCGAAGCGCTGCTGCGCTGGGAACACCCGGAGCGAGGACTGGTGGGACCCGACGAGTTCGTGTCCCTCGCCGAGGAGACCGGGCTCGTCGTCCCCATCGGTTCCTGGGCACTCGAGGAAGCCTGTCGCCGAACCGCCGGTTGGCACCGGGCCGGTGCTCCGCTGACGATCAGCGTGAACCTCTCGCCCCGTCAACTGGCCGAGCCGTCCCTCCCGCAGGTCGTCGCGAGCGTCCTACGGCGAACCCAGATCAATCCCGACACGGTGTGGCTCGAGATCACCGAGAGCACCCTGATGCGCGACGCCGAATCGGCGGTGACTCGCCTCCGCGCGCTGCGTTCCCTCGGCATTCACCTCGCGGTGGACGACTTCGGCACCGGGTACTCATCGATGAGCTATCTCAAGCGGTTCCCGGTCGAGGCCTTGAAAGTCGACCGATCCTTCATCGACGGGCTCGGACGCGACCCCGAAGACACCGCGATCTGCACCGCCGTCATCAGCCTCGCCCACGCGCTCGGCCTGCGCGCCGTCGCGGAGGGTGTCGAGACGCCGGAGCAACTCGCCGAGCTCCGCACCCTCGGATGCGAGATGGCCCAGGGATACCTGTTCGGGCGGCCCGCGCCTGCCGAGTCGTACGGCGACCGACCCAACGAACGCGGCTGGTCAAAGCTCGCGCACCACTAACGCGAACCGGCCAGGCGACAACCCCTCGACGCCCACCGACGAGCCGACCGGAACGAGCGCCGGGCGGCGGATGACCC
>JRHI01002557.1_pt1 | contig 12246 bp, 12 predicted proteins | sample 215371 | NCBI WGS metagenome assembly JRHI01 (sample SAMN02929681, study PRJNA255918) | sediment metagenome | biome: cave system; feature: Ice Cave; material: Sediment; isolation source: sediment from deep within a dark volcanic ice cave with no known source of... ...
GTTCTCATCGATTGTTCAAGGTAGGCCGGCACCATTTCCTGCAGGGCATCGCCATAGAAGCCGATAAGTCCACGCATGAAAGCGATCGGCAACAGATCTTGACCGCTCTTCTTTTCTTCCTCGGCAACGATCTGCCGGAGAATAGACCGGGTGATATCATCGCCGGATTTTGCATCGTAGACGACAAAGTCTTTGCCGCGTTTAGCCAAGCCCGCCAGGCTTTCAAGATTTTCGTATGCGCTGGTCTCGGTGTTGTAAAGACGCCGATTCCCGTATTTCTTGATAGTGACTGGATCCACGCACACGGTCATAGAAACTCCCACGCGGCTGACAGTTTGATCGAGACTGCTTTTTTGAATTCGGCCTCATCCGAGCAGCTTGTTTGGATCAGGTCGTCGTAGTCATCCACTTTGATGAACGCCCCACGCAAGCGCGACCAAAAGCGAGGCGAACATGACGACGACAGCGAAAGAGATCGCGATCGAATCCAACGGCATCGAAGTGAGTTGCACAATCGGCTCCCTCATTTGAGGAGCGATCAGAATAACGGCGCCAGACGCTGATCGCGGTTAAGAGTGATGTATTAAACATCATAAACTAGCTCTGCCATACTTATATAGATGTTTGAACGTGGTGTCTGTGGCTTCGCCCTTCGGGTGCGCTCCAGATCGCAGAATGTGATAGTGTTACCTTGTTGAATTTGCTACTCGGGATCATGATGCAACGGGTATTCGTAAGATCATCGGGTTCGAAGGCTTGGCGTTTCCGCCGGCCGCTCCTGATGATTCTTGCCGCCGTCTATCTTTTCGTGGGTTTCGCCGATACGATCACACACGCCGAAGCCGGCATCGCCACCTCGATATCGTGGGTGGCAGCGAGTGATTCCTCCGACGACGATGCTGGCCGGCCGAAAAAGGCACCCTTAACCGCCGAACATTGTTACATTTGTGTCCCGCTGACAGTTCCGTTTCCGCTGTTTGTCTCGTTTCCGGTTAGTTCGGAAATCAAGCTGACTTTTCCGGCACCGGTTACGCGCTTCGCCGACTATCCGGCTCTCGATACGCCTCCACCCAAAGCCCTGACCTGAAAGCACTAGCTGCGCGCGGTCCGCCGCGTCGCCGTCCTGTCTTCTTTGGGTCCTTGTCATGTCTCCGTTTGGTCCGGCACTGCGCGTTATGTGCGCAATGTTGGCGTTCACGCTTCCCGCTGCGGCAGCAAAGCGTACGCCTTCCTCCATTACGCTCCAGCAGGCTTTGCAGCGGGCGCTCGCCACCAATCCGCGGCTGAACGCTGCCGAGAGGGATGTCGGGATTGCGACCGGTCTGAAGATCCAGGCAGGTGCTCTCCCGAATCCTGATCTCTCGTTCGAACTGGACAATGCGTTTGGTTCCGGCCGCCGGACCGGCGTCCGATCGGCGGAAACGACGCTCCAGATCAGCCAGTTGATTGAGCTTGGCGGCAAGCGCGAGGCAAGAATCGCCGCCGGCGCCGCCGGCATTGACAGCGCTGTATGGCAACGGCGCGCCACAGAACTGGAAGTCGTATCCGAGACCGCGGTGGCCTTCATCACGGTGGTCAGCGCGCAACGTCGCATCACGATCTTCGACGATCAGATCGCCGCTCTCGACCAACTCGTGCCTCTTCTGGAGAAACGCGTTCAAGAAGGGGCGTCGTCCCCGGCGGAAACCTTGCGCGCGAAAGTCGCGGCCAATCTCTTTCGTGTCGAACGCGAGCGGGCCAAGACCCAGTTGGCGACAGCGCGGCGCGATCTCGCCATTCTGCTGGGCGACAGCAGTCCAAATTTCGGCGTTGCCGTCGGCCGGCTCGCCAGTATCGGGCAGCCGCCGCCATTTCAGGATATCTTGCGAGCGATCGAGGCCAACCCGCAGCTCATGCGATGGACGGCGGTGACGGCGCAGCGAAACGCAGAGCTCATTCTTGCTCGGCTGAAACCCATTCCGGATATCCGTGCGGCCGCCGGTTGGCGACACTTCCAGGAGACCGGCGATAACGCGGTGCGCCTCGGCGTCTCGATACCGCTGCCCGTCTTCGACCAGAACACCGGCAACATCATGGCCGCGCAGCAGACCCTGGCCAAGGCCGGCGCCGAACGCGCCATCAACAAGCTTGTCCTCGTCAGTATTGCCGGGCGTGCCTACGACGCCCTGCAGGGTGCGCTGGAAGAACTGAGGATACTGCGGACCTCTGTCATTCCCGACGCGAAAAGCGCCGCCGACACGATCCAGAGCGGATATCTGCAGGGCCGTTTCACACTACTCGAACTGCTCGACGTCCGCGGCTCGGTTCTGCAGGCTTCGCTGCGGGAGCAGGAAGCGCTGCAGAATTTTCACATCGCCATCGCCACGATCGAGGGCCTTGTCGGCAACCCGTTTTCGCTGACCCGCGAGACTTCACGATGAAGAAATTGATACGATTTTCCGTTTTTGCCCTGGCTGCGCTCGCGCTCGCCTACAGCGGCTACCGCATGCTGGCCTCCACGTCGCCGAAATCCTCGCCCACGGAGAAAAGCGAAAAGGGCGAGCGATCCGAGTCTGTCGTCCTCACCGACGCAAAGATCAAGATCGCCGGCATCGAATTAGAGACGGCGGCGGCTGCCGTCATTCGTCCGGGCATGCAGGTCAATGGCATCATCCAACCCAATCAGGAAAAGCTCGTCCAGGTGACGCCCCGCTTTCCGGGCATCGTACGCGACGTGCGCAAGCGGCCGGGAGACGTCGTCCAGAAGGGAGAATTGCTCGCCACGGTGGAGAGCAATCAGAGCCTTACCGTCTATAGCTTGACGGCGCCGCTTGCGGGCACGGTGATCGATCGTCAGGTGGCGCTCGGAGAATACGTCTCCGAGCAGAAGCCGGCATTCGTGGTTGCCGATCTCTCGACCGTATGGGCCGATCTCTCGGTGTACCGCCGGGATCTGCCGCGTGTGCACTTGGGCGACCGGATGCTGCTCGACGTCGGAGATGGCGGGCCCTCCGTTGAGGCCAAGATCTCTTATCTTTCTCCGATCGGAACTGCCGACACCCAAAGCGCATTGGCGCGGGGAGTCGTCGACAACGGCGACGGGCGGTTGCGGCCTGGCCTTTTCGTCAGTGCGCGCGTCGTGCTGTCCGAGAAAAAGGTGCCGCTTGCGGTCAAACTGAGCGCCCTTCAAACCTTCGAGAATCGCCCGGTCGTGTTCGTCCGGACCGGAGAGAAATTCAAGCCGCGCGAAGTCGAACTGGGACTGAAGGACGCCGAGCTGGCCGAAGTTCTGTTCGGCCTCGACCAAGGAGACGAATACGCGGCGAAGAACAGCTTCGTGATCAAGGCCGAAATGACGAAAGGAACCGGCGACAATGACTAACAGCTCTGGGATGTCGATCGTCATCGCACAAATTCGACCACACATGGAAGGGAACGTCATTCACGCCTTGCACGATCTGTCGCCGTTTCCGGGATTTACGGTATCCGAAGTCCGTGGTCAGGGCCGCGGCCCCGGAGCAGGTGGGGAGTATCGGGCAACGGAGTATGACTTCTCCTATCAAAATCACCTTCAGATCGAGGTCATCTGTCCGTCGACGATGGCGGATCGAATTTGCGATGCTATCGCCAAAGCCGCATGGACCGGCCGCAAAGGGGACGGGATCACTTTCGTGCAGGAGGTCAGCTCTTTTGCGCGAATAAGAGAAGCCGGAAGGCCGCCGGGAGGCGAACGCCATGCTTGACGCCATCCTATCGTTTTCAATCCGCCAGCGCTGGCTGGTCATGATGTTCGTAGCGGGTGTCGCCGCGCTCGGCGCATGGAGCTTCACGCGGCTGCCGATCGATGCCGTGCCCGACATCACCAACGTGCAAGTCCAGATCAATACGACTGCTCCCGGCTACTCACCTCTTGAGACGGAGCAGCGGATCACGTTTCCAATCGAAACCGCGATGGGCGGCCTTCCCAAGCTGGACAATACGCGTTCTCTCTCGCGCTACGGTCTGAGTCAGGTGACCGTTGTTTTCAAGGATGGCACCGACATCTATTTCGCCCGGCAACTCGTCAACGAACGCATCCAGCAGATCAAGGACCAGTTACCCTCCGGAATCGAAACGGCCATGGGTCCGATCTCGACGGGCTTAGGCGAGATATTCATGTATGCGGTCGAAGCGAAGCCCGAAACGCGCCCGGCCACGCGACAGCCGATGTCGCCAACCGATCTCCGAACCATTCAGGATTGGATCATCAAGCCGCAATTGAGGACGGTCCCCGGCGTGGTCGAAGTCAACAGTATCGGCGGTTCGAAAAAACAGTTTCACGTACTTTCGGATCCACCCCGGCTGATGGCCTATCAGTTGTCGTTCCGCGACGTAATGACCGCCCTCGCTGCCAACAACGCCAATGTCGGAGCGGGCTACATCGAGCGCAATGGTGAGCAGTATCTCGTGCGCACGCCGGGGCAGGTCGCTAATGTCGACGAAATCCGGGATGTCGTCGTTGGCACGCGCCGAGGCATTCCGATCCGGATCGGCGATGTCGCAACAGTCGAAGAGGGTCAGGAACTGCGCACCGGCGCGGCCACATTCAACGGCACTGAGACGGTGATCGGAACGGCGATGCTTCTGATCGGCGAAAACAGCCGGACCGTGGCCCGGCGCGTGGCCGAAAAGCTGGGGGAAATCGGCAAGTCACTCCCCGACGGCGTCGTCGCGCGCACCATCTACGACCGCACCCAACTGGTCGACGCGACGATTAAGACGGTTGCGAAGAATCTCGCCGAAGGCGCGCTGCTCGTCATCGTCGTTCTCTTTCTCATTCTCGGAAACTTCAAGGCGGCGTTCGTCACCGCCTGCGTCATCCCGTTGTCGATGCTGTTCGCGATGACCGGAATGGTTGAAAAGGGTGTTAGCGCCAACCTCCTCAGCCTCGGAGCAATCGATTTTGGCATCATTGTCGACGGTGCCGTCATTATCGTCGAAAATTGCCTGCGCTTGCTTGCTGAGGCGCAGCGGCGTGAGCGGCGGACGCTCACCAAAGCCGAACGATTTGAAACCATCCTTGCAGGATCGCGAGAGGTGATCCGGCCGAGCCTGTTCGGGACTTTGATCATTGCAGTGGTCTATCTACCGATCCTCACGCTCAGCGGTGTGGAGGGCAAGATGTTCACGCCCATGGCAGTGACGGTGCTTTTTGCACTCACCGGCGCGGTGCTTCTTTCGCTCACCTTCGTACCCGCCGCCGTTGCCCTTCTGGTTACCGGGCGAGTGGCCGAACATGAGAATGGGTTCATGCGCGCCTGCAGCAGGATCTATCTGCCGCTGCTCAAGAGCGCGATCCGCCATCGCATTGCCGTTTCGGCTGCTGCCGTGGCTTTGGTCGTGCTCGCAGGCGTCGCGGCAACGCGTATGGGCGGCGAGTTCATTCCAAGTCTCGACGAGGGCGATGTTGCGCTCCAGGCGACGCGGCCCCCCGGGACCAGCCTGACTCAGGCGATCGATATCCAGGCTGCGCTGGAGAGACAGGTCCTGAAGGTGCCTGAAGTGAAGGAGTTCTTCACGCGGCTCGGGACGGCGGAGGTTGCAACCGATCCGATGCCGCCGTCAAATTCGGACGGCTACATCATGATCAAGCCTCGCGAGCAATGGCCGGATCCCGGAAAGGCGAAAACCGAGGTGATAGCAGACATCGAACGGGCGGCTGCGGAGACGCCGGGCAGCAACTACGAATTCTCTCAACCAATTCAGTTGCGCATGAACGAGCTGATATCCGGTGTACGCAGCGACGTCGGCGTGAAGATCTTCGGTGACGACCGGGATACGTTGCTGCGCGTCGCCGGACAGGTGCAGGCAGCGATGCAATCGATCCGGGGATCCGCCGACGTAAAGACCGAACAGGTCTCCGGTCTTCCGGTCCTCACGGTCAAGCTGAACCGTCCGGCTCTCTCTCGCTACGGCATCAATGTCGCAGACGTGCAGAGCCTGGTCGAAACCGCCATCGGCGGCAAGAGCGTGGGTCTGGTGTTTGAAGGCGACCGCCGGTTCGAGCTTGTCGTCCGGCTACCCGAATATCTGAGGAAGGACGTCGACGCGATCCGCGAGCTTCCAATTCCACTTCCTCCGGTTGAAGGTCACGCCGCGACGGTTCGCACCGCATGGAATAGCTCTCCGACCGGTCAGATGCGGTATGTGCCGCTCTCCGCCGTCGCTGAGGTTGACAACGCCCCGGGACCCAACCAGATCAGCCGGGAGAACGGCAAGCGGCGCATCGTGGTCACCGCCAACGTTCGCGAGCGTGACCTTGGGTCATTCGTCCAGGAGGCCCAAAACGCGGTCGCCGAGAAGGTCAAATTGCCGCCGGCCTATTGGATCGCGTGGGGCGGTCAGTACGAACAGCTCGTCTCCGCGACGCAGCGGCTCACGGTTGTTGTGCCGGTTGCGCTGCTGCTGATCTTCGTCATCCTGTTAATGAGCCTGGGCTCGGCGGCCGACGCCGCTCTCGTCTTCAGCGGCGTGCCGCTGGCGCTGACCGGAGGCGTCGCTGCGTTGCTGCTCCGCGGCATTCCGCTTTCGATCAGCGCGGGCATCGGCTTTATCGCGCTGTCCGGTGTGGCCGTTCTCAATGGTCTCGTCATCATTGCCTTCATTGAAAAGCTCCGGCGGGAGGGCATGCGGCTCGCCGAGGCGGTCCATGAGGGAGCGCGCGAGCGGCTGCGGCCGGTGTTGATGACGGCGCTCGTTGCCTCGCTGGGTTTTGTCCCGATGGCGATTGCGACCGGTCCCGGCGCCGAAGTGCAACGCCCGCTCGCGACCGTCGTTATCGGGGGAATCATCTCGTCAACAATTCTGACCTTGCTGGTTCTGCCTGCACTGTATGTGCTGTTTCGACGCGAAACTCCGGACAATGGAACGATCGACAGTCGTGGCAATGGCTCACCGGAACAGATTGGAGAACAGGTTGGCGTCGAAGGAACCAAGACATGAGATGTGCAAGTTGATTGCGGCTCGTATCCTTTGCCCACACTGCGAAATTGGCCAGCTCTCGGACCCTGCTGCCAAGGGCAATGTCGCGCGGTCCGCCGGTCATATCTATCGTGTTCTGGCGTGCTGTTTCGGCCTGTTTTGGGCATTGAATTCTGCCGCAACGGCGCCATCGAGAACTGCACGAATTGTCGGCTGGGCGCCACGAGTTGTGAAAGCTTCACAAGCGATGTGAAATCCAATCCGGCGATCCGTCGGGACTATTTGGCATGGACCCAGGGTTTCATGAGCGGCGTTCTGCTCAGCCGGCCCCCGGGCGTGGACGAGGCGCTCGACCTCACTCCAAAGACGTTCGGTCTCCTCGACCAGCTTCACTTTCTTGAGGAACACTGCGCCAGAAATCCTTCGCAGGATTTTTCCGACGCAGTGGAAGCTCTTTACAAGAGACTTCGGAAGGAAGGTGGAATCTAGCGACTGTAGCTTGAGGCCAGACGATCTCGGGACATCACGACTATATCTGCAATCAACAAGGAGAACGTTTATGAAATTCGTGTTTGCAATCATCGCGGCTTTTGCACTGGCTGTGCCCGCATGGGCTGAAGACTACGAAAAAGGTCCGAACGGCGGCCTTCAGTTGGATGTCGCTGGCATCGACGCGGAACTTTTGACGTCGGGCAAGACAGTTACGATCAACGTGTTTGACCCGAAAAATGCCAAGCCGGTGTCCACAAAGGGCTACTCGGCTTCCGTGCTCATCGTCAGCGGTGCCAATCGCGAGCCTCTCACCCTCGTTCAATCTGGAGAAAACAGTCTGAAGGGCGAGGCAAAGAGCTCTTTCGGAACTGATGCGACGATCACGTTGAACATCAAGACCGAGGCCGGAAAATCCGGCCAGGTTCGCTTCAAAGTCGGGGACGTCGCGGGGACGGCGGTCAAGCCCGGAGCAAAGTAAAAAGCTGATGCCTTCGGGAAGGTCGCACGGATGAACGATCAGAACAATGTGGTGGCGACCACGACGCGCTACCGCGTGGAGGGAATGGATTGCGCGGCGTGCGCAGCCAAGATCGAGACGGCCGTCGGACGGCTACCGGGAGTGCAACGGGTCGAAGTATCCGTGAATGCCGGAACGGTTAAAGTCACGCACGGTCCGGAAATGGACCAGAGCGAAATTTCTCGACAGATCGTCGGCCTGGGTTATCAGGTTGCCGACCATGAGGAGGCCTCACGAACGGACGGGCACCACGGGGAGGCCATCGAACGCCACGAAAAGGCGTCCGGCAACCGGTCATGGTGGAATACCGGAAAGGGACGACTCACTCTGGCGTGCGGGTTGGCCCTGTCCGGAGCCTTTGTGCTCGGGAAATTATTGCCAGCCACAGAGCGTTGGGCGTTCCTTGCGGCGATGGCGGTCGGACTGGTGCCCATTGCCCGTCGCGCCTTCACGGCGGCGCGCTATGGCACTCCGTTTTCCATCGAGATGCTAATGACGATTGCCGCGGTCGGCGCGGTCTTCATCGGAGCCGTCGAAGAAGCTGCGACGGTCGTGTTTCTCTTTCTGATCGGAGAGCTTCTGGAGGGTGTGGCGGCGAGCCGCGCGCGGGCGAGCATCCAGGACCTCACCAAGCTCGTTCCCAAGACCGCTCGCCTGGAAGAGAACGACCAAGTCCGAGAGGTTCCGGCGGATAGCCTCGAGGTCGGGATGACGATCCAGATCAGGCCGGGCGATCGCGTTCCTGCGGACGGGGTCATCCTCTCAGGAGAGAGCGCGATCGACGAGGCCCCGGTGACGGGCGAAAGCACCCCTATCCGGAAAGGGCCTGAAGCGAGCGTTTTCGCCGGTACAGTGAACGGCGACGGTCTGCTGCACGTCCGAGTGACCGCCGCTGCGGCGGACAATACGATCGCACGCGTGGTGCGCCTCGTCGAAGAGGCGCAGGAATCCAAAGCGCCGACGGAACGCTTCATCGACCGGTTGTCCCGCTTCTACACGCCGAGCGTGGTGGCGGTCGCCGCGTTGGTCGCCGTCGTCCCGCCGCTCCTGTCCAGTGGGGAATGGAGCAGCTGGATCTACAAGGGCCTCGCGATCCTGCTGATCGGCTGTCCTTGCGCGTTAGTCATCTCGACGCCAGCCGCCATCGCGGCCAGCCTTTCCGCAGGCGCCCGCAGGGGATTGCTGCTGAAGGGCGGTGCCGTGCTCGAGGGGATCGGAAAGATCACCGTGGCCTGTTTCGACAAGACCGGCACGCTCACCGCCGGCAAGCCACAGGTCACGGACATCGTAGGTTTCGACCGCAGCGAAGCGGAGGTCCTGCGTTTCGCCGCGGCGCTCGAGTCGGGGTCCAGTCATCCTCTTGCCAGCGCCATTCTTGCCAAGGCGGCAGAACAGAAGAAGATTTTGCCGCCGCCGACCTCCGATGCGAACGCAATCGGCGGGAAGGGAATCCGCGCGACGGTCGAAGGAGCGGACGTATTCCTCGGCTCGCCCAAGGCCGTCGCGGAGCTTTGCGCCCTCACGACCGAGCAGAACGCGAGCGTCTCGGCCATGAATGACGAGGGCAAAACGGTTTCGCTCGTCGCGGTCGACGGCAAGATCGCGGGCGCGATCGCGGTGCGCGACGAACCCCGTCCGGATGCGAAACGTGGGCTCAAGCTCCTGACGGACGCGGGCATCCGGACGGTGATGCTGACGGGCGACAATCGCCGCACCGCGGACGCGATCGGCAAGCAGTTGGGCATCGATGTCGAAGCCGAACTGCTGCCCGAGGACAAGCAGCGGATCGTGGGCCGGTTTCAGAAGGCCGGCTGGTCGGTCGCGAAGATCGGCGACGGCATCAACGATGCACCGGCGCTGGCGGCCGCCGACGTCGGCATCGCGATGGGCGGCGGCACGGACGTCGCCCTGGAGACGGCAGACGCCGCAGTGTTGCATGGGCGGGTCGCCGACGTGGCTGCCATGGTCGACCTGTCGAAACGGACCATGATCAACATCCGGCAGAACATTGCGGTGGCGCTCGGGCTCAAGGCCATATTCCTCGTTACCACCGTCGTCGGTCTGACCGGCCTGTGGCCCGCCATTCTCGCCGATACGGGCGCGACCGTTCTGGTGACATTGAACGCACTGCGGCTGCTGGCACCGCCAAGAGCCTGACGACGATTTTTCTTCGGCGCACTTTGCCATCAGCCAACCAAAGGAGATCACGATGGGTTTCGATCAATATCACGAACCGGCCGCTGAACTTTCCGAGGAAACACGAACCTTCGCGCGAATGATCACCTCGCTCATCGAAGAGGCCGAGGCGATCGGCTGGTAAGAACAGCGGATGTCGCTCGAAAAGGACAAGGAGGCGAAAGCCATCATGGCAAACGCGCAGAAGGAAGAGTTCAAACACTTCGGAATGAACCTCGAATTCCTGCTCCGCCGCAACAAGGACTGGCGGACCGAGCTTCAGGGAATCCTGTTCACGAATGGCGACATCGTGAAACAGGCGGAGGCCGCCGAGAGGAAGGTCGATTGACGTTTCATGAAGGGGTTTGTCATGGAGGACAAAAGGTCGCCCCCGCGAATGAGGGTGCTGAAGGCCGGCACGATCGCGTTCGGCGGCGCCGCCATCGATTGCACCGTCCGAAACCTTACGGCCTACGGCGCGCTGCTCGAAGTCGAAAGTCCGGCCGGTATCCCGCACCGTTTCGTCCTGGTCATCCCTTCGGAAGGCGTCTCGCGATCATGTCGGCTTATCTGGGCCTCCGAACGTCGCATCGGCGTCCGCTTCGATCGAACGGACGACGACGCGCCGAATCCAAAGCGGGGGAGCGTCGAATGAAACGATCTCGAAATATCAAGATGACAGGTGCGATGCTGCTCGGATCGTTGCTGGCATGCGGACAGTCGGCCGCCCGCGGTGGCTTCGCCTCGGAGAACCCCTGGGCCGCCGAGCATATCGAGGGGCTGCCCCTCGACATCCGTCGGGGGGTTCTCGCCCGAGAACGCGCGTGCGGCAGCAAGGCGGCTGCGGCGCATTACTTCTCGGTTTCGATCGAGGCGGGAGGCCTCCGCTTCAGGTCGCTGCACTTCGAGGACTTCGCTTGCGCGAACCGTGCGGCCGTCTGCAATGGCGACGGCTGTCTGCACGAAGTGTACCTGGAATCGCACGGCCGGCATCGATTGGTCTTCAGTATCCGGGCGCGCGATTTGAGGATGTTTGAAGACAGCGGTACCGTCGGCTTCGAGGTGACCGGTAGGAAATCGGACCGCTTCTTCCGATGGGATGGGCGTCGTTTCGTCGCAACCCGAAGCGTCAGACAGGGATCGTAGCCAGTGACATCCTCAATCATCGCACATCTTCATTTCGGCGGAGCCGACGTCAGCTTCCGCAGGAAGTCCCGACTGTTACTCACACTCGCCCTCGTCGTGCTGCTGTTGGGTTGCGTCAAGGTCTCGGAGTACTATTTCGGTCTGGAACTGCTCGAGCTCAACACCGGAAGTTTGGTGCTGCTTTTGGCTAGTCGAGCGTTTCCATGGTTCGAATCTTATCACGCGACCTTTTTGAGCTTGTAGGACCAAGTGTGAACGACCGGGTTCTCGTTGAAGTGATCCATAGCAGCCATGATGCGGTCCTTGAGTTCTTGTTTGGATGCGACGCGGATGTGGCGCAGGACGGAGCGCGCGAGCTTTGAGAAGAAGCCTTCGACCAGGTTCAGCCATGAGCCGTGCTTGGGCGTGAAGGTGAACTGGAAGCGACCCGGTCGGGCGGCGAGCCATGCATTCGTCTCTTTGGAGATGTGGGCGGAATGATTGTCGAGGATCAGGCGGATCGCGGTGTGCGTCGGATAGGCGGCGTCGACCAGCTTGAGAAAGTCGATGAACTCGCGGCTGCGGTGGCGGTCCTCGACCAGGGCATGAACTTTGCCGGTGACGAGATCGATCCCGGCCAGCAAGCTGACCGTGCCGTGGCGCTTGTATTCAAACTCGCGGGTGAAGGTCGGGTGCACGCCAGGCTCGGGCGGCAAGTCCGGGGCGGTCGTTGCAATCGCTTGAATGCCGGGCTTCTCGTCATAGGAGATGACCGTCACCGCCTCGCTCGGCTTCCTGTTTTTCTTCGTCGCCGCAGCCGCCGCCTTCTTCAGGACGTTCACCTTGCTGTAGACACACAGCACCTGCGCCATCTTGGCCTTGAACTGCGGATCCCGGCGTTCGAGGTAGTAGCGCATCTTGTGCGGCTTCACCTCTTGCGCGTCGAGGATCTTGCAGACGGTGCCCTGGGCCAGCCCGCTCAGGCACGAATGTCCCTC
>JRHI01002558.1_pt1 | contig 12246 bp, 12 predicted proteins | sample 215371 | NCBI WGS metagenome assembly JRHI01 (sample SAMN02929681, study PRJNA255918) | sediment metagenome | biome: cave system; feature: Ice Cave; material: Sediment; isolation source: sediment from deep within a dark volcanic ice cave with no known source of... ...
AACCATTCGTTCTTATTCTTAGTGAGAATTCCGGGTTAGGAGCCCGGCAGCCAGCAAGTTGTTAACGCGAGGAGTGGCCTTCTTGGCTTGGAATTTCGGCTCACCACCTGGATTCGTTGCGTGAGGGTAGGTGGCGAAATAATGGTCAAACGAAACGTTTTCCTGAAAAATGACGATAAAGTGTTTTATTGGTGTTTTGGTTGAAGAATCATCACGGTCATTTCCAAAAGCCGGTAGCCCGGGCACAAAGCTGATGGCGCAAGCAGCGGCGAGCGCAGCTACCTTGTGAAAGCGGCAGTGCATAGCAAATCCCTCCCTCGTAATTTTTAATTTTGATGACACCCATTCGCTGGGAGCGCTGAGACGGAATAGAAGGCCCAACCGCAGCTAGATCCATTCACTTCGCCCAAGCTGTTGTATTCCAGTTTTGTTATTACCGGATGAATGCCGGATCAAAATACTAATGTAGACCCGTTAGATTGCTTTGGCGGGCACGCCCTGCGACCGCTGCGTTACATTGCAAACAAAGTTGTCCAACCCCGATTGTTAATACGTGTCAATTTAGGTGCTAGGTCGTCTCGGCGATAGACACGACCAGCAGAAAACAAGTGGCGGTTATGCCTTCCAAACATACCCGTGTCATGGAATGGTTTGTATCCCTGTTCCATTGTCTCGTCCTATCGCCAATTTCTTGCGTATACGGCAGATACAAGAATTGACGGTACCCATTTCACATTCACTTCTTTCCAAATCGCCCACAGTAGACGGTCTCTTGTGCGGATCTCGTTCGGACGGGACGCCATAAAATAGAGCAATCTAAATTCGAGGAAAGTGACTTGAACCAAAGTTCCAGGCCGCGTCACTGTATAGCGGACGGGATCAATCACAACATCGCCTCTTTCGATCGACTGCTCCGGCTGCTTAGTGGGTGGGTCCTTCACCAACATCTTCACCCGGCGAAGAACTTCGTGCGGCTTGATCGGCCTCGTCATGAGGCTTGGTCTACAACATCGGACTCTACTCGTCTCCACGCTCTAAACCGTCCGCCCGATAAAAATCATGAGGGGCACCGGTCTTAAGGCTCTCAACAAGCGAGTTTTTCAACAAAGTTGTGTCGTGGCCATCTCCCGCCGAGCGGAGTCGATCATGACCACATCAGGAACAAGGCATTTCAGCCGCAAAACGGTGGCGTCCGATCCACTCGTCACGCGGACTTGGTGTCCTTCCTTCTGCAGGATCTCTACCAGTTCAAAAAGTTCTCTGTCGTCGCTAAAGATCAGAATTTTGCCGTGGTGGTCCTCGCATCCCTCGGTTTAAAACATGTTCATCGTCTCAGCTACGCCGAGATAGCCAACGAGCATAAGAACCTTTTATTAACGGCGCATGACTACGACAGAATTACTTGCGAGCGACGGAAGCAGCGAACCAAAGAGCATGGCGTGCGATTTTTTTGGCGCAGCTCAAGAAATGGATGGGATAACTCCGGTCCCTTTGGGATAGCGAAGGCGGTCGTTTCAGGATCAGTTCATCGCTTTTTCGCTCAGCTAATCGCACTCTGCCAAAGCAAGCAAGTGCCAAATCGCCCAGCAGCAACGTTGGTCTTGCTTGACATGGAATGCCTGACCCGAAAATAAAGCGCTGTCAGTGTTGGAGTTCCCCTTGAACCGCCCGTAAGTGCAAATGACTCCTACGTAGGTTCCACCTTCATAGGAGCAGCTGTTCAGCAAACCTGCTCGTAGTTTCCACCTGACCGATCCAGTACCTAGAAGGTCTTGTGCACGCTGCTGTGCTGGCCGTATTAGTCCACGCTGGTGTCCCGCTGCGCGCAGCCTTCGTGGGATCGTGCCGTCCGAGCCCGCAAATTTTCGCCGCGTGAACCTCTCTCTTTTCTCGATTGGAGTTGGCTTGATGAGCATTTCCATAGTGCTCGCCTCATACCGTACGTTTCCCGCCACGCGCGGTCTTTCAGGCCATCCCACCGATCGCCTGGATGTTGCTCCGACGATTGTCGGAGTCCTAGTTGCCTCGGTGGGTGGGGTCCGCATAAGCCTGTTCGCGCCCTCGGACTCTCTCTCTGTGCGGCTGCCTCCTCCTCCTCGTCTCCATTGGTGCACCTTCGGCCGCCGGATGGTTGCTGGCTACCCGACCTGACTTATCGAATAAGACTTTTTGGCCACTTTTACTACTTCGCATCCTCGGTGTTATTTTCGCGACGACAGCCATGCTCCGTTGGAGAATCCGCGGCGATAATCCTGAACAGGGAAATGGTCGCCTGGGGGGGAACAACCACCGGACGAGGGCCGCGCCGGTTCCACCAGTCGACGTTTTAACACGCTGATAACAGAATACCGAATAGAATTCGTGGATAGATGATTTGGCCAAACTTTCAGGGAGATGTCGAGTGAAGCTAAGAACTGGAATCTCGTTTGTGTTTCTATCCATTTTGGTTGGGTCGCGCGTTTCTGCACAATCCAATTCCTCGGCGGTAAGCATCCCCAAGGTACGGAACGTGATCCTGTTAATCGGCGATGGCATGGGTGATTCGGAAATCACAATAGCTCGGAATTATCAATACGGTGCGGCGGGGCGGCTCGAGATGGATAGGTTGCCGGTCACGGGCTCCGTGACGACCTACGCTCTGGTTGAAGAAGATCCCACGAAGATCAATTACGTCACCGATTCCGCCGCTGGAGGAACCGCCTGGGCCACGGGACGCAAGACGAGCAATGGAAGGATCTCCACAGAAGCGCTCACCAACAAGCTGCTACCTACCATTCTGGAGTTGGCACAAAAGCGTGGATACCGCACCGGCGACATCACCACGGCGGAGCTCACCGACGCTACGCCTGCCGTCCTGGCTTCTCATATCAGTTCTCGCGGATGCCAAGGCCCACCCGACATGGCAAGTTGTGAAAAGGAAAGGAAATGGGCTGGAGGACTTGGATCCATTGCCGAACAACTCATTGACCATCGCGTGGACGTTCTGATGGGTGGCGGCCAACAGCGGTTCGAAGGTCGCATTGACGGCGGACCGTACGACGGCAAAACCGTGCTGCAAGCCGCGGAAATGGAAGGCTACCGCATCGTGGGAACGTCACTGACCTTGAATGCACTCACCCCGGGGGCAAAGGTCTTGGGTCTGTTTCAACCCGGCAACATGAGTTTGGAGTGGAGCGGGGATCCCGCCATTCCTTTTCCCGGTAGCGGACCGCAGAAGTGCCGAGAATTTCAGCGCGCCCTTGACGAGCCAAGCTTGCCGGTCATGACTTTCAAAGCGATTCAGCTTTTGGACACTCGGCGATCGGGGCCCGGTTTTTTTCTGCAGGTCGAGGGCGCGCAAATTGACAAATCCGATCATGGGGCCCGTCCATGCGAGCAGATCGGCGAGACGATCGCTTTCGATAACGCCACCAAGTTGGCCATGGACTATGCGCGCTCCCATGCCGATACGCTGGTCATCGTCACTGCGGATCATGGGCATACCAGCCAAATTGTTCCCGCGGTAATCGGGAACGAACTGGACCATCCTGCCGGCCTCGTGAGCACTTTGATCACGGCGGACAAATCGCCGATGACTGTCGCCTATTCAACAAACGTCGTGTGCTGTTCCCGCGACCACGCCATGGAACACACCGGCGTGCAGGTACGTGTCGCCGCGATAGGCCCCTACAGCGAGGGAGTTTCTGGGTCGCATGACATGACGGACATATTTCATCTCATCGCCAAAGCCATTGGGGCGGAATAATATTCGGGATCAACGGAAATCAGAACGCATTCGACATCCCATCACCTGAACGCGGCCGTGCCCTACGGCTTTGAGCGCCGAACGACGTCGCTCTTCGTGGTGTACCAGCGCGGAACATCGGATGCTCGTGATCTATGGATGCTAGTTGACTCGATCCCCTGTGATGCTAGTATCCGCAAAGGTGGAAGAGTTCGCCTCATAAGCAGCGTCCCATTTTTTGACGGGACCGTTGATAACTTCTGATAAAAATTCTGGATTTTGCTCGTGGCACGTTACCCGGCAACGATCCCCCTAAGTCAGGATGGTCGGCATGGAAAATATGTGGGTCCTGGCTGCACTATGGGTTGGCTTGGCACTCACTGCCACGCTGCTTGGCATCTGGTTCAGAATTTCGACAGCACTGACGGAAATCGTGGTCGGCACCGTCGCCCAGCTCTTCATTGGTGCTCTTCTTGGCCCTGTTGGTCTCGGTGCTAAGACGGAATGGATTTCATTCCTTGCTGGCACGGGCGCCATCGTTCTCACTTTCTTGGCGGGCGCCGAACTCGAACCTTCGATTTTTCGAACGAAATGGAAAGAAGCCCTGGTCGTCGGCCTCGTCGGCTTTTTTGGACCCTTCCTCGGCTGTGCCGCCGTCGCCCATTACATTCTTCACTGGGGAGTGATGCAGAGTTGGCTCGTTGGCGTCGCTCTTTCGACCACATCGGTCGCCGTCGTCTATGCAGTGATGTTGGAGCTCGGTTTCAATACCACGGAATTCGGCAAGGCCATTCTTGCGGCTTGCTTCGTCAACGACCTGGGCACGGTCATCGCATTGGGTCTTATTTTCTCGCCATTCACCTGGAAAACCTTGATCTTTATCATCGTGAGTGTAGTTGTTTTCTTTATCCTGCCGTTTCTCACTCCTCGCTTCTTTAGGCGATATGGAGGGCGCGTCTCCGAATTGGAAGCTAAGTATCTGCTCTTCCTGTTATTCGCCATGGGAGGGCTGGCCGTATGGTCGGGTAGTGAAGCAGTATTGCCTGCGTATATTATCGGAATGGTTTTGGCGGGCACAGTGGGTAAAGATCACGTGCTCATTCGACGTCTCCGGACACTGACGTTTGGACTTCTTACGCCTTTCTACTTCATCCGTGCCGGCTCGTTCGTATCCGTCAAAATACTGATTGCGGCTCCGCTTACCTTCGTCGCGCTGTTCTTTGCAAAAATGGTCTCCAAGATGATTGGCTTGTATCCGACAGTCAAAGCTTTTCAGTACAGACAACGCGAAGGCCTCTACTACACGCTGATGATGTCCACAGGATTGACATTCGGTACAATCTCCGCGTTGTTCGGTCTAAGCCACGGAATCATCGATCAAGCACAGTACTCTCACATTGTGGCTACGGTAATCGGCAGCGCCGTGATCCCGACCCTGGTTGCGAATTCCTTTTTCATGCCCAGGCATCTCTTGCCGAAAGAAAGCCACGAATCTGCAGCGGTGGAGATTCGGACCGTACAGGCTGACTCAGGAGGGAACTGACCGGAGACACAGTTCACCCTTTCGAAAATCCTGATCGGCTACAGCCGGTTCGAAACAGTCGGAAAGAACTCCCCAAGGTACCTTTTATATGGCGCAAGCGCACCACGCAAGAGTTCCTGGGCCTGCGCTCGGTCTTCGCGCGAAAGCATTAGAACAGCGATGTCTTACTTAATTTAAGGATCTACTTGAAGGAGCATCACTTGATGACTACACCGCCGTTAGAGTCCGGAGGCGAAAAACGTCTCGTCGCGATTCAAGGAGAATCGGGATCGGCGGGTCGTCCGCCACAGTTAAGCGGCCGCTGGCTCACCCGCAACGTGTTCGCGATCGGGATGTTGAGCCTGTTCTCGGATACCGGCCACGAGCTGACCACGGCAGTTCTGCCACTGTTTCTGGCGACCTTCGGCGGCGGAGCTGCAGCACTGGGAATAATTGAAGGCTTCTCCGATGCAGGTTCGAGCATCTTGAAGCTGTGGATGTCGTTCTATTCCGATCGCGTTGGGAAACGCAAGCCCATCCTCGTGATCGGTTATTTCGTGACTGCGATGATGGGCCTGATGGGCCTGGTCACCTCTTGGTGGCAGATCGTGGTTATCCGGATGGCCGCATGGATGGGCCGTGGCGCGCGAGGGCCTGTTCGTGATGCTCTCCTATCGGAGAGCGTTCCGGCGGTCGCATATGGTCGTGCCTTTGGTTTCGAGACACTGATGGACACGCTAGGCGCCATCATCGGTCCGGCGATCGCGCTTTCGTTGGTTGGTGTAATCGCGCTCCGGCACATTTTTCTGATCGCCTTCATTCCTGGCGCGATCACAGTCCTCATCGTACTGTTCATCTTGAAGGACATACCTCGAAAACCACAGCCGGGAATCGAGATCATCGTTTCGCTCCGTCAGTTGCCACGATCTTTTTGGCGCTATGCGGGAGCGGTCGGGATTTTCGGCTTGGGGAACTTCGCACATACGTTACTGGTCCTGCGAGCAGTTACGCTGCTCACGCCAACCTATGGAGAAGTACGTGCCGGGAAAATTGGAATCGCCCTCTATATCTTCCACAACATCCTCTACGCGGCGTCATCATACCCGGTCGGCGTGCTCGGAGACAGAACCAATAAGAAGACGATACTGGCGGTTGGCTACGCTCTATTCGGTGCGATGTGCTTGGGCTTTCTATTCGCGGGTGCCAACCTGCCGGCGCTCATCGCATTGTTCGCCATAGCGGGGATTTATATTGCGATCGTCGACTCGATGGAGCGTGCACTTGCGGCGGGCCTTCTCCCCATAGATCGTCGTGGCACGGGCTATGGTGCGCTGGCTACCGTCAACTCTTTTGGCGATCTGGCCTCGAGCATCGTCGTTGGCATGCTCTGGACCCACTTCTCCGTCGCATCTGGTTTCTGGTACGCTGCGATCCTGACCCTCGCCGGCGCTTTGGCACTCTGGCTGACTCCGCTGCCTCCCAGCTCGCCGGATGTAAATGAAGTGGCTGCCGCTCCTCTAGGCGGGGTGTCGACTGGAGTACCCTCTGGACAAGCCCGGCTCTAGGATGAGCCGGAGCCAGCTTAGGAAGCTACGCCGATTACGATGAAATCAAGCAACGCATTCGGACGCGGATCGGTCAAGGGTGAAATCGAGGGAATCATCGATCAGCACAGCATTCCAACATGGTGGCTACGGTGATTGGCAGACCTGTGATCGCGGCCATGATCGCTAATTCGTTTATCATGATCAAGCATCTTTTGTCGAAAGAAAGTCACCAATCTGCGACGGTCAAGATTCCAACCGTACCGGCTGAGTAAGGAGCGAACGTGGCTGGCCGGAGACACAGTTCACCTTTTCGAAAAATCCTAGTTGGCTACGACGGTTCGAAGCAGTCAGAAAGAGCTCTCCAAGTTGCGTTTCAATTGGCGCAAGCAGACGACGCAAGGCTCTTGATCGTCTCCGTGGCGCGCCCTCCGGAACCCCCGACCCGTGTGGAAACCATCGGGGTGCTGGAGAACGCTCAGGAGCACTTCGAAAAGGACTTCCGACGGTTAGCCGCTAGAGCTGAGGATCTAAATATCGAGATGGAGACCACGATCCTGGTGGGCCATCCGATCGAACAGCTCGTCCATCGCGCCGAGACCGAGCAAGCGGATTTGATCATTCTGGGCCGCCGGGGCGTGTCGAGATTCGAACGAATGCTGCTCGGTTCTACTTCTGAGAAGGTTCTCCGCTATGCGCATTGCCCCGTGATGATTGTTCCAGGTTGATCGAACAGACTGTCCCCCATTACCGCAGACCGTATCGCGAAAAGAATCGAACCTGGTCACGGAGCGCGCGCATAACAGAAACGTTTGTTTCAGTAACCAACGTGGTGCAGCACAGCTACCGCAACAGCAGCAATGAGACAGTAAATGCCCAACAGATACCACTGGCCACCCTGAAGCCATCGACTGATCCATTTGAGAGCAAGTAAACCCGCCAGAAATGCGCAGAACGCCCCAAATACGCTGGACATCATCGTTGAAGCAAAACTTACACTGCCGTTCACGCGTTCCGCGTCGATTAGCCGGAGCACTTCGCGGACGACCACGGGAGGGGTGAGGATGACTGCAAGCGCGAAGCTGAATTCCTCAGCACGCATTTTGTCCACACCCAGGAGCATGCCGGTCGATATCGTTGCTCCCGAGCGCGAGAATCCCCGAAATGGCAAGCACAGGCCCTGTACCGCTCCGATCATTCCTGCCTGTTTTACTCCCAGACCAGCACCGTCCGATGCTCTCGACGACCATGATCGTTTTTCACATAGGCCGGCGATCAGAATGAGAACCCCCGCTAGCGCTAACGCCGGAGCGATGAGGTCCAGGCGCCCGAACAATTGCTCGATCTCCGCCTTCCGCGCGCTGTGAAGCAAAAACTTTTCGATGATCTTGATCAGCGTCCCTCCGACCACACCCGTAGCGGCCGTGGCCAGTGCCAACAAGAAAGCGAACCTCTTGAATGCCGAGGTACTGTGAAAGAAAACTCTGCGCCATTGTTTCCAAAAGTACAAAATAACCGCGAACATCGTGCCGGTATGGAGCATTACCAGTAGTAATGTCGTTTCTGGCGAAGATGGATCTATGCCCATGAGTCGTTCCGCTATTACTACATGGGCGGAGCTCGACACCGGAAGTAACTCCGCCAGACCCTGTACCACTGCAAGAATGATCACTTTAATTAGAGACATAGCTGAATCTTAAGCCCCTGCTGAGGCGCCGTACAGACTAGAAGCCGCACCCCGATCACATAGTTCACGAGTGATAGCTCATGGACGAATCGAGCAGAGCGCCCTCGCAATTCCAAACACCGAGCGAACCGTTGGGGCCAGTTTCGTTTCTTTTCCTTTTCGGCAAGTTTCTTCGGAATGTTCGGAACAATCCGTGTCTAAACTCCCGTGCGGACATAGCCTCCCGGGATTCCATGCTTTGAGAAAACCATCTGCCAAAGCTGTGTCCGCCGTGCACGGAACGATCCTGCTGATGTCAAAAGGTAATAGCGCCACATCCGGTGGAAACGTTCACCGTAGCGGCCCTGCATCGCGAGGCAAACCGCTCTGAAATTGGCGTACCACGCCATCAGTGTCTTGTCGTAATCCGCCCCGAAGTTGTGCCAGTTCTCCAGCACAAAGAGCCCTTCGGCGGCACGTAGGATCTGGCTCGCGGCTGGCAGGACGGCGTTTGGGAAAATGTACCGGGCTATCCAACGATTTCTCATGCTGCGTACCGGGCGCAGGCCTCCGATCGTGTGCAGTAGGAAAAGACCATCGGGGGCCAGATTCACTCGAACGGATTGAAGAAAACTCCGATAATTCTTCGGCCCCACGTGTTCGAACATACCGATGGACACGATCCGGTCAAAATCGCCACGGATGTCGCGGTAATCTCGAAGCCGAATCTCTACCGGGAATCCAGCACATTGTCGCTTCGCGTAATCCGCTTGTGATTCCGAAATTGTGACTCCCACGACGTTTACCCCGTGGCGTTCCGCCGCGTACTTTGCGAACCCGCCCCATCCACAACCGATCTCCAGGACGCGCTGGCCCGCTTGCAGGGATAATTTTCGGCACACAAGCTCGTATTTTCCGTTCTGGGCCTCCTCTAGTGTCTTGGCCCTTCGCCAATAGCCGCAGCTGTACGCCATCGTAGGTCCCAACATCGAGGTATACAGTTCGTTGCCGATGTCATAGTGAGCTTGTACATTTCGGCGTGCACGGGCGCGGTTTTGCAGATTGAGTACGCTGGCCAGAATCCGGCCGGGCGAGATCACGGAGAGGGCATCCCACCTTTCGTCAATTCCGAAAGTAAGCAGATGTGCCGTCAGTTCGTCGAGGCGTTCACATTCCCAGTCGCCATCCACATACCCTTCGCCTGCGCCCAGCGTGCCCCCCAGCAATGTTCGGGTCAGCGCACGTTCATTCCGAATTTGCGGGTCCCAAGGATTCGGGCCATCCAGTGAAACGCCCGCTTCCTTTAGTACCGACTGGAATCGCTTTCGAATCCAAGAAACAGGTTGAGTTTTGAGTTCTTCTTTCTTCGAGACTCGAGTGAGTGTTTCAAGACGCATGCGTCCTCCTGTTCCGAGACGCCGCAAGGTCAGAGAAATGCGACGTTACGGCGCGGATTTCTACCACAGGAGTCATCGGTCACGCGGAAGGTGACGGTTGAGGCGAACTCCACCGCCCGTCTAGGTTTTTGGTGGGGTCAAGTGCCCGCACCTACTTCGGATTATTGATGAGTAAGCCTCCAATCTCTCCGCTTGCATGACACTCGAGCCCGCAGAGGACTCGATGAGATTGCTGGGATGGACCAGGTCAAATCTTCGCGACAACTCTCTTGAAGGAGTCATGCCAACTAAACGGCTACACGAGGTGGAACAAGCTCGTCACTGCAATGGTTAACCGATTGCGTTCTGGTGTCAACCGGACGGATGCCATCGTTGCTGGCTCAGGGCCCCACTCATGCCTTACCCGATAACCTGCCGTCGATCTTTGCTCTGCTCCAGCCCAAACTTCCGCCATATCTCCGTCTCGTGATTGACGGTCGTGCTCATCTTTAACAGATCGTGACCGCCTATTCATCGCGCCTTAACTCTTAATGGCTTAGGCTCCCTGCGTTCTGAGGTAGTTTCAATGGAGGTTCAATGAAAATTTTAGAGACATTCAAAGTCCTGATTCTGGCGGTCCTTTTCCTCACCACGGCCGTCTTTGCGCCTAGAACTCCCGCTCAAGAGAATGAGAGAGAACATCGCCACATTCGACATGTCTTGTTGATCAGCATCGATGGCATGCACTCCTTAGATTTCGCTAACTGCTCGAGGGGAATGGCGACAATCAACGGCGGAGCTTCGTATTGCCCCCATTTGGAAGAGCTTTCGGACCACGGAATAACCTACCTTCAGGCGTACGCGTCAAGACCTTCGGATTCTTTCCCTGGACTCACTGCTCTGATAACTGGTGGTACGCCGCGTTCCACCGGTACGTATTATGATGTCGCTTACGATCGTTCCTTGTCCCCACCAGCCCTAGCCACATCGGCGGGGATTCCCGCCGGCCCGTGCCCCGGAAAGATCGGTACTCAAGTCGGCTTCGACGAATCGATCGATATCGACAGCAGCAAGATTGACGGCGGCGGCGGCATCAACCCTAACTTTCTCCCGCGCAACCCGAGGAAAGGATGCGCCCCAGTGTATCCCCACAATTTTCTTCGCGTGAATACCATCTTCGAAGTTGTGAGAGCAGCAGGAGGATACACAGCTTGGTCGGACAAGCACCGCGCGTATGATTTCGTGCAAGGTCCCAGCGGAAACGGAGTGGACGATGACTTCAATCCCGAAGTCGCTTCTACGCCGGCGCCACTTAACAAGCCTGGCTACGATGTTCCCAGCTGCCATACCCTGCCAGATCCCAGTCCGTCCGGCGACTGGACCTCTAGTTTTCAGGATATCCAGTGCTACGACAAGCTCAAGGTTCAGGCCATTATCAATGAAATCAGCGGCAAGACTCATGACGGCAGCGCCCGCGCCCCAGTGCCCAACCTATTTGGGATGAACTTCCAGGCAGTAAGCGTGGGTCAAAAACTCGTAGAGAAGAGCCTCGGGATTACCGGCGGCTATACCGACGCCTTGGGGACGCCTAGTGCTGCGTTGCTCGGGGAGATCCAGTTCGTCGATGAATCCATTGGCCAAATGGTGGAGGAATTGAAGGAGCACGACCTTTACGATTCGACCCTCATCTTTGTCACCGCGAAGCATGGCCAGTCTCCGATCGACCCGAACCGTATTCTGCGGATTCCCGCCGACAATCCAGCCCTCACTTCGCCAGGGGCATTTCTACCCAGTGGCCTTATTGCCCAGGCTTTAGAGGACGACATTTCTCTGCTGTGGCTCACCGATCAGAGCCAAACGCCCACTGCGGCCGAATCTCTCTCCAAGAACGCCAGCACCATCGGTGCAGCTGGAGGCGAAGTCTTCGCCGGTGCGGCGCTCAACCTGATCTTCAACGATCCCAAGAAAGACCCGCGGAGTCCCGACATCGTCGTCACGCCGGACATCGGCGTGACTTATACAGGAGGAACTAAAAAGATCGCAGAGCACGGCGGATTTTCGAATGACGACAGGAACGTGATCCTGATCGTCGCCAACCCCAGGTTCGAATCCGAGGTGGTTTCGCACGTCGTCGAAACTCGCCAAGTTGCCCCCACAATTGTCAAGGCCCTTGGTCTGGCCCCGAGTGATTTGAAAGCACTGGCGCTGGAACCGACGTCGGTACTACCGGGGCTTAGGTTCTAGGAAGAGTCGAGCATCCAGTGAGGAGATCGGGAGGGCGACTTAGATCCCTGTTCTACCTCGCAGGGGGATACTACCACTCGCTCTGGAGACTCCTTCGCACCAATAAGGTTTTTTCAATTCCCGACGGATCTTCCTTCCACACCCAGAGATGTTTTCCCCATTAACTGGCT
>JRHI01002559.1_pt1 | contig 12240 bp, 8 predicted proteins | sample 215371 | NCBI WGS metagenome assembly JRHI01 (sample SAMN02929681, study PRJNA255918) | sediment metagenome | biome: cave system; feature: Ice Cave; material: Sediment; isolation source: sediment from deep within a dark volcanic ice cave with no known source of... ...
ATGGCCCTGTGTAGCAACAACATCGTATTTTTGATTTCTCACTGTGCTATGTGAGAATTGAGCAGAGTAAAACGTATATATTGATTGATAGGCTATTCTTTACAGACAGCCCAAATGAAATTGGAACATCGGTTCCCGTCTGTCTAAGTAGCAAGCTGTGGTGCCATAGCTCTATCAAGGAACACGCGTTCTCAAACTGCCTGCCTTATTTACAGGAAAAGAGACTTATCTCTTCATAAAGACCAAATGAGGGGTTGTCAGAGAGTACGCATGTCCTGATAAGGTTGTTGGCAACATCTTGAACGTCCTTTTCAGTAGTGCATTGTTCACAAAGGAGATTTGTACGCATGCCACGCAAAAAGACAATCGCATTTGGCTTCCTTCCAGTGCTGATGAGCCTCATGGCAGTGCTCCTCGCCGCCTGTGGCACAAGTGGTCCAGCAACTGGACCCGTAAGCGCAGGATCTACGCCTGCCTCAGTAGACAAACAGGTGCTACGTTTTCCTATTGGTGCTACCGACTTTGGAACAGTTGACCCCGCTCTTGTCCAAAGTGCCACCGATAACTACCCTATTCAAGCCATTTTTACTGGCCTAGAACAGCTGAATGACAAAGGTATAGTTGTTGACCAGCTCGCAGCTTCTCACCAAATTTCGTCCGATGGCTTGACCTACACCTTTACGCTACGTCCCAACTTGAAATTCAGCGACGGTACTACTCTTACCTCACAGGATGTTGTCTATAGTATTAACCGCCTCATCGACCCAGCCACCAAGTCTCAGGTTGCTTACTATATGGCTCTGATTAAGGACTATGATGCGGCCAACGGCGGTAAGATTAAAACACTGATTGGTGATAGCCTGTTGGCTCCCGACCCCAGTACGGTCAAGATCATCATCAGCAAATCGGCAGCCTATTTCCTACAAGCGCTTACCTACTCAGCTACCTATGTCGTAGAGAAGAAGCTGATTGACCAGTATGGCACCAAATGGACAGATCATCTTGATGCAGGTGGCGGTGATGGTCCCTTCAAGGTAGCTAGCTATTCACACACGGTGGGTATGGACTTAGTGCCCAATTCCAACTACTATGGTAAACAAACCAAACTTCAGCATCTCAAGATGCTCATCTCTGGTGATACCGATACCACGTACAAAGCCTACCTTGCTGGACAATATGACACTACTCTAGCAAGTGCTATTCCACCTGCCGAACTCGCCAGCGCGATGGGCAAGCCGGATTATCGTGCGACACCTATTCTGGTCATCCGCTACCTGACCATGAACTACTTGGCAAAACCGTTCAACAACATCAAGATTCGTCAGGCATTCGCGTTAGCTGTCAATAAGGATCTGCTCGTCAAGACCGTCTTACGTGGTGCACAGACTCCTACAAATCACTATGTTCCCCAGGGTATGCTTGGATACGACCCGACGTTGACTGGCCCTGACGGTACCACCAAAACCTCTGGAGACGCTACTAAAGCGGCACAATTACTGAAAGCAGGTATGCAGGAAGAAGGTTATGCGAGTATTGCTGCACTGCCACCAATCACCTTCACCTACTACACGGGCGTACCAACGATTGCCAATATTGCAACCGCTGTTATTCAGCAGTGGCAGACAGTGTTGGGTGTCACTGTCAAGACCACAACAGTGGACTTCAATACGATTATTCAGCAGGAAAACAAAACGGCAAACAATACAGGTCCGTTGCAGTTGTGGATTGCAGGTTGGCAGGCCGACTATCCTGACCCGCAGGACTGGTTGAGCATTTTCTTTAACAAGGGCGCCGATTACAATCAGCAGAACTACGGTCAGAACCATAGTAGTAATGCCAGTCAGCAGCAGTCAGTGCAATCTTCACTATTGCAGGCTGATGTGACCAACGATAGTGCTGCCCGCGTGAAGCTCTATAATGCTGCCGAGCAACAGATCGCTAATGACGCGGCTTGGATTCCTCTGTATCAGCAGACGGCTCACGTTACAATAAGCCCCAAGGTTCAGAACCTTGTTTCTGATGCCTTGCAGATTATAGCGCCAGATGATTGGGCCAACGTCTACATATCACAGTAACTCATCCTCTATACAGTGAGGACGAGTTCCGATCTCACTTCATAGAGTAAACAAGGGACAGCGATTGTATGATCGCTGTCCCTTGCCTATAGAGCAGGTGTTACATTTTATTATTGAACATCTTGACATTGTTTTGTGCATCGCATACTATAAACAGCAACTGATCAACGTAATGTTTCATCTCCCAACAGTGGTTTTCGTCGTAAACGTGCCAATTTACGAAGCATCATTGGAGCAGGGCACCCACGAGCGGGATACCGCCAAGGGGATGCCCCTACAATGATACGAATCCGACGCAGGTGCATCGTCATCATTGTAGGGGCATCCCCTTGCGGGTGCCCTGCTTGGGGCTTGGGAACGAATGATATACGTTTATTAATGTTGTTTCATGTAATACAATGACCTCATATGAGAAAGTAAGGGGCATAGCATGGTTCAATTTCTCGTCAAAAGGCTGATCGGCCTCGTGTTTGTGCTCATTGGCGTCACCTTTATTACCTTTATTTTAGGGTATTTAGCTCCTGGTGACCCGATTCGTGACCAGATGGGCCAACACTTCAACCCCGCAATCTGGATGCGCTTGCGACACGATTATGGGCTGGACCTTCCCTGGTATCAGCAGTATTACAACTACTTAGTCAACCTTGTCCATTTCAATTTCGGAACCTCCTTTCACTACGCGAATCGTTCTGTGTGGGATATCTTGAAGGAAGGCGTACCTATCTCGGCAGAGCTTGCCTTCTATGGCTTGCTCGTGCAACTCGTCCTCGGCATCCCGGTCGGTATCTTTTCCGCATTGAGAGCCAACACCTGGGTAGACACTGTCAATATGGGCTTCACACTTGTCATTTATTCACTCCCCATATTCGTGCTAGCTGTGTTCGCACAGGTATTCATTCTCTGGGTGAATTCCAAAACCGGCGGAAGGTGGCCTGTTTCTACCTGGGGTACTCCATGGCAATACAGTCTCACCGATATCCAATATAAACTCATTCCTATTCTAGTCTACGGTGCTGCTGGCTATGCCTACTTTGCTCGCCTCGCTCGTACAACCATGTTAGAGGTGTTGCGCCAGGATTATGTGCGTACTGCTCGCGCCAAGGGATTGCTTGAGAGCGCCGTTGTCTATCGTCACGCGTTGCGTAATGCTATGATCCCTTTGATTACTGTGATTGGTCTGGCGATTGGACTCCTTGTGGCAGGTGCCTTCTTTATTGAAAGTATCTTCAATATTCCGGGCATTGGTCGCATTGCTTTGGACTCGATTAATCAGCGCGACTATCCTGTCATTCAGGCTACTACCGTCTTGCTCGCGATTGGTGTCGTGGTAGGTAATATGGTTTCTGATCTGTTGTACACTGTTGTTGATCCTCGCATCAGAACAGAATAGGAGACACATTTCATGGATATGAAGGATCAGCGTGCAGACCTGGGTCTCTCCAATGAGACGGTTTCAGATAGTAGTGGTATGCTGCAACCTGCTAACCTTGCTGGTACCGAAATAGGGACATCCGCTGCCATAGCTATAGCAATTGAGCCAGAAACTCAAAAAGAGAAAAAAGAGAAACCCTCTACGCCGCTGCAGGATTCGTTGAAACGCCTGGGGCGCGACAAGCGTGCCGTAGCCAGTATCGTCGCCATTTTGCTCTTTGTGGTCATCGCTATTATTGGCCCTCCCATCTATCAGCATATTGGGGGTACATATACCAGCGATTTCGGAAAGACAGTTGGCCCTGATACCTACCACACTTATGCTTACCAGGAGCTTTCACAACAGGATCAGGGACCATCCGCTCGGCATTGGCTTGGCATGGATGATCTCGGACGTGACATGTTTGCACGCTTGATGCAAGGCATGCTCATATCAATCGTTCTAGCAGTCCTTGTAGAGGTTGTTGATATAGGTCTGGGTATCACCGTTGGTGTATTGGCAGGTTACTATGGAGGCTGGATCGATCAAGTCCTGGCCCGCTTTACTGACCTCATGTTCGCCTTTCCTGGCCTGCTCTTCGTCATTCTGCTCACAGGTATCTTCGGCCCAGCGACGGATGATGCATTCAGTAAAATTCCTGTGATTGGACCAGGGGGCAACGCACGTCTGATTCTGGTGTCGCTGGCTCTGGCCTTCACTGCGTGGCCGCTCATGGCACGCTATGTCCGTGGTCAAACGCTACAACTGAAAGAGCAGCAATTTGTGGAGGCTGCCCGCACATCGGGCACTAGCAATACCCGTATCATTATGCGCCATATCATTCCCAATCTGTTCAGTATCGTGTTCATCGCTTCTACGCTGAATATCGCCAACACTATTGTGGGTGAGGCAGGTATTAGCTTGCTCGGACTAGGCGTCAAGGCCCCGGGTTCCAGCATCGGCCTGATGATTTCTGATGCGACTGGACTTATTGACACCTTCCCATGGGAAATTCTCTTGCCATCCATTGTGTTAGCGATTATCGTGATGGCCTTCTCCTTCCTTGGCGATGGTTTGCGCGATGCTTTTGACCCACGCTCGAAAGATTAAGTGGTAGGGGCAGCAATTCATTGCGCCCTCCTCGTCGCCTATAATAACGGGGGTGGGCGCAATGAATTACTGCCCCTACCATAAGGGGATGGTATGCTTCAATTTCTGGTAAAGAGGTTCATTGGTCTCATTTTTGTGATTCTCTGTGTGACCTTTATTACATTCATACTGGGGTATTTTGCTCCTGGAGATCCTATTCGGGCGTTACTGGGGCAGCATTATAGTCCCTTGCTTTATGCGTCATTGAGGCATCAGTATGGCCTTGATCTGCCTTGGTATCAGCAATATTACAACTTCCTTGTGGACCTAGCTCGCTTCGACTTTGGATACTCGTTCCACTATCAAGGCCGTTCTGTAAACGACATTCTGCAAAGTGGCATTCCGGCTTCAGCAGAACTGGGTTTGTGGGGGCTGGTGTTAACGATAGTGTTAGGGGTGCCGTTGGGCATTTTTGCTGCGCTCAAAGCGAATACGTGGGCCGATACGTTGAGTATGAGTGTCGCACTGGTGCTATTCGCGTTACCCACCTTCATTCTGGCGGTGTTTTTCCAGGTTGCTGTTAACTGGATAGACAAATGGCTGGGTGTGCAGTGGCCGGTTTCTAATTGGGGTGTACCCTGGCAATATAGCTGGAATGATATTCAATACAAAATTGGCCCGATTCTTGTCTATGCTGCGATCAGTTTCGCAGGCATGGCGCGGCTTGCACGCACGAGCATGCTAGAGGTGTTGCGCCAGGATTATGTGCGTACGGCACGAGCCAAGGGGCTGCGTGAATTGATTGTTGTCTATCGGCATGCCTTGCGCAATGCGCTCATCCCTTTGATTACGTTTTTAGGTTTTTTGATTGGAACATTGGCAACGAGCGTTTTCTTTATTGAGACGGTCTTCAATATTCCCGGCATTGGGCAAATCGCTTTGAATGCAATCTCGGATCGTGACTATCCAGTTATTCAGGCGACTACGATGCTCGGTGCATTCGCCGTCGTCATCGGTAATGTAATTTCGGATCTATTGTATACAGTTGTCGATCCACGCATTAAGGCGGAATGATTGTATGATGGAACATTCAATAAAAATTGCATTTGGGAACGTGGTAGGGGCGCCATTCATGGCGCCCGTCGCCGGCATAGTCAATTTTTAGCGAGAAAGGAGGCAAACACAGCGTGGATATACAAGACAAAAAGGCTGATATTGCCTCCTCTAAGGGATTAACACCAATATCTATAGAAGACGACCGTGATAAACAGCAACCATCATCTACGCCATTCCGTGACTCGTTGCGTAGGCTGAGGCGTGATGTACGTGCGATGCTGAGCATAGGGGTGATTGTATTGTTCATTGTGGTGTCGCTGTTTGGTCCATTTATCTATCAACGGGTCGGTGGTACGTATCAGAGTAGGGCGTCTGGGCCAATTGGTTCAGATGTGTATCATAACCCATTTCATCAGGAACTTGATCGGCTGGATGAAGGCCCATCCGCGCAATATTGGTTAGGCACAGACTCTATCGGACGTGACCTCTTCGCTCGTTTGATGCAAGGGATGCTGATCTCGCTTGTTGTTGCGCTCCTAGTAGAAGCGGTGAATATCTGTTTAGGTATTGGTATCGGTGTGCTGGCAGGGTATTATGGAGGTTGGATCGATCAAGTCCTAGCCCGCTTTACTGATGCGATGCTGGCCTTTCCTAGTTTGCTCTTTGCCATTCTATTGACTGGTATCTTTGGCCCACAGGCCGACCAAGCATTCAATAGCGTTCCTTTGATAGGAGCGAATGGCAATGCCCGCCTGATTGTGGTCTCGCTCGCTCTTGCGCTAGTTGGTTGGCCGCTGATGGCTCGCTATGCGCGTGGACAGGCGCTGCAACTCAAAGAGCAGCAATTTGTGGAAGCGTCGCGTACTGCGGGTAGCACGAACACACGTATTATTCTGCGTCATATAGTTCCTAACTTGTTTAGTATTGTTGTTGTTGCCTCAACACTCGATATTGCTAGCACTATCATTGGTGAGGCTGGCCTGAGCTTTCTGGGTCTGGGCGTGCAGCCCCCTGGTTCTAGTATCGGCCTGATGATTTCAAATGCAGCGCCGTTTATAAATACATATCCCTGGGAGGTGTTACTCCCTTCTATTGCCCTGACTATCATCGTGCTCGCATTTTCCTTTCTCGGCGATGGATTACGCGATGCCTTTGATCCGCGATCATAAGATGTATGAGAATTCATTTGGTGGAGAAGAACACATGGCAGTAAACTTACTGGAAGTAAACAATCTCAAGACCTACTTCTTCACGAGAAGTGGAGTCGTCAAAGCGGTTGACGATGTCTCCTTCGTGATAAAACCGGGTGAAACACTCGGTGTAGTGGGAGAGAGTGGTTGTGGTAAAAGTGTCACCGCCCTCTCTGTTATGCGTCTGGTCGCCAACCCTCCTGGGAAAATCGTTGGCGGCGAAATCAACTTCAATGGCGAGAATATTCTCGAAAAGAACCAGGAAGAGCTTACGGAATTGCGTGGCAGTAAAATCTCCATGATTTTCCAGGACCCTATGACCTCGCTCAATCCCGTATTTAATGTCGGCTATCAGATTGCGGAGACTGTCAAGCGTCACCGCAAGGATGTGAGTAACGACCAAGCATGGCGGCGTGCGGTTGAGATGCTTGATCTGGTGCGCATCTCTGATGCGAAGCGCCGTGCTAAGAATTATCCTCATGAGTTTAGTGGTGGTATGCGCCAACGTGTAATGATTGCCATCGCCTTGGCATGTAACCCGCAGTTGTTGATCGCTGACGAGCCGACCACTGCACTCGACGTCACCATTCAGGCACAGGTGCTTGAACTGATGAAAGGTCTCTCGCAGGAATTCGGCACCGCTGTGATGCTGATTACACATGACTTAGGAGTAGTTGCAGGTACGTGCCAACATGTCAATGTGATGTATGCTGGACATGTGATAGAGTCAGCACCGGTGCAACAGATCTTTGAGACTCCTGCACATCCTTATACTGTTGGACTGCTCCAATCTATTCCCAAACTGAATGAGGACCGTGGAGTGAAGCTCACCCCTATTGCTGGACAGCCACCTGATCTTTCGAAACCCATTGTTGGTTGCCCCTATGTAGCGCGTTGCCCCAAGGTGCAGTCACGCTGTCGCCAGGAACGCCCAGAGTTGATGCCCGTTGGGCGCGGCGAGCAGGTTGCGGCCTGCTTCTACCCGAATTAGTGTTTGTTTCAATCCCCTCAAGCGGGAAGGAAAAGACGGGGTAGGGGCCAGATTTATCACGCCCTATACCGCTCCCGTTGAGGACAAACATACCTCTAATATCCGAAAAGGTCAAGTAGGTATGTATTAATAAGAGGAAAATATGGTACAAGAAGTTCAAAAGCCGATAGCGACAGCGACGACATTGATTGATGTCAAAGGGCTAAAAGTACACTTTCCCATTAAGGGAGGTTTGTTCGGTCGCACCGTCGCTAATGTGAAAGCGGTTGATGGCGTTGATCTGTTCGTGCGCAAGGGTGAAACGCTCGGTCTGGTGGGTGAAAGCGGCTGTGGCAAATCTACCACAGGGCGTGCAATTCTGCAATTGATTAAGCCAACGGCAGGCTCCGTCATGCTGGATGGACAAGAGCTTACAACCATGAGTCCCAATGATATTCGCCAGAAACGCGCCCAAATGCAAATGGTCTTCCAGGACCCCTATGGTTCACTCGACCCGCGCTATACCGTTGGTCAGATCATTGCGGAACCATTGGAGAACTTCGGTAAGCGCAACCAGAACGAACTGCGTGCAGAAATCTCCTCTTTGTTAGAGACGGTGGGCATCAATCCTGGCTATATCAATCGTTTTTCGCATGAATTTAGCGGCGGTCAGCGACAACGTATCGGTATTGCTCGTGCGCTCGCGTTACGTCCATCTTTTGTGGTAGCCGATGAACCTGTCTCGGCACTCGACGTATCGATTCAGGCACAGGTATTAAACCTACTGCAAGATTTGCAAGGCAAGTTTGGCTTGACCTATTTGTTTGTGGCGCACAACCTCTCCGTCGTCAAACATATTAGTGATCGTGTGGCAGTGATGTATCTGGGGCGTGTCGTTGAGCTAGCCAAAAGTGAAGACCTTTATCAGCTCCCTTTGCACCCCTATACACAAGCATTGCTCTCAGCTATTCCGGTGCCAGACCCATCCATCGAGGCAAAACGCAAACGTATCATTCTGGAAGGTGATGTGCCCAGTCCAGTCAATCCGCCTTCTGGCTGCAATTTCCATCCCCGGTGCTGGAAAGCGCAGACGATTTGCCGAGAGATAATTCCGCCACTTGAAGAAAAGCAGACAAATCATTATGCGGCATGTCATTTCCCAGGTTAATAGGCTATAAGTCATGCTCATTCAAACAGATATGGTTCGACAATGACCAGTGGCCGTTGCCGAGCCATATCTGTTTGAATGAGCGTGATTTATAATACATGTATGCAGTACTTCACAGGAACAATGTGGCAAAAATTGCTGTCAGAGCGAGGAAGATGTGTTATAATGCCTGCAAAATAAGATGTGCTGTAGTATGATAGAGAAAGCATATTCTTGAACCCTTGTTATAGAAGAGGTTTCTTGTATGGGCGCTAGAGTTCAGGCAGCATAAAGCGGTGTAGAAAATATGGCAAATAACTATTCGTCTGATCCTAAAAATGCATTCCCTATCAATAATTTTGCTTTGCCACAAGATGGAACAAATGGCATGAATAGTGCTGCTCCGGAACGGTCATCGGGGCGGGGCGCTTTTTCCAATTCAGAAAGAGATCTTAGACCCTCCGATAGGCATACCCGTTTGCAATCTGGAATAGAATTGTCAAGTGCTCGCTATACCATAGAAAAGTTGATAGCATCGGGTGGCATGGGTGCTGTCTATCGAGCTATTGATACACGCTTTCAGAAGCCATGTGCGGTGAAGGAAATGCTGGATGAGTTTCGGAACGAGAGTGAACGGGCACAGTCGATAGAATGGTTTAGGCGCGAAGCGGACTTACTGCTTGAACTCAATCACCCCGGTATTCCTCGTGTACGTGATTTCTTTACAGAGCAGGGCAGACACTACCTTGTGATGGACTTTATTGAGGGGCGTACTCTCGGCGAAGCGGTTGAGCAAGAAGGGAATGTGGAGGGCCTCAATGGAGCACGTGGTGTACCAGAGGCTCGTACACGTAGTTGGGCGCAGCAAGTATGCAGCGTGCTTGCGTATCTTCATAGCCGGAAGCCGCAAGTCATCTTCCGCGATCTGAAACCCTCGAATATTATGGTGACGAATCAAGATGAGATCAAGCTCATCGATTTTGGTATTGCTCGCAATCTCAAACCGGGCGACGAAAAACAGCAGTTAACGGTCATCTCGACGATGGGCTATGCACCGCCAGAGCAAATGCTCGGTGAGCCAGAACCCCGCAGCGATATTTACGCATTGGGTGCTACGCTCCATAAGGTGCTGACGCGCCATGAAGCCAGCAATAACAAGCCGAATATGTTTGTGTTTCCACCTGTACGAACGCTCCGCCCCGATGTTTCTCTTGCCTTTGAGCAGATTATTATGAAGGCCCTCAATTATGTGAAAGAGCAGCGCTGGAGCAATGCAGCAGAGATGGAACGTGCGATTATGGTCTTGCCACCAGTGGTTACTCATCCTCCCATTATAGTGCCTGGCGTACAACCGCAGCCCTTAAACCCTCAAACTCCACATCTGCCAAGTTCTGTACCTTCTGGCTTGAGTGGCCCAAAAACGCAGGTGACGATGGGTGTGAATGGTCCCGCTGGCCCTCATATTACTGCTGCATTAGCGCATCTCGCTGGTGGGCGTATCGAGTTTGCCTATACTGTCGTGCAACAGGCATTTGCGTTTGAGCCAAATAATCCATTAGTGCATAAGATTTTTGGTCAGGTCTTTGCTCGCCGTCAACCTCCACGCTCAGACTTGGCGCAGAACGCCTATGAGCGCTCTTTACAGCTCTACGCGGAGGACGCAGAGACCCATAAGTTGCTCGGAGATGTGTTCCTCTTCTTACGACAGCAACCTCCCCTCGCTATTCCATATTATACGCAGTCGATTAAGCTGAATGAGAAGGATGGAGAGACACATCTGCGCCTGGGCCAGTGTTATGAGCGTACGAACCAGCTCGATATCGCCTTACGCGCCTATCAGGAAGCCGTGACACAGGCACCAAAACACATACCCAATCACCTTGCGCTTGGATATTTAGCGCTACGTATTAATCGATTGCCCATAGCAGAACAAGCGTTTGTGCAAGTTCTGGTGCTCAATCCGGCAGACTACCAAACGCGCTTTGTGCTGAGCCAAGTCTATGAGCGCGAAAACCGTCTAGAAGAAGCTTTCCAGCAGTGTGGTCACGTCGTAGGACCTCTTAGTGCGACAAATCCTGCTGTATCACAGATGTATCAACGTTTACGCGTCCGTCTTGGACGATAAGAGGGGGCAATGTGTATGTGCTGTCCAAATCTATACGGTATGAAGGGAAAAAGTTCAATGAGTACGCACCGTTTCATTTCTAAAATGCGAAAGGATGTGTGCCTGCCTCTCAAGGCTTCAGTCCTCGTACTCGGCGCACTCCTCATGACCTTGCTGTACCTCCTATCGCCCACTGCGCTGGTTTTTGCCGCTTCCGCACAACAACTGGCTCCTCCTCCATATAAAAACCTTGCTCGTGTCGGCGTCTCTGTGGTACGTCTTGTTGTGACGTATAGCAGTAGTAGCGATGGTGGTAGTGGGGCGGGAACTGCACATTTGACGCCTACCCCAACCAGTAGAGGGACGGTTACAACGACAAATCCAACCCCTCCTGCGTCATTTCAGTGTACTGGGTTAGGTGTGGTTGTCGCCAGCTGGATACCTACAGGGACTACCAATGCGAATACTTTGAATTTGACCGATGGTAATCTGGTGCAGGCTGATGCTGCCAAGTGTTTGAATCCTCTGCCAAACAACACCACGTTTGCTCGATCCTCGATTACAGTCTACTTCAGTAGCGCCTATAACAACCGAATCATCACTGCCACGACTTCTACTCCTATTGCAGTGCGCTGTGCAAATACGACGACGTGTAGCACGAGTTTTGCCCTCTTTGCGGTGCATACTGACTATGCCAATCCTTTCATCACGACGACCGCCGTTGATACAGCCTCCACGACAGGTATTGAGCTGACCAAGTCTGCAAGCAGTTCATCTCCGACGGTATTACCGTCATCGGCGAAACAAGACCAAAGTTACCTCACTGCGGTGAAAAGTAATGTGGTTCCTAGTCTCAATCCAACACCATCCACAGGTGAGTCAGGGATGCCACTGGTTGATACCACAGGCAATCTCGTCTCTCTCCGACTCATGAACCAGACAGAGCGATCATTCATGCCACAGACATCAACGCATTCGTCACCGGCCAGCCTGAATGGAGTCTCCACACTTTACCGGATAGCAATATTGTTAAGAACAATTGGGATAACGGTATTACCGATTTTTACAAGGGTGCGGCATCTTACTCCGCAGCAAATACCGCTTTTAGTGATGCGTTCAAGGCAAATAAGCAGTTCCTGGGAGCGCAAAGTTTTGCGAACGCGACGCAAACCAAAGGACCTCAGCCGCCGCCTACCAT
>JRHI01002560.1_pt1 | contig 12236 bp, 10 predicted proteins | sample 215371 | NCBI WGS metagenome assembly JRHI01 (sample SAMN02929681, study PRJNA255918) | sediment metagenome | biome: cave system; feature: Ice Cave; material: Sediment; isolation source: sediment from deep within a dark volcanic ice cave with no known source of... ...
GTTCTGTACTCGCTGAGGCGCGCCTCCTCCACAGTGCGCGCCCGCCGGCCCGTGTGGCCGGCACGCCATGTTTCCAATCCCCGACGCTTGTGCTTGGAGGTTTGTACACTTGGCGACCCTGCTTCGACCCGATCCGACCTTCTACCCGTCGCCGCGCCTGGCCGCCGAGGCCCCGCCCGAGACCCTGGCCTACGTGGTCACCTTCGATCCCGGCCGAACCACCCCCGACCGGCTCGTCACCATCGATACCGATCCCGGCTCGCCCACCTACCGCCAGGAGGTCGGCCGGCTCGAGTTCCCGTTCGTCGGCGACGAACTCCACCACTTCGGCTGGAACGCCTGCTCGTCGGCGCTCTGCCCGTATGCTCCGCATCCCCACATCGAACGGCGCTATCTGCTGATCCCGGGGCTGCGGTCGAGCCGCATCTACGTGGTCGACACCAAGCCCGACCCGCGCCATCCGAAGCTGGTCAAGGTGATCGAGCCCGAAGAGATCGCCCGCCGGGCCGGTTACAGCCGGCCGCACACCATCCACTGCGGTCCCGACGGGATCTACGTCAGCGCCCTGGGTGCCCCCGACGGCGGCGGTCCGGGCGGGATCTTCGTGCTGGATCACGACACCTTCGCCGTGAAGGGCCGCTTCGAACTCGACCGGGGGCCACAGCAACTCGCCTATGACTTCTGGTGGCACCTCGGCTACGACACCCTGATTACCAGCGAGTGGGGCACGCCGAAGATGGTCGAGGACGGCGTCAACGGAGAGATCCTGCTGGCCGGCGGCTATGGTCACCAGATCCACATCTGGGACCTACCGCGCCGCCGTCACCGCCAGGCGATCGACCTCGGCGCCGAGCACCAGATGGTGCTCGAGCTGCGCCCCGCCCACGACCCGACTCGGGCCTACGGGTTCGTCGGGGTGGTCACCAGCCTGGCCGATCTCAGCGCGTCGGTTTGGACCTGGTACCTGGAACGCGGCGAGTGGAAGATTCAGAAGGTGATCACGATCCCGGCCGAGCCGGCCTCGGCCGACCAGTTGCCGCCGGTGCTGAAGCCCTTCGGAGCGGTTCCTCCGCTGGTCACCGACATCAACCTCTCCCTGGACGATCGCTGGCTGTACGTGTCGGCCTGGGGCACCGGCGAGCTGAAGCGTTACGACGTGTCCGATCCGTTCCACCCGGTGGAGAGCGGCTCGGTGCGGCTGGGTGGGATCGTTGGCCGGGCCGGGCTCGAGGCCGGCCGCCCGCTCAACGGCGGGCCCCAGATGGTGGAGGTGAGCCGGGATGGGCGGCGGGTGTATCTCACCAATTCGCTCTATGCGTCATGGGATGCGCAGTTCTATCCGGAAGGGATCCGGCCCTGGCTGGTCAAGCTCGACGCCCCTACCGGGGGTGGGTTGACGGTAGATCGCGAGTTCTTCATCGAGACCGAGCAGCGGGCGCACCAGGTGCACCTGGAAGGCGGCGACGCCTCCTCGGACTCGTACTGCTATCCGTGAGCGGATCGAACTGGTCGTGGGTGGCGCTGGGCCTGCTCGGCGCCTACCACGGCATCAACCCGGGGATGGGCTGGCTGTTCGCGGTCGGCCGGGGCCTTCAGGAGCGGCGTCGGAGCGCGGTGCTGGGATCGTTGTTGCCGATCGCGATCGGGCACGAACTGTCGGTGGTGGCGGTGGTGCTTGGTGTGCTCCTCACCCAGCAGTTCGCCCCGCCACACCTGGTGCGGCTGCTGGCCGCGCTCGCTCTGGCCGGCTTCGGGCTGGCAACCATCGTGCGCCCGCGCCGGCATCCCCGGGGCTTCGGGATGCGGGTGGGGCCGGCCCGCCTGGGCCTGTGGTCATTCGTGATGTCGTCGGCCCACGGTGCCGGCCTGATGCTGGTGCCGGTGCTGTTCGGCCTGCCGGTGATGGCCTCGTACGTGGACCTGCGGGAGCTGAGCCTGACCGCCCTGCTGGCCTCCGGGGTACACGTGGCGGCGATGCTGACGGTGATGGGGGTGGTGGCGGTGGTGGTCTACGAGCGCCTCGGCCTGAGGTTGCTCCGGCGAGGCTGGTTCAATCTCGACCTGGCCTGGAGTGGGGCCCTACTGGTCTCCGGGGTCGCCACTTTGTTCACCGCCTGAAGCCGCCGGGTCCGGGCTGCCGGCCGGGTCGGTCGGCGGCTGCTTCGCAATCGGTTGCGCTTTGGGTGCGGTAAGATCAGCGCTGGCGATCCGGAGGCGCCTCGGCGTCCTCGCCAACAGGTTGAGTACAGGAGCGCGATCGCATGAGCACCGAGGCCAACAACGAGCGCAAGGTGGGGCTGTTGCTGCCTACCTGGACCACCACCAGCCTGCGCTGGTCGGAGCTCTTCGGCATCGTCGAGGCGGCGGTCGAAGCCGGGTTCGACTCGCTGTGGGCGGCCGACCATCTGCTGATGCCTTCCACCAATCGTGAGGGCCGGCGCCGGGCGGGAGCCGCGATCGGCGAGGACGAGATCGACGAGCCCGAGGGCTACTGGGAAGCCTTCACCGTGCTCAGCGCGATCGCCGGCCGGTACCCGGGCCAGATCGAGCTCGGCACCCTGGTCGCCGCCACCAGCTACCGCAACCCGGGCCTGCTCGCCAAGATCGCCGACACCCTGGACGAGATCAGCGGCGGCAAGTTTATCCTCGGCGTCGGCTCCGGGTATTCCGAATCCGAGTACCGGGCCTTCGGATATCCGCACGACAACCGGATCAGCCGGTTCGAGGAGGCTCTCCACATCATCCACGGCCTTCTCAAGCAGCGCTATCTCGACTTCGAGGGCAGGTACTACAGCGTCCGCCAGTGCCGAATGGTGCCCACCGGCGGCCGGCCCCAGGGACCGCCGATCATGATCGGCGCGCTCAGTCCGGGGCCCCGGATGCTGCGCCTGATCGCCCGGTATGCCGATCTCTGGAACGGTTGGCTGGGTTACACGAACAGCTACCCGGAAGCCACTCCTCCAATGCTCGACCCGGTCCTGGAAGGCTGCCGGGTGCACGGCCGCGACCCCGCCACGCTGGGCCGCACGATCACAGTACGGGCGATCGTGCCTGGCTTCGGGGTGGATCCCGGACCTCACGGCCGGCCCCTGCAGGGCTCGCTCGAGGAACTGGCCAGCGCCATCCGCGGCCATCACGCGGCCGGGATCCAGCACGTCCAGGTGGCGCTGGTTCCGGGCACGGTCGAGGCGGTGAGGCGGTTCGCGCCGGTGCTGAGGCTGAGCCGGGCCTGAGTTCCGGCCGCGGCTGGCGGCCGGTCGGCGCTCGGCCGGCGCTCCGGGCCCACCGGGACATCGGGGATCGAAGCCGACCAATCTCAGAGCAGGCTACGGGGCTCCCCGTAGGTCCGGTCGGCGAATCGGCCCAGGCGAAACTGTTCCAGCTCCAGTTGGCTGCCGCCCTTGGTAACCAGGTCAGCCACCACCTCGCCAGCGGCCGGGCCCAGACAGAAGCCGTGGCCGCTGAAGCCGGTGGCCACCACCAGCCCCCGCGGCCGGTCGAGCGCCTCGATCACCGGCAGGCTGTCGGGGGTGCCGTCGATCAGTCCGGCCCAGGCCTTCTCGATGCGCGCCTCGCGGAGGTGCGGAAACCGCCGCCTGAACTCTTCGACGGCCTGGTTGAGGAGCCCGAGATCGGGCCGCGGCTGCTCCAGCCGGAACCTGCGCATGGCCGGCCGCCTGGCCAGCGAGCCCAGGTGGTGAAAGCGGAGCCGGAAACTCTCCCGATTCTTCCAGTACAGCGGAAAGAACCTGGTGGCGTGACGAACAGGATTGAGGAAGGCGTCGACTTCGACCACGGTTCCGGCCGAGAGCACAACCCGCCCGTCCGGCATCTGCCGGAAGGCGACCTCCTGGGTCCAGACTCCGCACGCGGTCAGCGGTGGCAGCGGCTGGGTGGCGGCCACGCTGTTGGTGACCAGGCCCTGGGGGATGTCGATTCCGACCGAGCGTCCCAGTCGCGACGACCAGATCCCGGCCGCCAGCACCGCGGTGCGGCAGCGGACCGGTCCCAGGCTGGTGCTGAGCCCTGCCACCGCGCCTCCGTTGAGCTCGATCGATCGTACCGTGCAGCCGGTGATGAGGTGGGCGCCGGCGGCCCTCGCGGCCCGGGCGATGGCGGTGGTGGCGTGCACCGGGTGGGCATGGGCATCGCCGGGCGTGTAGAGGGCCGCCCGCCACTCGCCGGCCACCCCGGGCAGCAGATGGCGGACCTCGTCCATCGACAGGATGCGGGTGTCGAGGCCGGCGGCGCCAGCGGTGCGTGCCCACTCCTGGTAGGCGGAGATACGGTCAGCGGCATTGCTCAGGGCAAGGTTGCCCCCCTGCGTCCAGCCGATCGAGCGAGCCCCGAACTCTCTGACCAATCCGCGCCAGATACGATTGGCGCGCATGGCCAGCGGTAGCTCGGCGAGGTCGCGAGCCTGCTGGCGCACGAACCCCCAGTTGCGCCCCGATTGCTCGGAGGCGACCGTACCCTTTTCCAGCACTGCCACGCTAACCCCTCGACGGGCCAGCCAGAGCGCCGCCGACACCCCGACGATGCCGCCGCCGACCACCGCCACCTCCACCTCGGAGGGTGGCAACGAGGAGCTGGAAGCCAGGGCGGAGACCCCGTAGGCGGTCTCGAAGGCGGGAGGCGGCGCGCTCATCGCCTAAACGTTTGCACGTTCGGGCCGGTCTCCGCTACCCGTAACTCGATCTTGCCGATGCCGACTCCGGTGTTTATGATTGAGCGTTCCCCGCGCATGGCGAGGCCAGGAGTCGCATAATCTCCCGGCATTGCCAGGCGCGGACCTGTGAAAGGCTCAGGCGGTTTGATGCCATACACTGTCGGGAAGTAGGGTGAGGAAGCGGTTCGGCGTGCCTGCCCCCAGCGGCCCCTCGCCGGAGACACGACCGATGGTTGAACGCGAAGAGATGATCGCCCGAATCGACGATCTCAACCGGCGTGCGAACGACAACCGCGCCGACGACGCCAACCTGACCGTCGAGCTGGCCACCGAAGCGATTCAACTGGCGGAGCAGCTCGGCGACCAGACTCGGGCCAGCGTCGCTCATCGTCACCTGATCAGCGGCATGATGCGTCAGGGGAAGTACGCCCAGGCCCTCAACAAGGCCAACGAGGCGCTCATGGTCTGCACCGAGTTGCACGATGACCCGGGCCGCATCGACTGCCTGAACCTGATCGGTTCCATCCACGCTCGGCTCGGCAACCTGGAGGAGTCGTTCCAATTCCTCAGGTCTGCCCAGGACCTGGCCCGGGAGTTGGGCGACCGCGATGCCGAGGCCCGGGCCCTGGCCAACATGATCATCGTCTTCATCCGGCTCACCGACTTCGAGCGGGCGAGCCAGGTGGCGGAGGAGGCGGTACAGCTCTTCGAGGGGGAAGTCAGCTCCCGGCGGCTGGGCTTCATCCTCAACAACGCCGCCGAAGTCCGCCGCCAGTGGGCCGAGCACCTCACCTCGAGCGGGGAGCACGAGCGCGCCTCCGATCAGCTGGAGCGGGCGCTGGCGATCTCGCGCCGGCTGGAGTCGCTGAAGGAGCGAGGGCTGCCCAGCCGCCTGGTTGCCCGCAACCGGGCGCGAACCGCCGCCATCCTCGACGCGATGGGCCGCCACCAGGAGGCCAGGCTGGTGTTCGAGGAGTGCATCCGGCTCGCCCGCCGGATCAACGACCCCGGCCTGGAGGCCGACGTGCTCTTCAATCTCGGCCAGAGCATGCTGCGCTGCGGCGATCCGGGCAGTGCGGTGGTCCAGTTCAACCTGGCCAAGCGGCTCTACGAGCAGCTGGGCCAGCGCGGGGACGAGGCCCGCACTCACCATTGGCTCTCGGATGCCCACCGCGCCTGCGGGGATCTCGAGGCCGCCCTCGACCACTACAAGGAGTTCCACCGGATCGACAGCGAGGTGCGCAGCGAGACCGCTGAACAGCGAGCGCAACTGCTGGTGGCCCAGCTCAAGCTCGATCGTGCCCAGGATGAGGCCCAGGCTTTGCGACTGCGCTCGATGGAGCTGGCGCGCATCAACCAGCAGTTGCGCGACCTGGCGGCGGCCCTTGACGACCAGGCGAAGCGCGACGCGCTGACCGGGCTGGCCAACCGCCGTACTCTCGAGGCGTATCTGCAGGACGCCTGTCACCGGGCCGCCGAGCACCATCAGCCGATCTCGCTGGTGATGCTCGATGTCGACCATTTCAAGTTGATCAACGACCAGATCTCGCACGTGGTCGGCGACCGGGTGCTGGTCACTTTGACCCAGGTGATCGGCCAGCACCTGCGGGCCACCGACCTGGCCGCGCGCTTCGGTGGTGACGAGTTCGCAGTGGTGTTGCCGGGTGCGAACGCCGAAAAAGCCCGGCTGGTCAGCGAGCGCATGCGGCTCGGCATCGAAGCCTTCCGGTGGTCGGACATTCATCCCGACCTGGTGGTGACGATCAGCCTCGGAGTGAGCGACGACCAAGCCAGCAAGGACCCGGAGTCGATCCTGGGTTCGGCCGACGCCGCCCTGCTCGCGGCCAAGGCGGCCGGCCGCAACCGGGTGGTCATCGACACCCAGAGCGTCGCCGGCTGAAGGCGGAGACGGGTCCGCGGCCGGTGGGCCACGCCCCTGCGGCCGGCCACGGTCGCCTCGGGGGCGCGCCGCCGGGGCATAATCTGAATTCGGAGCAGGGTGCCCGCCCCCGTAGCTCAGGGGACAGAGCAGCGGTTTCCTAAACCGCGTGTCGGAGGTTCGAGTCCTTCCGGGGGCACCAGTCAGTGAGATCAGTGAGATCGGTCGCGCGAGGAGGCCGCGGGCTACGGGCCCTCTATGTGCCAGGCACACTTACTGGGGGCGGTCGCGGTCGGCTATAAAGTCCGGATGGCTCCAGGCCGCCCAGTCATCGGCGTGGTCGCCGCCATCCTGCTTGCCGGCTGTGGCAGCGGGGGGGCGAGCCCCCAGTCCAACCAGGCTTCCTCCGGGCCGCGATACGGGGGCACCATGGTGGTCGGTGCCAGTTCGGACCCCGGCTCCTTGAACCCCGATGTCACCAACTCGGTGCCGACCCATGTCGTCACCGGGCCCATGTTCAACGGTCTGGTCGGCATCGATCAGAATCTGAAGCCGATCCCCGACCTGGCCACCTCCTCGGACACCTCGGCCGACGGCAAGACGGTCACCTTCCATCTCGCATCCGGGGTCACCTGGCACGATGGCCGGCCCTTCACTTCCGCTGACGTCAAGTTCACGTTCGAGAAGATCCTGCTCCTTTTCAGTTCCCGCACCAAGTCGGCGCTGGGGCCGGTGCCGGCCGGGATCGATGCTCCCGACTCCAACACGGTGGTCTTTCGCTTCAAGACCCGTTCTGCCCAACTCGCTGGCCCTTCATCGTGAGCATCACGATCCTGGCCGGGAACGCAATCCTGATCGAGGCCGGACTCAGCTTCCTAGGCCTGGGTGACGCGGGCAGCCCGAGCTGGGGATCGATGCTCCGCGACGCTCAGCCGATCATGCGGGAGGCACCCTGGGCACTCGGCTTCCCGGCCGTGGCGGTGGTGCTGGCGGTGCTTTCTTTCAACCTGCTTGGCGACGGGCTCCTCGACTTCCTGTCCCCGTGGGCGCGTAGTGGCCGGGAGCATCGACGAAGCCGGAATCGAATCGGTGGTGACCTCCGCTTGCCACGGATGACGGATCCGACCCCGGGGGTGGCTGTCGAGCCCGCCGAAGCCAGATCCCAGCGCCCGATCGGGTGAGCCGTGGGGAGGCGGCCGATCGTCATACCGGTGCCGTTGGCGCCTCGCCAAGATCCCCAGCCCGGGCGTCCGGTTCGATCTGGTGGCGGCCTCGCCCGGGAGCCGGAAGCGGGCGAGCGGGCCGTCGCCCGACTCAGCCGTCAGTGACGCTTCCGGAGGGCGGCCGCTAGAGCCGCTCGATCAGCGCCGCCAGATCGAAGTCCTTGGCGGTCAGGCCCCCAGCGCTGTGGGTGGTCAGGCTCAGGCTGACCCGGCCCCATCCCACGAAGAGGTCGGGGTGATGGCCCTCTGCCTCGGCGACTGCGGCGACCTGGTTGACGAAGGCGATCGCCGCCATGAAGTTCTCGAACCGGAAGTCCTTGATCAGCCTGTCATCCTGGATCCGCCAGCCGGTCAGGGTGCGCATCCGTTCGATGATCTCCTGGCTGCTCAGCCGCGCGGTCTCCGTCATCTCGAGCCACCTCTCTATCCCGTCCATCCCGTCCATCCCGCCTCTGCCAGGGGGTCGCGCCGCATGTGCCGCATCGTGTCGCACAGGGTGTCGCGCCCTCCTTCATGCCGGGAGTAGGCCTTGATCGTCCATGATGGTACCCGGCCGCGAGGTGAGCAAGGCGGAGGCCAACCCCAGCGCCGTACGGCGAGGCCGGCCCGTCTCTGACGCTCTCCTGGCGAGTTGCATAATACTGGGGGAGTTGCAGAATACTGGGGGTTGATCACGGGTGCGTGGCTGACAGGCGGCTGATAGGAGGGTCCAGATGATCGGACGGGTGGCGGCGCTGGTCGGCGCCAGAGAGGTGACCATCAAGGAATTCGAGGTGCCGGAGCCTGGCCCGGGGGCGGTTTTGGTCAGGATCCGGCGGGCCAACGTGTGCGGATCAGAGCTTCACATCTGGCGCTTTCACCATCCGCTGATCAAGCAGTGCGTGCTCGGCCACGAGTTCGTGAGTGAGATCGTAGCCCTGGGCGAAGGAGTGACCACCGACTACGCCGGCCAGCCGGTCCGCCCGGGCGACCGGGTGGTCGCCCCGTACTTCCTCACCTGCCGCCGGTGCCCGGCCTGCCTGCGGGGAGACTTCAACCTGTGCCAGCGCGCCTACACCTACTGGGCGCAGCCTCCGGAGCAGGCGCCGCACTTCACAGGTGCCTTCGCCAGCCACTACTACATCCAGCCCGACCAGTACTTCTACCGGGTCCCGGACACGGTGCCCGACGCCGCCGTGGCAGGCGCGAACTGCGGCCTCAGCCAGGTGCTATTCGGTTTGGACCGGATCGGCCTGCGGGCGGGCGACAGCCTGGTCATCCAGGGAGCCGGGGGCCTCGGGCTGTACGCGGCGGCGGTCGGCCGCGACATGGGTGCTCACGTAACTGTGATCGAGGCCATCCCCGAACGGATCGAACTCGCTCGCCGGTTCGGAGCCCAGGAAATCGTCGACCTGACCGAGCACCGAACTGTCGAACAGCGGGTCGAGCGGGTCAGATCGCTCACGGGAAACTGGGGAGCCGACGTGGTGTTGGAGGTGACCGGGGTACCCCAGGCTTTCGTGGAGGCGCTGCACCTGGTCCGGCCGGGGGGAGCGGTGGCGGAGATCGGCAACGTCAACGTGGGCGACGAGCACCAAGCGCCGGTGGCGCCCGGCCTGATCACCCGGAAGGCGATTCGCATCAACGGCTTCGTGCGTTACCAGCCCTGGTACCTGCACCGTTCACTGGCCTTCCTCGAGCGCCGGCTGGCCGACCATCCGTTCGCCGAATTGAGCGACCGGGATTACTCCCTGGACGAAGTTCCGGATGCGCTGGCGGCCACCGAGTCGAAGCGCGTGGCCCGGCCCGCGATCGTGATCGGAGAGAACGCTTGAGCAACGCAGCCGGCGGCGGGTTGGCGGGGGGTTGGCGAGCGTGGCCGCCTGATCGGCCTCGACCTGGTTCAGCCGATCAGGCGGCCCCGGCCGGCCCAGTAGCGCGCCCGCAGCACCTTCTTGTCGGCCTTGCCCACCGGCGTGGTCGGCAGGCTGTCGACGAAGTCAACCGACTTGGGTGCATAGACCCTGCCCTTTTTCTCCCGTACCAGGGCGATCAGTTCTTCGGCCTTCACCCGGGCCTCGGGCCGGAGCACCACCAGCGCCTTGACCGCCTCGCCCCACCTCTCGTCGGGGACCCCGATCACCGCCGCCATCGAGACCGCGGGATGCCCCGCCAGCACATCTTCGATCTCGCGCGGGAACACGTTGAAACCGCCTGACACGATCATGTCCTTCTTGCGATCGACGATGTAGAAAAGGCCATCCCCATCCCGGATGCCGACATCACCGGTGTGCAGCCAGCCGCCGGCCAGGGTGCTGGCGGTGAGTTCCGGCTGCTTCCAATAACCCTGCATGATCGACGGTCCCTGAAGGCAGATCTCACCCGGTGATCCGTCCGGTACCGGCTGACCTTCGTCGTCGAGAATCACCGCGCGGTTGAAAGGCATCACGGTGCCGCAGGATGTGAGCCGGTGCAGGTCGGAGGGGTGGTGCTGGTCTCGCCAAAGCGAGGTACCCTGACCGGCCGCCTCGGTCTGGCCGTAGAGCTGGCAGAAGACGGGGCCGATCCGCTGCAGCGCCTCGGCCAGCCGGGTCGGCGAGATCGGCGAGGCACCATACATGATGGTTTCCAGGCTGGACAGATCGGTGCGCTCGAGATCGGGGTGGTCGAGCAGCGCGTAGATCATGGTCGGCACCAGCAGGCTGAGGCTGGCCTGTTCGGTGGCCACTCCGGCCAGCCAGGCGGCGGGGTCGAAGCGGCGCTGGAGTACGACCGTGCCCCCCTGCATCAGGGTGGGGGTGATCAGCATCCCCGCCGCGTGCGAGATGGGGGCGACCGCCAGGTAGGTGCTCCGGCGCGGGAGGTCCCAGCCCAGAGCGGTGCCATAGGCCATCGCCACCACCGCCCGGTTGGGCAGCATCGCCGCTTTGGGCACTCCGGTCGTGCCGCCCGTATAGAGCAGATAGCAGATGTCCTCTGGTGCCTGCGGTCCCCGCTCGAGCCGTCCGCTGGGCGTCACCTCGGCGGCCATCCGGAGAAAGTCGCGCCCGACGTCAGAAGGGCCGAAGGTGAACACGGCCTCGACCGCGCCGGACTTTTCGGCCAGCTGGCCAGCGCGCTCCGCATAGGCCGGGTCGACCAGTACGAAGCGTAGCTCGGCCTCGTTGCAGGCGTGGAGGTGGTCCTCCAGCGAGCCGAGCGGATGCAGGGCGGTGTAGCGGCCGCCGGCCAGGCTGGGGGCGACCTGGGCCAGCCAGGCTTCGGGGCGATTCGGGGAGAGGAGGCCGACGCCCTCTCCGGGACGGAGCCCCAGTTGGTGGAAGAGGGTGACCCAGCGAAGCAGAGCGTCCTCGGTTTGCCGGTAGCTGATCTGAACTCCGTCCTGGCGGAAAGCGATCCGCTCCGGATGGCGCCTCAGCGCAGAAATGACCACATCACCGAGGGAGGCGACTTCGTGCAGATCGGTCATGGGCAGCTTCTCCTGGATCGCCATCGTAGCTTACCGATCCAGGGGCCGGCATCTGAGCGCCCGCCCCGGTCGCCCGCGCCCGGCCCGCGACCAGCTGAGCCGGCGGTCTGGCGTGAAGCGAGGGTCATGGTTCTGCTCCCTGAGTGCTCGCAAGTAATATGCGGTACGGGCTTGCTCTAACCCGTCGATTGCTCCAAACAATGTGATCAATCGCTCCTAAACTGTGGTGTACGTCTTCATACACAGCCGTTTGGGGACGTGCCTACACGATGAAGGGGATAGCCGATGGATGACAAGGACACGCGTCGTGTTCCGTTCGCGGATTCAGCCCGCGCCTCGACCCCACCGGAGGGCTGGCGCACGCCGATTTCGGGATTTCATTCCACTACTTGATGGAAGGCCGCGATCGTCCAGCGTTCTATGTGTTTTGCCTGTGCGCGCTGCTGGCTGGACTGGCCAGTTCTCAGGCCTTCCTGATCACTTCGATCCCATTGAGCTTCGCCGCGATCGGGATACCCGTGTTCGCCTTCCAGCTGGCGCGTCAGGAAGGTATACATCCGCCCTCGGCGCGGGTTTGGCGCTGGCGCTTGGTGCGTGCGGAGTGGCGATGGCCTTGGTTCACGTGATTAGCCCTGGTGCTCGTGAGGCCCGGGTCGGTCAGCCGGTCCCTTCCCGGGCGGCGGCGAGCTCCGCTCCATCGCGACTCGATCGGGGGGCTGGGGCGTGACCTCTGTCCCAATTTCGAGGGAAACTCGGACTCCGAACCCGACCCCATCCCCGACTCCTACCCCGGCCCTACGCGAACGCCCACTCCCACCTACACCTCCACGCCGGCGCCGGCGCCGGCCTCGACCCCGCCTGCAACGACGTTTCGTGACTGCCACCCCTCAACCCTCGCGGCCGCCGGCGCCGGCCCGGCGAGACCTGTGCGGTGCGCCTCCCAATCCCTCGAACCACAACTTCCGCGGTGGAGCGTTGATCTCCAACCCGCCGTCTGACTTCTGCCGCGGCTATTTC
>JRHI01002561.1_pt1 | contig 12229 bp, 6 predicted proteins | sample 215371 | NCBI WGS metagenome assembly JRHI01 (sample SAMN02929681, study PRJNA255918) | sediment metagenome | biome: cave system; feature: Ice Cave; material: Sediment; isolation source: sediment from deep within a dark volcanic ice cave with no known source of... ...
CTCAATTACTAACGTTATTTCTTGACGGCTCCTTAGTTCCAGCCAATCTGCTTCTTTGAGGTGCAGCTGATGCCACCAGGAAATCTGGATCGGTCGCCAAGCCGCATCCAGGCTCTCGCAGTGCCCATCTGGCTTTCCATGCGTCGTCTCATCATTGGGTTGCAGCTTGTCTCCGTGCTTTCGTGGTGCTCCCCGTCTGCCTGTCGGCGGGGGAGCCGGACGATAAAAACAGCGATTGGCTTTGAGACGGATCAGCGTCCCGGTGATCGGCAATGTACTACATTGGCACCACAGCCAGGCCGAGTCGTATCCACGGTCCATGATGGCGATGGTGTGGTGTGGCAAGTGGGGCACCACCTGCGACAATTGCGCAAAAGCCACCTGTGCCGCTGTCGTGCTGGTGCTTACCCGCTGTTGATCCAAGATATACGTCCAACTGCTCGGCGTTTCCGGCAAAGCGACCAGCGTCGAAAATTGCCATCCGAAGGTCACCGGTTTCTCACCTTCCACCAGATTATGGACTGGTTGGGCACTCCGGTCTGCCGACGTCACGGCTTTGGGACGAGCTATTCCCGTCGTATCAACGGCAATTCTCAAAGGGTCTCCCGTGTGTGCAAGAGGTAGATACCGAGCAAATACCTCTTGCAACTGCTTTTGATCAATGTTCCCATCTTCCAATGCTTCATAGATACTGGACCATGTGCGCTCAAAATGCGGCGACAGCGACAATTCGACCAGCGACGTTGCCTGCTCTTGGGTCAGCAAAGCATCCAACAGGTTGAACAGAGCGTCTTTGGCTCTTTTCATCGTGCCGGAAACCTCGTGACGAAATGCTTTGAGTGTGTTAAGGTGCATCCGAGTAAAGCTCCTTTTGTCTTGTTTTGGATACTGGAACTTTACTCGTTTTGGCAATCCTCCGCAAGGTTGGGTTGCCTTTTTGGCTACGTTAGTCTAAACAAGAATAAGCCAGAAAACATGTTAATTGGGCAGAATAACACTATCTTGTTAAGCGACTTTGGTATTGCACGTGTTGTCCAGGCCTATAGTGTTGGTACAGCACATATCACGATGCCATACCGAATGTTGTGTAATGGCATAAAGCAAGAAGGCGTTCAAGTCAGTCCAGACCTAGCTTCCGGGTTTTCTGTAATTCACCGTTACACAACATTCGGTATGGCATCTATATGTCCCCAGAGCAAGGGGGAGGAAAAGCCGTTTTCGCAAGTGACCAATACTCATTAGGTGTTGTCGTCTATCAATGGCTGTGCGGAAACCTACCATTTCAGGGTAGCAATCAGGAATTAATGATCCAACACTATATGCACACTCCACCCCCATTTCCGCCACTGCTGCGTATCCCCTCCGCTCTCGAAAACGTTGTCATGAAAGCACTCGCCAAAGACCCACAACAACGTTTTGCTACTGTACAAGAATTTGCTTCTACACTGGAGCAAACAGGTAGGGGTATACCATTTCAGGCACTAATAGCTACAGTACGGCCGATCAAGCAAGAGCGTACCCCCGTATCATCGCAACAACAGCCAACGCAATTTTCGACGGTCAATGATGCTGATACACTTTATCGCCAGGGTGTCGAAGCATACGCTAAAGGCGACCTTGACAGGACCGAGCAATTGTGGCAACAAGTTCTCACTATGGACGCAAACTATGGGAATGGCACGCTTGCACCGCGTATGACGAAGCTCAAGGCAGAACTGCACCCTATACGTGTACAACGCCTACGTACGCAGGCGCTAGCACATAGTAACGCTACTATGTGGCAAGAAGAAATCGACACCTGGAATCAATTATTACAACTAGCGCCAAGCGACGAGCAGGCTGTGGAACGGCGTACACTGGCATCGCACAATATGCAATACGCCTGGATGTATACAACCGCCCAACAATTCGTTCGCGAAGGGAAATTGGACGCCGCCAAAACCGAACTGACGAACCTCTGGCGTGATGCACCTTATTACCCTGATCCAGCGGGATTAGCGCGAAAAGTTGGTCTAAAAGCACCCGCCGATTATGAACAGGACAAGATATTAGAACAAAAACGTAAATCTATAGAGAAGCAAGAGCAACAAAAGCGTCAGTCTATAGACAAACGAAAGCAAGACCGTGTTAGTTTTGTAAAGAACAAGCTTGGTGTAGCTGCGTTTGTTGTTTGGCTCTGCATCTTTATGCTTTTGGGTGGATTAGGTTCAGCTATTGGTATGGTTGCTAGTTACTGGACTTCATCACCATCATGGATGATAGCAGTTATTTCCACTGTTATTCTAGCGCCCATTGCCTACGCACTTGGTTATCGTAAGGCTACAACTCCGTTCCCAATGATAGTAGTAACCTTACTCAGTACAACAGCAGTATTTGGTATCACATGGTACTTTTCAAAACTTCCCTACAATCATTCAGAAATAAGCAGTCTTTGGATAGTTGGTAATCGTATACTATGGATTGGACGGCAAATCACTTTTGGTATCGTCATCGGCATAATGATTGCGCTTCTTATAGCAGGGATAACTGCGTATAGGGTTGCAGAAGAGTATGATAATTTGGGAGATATTGGCCCCTCGACATTTTTAGGAGGAAGTATAGGAATTTCACTTCTTCTATGGCTAATAAGTGGGATAGTAGCATTATTTTTAGGAGGGTAGGAGGACAGTGGGGATGGGGATTCGGTTTTGGTTGGAATTTCACCTTGCTTTCTATGGCAATAACACTCATAGCAGGAATAGGTATGACGGCATCAATTATGATTTGGCGTGGGTAAGTGTATATGTGATTCAACGGTAGGGGAGCACATCCGCCTTCCGACTGACTGAGCGAAAGCTAGTACGAAGTGCGTTGTCGGTTGGAAGACGGATGTGCTCCCATTGTGATACGATAATGAGCGAGAATCCTTCTCCTGATCGAATAATGGAGGATTCCGAAACGTCAATAGAGATCATTGAAGAGTATCTAGTATCTGGATAGTGCAGAGAAGAGAGTATAGAGAGGATTTTTTTCATGGCAGATCTGAATAATCCAAAGGTTCAGAAAATACTTCATGCAAAGGCGTTTGCGCACCTTGCAACTGTTGGACCTAATGAAGAGCCACAATCATCTCCCATGTGGTTTTTGTGGGATGGAGAGCACCTCAAGTTCACACATACCACCACACGCCAGAAATATCAGAACATTCAGCGGGACCCGCGTGTTGCTGTGTCTATCACTGATGTGGATAGCCCCTATATCTATGCCGAGTTTCGCGGGATTGTGGAGCGAATTGAAGAGGACCCTGCAGGCGCCTTCTATAATACTCTGGCAGAACACTATGGGGCGTCATGGCGCTATTCTGGTGATCCTCGTGTGATTTTCTATGTGAAGATTCAACAGGTTGTTGGTTAGAACCGCTAGGAAGGTCTTGAGAGTCAGGGGAGAGTCAAAACATGATGTGCATCCCAAAATCCTATAAGGATTGTGTTCTCTGTGCGAATCAAGTATACTAGCTAGAACACAAGGGTGACGAGCATGCCATAAAACCACAAAATAGATGGAAGGCTGAATATACTACAAAAAAATGTGGAAAAAAGGTAGATAGGGTATATATGAAAATACTATTAGAAGGGGTAGCCGGTGCGTACAGTGATTTTTGGTGTCGATGGATTGACATTTCGCATCTTACAGCCGCTTATGGAGCGAGGAGAGCTTCCAAACTTCCAAAAGTTACATAAAGAAGGTTGTCAGGCAGTTCTCGAATCAAAATATCCCCCCCTCACCCCCCCTGCTTGGACATCACTCTCCACAGGGTTAAAGCCTGCCAGTCATGGTGTCTATGACTTTTGGACATATGATGATGAATGGGAGCACTTGGTAAACGGAGCACCGCGCAAAGCTCACGTAGTGACACAACGTAAGGGCGGCAAGGCGATCTGGAATATCCTGAGCGAATATGGAAAAAAAGTCTTAGTGATTAACGTTCCAACAACCTATCCCCCAGAGGTTGTTAACGGTATCATGGTGAGCGGCTATACAACGCCAGATACATCAGTAGATTTCACCTACCCATCATCTTTCAAAGAAGAAATATTTTCTCTCATACCTGACTATCAAATTGATCTTGATGTTATCTACCGTGAGCGACTGAACACGGCAGGGAAAGTGGAAGCCTTGACCGATGCAGTCTTAGATATGACACGTAAGCGTATCAAACTGATTCTATATATGCTCAAAGAGAAACCTTGGGATTTTTGTTATTTTACTTTTATCGGCGCAGACCGTTTGCAACATCCATTCTGGGAAGAAGTCAGTGATCTGCACCCGTACAATAATAGGTATTTTCATTTGCTCGATGAAGCGCTTGGACAAATTTTAGCGCTACTCGCACCAGAAGATAGCCTCTTTGTGGTATCTGACCATGGTTTCTGTGGTCATAGCAGTTATTTCGATATCAATGAATATCTCTATAGTAAAGGCTACCTTGTTTTCAAAGACTCATCCTATGAGCGCAAACGACGTTGGGCACAACGCTCTGTGCAACTCAGACGATTAGCATCGTGGCTTGGTCTACGCTCAATGGGCAGAAAGATCAAGCGTACCCTTAAGACGGCAAAACTATGGTGGGTTTTACCAGATACGCTTTCCGGTAGTCTGGATCGGCCAACACTTGAACATATTGATTGGGAGCGAACCATAGCATATGTGCCATCCCTCTCCGGCTTCCCCGGTGGGTACGCCGACATTTTTTTACACCCGGCTATTACTCAGGAGCAAATCGCTGAACTCTCTAAGGATCTCAAGCGTCAGGTTGATCCCAAGAATGGCAAGCCACTGATTGATGCCACTTATACCCAGGAAGTCTATGGTACAGGACCACATGCGCCTCACGAACCCCACCTGTTGCTCCTTCCTAATGAAGGTATCACGTTCCGCGTGGAACTAGGCAACACCTTCCTCTGGGAGGACCTCGGTAAATCTTTTGGCTCACATCATAAATATGGCGTCTTCTACGCGTATGGTGCCCCTTTCAAGCACGGCTTCCAAGCTCCTAACGCCGAGGTCTATGACCTTGTCCCAACGCTTCTGCGTGCTATGGGTCTTCCATTACCACACGCTTTTGATGGCCGTGCTCTAGATGAACTGTTCGTTGAGCACCCTCAAGAAGAAAGTATACCGCCCGCAGAAGAGGATATGGTCAGGCGTAAGTTGAAAAAGCTACAAGAGGTATAGAGGCGAATTAAGATAGAGGCAAGCACAACAGGCAAAGCGCATGCGCTTTGCCTGTTGTGCTTGCCTCTATCTTAATTCGCTGTTTGTGCTTCATTTAAGCAAATACGTAAACGTTCTGCTAAAACGTGGAGATTCTCGTTTCTACTGCTGAGATGTGTACCTGGAAAAACATCGGCGGTGCTATCTTTTGCCCCTGATAGTGTGCGCCAATGTACGTTCTCTGCAAATTTCTCACTCGACCAGAAGAAGGTGAGTTTCCCAGGATAGCGTCCAGGGACATAGCCAGCAGCAACCCATCGGTAGATACCTGCCCAGGGGTAGCGCAAAGCAGCCGACGATGGCAGTTTAGCGGCTATCTTGGCACGTAGAGCACCTGCTTTGCCTCTTTTTCGCTTATATCCATCTTGGTTGCTAGGGAGAGCCTTCATTGCGTCTTGCACTTTTGCTCTATAAGACCCGATGCGTGAATAGATATAGAGGAGGAACCAATCTAATTGTTTCTCCTGACCCTGATGCATCAGCCAACCAACACGATTGATCGTATTCCGTACAGTCTTGTGCGGAGTAGGGCTTGCTGGGTCAATCATGATCAGAAAATCAACCGTTTGCCCTTGTGCATGCAGTTGCCGCGCCATTTCATAAGCCATCAAGCCGCCATTGCAAAAACCTCCTAGCAGATATGGGCCTTGTGGCTGAATGGTACGCAACGCTTCAATATGGGCTGTTGCCATCTCCTCAAAGGTCGGCGGTATCGGCAACCCTTCAAAATTATAGGGTTCTAGCACATAAAATGGTTGATCTGGTCCTAAATGGCGCGATAGGTTCAGGCAGTAGAAACCACCGCCAAACCAATCACCGTGCAAGAAGAAAAATGGTCGCTTCGATCCACTCGCCTGCACCGCGACGACGGGGGCACGAGAACGAGTGGTTTGTTCCCCAAGCAGAGCATCCACTAGATATTCTATGGTTGCCCCGGCGAAAAATGTAGCGAGTGGCAGCTTTTTACCAAAAACTTGCTCAATAGTATCAAACAGACCAGCAGCCAGCAAAGAATGTCCACCTAGCTCAAAAAAGTTATCATGTATACCGATAGGTCGCACATGTAACACATCTTCCCACATCTGAATGAGTTGGTGATGTACTGTGAGCAACGGAGCTGTCAACGCTTCTTGTTCCGCTTGTCTGACCATCGTAGGAGCCGGTAAAGCGTGTATATCTACCTTCCCATTCGGTGTGATCGGCATGGCATCCAACAACACCATAGTGGACGGCACCATATACTCAGGCAATTTCTCCCTGAGAAAACGCCGCAATTCATTCACTGTTACATGCTGCCCTTGTTGACACACGATATACGCTATCAGCCGCTTCATTTTGTGTTGATTTTCATCAACGAGTATAAGTACTTCTCGTACAGCAGGATGGTTGCCCAACACAACTTTAATCTCTTCCGGCTCAATACGGTAGCCGCGAATCTTTATCTGCTGATCGAGACGTCCCAAAAACTCTATGTTTCCATCTGGGAGATAACGTACCAAGTCTCCCGTTTTGTAGAGCCGCGCCTCTGGCTCATCGCTAAACGGGTGCGCGATAAATTTCTCATTGGTTAGCTCAGGCTGATTCAGGTAGCCACGTGCCAAACCTGCACCACCAATATGCAACTCGCCGGGCACGCCAATTGGTACAGGATTGAGATGGCGATCTAGAACATAGACTTGTGTATTGCCAATTGGTCGTCCAATAGGAATGGAATGTATATGCTCACTCAATTGCTTAGGAATAGGGTAACAGCACGCAAACGTTGTGCTTTCATGAGGTCCATAGCCATTAACGAGGTGAGTTGATGGCAACCTTTCCAGCGCACGCCGAATGTGCGTCACCGAAAGTGCCTCTCCACCAGTCAGGAGTTGTTTGATGCCTGTTAACGCCTCTGGTGCTTCATCAACCACGGCATTGAACAGTGATGCCGTCAACCAGGCTGTGGTCACAGCATGTTTGTGGACGACCTGACCAATGCTTTTTACGCTGGGAATCCTCTCAGGCAGCAGAACGCACCGTGCGCCATGCAGCAATGCACCCCATAACTCTAACGTTGAGGCATCGAATGAGATAGGTGCCATGTGCAAGATGGTTTGTGTAGCATCTAATTGAGCATACTCCACTCCAAACACGAGGCGGTTAATATTGCGATGTATAATCTCCACGCCCTTTGGTTTCCCTGTTGAACCCGATGTATACATTACATACGCCAGATTTTCAGCTGTGGTCGTGGAAACTACGTTGTCTGTATGCTCCTGGGCAATCTCTTGCCACTGTGTATCCAGGCAGAGAACGTGCATTCCCTGTGTCGGTAACACACTGAGGTAACGCTCCTGTGTCAAAAGAACTGTGGCTCTCGTATCCTCAAGCATCAAAGCCAACCGCTCTTTGGGATAGGCTAGGTCCAGAGGAAGATAGGCGCCCCCGGCTTTGAGAATACCGAGCATAGCGACAACCATCTCGATGGAACGCTCCATACACAGGCCCACCAGCACTTCAGACTGCACTCCTAACGTCCGCAAACGGTATGCAAGCTGATTCGCACGTATATTCAACTCACGATATGACATCACCTGCTCATCAAGTACTAGCGCCACGGCGTCGGGTGTACGCTCCACCTGGGCCTCAAACAATTGATGGACACACTGATCTTTGGGATATGCTGTCCGCGTTGCATTCCACTCTACTAAGAGCTGGTGTTGTTCCGCTTTCGTCAAGAGTGGCAATTTTGCGATGGGTTGTTCAGGAGCAGCAACGATACCTTCCAAGAGCGTCTGCCAGTGTCCTGCCATTCTGACGATGGTTGCGGCATCAAACAGATCGGTACTGTACTCGAAGCGGCAGAGCAAACCCTCGGCCCGATCATCAACAATCAGGGAGAGATCAAACTTAGCGGTATCCGTAGTGACATCCATGTGTGTTAGTGACCACCCCGATGCGAGATGCGCCATCTGTGGTTCAAGCAAGAACAATACCTGGAAGAGAGGATTCTGTCCCTGCTCGCGCCTCGGCTGCAATTCTTGCACCAAGCGCTCAAACGGCACATCTTGATGATCTTGCGCCTCAACTGTCACATTTCGTACACGCGTTAACAGATCAAGAAAGCGAGGGTTGCCTGCAAGATTCGTGCGCATAACGAGTGTATTGATGAACACACCTAACAATTTTTGCAGTTCCGCTTGTTTGCGCCCGGCGACAATCGTCCCAACTAGGATATCATCCTGCCCGCTATAGCGTTGGATCAACATATTGAATGCGGCCAGCAACGTCATATACAGGGTGACACCCTCACGGCGGCTGAGCGCCTTGAGAGCATTTCCCACCTGTCTAGGCAATAGAAACGATTGTACCGACCCGCGATAGCTGGGAGTAGAGGGACGTGGGTGATCAGTTGGCAATTCTAATGATGTTTGGCTCTCTGTAAGTTGTTGTTTCCAATAAGCCAGTTGATCAGCCAACTCATTTTCTTGCAGCTCTTTCCGTTGCCAAACGGCAAAATCAGCATATTGGATGGGCAACACTGCAAGTTGGGCAGGCTGACCAGCGCTCAAAGCCGCGTACAAAGCAGAAAGTTCCGTGAGAAAGTTTTGGAAGACGGACGTACCATCGAAGATGATATGATGCATGGTCAAGAACAAACGATGCTCGCTGTCGTCCAAGCGTACCAACGTGGCACGCAACAAGGGGCCATGTGCAAGGTCAAAGGGACGCTTGACATCTTCCGTCGCTAGGCGCAACGCTTCGGCTTCTCGCACACTCTGAGGGAGGTGCCGCACATCGATCAGTGGTAGCGAAACCGTGAGCGATGGGGAAGTGACCTGCACCGGCAGCCCATCTCGCATAAGAAAGTTGGTACGCCATGCTTCGTGACGTCGAATAACCTCATTCAGGCTCTGTTCAAGGACACTACTAGCAAGTGGGCCGGGTATATGTACAGTCACACCCTCGTTATAAACTGGTGTATCAGGTATTATTTGGGCCAGGACCCACATCTGTTGCTGTGCAAATGACAGGGGGATACTCGTCTCCTCCGTACGTTGAGGGATAGTAGGGATAGCATCAATCCCTTGTGTTGTTTGCGGCATATCACCGCGCAACATTTTTTCGAGCAAGGCACGTTTTGCCTCTGAGAGTTCTGTTGACATCACATCGTTTCCATTCATAAAGGGCATCAACGGTCAATCTTCGTATGAACGTGGCTTCTACTACTCTACTCTACCAAACATCAATCGGGGAGATGCGTGGTAGGGGCCTCATTCATGGCGCCCGTCGTGGGAGCGGTCAATTCCTCCAACGGTGTCGATGTCCACGATGGGCGCCATTCATGGCGCCCCTACCACGGCTGTGTACTTCCACTTATCAATGTAGTATACTAACCCCAAGATATAATAGCAGTTGCACCTCGTGCGTAAGCAAAGAAAATGCCCTCTCGATTCTCAATTATGGTGGGGCGTGTCCATTCAAGGAGATTGCTGATGCCTACAACCCTCCACATCCATCTATTGGGCGATTTCCAGCTCTTATGGGGTGATACCCAGGTGACGACGATGCCTATCCCCCGCTTACAATCCTTGCTTGCCTATCTTGTGCTGCATCGCAACGCTCCCCAGAACCGTTCTCACCTAGCTTTTCTCCTGTGGCCTGATTCGACTGAAGCGCAAGCCCATACTAATCTACGCAAACTGCTGTACCAATTGCGGCAGGCATTTCCAGAGATTGACCAGTTCCTCCACGCTGATAAGCACAGCTTGCAGTGGCTACCTACATCCAAGGATGCATCCTGGACTCTTGATATTCTGGAGATTGAACAGGCATTAGACCAAGCCGAGCAAGCACAACGAATCCAGAATATCCCTATACAGCGGCAGAGCCTTGAGCAGGTGCGACACCTGTACAGTGGTGACTTACTACCTAGCTGCTATGATGAGTGGATTTTGCCTGAACGAGACCGCTTGCGCCTATTATTCCTGCATGCTGCGGAACGCCTGATCGCACTCCTAGAGCAGGAGCGAGACTATGACGCAGCGATTGTAGTAGCACAACAGCTCCTTCGCCACGATCCTTTGCACGAGGCCACGTATCGGCAACTCATGCGCTTACATGCACTTCTGGTGATAGGGCCGCAGCATTACGCGTCTACCACACCTGTGCCACGGTCCTGGAGCGCGAACTGGGGACGGAGCCAAGCGAGGTCACGCGGACGGCATATGAAGCACTCATGCAGTCGAAGAGCACGGATGCGCTGAAGCTGGTCCCTACGACGGACGCGGGGGGCGCGATCAATCAGGCCCCTACGACACCAACTGGCCCATTGACATTGCGGGGCACAACGCCGCTACTTGGGCGCAAAGCGGAATGGCAGCAAGTTCAGGAGGCATGGCGCAAAGCGGCTAGTGGGCATCCACGCATTGTAATTCTCACAGGAGAGGCAGGCATTGGCAAGACACGCCTAGCAGAAGAGATGGAAGCGTGGGTCAGTCGCCAAGGCATGACAACGGCAAGTGCATGCTGTTATGCGACACTTGGACGACTAGCCTATGCCCCCGTTACCACCTGGCTACGTACGGAGGTGCTCCAAACGGGTATTTCAGCTCTTGATCCTGTCTGGCTCACAGAGATTGGACGGCTTGTGCCAGAGGTGTTTGCCAAATATCCAAAACTGCCTCGTCCTACGGCTATGACGGAAGGGTGGCAACGCCAGCGCTTCTTTGAGGCACTCGCACGCGCTGTGCTCTCCGCTCATCAACCATTGCTGCTCCTGCTCGATGACCTGCAATGGTGCGACAACGAGACCTTGGAATGGCTGCATTACCTGCTACGTTTTGAGCCTAAGGCACGCTTGCTGCTGATTGGGACTGTGCGTGCAGAGGAGACACTACCTGGACATCCCCTAGTTGCGTTCTTAGGACCACTACAACGCGATGGCCTCGTGACAGAGGTTCCCCTCGGACCGCTCACGACAACGGAGACGACCTCCCTCGCTGAGCACATTATGGGCCAAAAGCTCGCTGCGGTCATGCTCAATACCCTTTACTCTGAGACCGAAGGTAACCCGTTGTTCGTGGTCGAGGTGGCACGGGCAGGCACATTGGGGCACTGCGACAGAGCAGATGCTGTTGCCAAAAGTCCGCTTCCTCTGCTCACACATTCTGCTTCAACCCTTCCGCCAACGGTACAAAGCGTGCTCATGACACGGCTCGCGCAACTCTCCCCTTTGGCTCGTGACGTTGCAAATGTAGCTGCCGTCATTGGGCGCGAATTTACATTCTCAATTCTTACACGAGCGAGTGGGAAGAGCGAAGATACCGTGGTGCAAGGGCTGGATGAACTGTGGCAGCGACGTATGGTGCGAGAACAAGGTGTGGGCACGGGTGATGCTTATGACTTTAGCCACGACAAGCTCCGTGAGCAGGTCTATACTGCTCTGAATCCGGCACACCAACGCCTCTTGCATCGACGCGTCGCAGAGGCATTCGAGGCGCTGTATGCAGAAGACCTAGACACCGTTAGCGGACAAATTGCTGCACACTATGAACGTGCAGGGCATTCAAAACAGGCCATTCCCTATTATCGGCGTGCTGGCGAGACGGCTCTGCGGGTCTATGCGAATGCAGAAGCCATTGCAGCTTTTCAACGGGCGATAGCACTACTTGAAGCTGGACCATCAAAAAATGTGGGTCGAGAACAGCAATGGGAGATTCCAGCACAGGTACACAAGTCTCTGGGTGACATCTTCCTGGAGACTGGACAACTCCAGGAGGCGAAGCAAGCCTATGATCGTGCAATAACGTGCATACCACAAGATGAACACCTCTGGCAGGCGCGACTGCTACAGAAGATAGCAAACACATGGAATTATATCTCCTCCAATCCTCAAGATACTATCCACACTAATGCTCACGAAGCGTTTCAGGAGGCGGAACGCCTCTTAGGAGTTGTCAGGGAATAATACTTGTAAAGTGAGGGAATCTATTGT
>JRHI01002562.1_pt1 | contig 12228 bp, 15 predicted proteins | sample 215371 | NCBI WGS metagenome assembly JRHI01 (sample SAMN02929681, study PRJNA255918) | sediment metagenome | biome: cave system; feature: Ice Cave; material: Sediment; isolation source: sediment from deep within a dark volcanic ice cave with no known source of... ...
GCGCGACCTCCGGGTGTCGCGTCTACTCGGGGAGAGGACAACCCAGGCGCCTGAGCCCGCCCGCCGCCCGGACTCGACCAGCCGGATCCGGCCGTGTGACGCACCGGAGCGGCCGCGCAGCACGCTTGCGCCGCCGGCCTCGACGACTTCGAGGTCGAGCAGCGAGCGGTAGCCGTCCTCCGCCGCCCGGAAGGCGGGTACACCGATGGTGACCGAAAGGATTGGCCCGACGCTCACGCGCGGGTCGCGTCCAGGAGCGGGGTCACGCTCTCCAGTTCGGGCAGCCGCTCGCAGGCGTCGGCGATGACGGCCGCGAGCGGTCCTGCGTTGTCTTCCAGCTTCTGGATCAGCTCTTCGCGCGAGAGCGGCCGGTCCGGGCCTCCCCGGTTGGTGAGCACCCGCTGCTCGAGCTCCCCGCCGTCCCTCGTCCGCACGCGCACTACGGCCGGGAACTGCCGCGGGAAGATCCTGGTGCACTCCTCGTCCACGACCACCTCGCTGGCGCCCGCGAGGCGCCTACGCTCAGGATCGTTCAGCGTCTCCTCGGTGAAGTCCCGGCTGGATACGCCAAGCCCGCTTCCGCCCACTAGCGCGGTCGCAAAGACAAAGGGCCCGCTGAAGGCTGAGTGGTACGGCGTCCGCGGGCGGCGCTTCTCCTCGATCGGGTCTCCGATTGTCCGCCAAGAAGCAGCGGCCGTCCCGATCGTGACGTGCTCGACATCCTCTGCGCGGATCCCAGAGGCCCTGAGCGCGATCGCCGCATCGACCAGCGCGTGGGTGAAGTGGTTGCAGGGATAGGGCTTGTAGAAGATGCCGGGCGTGTCCCAGCGCTCGCCCAGCGCCTCGGTCACCGCCTCGGGCCGCCAGCGCTCACCGCAGTAGGCTTGGAAGAAGCCGAAGCGGCCTTCCAGCACGGTCGGAGGCCCGGTGAGGCCGTGCGCGACCGCGCCTGCTGCGCTCACGGCCGAGTGGGCAGCCCAGCCTCCGTGGAACTTCTTGATGGAGCCACCGGAGCGATTGGCCTCGACCAGCCCGGCGCCCATGGAGCACGCGACGGCGATCGCGTTCGCAATCCCACCGGCGTCCAGCCCTCGAAGTCGGGCGCAGCCGGCTGCGGCCGCGACGGCTCCGATAATCGAGGTCGCGTGCAGCCCGCGCTCGAAGAACACCGAGTTCCCGACTTCGGGGTCGTACTGCGCCAGGGAGAGCCGCGTGTTGAGCTCGTAGGCGGCGACGAGGGCCGCCAGGAACTCCCGGCCGCTGGCGCCGCTCGCCTCGGCCTGGGCCAGCAGCGCCGGCACCATCGGGGCGCTGGGGTGGACGACCGAGGGTAGGTGCGTGTCGTCGAAGTCGAGCGAGTGCGCGTAGGTTCCGTTGACGAGCGCCGCGACCGCCGCCGCGCCGCGACCAGGCTCGCCCACGAACGCTGCCTCCGGCCGGCCGGCGCCCCACTCGTCGCGGAGCCCGCGGGCGGCCCTCCCGGCGTCCTCGTTCCGCGCGGCGACACAGATCCCGAGGATGTCCATCACGCGGTCACGCGCGCTCGAGATCACGTCGGGCGGGATGTCCTCAAAGCCGAGCGCTTCCACCCAGGCGGCAAGGCGGGGCGCCAGGGCCGTCACGCGGTCGCCACCGCCAGCGGCCGCACCGGCGACCCGGTCGCCCCGACCAGCTTCAGCGGGACCAGGACGAAGAGGAATTCGTAGACGCGGGCGCGCGCCAGGTCCTCGAGCGCCATCACCTCCACGATGTGGATGCCGTTCTCGATCAGCAGGATCGTGTGCACCGGGAGCCGGGAGTGACCTGCACCGGCGTCCAGCCACTCGTAGGCGATGGTGTCGGCGCCTGTCACGCGAACCCGGCGCTCGGCCAGCCAGCGCGCCGCCGACTCGTCGGGCCCAGGCACCCCGGTGGCCCAGCCCGCGTAGGCGGAGTTGTCGTGGTAGCGGCCGACGGGCCATCCGGTCCTGACCAGCACCGCGTCGCCCGCGCGGACCTCGACGCTCTCCGCCGCGCAGGTCCGCTCCAGGTTCGCGGCTGTGACCCGCTGGGCGGGCGCGAGCTGCTCGACGCCCAGCGTGGCCGGGATGTCAAGCAGGACGCCGCGGCAGAGCATCGGCTCTATCGTGTCGACGCCGAGCTGCTGAAAGCGGCCGCCCCGCGAGGCCTCGGCGGCGTCCAGCCCCCCGTGGAGCTTCCCGCCGTAGGAGACGTGGCAGAGGGCGTCGATGTGGGTACCGGTGTGGCCGCCCATGGTGAAGAGCTCGTTGGCGCCCGAGCCGCCGTCGGCTCGGACGGCGTCGCCGTGGCGCCGGACTAGCGCCATCCAGAAGGGCGGATGGTTGGGGCTGGTCGGGGTGGACGGTTCGAGACGTTGCCCTAGGTCGAACACCCTGGCGCCAGCCAGCTGCTCCCAGATCATCGCGCCATGTCCAAGAGCCGCCGCGCCCGCTCGGCGATCGGCAGATCCACGAACTCGCCATCCTCGAGTCGGGTGGCGGCGCCCCCGGAGCGTTGGAACGCGTCCACCACCCGTCGGGCCCACTCGACCTCCGGCGGTCCCGGAGTGAAGACTTCGTTGATCAAGGGCACCTGCCGAGGGTGGAGGGCGGACTTCCCGAAATAGCCGAGCCGCCTGGCGCCGGTCGCGGCCTCGCGAAGCCCCTCCTCGTCCTCGAGCTTCGGGAAGATGCCGTCGCAGGGCGCCTTTTTCCCCGCCGCCCGGCTCGCGACAACGACCGCCGAGCGGGCGTATAGGGTCTCCTCCCAGCCGGCCTCCACACCGAGGTCGAGCGCGAGGTCGGCGCCTCCGTAGGCGAGCTGCTGCACCGCCGGGTGCGACGCTATCTCGAAGGCCCGGACGAGCCCGAGCGCACTCTCGATAGTGCAGGTCAGGGGTACGCCGGGGGCCCTCTCGGCGACCCAGCCGACGTCGTCGGCCGACTCGGTCTTCGGTACCCGGATGCCGGCGCAGCGGCCGGCGACGGCGGCGAGGTCGGCCTCGGCCTCAGGCGTCCGCGGAGCGTTGACCCGGACCCAGGCCTCGGGGTGCGATCCCAGCACCTCGCGCACCTGGGCACGGGCGCGCGTCTTCTCTTGGGGGGGGACGGCGTCTTCGAGGTCGAGGAGCACGGCGTCGGCGCAGGCCTCGAAGACTTTCGAGAGGATCCGCTCGTTGTGGCCCGGGGCGTAGAGCCAGCTGCGGACTGGCATCAGACCACGCCCTCCTCGCGGAGCACCCCGATCTCCTGGGAAGTGAGCCCGAGTCGCCCGAAGACTGCCTCGTTGTCCTGGCCCAGCCGCCGTCCAGGCCAGCGGACCTTCCCCGGCGTGCCTGTCATGCGCGCAATCACGTTCTGCATCAGCACGCTGCCGAGCTCGTCGTCAGGTAGCCGGAGGAAGGTGTGGAGCGCCGCCAGCTGCGGATCCTCGACGATCTGGCTGATGTCGTACACGGGCGCAACCGCCGCCCCCGCTTCCTCGAAGGCGGAGATCACGTCGTCCAAGTCGCGCTCTCCGATCCAGCCTCCGACCATCGAGTCTAACAGGTCCGCCCGCTTCGCCCGCTCTGAATGGTTACCGAACCACGGCTCCGCGACGATCTCGGGATGGCCGACCAGGCGCAGCACGCGCTCCGCGACCGTGTTGGCCGAGGTCGAGACCGCGACCCAGCGCCCGTCGCGCGTCCGGTACGTGTTGCGGGGGGCGTTGTTGGTGGATCGGTTGCCGGTGCGCTTGGGTACCAGCCCGAGCGCGTCATAGGCGGTGGCCTGGGCTCCCAGCACCATCAGGAGCGGCTCCAGGATCGCGAGGTCGATCACCTGGCCCGAGCCGCCTCGCGCGTCCCGGTAATAGAGCGCATTCATGACGGAGAATGCGCCCGCCAGCCCCGCTATGCCGTCTGCGAGGCCGAAGGGCGGCAGAGTGGGGGGCGCGTCCGGCTCGCCTGTCATCGCGGCGAAGCCGCTCATGGACTCGGCGAGGGTCCCGAAAGCGGGTCTCTTGGAGTACGGCCCGAACTGGCCGAAGCCCGTGGTCCGCAGCATCACCAGCCCGGGGTTGCGGTCGCTGAGCCGGTCGTAGCCGAGGCCCCAGCGCTCCATGACGCCGGGCCTGAAGTTCTCGACCAGCACATCAGCGCCTTCGACAAGCCGGAGTAGAAGTTCCTGACCGCGGGTGCTGGACAGGTTGAGCGTCACGCAACGCTTGTTGCGGCTGAGCTGCTTCCACCAGAGGCCGACTCCGTCCTTCTGGACGCCATGAGTGCGTAGCGGGTCCCCCCGCGGGTGCTCGACCTTGATGACTTCAGCACCGAAGTCGCCGAGCAGCATCGCCGAGAACGGACCGGCGTAGAGCGTCGCCAAGTCGAGCACTGTGAGGCCGGCCAGCGGCCCTTGTCCGGACGCGCTCACGACTTCAGCTGCGGACGGCCTGAGGGCGCCGGCTGAGGGGGCGCTTCAGGAACTCGCCCGACGCCGGCGCCACCAACTCGCCGTCTCTATAGACGACTGTCCCGCGCAGCATTGTCAGCGCCGGCCAGCCTTTCACCTTAACGCCCTGGAAGGGTGTGTACTCCTGGGCCGAGTGGAGGAGCGTCGGGGTGACCTCCAGCTCCCGGTCGAGGTCAATCACCGTGAGGTCGGCGTCGGCGCCCACCGCCAGCGCGCCCTTGACCGGGTAGAGCCCATAGGCCTTAGCCGGATTGGAGCTGGCCAGCTCCACGATCCTGTCGAACGGGAGGCCGCGCTTGTGGTGCCCTTCAGAGAGCAGGACCGGGTAGAGGAGCGCGGTGCCTCCGAACCCGGGCTGGGCAGGCCAGAGGTCGTCCTGTTTCAGCTCCTCCAGGCAACAGGCGTGGTCCGACGCGATCCACTGGATGGTGCCGTCGAAGACGGCTCTCCAGAGCGCGTCGACGTCCTCGCGGGCTCGGATCGGCGGGTTGACTTTGCCGCCGAGCCCCTTCCCCTCGAGCATGTCGTAGGTGAGCGAGAGGTGGTGGAGCGTCGTCTCGACGCGGATGTCGAGCTCCGGATAGAGCCCGCGGATCTGGCCGACAGCCTTCACGGCGTCAGCGCTGGAGAGGTGGAGGAGGTTGACTCGGACGCCCGCCTCACTCGCCAGCACGCCGGCCTCGTGGATCGAGAGCCGCTCGGTGAAGGGCGGCCGCGCCCGGTGGTACGTCTCCAGCGGCGGCAGCCCGAGGCTCTTGACCCGCTCGATGAAGAGCTTGATCAGCTCGGCGCTCTCGCAGTGCAGGGATAGAGATATCCGGCCGCGATCGCCATACTTCCTGTCGGCCTCGGCGATCTTCTCCATCATCGCGAAGAGGTGGCCGAAGTCGTAGGAGTCGGACATCGTGTAGGCCGCCGCGTCGGTAGAGGAGGCGGCCAGGTTCAGCCCCTTGTAGAACATGTAGTACTTGAAGCTGTTGATGCCGGCCTCCGAGACCAGCCAGTCGATCTCGTCCAGCTGAGCCGTCGTCATCGGCGCGATGTGGTAGCCGTAGTCGGTGTGGGCGCGGCCCTGCGTCTTCTCCAGGACCTTGGGCAGGATCTCGCGATAGGGCCCCGTCTTGTTCAGGTAGTGGCTCCCGGTGCGAAAATAGCTGATAACGCTGGTGGCGCCGCCGACGAGGGAGGACTCGGTCTCGGAGGCCGCGTCCTGCTCGACCGGGCGGTAGATGCCGATGTGAAAGTGGGAGTCGACGCCACCCGGAAAGACGAGCCTGCCGGCCGCGTCGACACCCTGGTCAGCTTCTGAGCTCGCGATCTCGTCCGCGATTGCCGCGATCCGGCCATCGCGGATGCCGATCGAGACAGCCGCAGGGTCGGTTAGGCCGGGCAGCATCGCCCGAGCATTGGTGACCACGGTGTCGTACCGGCTCATGCTTCCTCCCGGAGGGCGTCGCCCCCACCCAGCTGATGTGAAAGGTGGGCCGCCGCGTCCCGGACGGCGGCACCGTAGCTCCTGATCTCCGCCTCGCCGACGCGGCCTCTTGGGCCGCAGACGCTCAGCGAGCCGATCAGCTGTTTCCCTCTTGCGAAGACGGGCGCCGCGACGGCGGCCGCCCAGGGATCGCGCTCGCCCAGGCTCGCCGCGAAGCCGCTGCTGCGGACCTTCGCGAGTTCCTGCCGCAGCCGGTCGCCGTCGACGATGGTGTCGTCGGTCAGGGCCTGGAGCGGCGTCCTCGCCAGGTAGTCGTCGAGACGCGAGCTGTCGAAGAAGGCGATGATGGCACGGCCAGAGGCGCCCGCATACAGCGGGCAGCGCTTCCCGGGTTCGATCGTCATCCGGACCTGCTGCGGGCTCTCGACCTGGGCTGCGTAGAAGCGCTCGTCGCCCGCCAGCAGACTCATCGTTGCGGTCTCGCGTGTCCTCGTGACGAGATCCTGCATCACCGGCAGCGCGGCGGCGCGGACGTCGATGTGGCCCATGGCGGCAAGGCTCAGCTCGATCGCGCGCGGTCCCAGGCTGTAGCGCGGCACCTCGGGGTGGCGCCGCACGAGGCCGGTCCTGCAGAGCCCCGTCAGCGTCCGGTGGACGGCGGACTTGGGAAGCCCGAGGCGGCGTGCGATCTCGCTCACGCCTAGGTCCAGCTCACCCGACGCGAACGCGAGCAGCACGTTGGAGGCGCGCTCGACAGACTCCATCTAAGTGCTCATAGAGTACCACGCATGGGGCCGGAATGGAACGAACCTACTCAGCGGTTCCAGCCCGTGGAACGGCGGAACAGGTGGCAACTCGTTGGTTCCGGACCGCCCAGGTCGGCAGCCAGGAGCAGGCGCAGCTCTCCTACGACGACTTCTGCCTGAAGACCGGGGACCTCCGGCCTCGCCGTCAGAGCACGGTCGCGCAACTGGCCATCCAGGAGCACCTGCTGGCGATCCCCTCCGTTCCCTACCCGGTCACGGTCGAGGTCGAGCGCCAGGTTGGCGACTCCAGCCTGGTCCACTTCCGAGGCAATCGCTACTCGATCAACCCCGGTCTCGAGGGCGGCTTGGTCCACGTTCGCCACCGCATCGGCACCATGCAACTGGAGATCATCACCCCCGCCGGTCGGTTGCTGGCGGCCCATCTCCGACATCCCGACGGTGCCGGCGCCATAGTCCGGCTTCCCGACCACCAGTCGGCGCTGGAGAAGATCGTCCTCGCCAACTTCACCACCGCTCGCCCCTGCCAGCGCAAGGTCAACCGTCCCCCGAGTGCTGAGGCGGTGGCCGCTGCCGAGCGCCTCCGCGGCCAGGCCGACCGGGAGGTGGTCATCGACCTCGGCAGCTACGCCGAGCTGGCGGAGGGAGCGCGATGAACCAGAACAGCCTCTACCAGGAGGTCCGCTCCCACCTCGCCTACCTCCGGCTGACCGCCATCGCCGAGGTCTTGCCCCAAGAATTGGAGCGCGCTCAGCAGGACAAGCTCAGCCACACCGCCCTTCTCCATAGCTTGCTCGACACCGAGGTCCGGGCTACCGAAGAGCGTCGCCTCGCCGGCCGGCTTCGCTTCGCCGCGCTGCCCGCCCCCTGGCGGCTCGAGGACTTCGACTTCGACGCTCAGCCGTCGATCGACCGCAAGCTGGTTGAGGACCTGGCCAGCCTCCGCTTCATCGAGGACGCCGGCAACGTCCTCCTCGTCGGACCGCCCGGGGTGGGTAAGACGATGCTCGCGGTCTGCCTGGCCCGACGCGCCGCCGAGGCAGGCTATCGCGTTCACTTCACCACCGCCGCCGACCTCGCCGCGCGTTGTCACAAGGCCGCCATTGAGGGCCGCTGGGCGACCACCATGCGCTTCTACACCGGCCCTCAGCTGCTCGTGGTTGACGAACTGGGCTACCTACCGCTGGCTTCGGAGGCCGCTGCCGCCCTCTTCCAGGTCGTCACCCAGCGCTACCTCAAGGGCTCTATCGTGCTGACCACCAACCGCGGCATCGGTCCGGCCTGGGCCGAGATCTTCCAAGACCCGATGGTCGCCGCCGCCCTCCTCGACAGGCTCCTGCATCGCGCCGCAGTGCTCCAGATCGAGGGCGACTCGTACCGTATGCGCGCCCACCGCGCCCGCGTCGACACCATCCGGCGGGCGATGATCACGCCGGTTCCGGACGTCCTCCGCAGTGGTGCCACCGGCGGCGCCAAGGAGGTGCTCAGGCCGAACAGCTGACCGGCCCTCAGCCGCGCTAATATCGCCTCGGTCACCGGGCCTCCGTCCTGGTCAATTTCACCGATCGTCCCTGGTCAATTTCGGCGATCGCCATCACCGACTCCGCCCGCCGTGCCACCTCGGCCCCGATTCCCAGCAGGGGCATGTGCACGACGCCGAACTCGGTCACCGGTCGGGCCAGAGGTAGTCGGTGCGCAGCGGCCCGTCGGTGCGAAAGAAGATGAGGACGCCGACGTCGGTGTGGAAGGGACCGTGCGCGATGAAGGGCGGCCGCCAGAAGTACGCGCCGGCCCGTGACACCCCCTGCTCGTTGTGGATCTCCCCGAGCAGCGTGAACGCCTCTTCCGCGGTGGGATGTATCTCGCGGCGCGTGTCGCGAACCTGCGGAAGCATCCCCAGCAGCCAGCTGCCGGCTCCGGTGTCGGGGTCGATGCGCAGGGTCTTCCGCATCGCTCCCACCGGAAACCCGGGCGTGAATGTCGGCTGCCAGGGCAGCGCCGAGCTGTCGATCTGCGGGATTGAGCGCTCGAGGTGAGCGCCGGGCCGGGACTCGGCGCCCGCCTCGAAGGTGAGCCGGGCCTCGGGCATCCAGAGCACGCGGCTTCCCTCCGGGCTAGACCACGGCCCGGCGGCGACGCCGGCTGGCAGGTACGAGTAGCTGAAGCGCTTGAGCCTGTAGTCGCCGATGGCCAGGCCACCGTCGACGACCAGGATCTCGACCCCGGCGCCGAAGCGCCCGGCGGGGGCCCTCCAGCCGGCCGGCAGGTCGAGCAGCTCGGTGGCGGCGCCGGTCTCCGGATCGGCGGAGAGCGGCCGCATCTGGGCCGTGGCGAAGCCGTCGACGGACCAGGCCCCGGGCTCCTGCTCGTAGGTGTACAGCTTGCGAACGTAGGGTCTGGGCATCAGGCCTCCAGCAGCTCGACCAGCTCCCCGTTGGGACCGGTCAGGCAGGCGAGGCGCGCCCCCCCGTAGGGCGGCGCGCCGAGGATTATAGGGCCACGTACGGCATACCCGGCCGCGCGAGCCTGCTCTAGGATCGCGTCGAACCCGGTCACGCGGTAGGTCGAGCCGACTACGCCCGAACGCAGGCGGCCGGGGGCGGGCGCCTCCTCGACGACCCGGGCCGGGTCGTGGAAGTGGTGCTCCGCCATCTGGCCGTCGGCGATGAAGAAAACGGTGATGTGGAAGGCGAGGTCGGGCGGCGCCAGCATGACCCGGTTGACGTTGGCGTCCTGCGTCGGCCCGTCGAAGCGCACCGGTATTCCGAGCAAGCCCGCGTAGAAGTCGTTGGAGCGCCCGCGGTCGAGCGCGACGATGGGCACGTTGACCGCCGGGCCGAGAAACAGGGGAGAGGTCGGCAGCCGGCGCGGCGGCGGTACCCATTTCATGGTCGAGACGAAGATCGCGGGTCCGCCCGCGGCAGCCAGGCCAACGCTCTGCACGCGACCGGAGCCGATCGAGGTCAGATCGTAGTCGACGGGCTCGGTGAAGGGCTTGAAGACGCTGCCGGCCGCGAAGCGGGCGTGCACCTCGGCCGCGTCGCGGGCGAAGAACTCGATCGCCATCGGACCCCGCACCTCGTAGAGGCGACGCGGACGGCCCACCGACCCGCCGGCCACGAAGCGAACCAGGCCCCGGCTGCTCCCCGGGCCGCGCTCGGCCTTGGCGCCGCCTCGCTCGCCGGAGCAGGACCCTTCCCGAGCTGGCTGGGGCTGAAGGTGATGCTCTTCGGCGTGGTCCTGGCGGCCGGGCTCTGGATCCGGCTTATCCCCTTCGAGCACGCGCTGCGCGAGCTGGCCCGCGGCTCGACGCCGGAGCGGGAGGCCGCCTATGCGCGCGTACAGGCGCGCGCGATGACGCCCGTCCTCACGATCTGGGGCTCGCTGGTGCTGATGACCTTCCTGTCGGTCGCCAAGCCCGCACTCTGAACCATCAGGCGGCTCAGCCCCGCGTGAGCTGGCGGGCGATCACCGTGCGCAGGATGTCGTTGGTGCCCTCGCCGATCGCCATCAGCGGCGCGTCGCGGTAGAGCCGCTCGACCTCGAACTCCCTGGAGTAGCTGTAGCCGCCGTGGATGCGCATGCACTCGAGCGAGGCCCGGATGGCGACCTCGCTGGCGTAGAGCTTGGCCATCCCGGTCTCCAGGTCGGCGCGGTGTCCGGCGTCGAGCCGGGAGGCCGCCCACCAGGTCAGGAGCCGGGCGGCCTGGACCTCGGTCGCCATGTCGGCCAGCTTGAGCTGAATGGCCTGGAACTCGGCGATCGGCCGCCCGAAGGCGCGCCGCTCGCGCGCGTAGGCGAGTGCCTTGTCGAGCGACGCCTGCGCGATGCCGACCGCCCGGCCCGCGATGTTGCAGCGGCCGAACTCGAGCGCCGACAGGGCATGCTTGAGTCCGAGGCCCTCGACCCCGCCGAGCAGGTTGCCAGCCGGCACCCGGCAGTCCTGGAAGACCACCTCCGACGACTCCGGCCCCTTGTAGCCCAGCTTCTCGATATCGCGGCTGACGCTGAACCCGGGCGTCCCCGCCTCCACCATCAGGATCGACATGCCGCGGTGCCGCGGGTCGGCCTCGGGGTCGGTCTTGACCAGCACCGGCAGCGGGTCGGCGTGGCGCGCGTTGGTGATCCAGGTCTTGGTGCCGTTGACGACGTAGTGGTCGCCTTCCCGGCGGGCCACGGTGAGGATCCCCTGCAGGTCGCTACCGGCGTTGGGCTCGGTCAGCGCGATGCCGGTGCGCCGGTGGCCGGTCGCCAGGTCGGGCAGCCAGCGCCGCTTCTGCTCCTCGGTGCCGTGGGTGGCCAGCATCCGCGTCGAGAGCGAGTGCGAGCCGAGGATGCCGGCGACGCCCATCCACGCCTTGGAGATCTCCTCGAATACGATCGAGTAGGAAACCGCGTCGATGCCGATCCCTCCGTACTCCTCGGGGATGAGCATGCCGAACAGGCCCATGGCCTTCATCTCGGCGACAATCTCCTCCGGGTAGCGCCCCTCCTGCTGCCACCGGCGCGATGCTGCGGCGCGCGAAGTCTCGGATGAGGTCGCGGAAGGCGGCCTGCTGCTCGTTCAGCTCGAAGTCCATCGTTTCAGCTCCTGGGTGTGAAGACCGGCAGCTGCCGGCCGTCCGGGAGAGGCTTCCAGCCGACCCTGACCGGCATCTCGCAGTGAACCGCTTCCGGGCTGCAGCCCATGATGTTGGTCAGCAGGCGGGCGCCCTCGGCGAGGCGCACGATGGCCACCACGTAGGGCGCCTCGAAGCCGGCTGCCGTCCGGTACACGATGGTGTGACTGTAGACGGTGCCCTCGCCGGAGGCGGGGACCAGCTCCAGCTCGGTGCGGTAGCAGGCGACGCAGATGGCCCGCGGATAGAGCTGTTGGTGACCGCAGCCCAAGCAGCGCTGCACCAGCAGGCGGGACTCCCTCGTCGCCTCCCACCAGGCGGCAGCCTCCGGCATCACGTCGGGCAGGGGCGGCTCGGGCATTGCCCAGCACCACCGTGGAGTGGGTCGAGAACATGCCGCCGGTGCCGTGGCAGAGGGCGGTCTCGTGCCGGGCCAGCTGGCGGTGCCCGCACTCGCCACGCAGCTGGCGCACCGCCTCGATCAGCAGGAAGATGCCGAACATGCCGATCACCGGCGGCGTCAACGTCTACCCGCGCGAGATCGAGGAGGTGCTCCACCGCCATCCCGGCGTCGCCGATGTGGCCGTGGTCGGTCTGGCCGACGAGAGGTGGGGCGAGCGGGTGGTGGCGGTGGTCGTGCCGCGCGGCGAGGCGCCGCCGGCGGAGGAGCTGATCGGCTTCGCCCGGGAATCGCTGGCCGGGTTCAAGCTGCCCAAGGAGGTCCGCTACGTCGCCGCGCTGCCCCGGAACGCCGCCGGCAAGATCCTCAAGCGTCAGATCAAAGCTGAGCTCCAGCCGGCGCCGAGCTGAGCGCCGGTGTCAGCTCGTCTAGGACCGTTTGGTACCAGCTGTGCAAGTCGGCCGCCGGCAGCATGCGCGGGGGCGCTAGCAGCAGCCAGTCGACTAGTATGTCCGGCCTTCAAGTACCGTGAACAGGTGACGGCACGCGCAGGGGCCGG
>JRHI01002563.1_pt1 | contig 12227 bp, 16 predicted proteins | sample 215371 | NCBI WGS metagenome assembly JRHI01 (sample SAMN02929681, study PRJNA255918) | sediment metagenome | biome: cave system; feature: Ice Cave; material: Sediment; isolation source: sediment from deep within a dark volcanic ice cave with no known source of... ...
AGCTGAAGGTATCCAGTTTGTAACACAGTAGTACTAGCAACTTGCGGAAAAACTTCGGAGTGGCTATGACTCTTCACCCCATCCACCACCGCCCGGCGTCTCAATTCTGATGCGCTCGCCCTTGCGCAGACGCGTGCTGAATTTTCCGGGCATGAGATCGACTGAACTGTCGACGCGAATCACACTCGCAATTCCACGCGCGCCATCGCTACCTCCGGCCAGCCCCCACGGTCCGTATTGCCGCCGGTCGGAGAGCAGCGTTACTTCGCAATCGGTCAGCACTTCAATTTCACGAATAATCCCGTCGCCGCCCCGATGCTTCCCGTCCCCGCCGCTGCCCGGCCGCAGCGAGTACTGTCGCACCCGAAGAGGATAAGCGTATTCCAGCGCCTCGGCCGGCGTGTTCAACGAATTCGTCATGTGGGTGTGCACGCCCGAGACCCCCGCTCTGTCAGGCCGGGCGCCCATGCCTCCGGCAATGGTCTCATAGTAGGCGAAAGGGTCGCCCGTGCGCGGATCGATTCCGCCGATAGTGAGGTTGTTCATTGTCCCAGAAGCGGCCGCCGGAATACGATCGGGAATCGCCTGCGCCAATGCACGAAGAAGCACGTCGACAATTCGTTGCGAGGTTTCAACGTTTCCACCCGCGACCGCCGCTGGTGGGCGTGAATTTACGATTGTTCCTTCGGGTGCAACGACTTTAATAGGCCGCATCAGTCCGGCTGCGGCGGGAACATCCTCGGCCAGCAGACAACGGAAAACATAGAAGCACGCAGAAAAAGTGATCGCCTCAACCGCATTCACGCTGCCCTCAACCTGTGGATCGCTGCCGCTAAAGTCAACCGTGACAATCGGGCGCGCTTGGCCTGGCGGCAAGCTCGGACCAGATCCGCGTCGGCGTGACGGCTGCTTCCGCCCAACTGTCACCGTTACCGCAATCTTGACCGGCCTGTCGGTGATGCCGTTATCATTTAGAAAATCTTCCGCGCAATAGGCCCCGGCCGGCAGCCGCTGCAGGAATGCACGCATCAGTTGCTCAGAATATTTCAGCAAATCTTTAGCAGCGCCCGTAGCTCGCTCCACGCCATAACGCGAACACACATCACGAAGTCGCTCGGCCCCCGTATGGCATGCAGCGATCTGCGCACTCAGATCGCCTTCGCGTTCCTCGGGAGTGCGCACGTTGTTCAGCAACAGCGCCAGTACGTCCCGCTCGATCACCCCTGCCCGCATGATTTTAACGGGAGGAATCCGAAGCCCCTCCTGGTAGATCTCACGGCACAGGCCCATCGATCCCGCGTAGGCTCCGCCTACATCCGCGTGATGTGCCCGGGATGCAACGTAGAAATGCGGCTTTGTGTGGCGCGGCCGTGTCCGGGACTTCTGCGGGCGAAGACCCTTACTCGCGCCGCCGCCGGCGAATCGACCGTGAGCAGCCGCGTGCACAGGCGCGACTAAAGTAATATCCGGCAAGTGCGTTCCTCCGCGAAATGGATCGTTCAGCATGACCACGTCTCCAGGCTCCATTGGGCCCGCCGCAATTGCCGCCCGCACCGACATCGGCATCGATCCCAGATGTACGGGCATGTGGTCGCCCATCGCGATGACCTCGCCATCGCCATCGAACACGGCACACGAATAATCTCGCCGCTCCTTGATGTTGGGAGAAAACGCCGTCCGCCGCAGCGCTGCGCCCATCTCTTCCGCGATGGAGTGGTAAAGATTCTTAAAGACTTCGAGTTCGACCGGATCGCGCCGCATCAGGCGCAGTCTACTATCAGTAGCTGCTCAGCGTTGCTCGTTTGCCGTCGTTTGACATCCGGAAATCGCTGGTCCTTGGGTTTGAGCTTGGATTCTGCGCGCGCTGTGACTGATTAGAGTGCTTCCGCAGCTTAAAATCGTTCACATAATTGCAAAATTGTATTGACACTGGCATTACAAGTGCCGCAATATCTTGTGTCATAGAGTCTTCTTCTACTACAAGTAGGGTTGACTTTGCGAAATGGGCCCTAGAAGTTAACTTCCTTGCAAGGGAAAAATCGTTCACGGAGGAATTTTCATGGCAACGAAAAAGAAGGCAAAAAAGAAGAAACACTAACTGTCGGCGAGAAATTCTCGCAACCGACCTCGAAGTTCACCCGCCTCTCAAGAGAAGCACCTCCTGAGAGGCTTTTCCTTGGGGATACCCTGTAGGGCGCGCTCCGCGCCCGAGAGCACCTTCGCGAAATTCTCCGCATCGATCTTCGCAGGTGTGTCAAAATAGCCAGAACGTCGGCTATCCAACATGAGCGCTCGGAAAAAGAATGCGGGCAAGGGAAATGCGGACGAGATCCTGATCCCTGACAAACTTTACTTCCGCATCGGCGAAGTCGCTACCCTGTGCCACCTTCCGGCGTATGTGCTGCGTTTTTGGGAGACGGAGTTTCCGCAACTGAAGCCGGTCAAGAGCAGCACGGGCCAACGCATGTACCGCAGGCGCGACGTCGAGAACGTGCTTCGCATCAAACAACTGCTCTACGAGCGCGGATTCACCATCACTGGCGCCCGGCAGCAATTGCGCTCAGAAACAAAGACCGACAAGAGCCAGACAACGATTCCTTTTCCGGCGCGCTCGGCCGCAGAGCTGCAGCACATCCGCCAGGGCCTCCGCGAAATTCTGAACTTACTCTCCACCCGCCGTACCGGCTGAGCTTCATTTGCCGGTTTATTCAGCTAACGCCTGCTCTAAAACGCTTAGTTACCTTTGGGGACTTTCCGTATCAGCCCTGTGGTTGACCTGCTCACACGATAGACCTAGAATCACTCCTCCATGACAGCTGAGCCACTTGAGATCGAGCGCCTTGATGACGGAGTGCTGAGCCTGCATGGTCCCTTGACTATGGAGAACGTCCCCCCGTTCATGAACGCGGTGCGCCGCGAGAGCGCTTCCACTATGATCCTGGATTTCACCGGTGTGCCGTATCTGGACTCATCGGGGTTGGGATCGCTGGTCAGCGCCTACACCTCCTGCCAGAAGTCTGGACGCCGCGTAGCTCTCACCGGTATCAATCAGCGAGTGCTGAAAGTTTTTGAGATTACCAAGGTTGAGCCCATCTTCTTGATGTTCCCCACCGTATCGGACGCTCTGGAAGCGCTCACCAACGCAGGGAGTGCATAGGGACGGGGAAGCGGCAAACTTCAGATTCGCGCGGAACGTGGCATCATTCGGATTGGTATCAGGAGCGGATACCAGTTATAGATTTCTGATCCGGGTCAGGGCACGATTCGGTCGTGCCGTAAATGCTGAAAGCGCTCTCAAGTTCAGCCGCTAGGATTTCTACCTCTTTCCCATATAGTGCTTATTCGTCCCGCGGCGAAGAGAAAGACAAACAGGCATATTAGAAAGAGTGGTCCAGCGAGAGGACGGGCTTGGCGACAAAGCCCAGTGCGCGTCCATGCCTAGCCTTCAGGCAGCGCGTTCCGGCGGACTAACCTTCCTGATCTTTTCCGCATTCACTGCGTCCAGCCGAATGCGGCATACTCGCGTGGTTTCCGTTAGCAGGTCGCCGCTGGCTTTGGCATCTTCACCCGCCATCACCGATCCTGCCGCAAGGGCAAAACGCAGCGCGTCAGCCTGATCATCAAAATAGAGAATTACTTGCCCGGCCATATACTTCTCTCCCAGGATTTTTCGACTTCGATTCGTTAGACTTCGACTCGGTAGAGCTCCGACACTTTCAGTTCGACGAGTGGGGCGCTTGGCAAAGCTTGCCCTAATTGTCGGCGAGCGGGTCTTTTGGTTAAAGTGCTTTTCTTGGTACAGGTACCAAGTGTGTCGTGAAGAATCCAGGGTGGCGTGGCGACGCGAGTCATCCGTCGAGCAACTAAGGCTGAGGAGTAAAAATGAAATACAGATTCCTCGTCGCCGCGATGTGCCTTCTGCTGGGGATTTGTGGATCCCTAACAGCGGTTGCGACCACGGTTCAGAAGTTCCCGGGCCCAAACATCCTGGGAACCTGGGAAGGAGAATCGAAGTGCACAGCGACAGATCCTGCCTGCCGCGACGAACACGTTATCTATCGCGTCGCGACTGTCAGGCATGTCCCCGGCAAGCTGGCCCTGCATGTGTACAAGGTCGTGAAAGGCCAGTTGATATTTATGGGAACGCTCGAGTGCATACGTGATTCGGGTCAGGCTGCCCTCAGTTGTACCGACAATATGCTCAAGAAAAATGCGTGGGAATTCACAATCTCCGGCCGCACGATGACCGGAACTCTTACCATCGGAGAGGAGAAGACTCTCTACCGCAGGATTAACGTCAAAAAAAAGTAGTATGTTACGGAAAAAGCATGAAATGTCCTGCTTGCTCGCCCTTAATGGTTAGCTTTAGCCCACCCTTTTGCCACAAGCCGCTGGCTCACAAAGGGCTCGCCCCGCCGGACCGCATGTATCCCTCGCAACAAATCCTGGCCGGCATCGGACTTTGTGATGTAGCCGTGCGCCCCAGCCTGCATACATTCCCGAGCTATCTGGATTGAATCGAATTGGCTCAGGAAAATGATGCGGGATTCGGGAGCGACCCGCCGAATTTTCCGCGCCGCTTCAATTCCGCTGATCCCGTGAAGCCTGATGTCCAATAGCACTACATCAGGCAGAAGCTCCTGAGCTTTCGCAACCGCCTCGTCGCCATCCGCAGTTTCGCAGATTACGTCCAGCGTGGAATCTCCGGAAAGAAGCGCACAAATAGCGCGCCGAACGAACGCGTTGTCCTCCACTACCAAAACCCGAACGGAACGCACTTGTAGAGTCTCCCGGGCTGCGGCCGCACCACTTCAGGAAGTCTTGCGTAAGAAGCCGTCTTCTTCGATGCCAAAACTCCTGTACGGGTGCCTAGGGGAAACCCCGAGGCGAATTGTTTCGGGCAAATTTTTCATAGGGACTACCCTGGTGGTCTCTCCCTTAGGTTCATAACTTCCTTCTATTCCAGGCCTTGCTAACAAAAAACTTCGCCAACAATGGCACGGTACGTGCCTTACTGTTCCCATGACCAACAGTGAAGAAGATCAAAACTGGCGTAAGCTTTGCGAGTTGGCCGCGAAAGAAACGGATCCCGAAAAGCTGTACGCTCTCGTCGAGAAGCTGAATAGGGCTCTGGAAGCTCGTGCGCAAAGGAGAAAGAGCCAAACGCCAAGCGACGGGGACAAAGATCCCCCATCATCCGTCGAATCGGCAAGAGGAAACTCAAGCTTGACGTGGTCCGTTTAGCGGGCGAGAGCGAGGAGCAATTCGTTGGCGAAATCCGCAGCGAAGCGGAGGATCGGTAAGAAACGCTCCAAGGTATCGAGGCGCCGATGTCTCATTTCCTACCGTGCGACGAGTGCGCGCAGAATTGGAGTGTAAGGTGTGGGCGTCCAAATATTTACTTTGCAACGGGCTCCGCATAATACGAATGTACTTTCTCAGAAGTGAGCTAACGATGTCCCGTTCAAGGCGGCTGTGACCAGGGTCTGAGCGTAGGCATTGTCTACAGCCGCGGATGTTGTGAAGGTCATCCCACCTCGCCAGCTTTGCGGCGCCTCCGGATGTACACCGGACAAAATGACCCATCCATTTCCGGCCTTGCCCTCCGTAATGGCAGGAGTGCCGTCGGGATACTTGCCAACCACCTGGCCCCATCCGGTTAACTGCGGACCATTCTCCCAATACTGGTCGAGCGTGACACCGTCGGCACCCTTGACCTTGACCGCTTCTTTATAAATGCCCTTAAATTCGTCGGCGTAGTAGTTGAACCATACTCCCGAGGGCGCAATGTTCAGATAACGGTAGATTCCCGAGTTGCCGGCAAAAAAGCCGCCCGCACAAATACCGAAATAATGCAGGCCATCGTTGAAGATTGCATTGTGGAGATTCGTGGTGGTGGCACTCGACAGGCTCTTGCTGATCGAGATGGCATCGCCACCGGGCATGACGAACAGTTTGTATGCTGTCATTGCGCTCTCGCTCATCGCATTCAGTTGACTCGATGTGGCGGTCGCATAACCGAGTTTCAAATTGCTGAGAATGGTTTTGGTCGCGGCGACGGCGCCCGACGAAGTTCCGGTTCCGACAAACAGCAGCACCGGGGGAGTTGATCCGCCGGCTACGACCCTGGCAGCTACATCAGCTACGGAAGGCTTCGGTTGCGACGCGGACCAGTTCGACGAGCCGCATCCTGTGGAAATAATTAAGCCGAGTAAGCCCGCGGGCACGATCATGGAACGGGATATTCGGACGAGATGGGAAAAATGAGAATGCACGAAGCCTCCGCTAAACGCTGCCGCCCATCAGCGGGCCCAGCGCAATACATGGGATTTTTTTATTCTAGGAGGACAAAGTAGTGGCACTTTTGATTCTATACACGCCTCACAATAAGAAAAAACTCGGAAGTACATGGGCCGTGAATCGGTGGAATGCCTTATCCTGCGCCAGGTTCCGATCAGGTTTATAAGGAATGCAATTTACGTCACCACAGAAATAATCATCGTCGAGGGTGTGCTGGGAGTTCTGCAAGCACCGCTTGCTCTGCTGAATCATTTTTTAGATACTGTATGGTCGCTCCAACGCGAATGCATCACGGGGAACAAGTAAAGCCGAACATCCAGGGATTGAGGCAAGTACGCCCCCGGCATTCACCTGAGCAGCATCGAGTCATAAATCCTGGCGCATAACGCTACGGGAGGCTCAGTACTTATGATCCGCCTCTGTGACGACCACGACTTTGAGCTGATTTGGACCATCATCAACGATGGTGCGCAGGCATACAAAGGGACCATCCCCGCAGACCGTTGGACAGAGCCGTACATGTCCAGGGAAAAATTACAGAATGAAATCGATGAGGGTGTTGTTTTCTGGGGCTACGAAGATGACGCCGCGTTGGTAGGCGTTATGGGCATTCAAAAGGTCCGGGACGTAACTCTCATTCGGCACGCATATGTTCGCATCAGCAGCCAGAAGCGAGGAATCGGGGGGCACTTGCTATGTCATTTACGGGAACTGGCAAGCGGCCCGATGTTGATCGGCACGTGGGCGGCTGCGGTGTGGGCGATCCGCTTTTATGAAAGACACGGCTTTCGAATGGTCAGTCCTCAGGAGAAAGACCAGCTCCTCAAACGGTATTGGTCGATTCCCGAACGCCAGATTGATACGTCCGTGGTTCTAGCGGATTCTTGCCACAACAACTGAAAACGCACCAGAAAAAGATAAGCCGCATTCTTAAGCGAAATCGGCCTATCATTCCTAGAAACAATCAGCAGGAGCGACGCATATGGCAGCGAATCAAGTGGTGCTTTACTTCGACAAGCAGGAGGATGCTTTGCTTTTCACTCTGGCTGCCAGTTCTATAATGTCGGCCGAAAAGCCGGCCGATGGCAGCAATGCAGCCGTCAAGGTTGCGGAAGAGATTTGCAAAGCCAGTCGAATCACGACTGAAGGTACTCTAAACATCCCGTGAAGGGCGGCAAAATTAGATGATTCGAAAAGCTGCGCTACAAATAGGAGTTCCGGCGCTACTCGCTTTCATGGCATGGAATGGCTATCTTGCCGTCAATCATTTGAAGCGCATGCAGAAAACTGCCGCGCTCACGTTGGAAAGCTCCGCGATCCAAGCGGACCTCTCCGGTGCTTTGAAAGATTTAACGGACATGGAAAGTGGCCAGCGCGGATACCTTTTAACAGAGGATCCCGCATACTTGCAGCCTTACACCGACGCGAAGGCCAGGATCGGAACAGATTTTGCCAGCCTTCGTGCCGGACTTGCTGGTCGCGCGCAACGCGAGCAATCACTGGAGACGCGGTTGGAATCTTTGGCTCAATCGAAGCAGGCTGAGATGGACCGGTCAATTACTTTGCGCCAACAAGGATATCGCCATCGTTCATTCATGCTCGTGAATACGAATGAAGGTAAAGGCTACATGGACGAGATACGCGGCATCGTGTCTTCACTATCCTTAGCGGAGAGCACCAATTTCGCGAGATTCGACAGAGAGAGAAGTGCCACACTAAAGCGGGTGCTGGGGGTAACTGCTGTTGCCAATTCTGCCCTGCTCGTGCTGGCAGCATGTCTATTCGGACTGATCCGCCGACATGGGCGACTGCTTGGAGAAGAAGCTGCCCAGAGCAGGCAAGAGCTAGCCCTGCGGGATTTACAATTGGAAAGATTAACCTCTGCGCTATCAGGCCAGGCGCGTTCCAACATGGTTGCCATCAATACGAACTCGCGTTTGCTGCTGGAGAATTACGGGGGGTTTCTTCCACGACAAGGGCATGAATATGCTGAGCAGATGACAGCAGCAGCAGCCCAAATGGAGCAGCTCCGGCTGGACTTGGTGGGTGGCCGAGATCCTGGAAGTAATGGCAGGGCTGCGTAGTCTGGCGGGGCCGGCGGACCCTTGTTTGCGGCTTTTGAATAATGCAGAGTGCTCAGCAATTCTAGTCGCTGCCACCCGAAACAGATCACTTCAGATTGCGTTTTATTTCGGCTACAAGGGCTTGCAACTTGGCCTGATCCGTCGACCGGATCGAAACAGAAAAGATAACGCCTTCCTGCCTGTAGGAACCGCCGATCATGCCGCTGTCCGAGGGTGGCGCCGAGCCCCGCCCTTTGAGCATGGCATCGGCTCCCTGCCCCGACGCGGTCTCGGTGAGGATCGTGAATTGTCCGCCTGAATGTGCCGGCCCTTGATAAAAGCACGACATCTGATTGGATGCAGTCTTATTTATAGTCGCCGCGTAACCCATAATCCGGCTGAATTGTTCCGCGGTCAGGACTTTGCATGGGTCATTGGTTGCGGAAGCCGACGCTGCCAACAGGATAACCGCCGCGCAGAGGATTAAAACGAATTTGGGTAAACGCATCATGGGCTGCTCAATTCTCTTAAGGCCCCCCATACTCTCGCAACGATTCAATACTCGTCTGGTCAAAAGTGCACATTTTCTGAAACGGAAATGTCGAAAACCGGTGACTTGAATCGAGGACATAAACTAAGGTGGGTACGCTCATCGAAAACGCCTGGCAGCCAGATTCGACTCATCCAGCTTTTCTTCGCCTTTGAACTCAACTTGCTGCGCCTACGAAACCTCCCCGAAAGGAGGCCCGCGAAAAAACGGAGGTTACTTTGATAACCAATCGCAGGAGCCATTGCCACGCAATCCAAATAGTGTTCAACTTGGACATCAAGCGCCAGTAAGGCATTAGGCGAATGCACCCGCTCTCTGTTTAGGTTTTAGCGGTGCAATCCGACTGGGAAGGCACGCAACGGCGACCCGTCGTTGGGAATCGGGAGCATCACGATGCTGAGAACACGCCTTTACGTTGAATGTCCAAACTGCCGCATGCAGTACATGATGAAAGACTTCACGTTGGTTTACAGTAACGGCGCGTACATTGAAAACGTTGCCGGTTCKACTGAGTGGCAACGATTGATCTGCCCTTGCCAACCTAAAACTCCTCACAAGTTCAAACTAAAAGAAAAAGCGCGGCTCCACGTTTTTTCCGAAAATGAGAGTGAGCAAACCCACTTCTCGTTGAAGCCGACCAAACGGATCTCATTTTCTCCCGCCTCGGTAAAGCCATAGTCGAACCAGAACGTCGTACCCGCAATTTCGACCAAAACTGAGATAGTCCTCGCGCTAAATGATGTAGAGAGGCGATTTTGCACCAGTTGACCAGCAGGCCAGCCCGGCCTGGTAGGGCCTCCCGCAGATTCTTCGCTCCACTGTGGGCAGGTATCGCAAGCTGCCGTAGCGGCGGTTGGTCTTTTTCTTCATACTCTTCATAATGCGGGGATGGCTCTCGTTGTTTTTCTCCGAGGTGTCAATGTCGGCGGGCACCGAACCTTTCGCCCAAGCATCCTTGCACGAGAACTAAGCGACTACGATGTCGTAAACGTAGGGGCCGCTGGAACTTTTGTCGTTCGCAAACCTGGGTCTCAAGCAAAATTCCGCGCTGCATTGCTGCTCAAGCTGCCGTTCGAAGCGCAAGTTATGCTGTGCGAAGGTCGCGATCTTATGCGCTTGGAGACAAAGAATCCGTTTGGACCTGAGCCGTGTCCCTCGGATGTTGTTCGGTTCGTGAGCATTCTGTCGAAAGCGAGCGGCGTCCGGGCCTCGCTCCCAGTCGCGATTCCCTCAGATGCGGAGTGGTTGGTGCGGGTGATGGCTTCGCAAGGCAAGTTCGTGTTTGGAATGTACCGCCGCCACATGAAGACAATCGGCTATCTTGGCCAGATCGACAAGCTGTACGGAGTGCCAGCGACGACACGAAACTGGAACACAATCGTTGCGATCCTGCGAATTTTGAAGGGTCAGAAGGACACGCGATAAGAAGCGAGTTTCGCTGATCGACCTGGTTGTGAGAAATGGCGAGATGACGGCAGTTAAGCAGGTACAGGCTGGAACTAATTGTGAAAAGTGATCCATTTTGAGCAGTACGGCCGATTTTGCAGATGTATGATTTCGGGCTGATTTGGAACCTAGAGGTCGCGTGAGTGTCAGCCGAGTGACTGATGTTTCGATCCTCAACGACGGCCCTTCTTCTACCGATCAGGGTTCGACAGGGTGGAAACGGCGAGATGCAAACTGTTTCAGGGGAGCAACACCGTCTCGTCCAATTCCTGCGCACTCTGCAGTCGCCCGGGGGGCGAGATCAGCAACAAGAATCACGCGGGACGGGCCTAGCGTGTTTCACACGAAACAGGAGATCATTTTATGAAGAACTTCAATGCGATTCGGTGGCACCAGGTTTCTCTTGCATTGCTCGCTTTGGCTGTTTTGAGCTTTGCCCGACCGGTGGCTGCACAACAAAACTGGAATGCCAGAGTTGGTGCAGAGAGCCCGTCCCTGGGCAGACAAGCGCTCGCTTTTCTGCCGAACGAAATGTGGATCCATGCCGGCGACAGCATCACATGGACCTTCAACTCGGATGAGATTCACACCGTTACGTTTCTGGTAGTTGGACAACTTTTTCCGCCGTTCACGGTCGGCTGCCCTGGGTTTTCGTTTGGTACCGCGAACTTCGATGGATCGACTTGTGTCACCACCCCACCTTCCGTGAAAGGCACAACGTTTATTGTGACCTTCCCTACAGCGGGGAACTAAAGGCTTCAGTGCCTAGTACACAACACTATGAACGGGAACATCCACGTTCTTGATCCTTCCGTCGCCCTGCCGCATGACCAGTCGTTCTACGACAACGAAGCCAAGCATCAGCGCCGCGCTCTGCTTAGCGACACCGACCATGCAATGGATTCGGACATGGAGGGTATGAATGCGCATGGAGGCGATATAGTGTCAGTCCGTGTGGCAGCTGCGACGAGTCGGCTCTTAGGAGCAAGCACGAAATTGTCTGCTTCCTCGGGAGCGCACATGTCGGCCATCAACCACATCACTGCAGGAGTGGGTGAGATCGTCTCAACTCCAGGCGGGGTGCAGACCTCATCTCTTGTCCGATTCGTTAAGGGAACGATCACGATTCACGCGGGGGACACCGTGGAGTGGGCTAACAATGATCCGGAGGAGCCGCATACCATGACCTTCGGGCCGCCACCTCAGGACATTTTTCATCCTTCCCCTAACGTGACCGTAGATCCAGATGGCGGTTTGCACGCTGTCTTGAACTCGCCGAGTGACGCCGTTCATTCTGGATTTATTTTGCAACCGCTTCCAGATCAGCCTGGCCTGCCAGTGAATTCAAACCCCGACAACGCCATAGCGCTCAATCCGACGCGTTTCCGAGTTACTTTCATGGGGCCGGGCACGTACAACTACCTATGCGTGTTGCACGACAATTTGGGCATGGTGGGCAAGGTTGTAGTGCTGCCGTAGTGACGATGCCCTCCTCGGAGGGCTGTCGCCAAAAGAACCTGGAAGATTCTGAACAAATACACCGCCCGATGCTTGGGCGGTTTTTTTTCATCGCGCTGACTATGCTGGATAGCTGTTGTAACGAGGCAATTACGCGCATTGAGCAAGCATCCAGTTCAAGAGTGAAAAGATGGGCGTCCGCAAGTTGCTGAAATGTAGGTGCGAGAATTGTTGGTCGGGACGGGCAGATTTGAATGCCGACCTCTCGCACCCCAAGCGAGTTTTGCGCTCCGCTTGACCAGAATCGCAGAATCAACAGGTTAAGAGAGCAAATTCCTCTTACTAAAAGTGTAAGGCTAGTAGTCAGTTGCGACAATTACACTTCCGTGCCAGAGTTATAGGCGGCGAGA
>JRHI01002564.1_pt1 | contig 12227 bp, 15 predicted proteins | sample 215371 | NCBI WGS metagenome assembly JRHI01 (sample SAMN02929681, study PRJNA255918) | sediment metagenome | biome: cave system; feature: Ice Cave; material: Sediment; isolation source: sediment from deep within a dark volcanic ice cave with no known source of... ...
CCGGATCGCGGCGTACGGCCGGCTGCGCGCGGGCGTCGCCGCGTCATACGCCGGCGCGGGCCGCCGAGCGCGCCGCCGACTGCGGCGAGAGCAGCCTCGCGACGGAGCAAACATGCTGGCGCCGCGTGTGCGCCCGGGCGAACTCGCGGGCCATGCCGGCGCGGAAGCGATCGAGCACGTCGGTGCGCCCCGTCTCCCGTCGCACGGAGGTCATCTGGACGCCGCCGAGGCCGCATGGGACGATCCAGGAGAACGGCTCGAGGTCGTTCTCGACGTTGACGGCGAAGCCGTGGGTCGTGACGCCGCGTGAGATGTGCACGCCGATCGAGGCGATCTTGCGATCGGCGACCCAGACGCCGGTCAGGCCGTCGCGTATCTGAGCCTCGATCCCCTCGCCGTCCAGCGCCGCGATGATCGCTCGCTCCATGGTGCGCAGATAGATGACCACGTCGCTCGTGCGCATGATGGGGTAGCCGACCAGTTGGCCCGGACCGTGGTAGGTGAGTCGCCCGCCGCGGTCTGTGTCGATGATCTCGATGCCGCGTGCGGCATACCAGGACGCAGCGAACGGCAGCTCAAGCGCCAGCGATCTCCGCCCCCGCGTGTAGACAGGTGGGTGCTCGAGCAGCAGCATCGTGTCCGGCAGGCGATCGGCCTGGCGGGCGGCGCGCAGCAGCCCCTGGAGGGCGAGCGCCTCGCGGTAGGCAACCAGGCCGAGATGGCAGACCGCTAGCTCCTCCACCTGCTCAGGATGGCACAGCCCGGCGCGCCATTAGGCTGGCGAGGGTGGTGTCGCATGCGATCAGACGACTGCGCTGGCGCCGGCGGGGATCGTTGCAATGGCCGACCTTTGCCGCGGCGCTCGTCGGCGAGGCGCTGTCGCTGCACTTCGCGCCGATCGCCGGCGAGGGGACCGGCCTGGCCGCTGCCGTTCTGCTCGCTGCTTCCTTCAACCTGACGGTCCTCGCCGTGCTTGCTCCGATCGGCGGGGTCATGCTCCGCCGCCGGCGCGCCGACCTGCCCCGTGCGGTGGCGCGTGACTACGTCGCGACGGCTCTGATGTTCGTGGTCGGTGGCCTCGTCGTGGCACTGGGCATCCTCCACCGTCCGGCGATCATGGCCGCCGAGCGGGCGTTTCGGGCGCAGTCGAACGCGGTCCGCCGCTACGTCACGCTCCACGCCGGTGCGGAGTACCGCCGCCAGATCGACCGCGCTGACACGTGGCGGTTCGACGCCGATCTCTACCGCACCTGCATCCCCGGTCCCGACCCAGAGCGGCCGTTGTGCGTGATCGTCAACACGGCGATCAGTCCACCGGGGATCACCGTCGACCCCAACCGTGCGCCGAACTCGACGTACGTTGGTCCGGACGCGGTCGGCCGCGGGCGGGGCTGAGCGCTCAGCCCCTCGGTCGTGACGCGACTCCTGGCGCCCAGGGCGACGGCGGGGTGGTCGATCGCGGCCATCGGCACCCTCTGACTCTCGGGGCTGCGAGCGTTGAAACGTATGATTGGCCGGTGCCCGAGGCGTCCTATGACTGCGTGGTGATCGGCTCCGGGCCGGGCGGCTACGTCGCCGCCGTGCGCGCCGCCCAGCTCGGTATGCGGGCGGCGGTGGTCGAGCGGGACGCGCTCGGCGGGCGCTGCCTCAACTACGCGTGCATTCCGGCGAAAGCCATGCTGCGCGTCGCCGACGTGCTCGCCGAGGTGCGCGGCGCCGGGGCTTTCGGGGTGCTGGTCGGCGCCCCGAAGGTGGACTTCGATGCGGTCGTCGCGCGGCGGCAAAAGGTCGTCAAGACGTTGACCGGCGGGGTCGCCGGGTTGATGAAGAAGAACGGTATTGCCGTGATCGCGGGACACGGGTCGATCACCGCGGACGCGGCGGTCAGCGTCGTCGCCGGCGAGGAGACGATCGAGATCGACGCGGGCACCGTGATCCTCGCTACGGGATCGATCAAGCGGCCGATCCCGGGAACTCGATTCGGTGGACGCGTGATCGGCACCGAGGAAGCCTGGGGGTTGACCGAGCTGCCGGCCAGCATGGCGGTGGTGGGCGCCGGGCCGTCGGGCGCCGAGATCGCGTCGGCCTACGCCCGACTTGGCACCGAGGTGCTGCTCTTCGAGGCGCTCGACCGGGTGCTGCCCAGCGAGGACGCGGAGATCTCCAAGCTCGTCGAGCGCGGTCTGGCCAAGCAGGGCATGCGGATCGCCACTTCGACGCCCGTCGACGACGTCGACGCTCTGGCCGAAGCGGTGCGATTCAGCCACGGCGCTGAGACCGCACAGGTCGACTATCTCGTGATCGCGGCCGGTCGGGGGCCCGACGTCGAGGGTCTCGGGCTCGCGACTGCAGGGATCGCGCTGGACGCGCGGGGCCTGATTGCCGTGGATGGGGCGATGCGGACGAATCGGGACCATGTCTTTGCGATCGGCGACCTGGTCGCCGGGCCGGCGCTTGCCCACAAGGCCTCCGAGGAGGCGATCATCGCGGTCGAGGCGGCGGCAGGCCACACGACGGAGCCGATCGCCTACGAGGACATCCCGCGGGCCACGTTCTGCACACCCAATGTCGCCAGCTTCGGCTTGACCGAAGCCGAAGCCCGCGCGCGCGGCCACGACGTCGTGATCGGTCGCGTTCAATACGGCGCGGTCGGCGCCGGGACCGTCTACGGCGACCGCACGGGGCTCGTCAAGATCGTCGGCGAGCGCAGCTACGGCGAGCTACTCGGCGGGCACATCGTCGGCGCGAAGGCGACCGAGCTGATCCAGGAGCTCGTCAACGCGAGAGCGCTGGAGGGCGGCTTCCAGGAGGTCGCCCGGATCGTCCACGGGCACCCGACGCTCGCGGAGGCCGTGATGGAGGCCGCGCGTGACGCCGATGGATGGCTGATCCACGGCTAGTGGGCGGCTCGGCCAGCCGAGTCGACGCGGCGTTCTACTTCGACCTAGGGAGCCCGGAGGCGTACATCGCGGCCGAGCGGGCGCTGCTGGTGCTCCCGGGACCGTGCGAGTGGCGACCGATCCTGGCGAGCCGCCTGCCGGGGTCCGCGACGTTCACCGGCTATCGCTGCGCCGAGGAGGAGCGCATCTTCCGCGGCGAGGTCGAGCGCCGCGGCCGCGAGGCAGGCCTTCAGCCGCTCCGCTGGCCAGAGCCGTTTCCGTTCGACAGCGCCCTGGCGATGCGGGTCGCGACCTACGCCCGGCGGATCGGGCGGACGGTCGCGTTCGCCCAGGCGGCGTTCCGCCAGGCCTTCGCCGGAGGGCATGCGTTGTCGGTGCCAGACCATGTGCTGATCGCCGCGGCCGCCTGCGAGATGCATCCGAAAGCGGTGACCCGCGCGGCGGCGACGCGCGGGGTCGCCGAGGAGCTCGAGCGGGCGACGGCAAGCGCGCTGACGCGTGGGGTGACCGATGTTCCGGCAGTCGTCGTCGGCGGACGGGTGCTGATCGGCGAGCGCAACCTCGAGCTGGCGGGCGAGCTCCTGCGATGAGCGCCAAGCGGGCCTACCGGTTGATCGTCACGCGGGCTGGGCGGATGCCGTCGGCGCTCGCCGGCACCGACCGCGTGGACCACGTCGAGATCGTGGAGATCGACTCTGGCGAGGTGGTCCTCTTCTGGGACTGCGAGCCCCAGCAGGCAACGCGCATGGCGCGGGCGCTCCGGGCGGATCTCGCCCAGCTCGAGCCGGCTGCGTTCATCGCTCGTTGGGGCAGCTACGGCCGAGGCGAGGCCGGCTAGATCAGGCGCCGCTCGGCTCGCACCGCGGTGATTGCCCGCGTCGTCGCGGCGACGGCGGCGGCGCTGGCAAGCGCCATCACGGCGAGCGTGCTCAGCCAGGTCGCCGGCATGGACGTGGCGAGCAGTCCGTTGTCGCTGTGGAAGACCCCGGGCGCCTGGCTCCGGAGGCTGAGTCCCCAGACGAGATCTGCCACGCTCACAGCGACCATCGCGACGCTGAGGCCGATCATTGAGAGCCACTGGGACCGCTTGACACGCGCCGGAAGATCCGCCCGCTGGGTGGCCGCGATCAGCGCGCCGGCGCTCACGGCGGCGACGAGGCAGAAGGCGATGACGATGACGACGAATGCAGCGATGTTGATGGCGGAATGGCGGGCCGACCCCTCGAGCCGGGTGACGGCAAAAACGAGCGCCAACCATGCGAGCACCGAGATCGGCGGGATGACGAGCAGCCGGCGCAGGACACCGCCGTCGGCAAGCGCCTGCTTGACGATCGCGCGCAGCACCGGCAGGCTGCCGGCCGCGACGCAGCCGGCAGCACCGATCGCGCCGTAGAGGATGACGTCGTAGGAGAAGCCGATCGCCGCGTGGTTCTGGGCGACGGACCGGAAGCGGAGGTCCTCGGTCATCTTCTGGAAGCCGGTCCCGGCCAGGCAGAAGACGGCGAAGGCGAAGAAGGCGACCTGCGCGCTGGCGCGGACACGATCTGGCATTGGTTGCCTCCCGGGCTCGAAGGATCGATGGCTGTGGGCGTCGGCGGCGCCAACCAGGACGTCGAGGGCGATCCACGGCCGCCGTCGACCGTGGCCGCCGGCGAAGGACGCGGCGAGGACGGCAGCGAATTCGTCGCCGAAGCGCGCCCGCCAGAGCGCCGGATAGAGGCGCAGCAGCCCCCGGATCAGGCGGGTCGGCTCACGCGGAGCGGGGCTCATACCGTCCCCGCGAGCGGAGCGAGGCGCAGGAGGCCGACCTCGGCCACCGCCCGCATGCTCGCCAGCTGGCGGCCGAGGGCGCCGGCGCCAGCCTCGGTCAGCTCATACGGGCGCCGGCGGTCGACTGGCTCGAGAGCCCGGATCAAACCGCGCTGCTCGAGGCGGGCGAGCGCGCCGTAGAGGGTGCCCGGACCAAGCGTCACCCGGGCGAACTCCTCGATGTCCATGATCAGCGCATAGCCGTGGCGCGGGCCCTCGGCCAGGCTGGTCAGGATCAGCAGCGACGGCTCGGCGAACCGGCCCAGATCAGAGTCCTCCGCGCTCTTCATTACGCACGACGTTACAACGCGCGACGTAGTATGTCAAGGGCCTGCGCGAGAGGGTCCAGCCCTTCTGGCCGGTCGGGTGGGTGGTAGGTCCGCAACCCGGCTACGTCGCCGGCACGGCGCCCTCAGGCTCCGGGTGGTGTCCGATCGCCCAGCAGCGCCCCGAGCAACCGCCCGAGCTGGTCGAGCGCCGACCCGAGGTTGGCGCCGAGGTTGCCGACAGTACTGCCGAGCCCGACGCCGGCGCCGGCGACGAGCGATCCGACGGGTGGGCTGACCGGGGCGAGCGTCCGACCGAGGCCTGTCCCGACGGTGCCCACCGTCTGACCGAGACCGCCGGTCGTCTGGCTCACGACGGAGCCGACGCCGCCGGCTACAGCCCCGACGGTGTGTCCGAGATTCGCCGTCGGGCTGGGCGTGGCGGCGACCGGACGCTGCGCGATCACCGGGTGGGTTAGCGTCGGCACGGGCGCCGGCGGCCGGACGGGCTGCGTCTGGACCGGCGGTCTAGTCGCGACGGGGGGCGCGGATGGTGCCGTGACGCGCGGCTGAACGGAAGCAGGGACTCGCGGCCGCGTCGGGGCCGACGACGCGAGCGCCGCGACGTGGACCGGGATCGCGCCGGCCGCGGAGGACTCAATGTTCCCGCTCGCGGCGCTGAGGCCGAGCGGGACGTTCGGACCGGAGAACAGCTGACCGAGCGAGCCGAGACCGCCGAGCCCTCCGGCTCCGACGGCGACCGCGACGGCGACAAGCGCGACGACCGGAATCAGCGCGGCGGACGCGCCAGCCAGGAGCACCTGTCGCAGCCATACCCCGACCAGTCCCATCGGTCGATCGTAGGTCATCCGCGACTGGGCCGAGCCGATCTCAGCGAACGTACTACCCGCCCGACCAGCTACCGTCGCCAGGTGGCCCGTCCCGCTACGAGCGCGCTGCGCACCGCGCGATGAACCGGCTTTCGATGGCCAGGGCCCTGAGCGGCGCCCTGCTCGGGATCGCGCTGACGCTGGCCGTGATCACCGGCCTCGGCATCGCGGCGCTCTACGGCGCCCGTCAGCGCTACGAGGACCACCTGTCGGTGACCAGCGCGCTCGAGGTCTCGGCGGCCAACCTGCTCGCGGCCGGGATCGTCGAGCAGGCCGAGTTCCGCAAGCCGCGGACGCCCGGCGACGAGGCGACCCGGATGCGGGCGACGGCTTCCTACACGGCCGCGGCGCTGCGTGCGAGCCTGCTGGCGCGCACCGATCCGGACCCGTCGACCGCGCGCTTCCTCGGCGCCGAGCTGCGGGCCGAGCGGGCGGCGCGGGCGCTCGCCGATCATCTGCGCCCGGGAGCCCGGGGGTTGCGCACGGCCCACCTGATCAGCCAGCACCTGGCACGAGCGAGGAACGCGAGCGTCCAGCTCTCGAGGCGCCAGAGCGGCCGCCAGCGGGAGGCGCGCCGGACGGCGGCTGCGGCGACCCGCCGGGCGCTGATCGCGATCAGCGTGAGCGGCGGCCTCGCCCTGGTCGCGGTGCTGCTGCTCGTCGCCGCGCTTGTGCGGACGATGCGCGAGCCGCTCGTCGAGCTGCTCGAGGCGACGCAGCGGCTGGCCGGCGGGGATCTCGGCTCGCGGGTGCGCCCGAGCGGGCCGACCGAGCTCCAGAGCCTGGGCAAGGCGTTCAACCGCATGGGCGACGACCTGTCGGCGACGACCGCCCAGCTCGACGCCGAGCGAGCACGGCTGGCGATCACGGTCGAGAGCCTCGGCGATGGCTTGATCCTCTGCGAGCGGGATGGCGTGGTCGCGACGGCGAACCCCCGGGCGATCGAGCTCGTGCCCGAGCTGCGACCGGGCAAGCGGGCCGACGGGCGCTCAAGCCCGCTGCCGGGATTGGGCGACGCGCTGCGCGGCGAGGTGATCGTCGAGCGCCCGGAGGGCGTGACGCTCGCGGTCACGGCGGCTCGCCTTGGCGCTGGGGAGGGCGTCATCTGGACGGTGCGGGACGTCACGGAGCGTGCCCGCCTCGAGCGGGCGAAGACGGAGTTCGTGGCAACCGCCTCCCACGAGCTGCGCAGCCCGCTGACCTCGATCAAGGGCTACGCGGAGCTGCTCGGCACGAGCGATGAGCTGACCGAGCGCCAGGCGGAGTTCGTGCGGATCATCGCCCTGTCCACCAACCGCCTGACCGACCTGGTCAACGATCTGCTCGACGTCGCCAAGATCGAGGCCGGCAACGTCGAGCTCTACCGCCGTCCGACCGACCTGCGCGAGGTCGTACTCGAGGCGGTCGAGCTGATCCGCCCGCGGCTCTCGGACAAGCGCCAGGTGCTTGAGTTGGACGTCGATCAGACGCTGCCGATGGCGCTGGTCGACCCCGGCCGGGTGCGGCAGATCGTGACCAACCTGCTGACGAACGCGCACCTGTACACGGGCGACGGCGGCAAGATCACCGTCAGGTTGAGATCGACCGTCGACAGCGGTCTGTCGATCTCGATCGCCGACACCGGACGCGGCATGAACGCGCAGGAGCGCGCCCGGATATTCGAGCGCTTCTACCGGGGTGACGGCCCGCGCGCGGAGCGCGGCACCGGACTCGGTCTGGCGATCGTCAAGTCGCTCGTCGACCTCCACGCGGGGAGCATCGACCTGCAGAGTCAGCCGGGCGTCGGCACCACGTTCACGGTCACGCTGCCACGCGCAGAGATCACCTCAGCCCGGCCGTCGGCCACCGCGATGGTCGGCCGGCGGGTACTCGTCGTTGACGACGAGCAGAAGGTGACACGGCTGATCGCGGAGAAGCTGGCGCCGCTCGGGGTCACCACGGTGGCGGTCCACTCGGGCGCGGCGGCGCTTGTGCGGCTGCGGGCGGAACGCTTCGACGCGGTCACGCTCGACGTGCTGATGCCCGGCCAGAACGGAATCGAGACGCTCCGCCAGATCCGCGCCGATCCGCGGCTGAGCCGCACGCCGGTCGTCTTCGTCTCGGTCTTCGCCGATCATGGGGCGCTGGACGGCGAATGGGTCGTGCCGAAGCCGATCGACAGCGCCGAGCTCGGCTCCGCCCTGGCGCACGCGGTCGCATCCGGGCGCACGCGCGTGCTCGGGGTCGGACGAGCGGCGCTGCGCGAGCGAGTGATCCCCGCACTCGAGCGGCTCGGCAGCGAGAACCGTTGGGAGACGAGCGGATCTGGGGCCGCACTGGCGTGCGCGGACGAGCGCTTCGAGGTCGCCCTGGTCGACGCGGGCATCGAGGACGCACAGGGGGTGATCGAGAAAGTGGACCTGCGCGGCCGGCGCAGCGGACGAGCGCTGATCCTTTTCACCGGCGGCGACGAACCGTCGGAGACGACGTTTGGCGTCCCGGTCCTGCCACTCCCCCAGGCGGTGGCCGCGGTCCGCGCGGCGCTCGGTGCTATAGAACAGCGCTGAGAGAGCTTAATCGAGATGACGACCCGACCACAGCAGCCCGACCCAGCACTGGAGATCAACGATCTGCGGGCCGAGCTGGCGATGCAGGAGGCGCGGGCGGCCGACAAGGAGCGCCAACTCGAGCGCTACGCCGCGGACCTGCGCGAGACCTTCAAGGAGGAGCGGGCCCGCACGCAGGAGCTCCACCGCTCCTACATCGCGACGGTGCGGGCGCTGGCGAACGCGGTCGAGGCGCGGGACGCCTACACGGGCAAGCATGCCGAGCGAGTGGCGGCGTACGCGCTGCGCATCGCGCGGGAAGCCGGCCTGCGTCTGGCGGACGACCAGGAGATCGAGTTCGGCTTCCTGCTCCACGACGTCGGCAAGGTCGCCGTGCCCGACGCGATCCTCTTCAAGCCGGGCCCGCTCACGCCGGCCGAGCGCCTCGTGATCGAGCAGCATCCGCTGACCGGCTTCGAGATCGTGCGGGAGATCGACTTCCTCGGGCAGGCACGCGACGTGATCCGCAGCCACCACGAGCGCTTCGACGGGACCGGCTACCCCGACCGACTGCTGGGCGAGGCGATCCCGCTCTCGGCGCGGGTCTTCGCCGTGGCCGACGTGCTCGACGCGCTGACGACCGAGCGCCCGTACCGCCGGCCCTCGCCGATGGCCGAGGCCCGGCTGATCATCGTCGCGTGCAGCGGCAGCCAGTTCGATCCGGCGATCATCGCGGCGTTCGAGCGAATCAGGGACGCGACGTTCAAGGCGATCCGGGCGCGGATCGGGTGATCCCCAGCTACTACGAGCAGCCGGCGCCCAGGCGGGCGGTCCTCGTCGTGGATGACGACCCGTTCATCCGCGGGCTGATCCTGACCACCCTGGAGGATGTCTCCCACTTCGAGCTGTTCGCTGCGGCCGACGGCGAAGAGGCCGTCGCGGTTTCTGCGCGCGAGCGACCGGAGCTCGTCTTCCTCGACATCGACATGCCACGCCTCGACGGGATCGAGGCCTGCCGGCAGATCCGCGCGCACCCGGGGACGGCGAGCGCGACGATCGTGATGTTGACCGCCTCACCCGAGGACTCCGCCCGCCACCGGGCGGCGGAAGCCGGGGCCGACCTCTTCCTGACGAAACCGTTCAGCCCGCTAGACCTGCTGCGAATGGTCGATCGTCTCGGCGGCCAGGACTGAGGGTGGCACCTGGAGCCGCGCCATCACACGCACCAGCTTCCAGAACAGCCAACTGCCAAGGCCGATGATCGTCAGGCAGACCAACAGCGCCGCGAGGTTCGCCGCCTCGACGAGGAGCAGCGAGAAGTAGAGGACGGCGAGCCCGACGATCGCCTCGAAGCCGAGCACCGCCCAGTAGCGGCGGCGCCACATGCCGGCCGCGGCGAGCCCCATGACGAGCGAGAAGCTGAGGATCCCAGGACCGGGATAGCGCCCGCCGATCTTCGTCCCGAACGCGTAGGCGACGAGGTTGACTAGCCCGAGCAGGGCGGAGACGGCGATCGCGATCGCGAGCGCGGCGGGTAACTCGCCGGGCTCGAGCGGCTCCAGCCCGTCGCGCACGACGGCCGCGCGCTGTTCTGAGCGGGATTCCTTGGGAGCGGTGTCGGGTTCGCGCGCAGTCGCCGGGGCGGCGCGGGCGCTCCCGTCCTCGGCCGCCCCCGGGCCGGGCAGGCTAGACGCCAACGCGAGCACCTCGCAAGGCCCGCGCGGCGGCCGCCGGGTCGGCGGACGCGGCGATCGCCCGCACGACGGCGATCCGCTCGGCGCCTGCTGCGCGCACGGCCGCGACGTTGGCGAGCTCGATCCCGCCGATCGCGAAGAACGGGACGGTGGCCGCGGCCGCGGCGTGGCGGATGAGCGCCACGCCGACCGCCGGGCGCCCCGGCTTGGTCGGGGTGGCGTAGACCGGGCCGACGCCGATGTAGTCGGCGCCGGCGGCTTGGTCGATCTGCGCGGGCGTGTGGGTCGAGCGGCCGATCAGCAGCTGCGATCCGACGATCATCCGGGCCGCGGCGACCGGCATGTCGTCCTGGCCGAGGTGGACGCCGTCGGCCTCGGCCGCCCACGCGATGCGCGGATCGTCGTTGACGATGAAGAGCACGCCGTGCTCGTGGCAGCGGGCCCGCGCCAGGCGCGCGGCAGCGAGCAGCGTCCCGCGCGAGGCGTGCTTGTCGCGCAGCTGGACGATGTCGACGTGCTCGAGCGGAGCCCGTTCGAGCTGGGCGACGTCACAGATCAGGTAGAGGCGAGCGCACGCGAGCGCCGCCCGGCGTTCTTGTGCTGTCACAGGCGAAGTGTGGCAGCATCAGATGATGGCCTCGAGCGATGTCATCGTCGTCGGCGGCGGCGCGATCGGGCTGGCCGTGGCCTGGCGCTGCGCCCAGCGGGGCATGTCGGTCACGTTGGTCGAGCGCGACGTTCTCGGCGGCGGCGCATCGCGCGTCGCGGCGGGGATGCTCGGCCCGGTGACCGAGGCCGGCTTCGGGCCCTCGGCCGGTCGGCTGCTCGAGCTGGGGCTCGCCTCGGCGGCCCTCTGGCCGGACTTCGCCACCGAGCTGGCCGGCGCCTCCGAGACGCCTTCCGGCCTACGCGGCACCGGGACGCTGATCGTCGCGCGCCACGCCGACGAGGCGCTCGAGCTCGAGCGCGAGCTTGCGTTCCGGGAAGGGCTCGGACTTGAGCTCCAGCGGCTGCGCCCGAGCGACGCTCGCCGGCTCGAGCCGGCCCTCGCGCCCACGCTGCGGCTCGCCGCCTGCGCCCCGTCCGAGCAGAGCGTCGACCCGCGTTGGCTGACGAGCGCGCTGGCCGCCGCCGCACGCGCGGCGGGAGCCGAGCTGCGCGAGCATGCTCCCGTGACCGAGCTGATCGGCCGGCGCGGCGGCACGGCTGGGGCTGTGGACGGGGTCAGAGTCGGCCAAAATGAGACGATCCGAGGCGCGCGCACGGTGCTCGCGGCCGGCGCCTGGTCGGCCCGGCTGGCCGATGTTCGGGTGCGGCCGGTCAAGGGGCAGATCATCGGCCTGCGTGACCCGGCAGGCCCCGGGCTGCTCGACCGGGTCGTCCGCTTCGGCGGCGGCTACATCGTCCCGCGCGGAGACGGCCGCTACGTGCTGGGCGCCACGGTCGAGGAGCGGGGGTTCGATCGGACGGTCACCGCCGGGGCGGTGCATCAGCTGTTGCGCGACGCCAGCGAGCTCGTCCCGGGTGTGCTCGAGCTCGAGCTCGTTGAGGTCTTGGCCGGACTGCGGCCCGGGACGCCGGACAACCTGCCGCTCGTTGGCCACAGCGGCCGCGACGGGCTCCTCCTGGCGACCGGTCACTACCGCAACGGGATCCTGCTCGCTCCGCTGAGCGCCGAGCTCGCCGTCGCGGCGCTGGCGCGGGAGCTCGTCGGATGATCCTGGTCAACGGCGAACGGCGGCCGGTGGTCGAGACGCTCGGCCGGCTGCTCGAGGAGCTGGGGGTCGCTTCCCGCGGCGTCGCTGTCGCGGTCGACGGCGAGGTAGTGCCGCGGTCGCAGTGGGCGCAGCTGCGCCTGGCCGACGGCGCCCGTGTGGAGGTGGTCGGTGCAAGCCAGGGAGGGTGAGCCCGGCCTGGCGGCCGGCGGCCTGCCGATCGCCGGCCGCGAGCTCGAGTCCCGGCTGATCCTGGGCACCGGCGGCTTCGAGAGCCTCGAGCTGCTGGCGGGTGCGATCGCGGCGTCAGGCACCGGCCTGGTGACGGTCGCCCTGCGGCGAATCGCGCCGGGAGCGCGCGGCTCGCTGGTCGACGTGCTTGACGCCGGCGGCGTTGAGCTGCTGCCGAACACGGCCGGCTGCCTGAC
>JRHI01002565.1_pt1 | contig 12214 bp, 9 predicted proteins | sample 215371 | NCBI WGS metagenome assembly JRHI01 (sample SAMN02929681, study PRJNA255918) | sediment metagenome | biome: cave system; feature: Ice Cave; material: Sediment; isolation source: sediment from deep within a dark volcanic ice cave with no known source of... ...
CAGCCAGTTCAAGGACGCGGTACAGAAGCGCGCGCGCGAGCTGGCGTCCGGTTCCGATCGTCCCGTCAGCGGACCAGGCGTCGCGCTCAACCCCCTCAACCCGACGGTCACGGAATCGTCGCTGACGTACTCCGCGGTGACGCTCACGATCAACCGGGCGAAGCGCACGGCGGATCTGACGGTGCAGGCCCCGACCGGCCCGCAGCCGTTGACGCCGGAAGAGATCCTGACAGCCGGCGAGCAGTTCTGGGCGCTCCGCGCGTTCCGTGAGCTCGACGATGCGCTGCTCCGGCTGCGCGTGAACGAGCCGGAGATCGGCACCATCGTGATCCGCACGGAAGGCGACGGTGCCGCCGTGCTGGCGATCGACCGGACGCTGCTCGCGCACCGGAAGCACTGGCTCGTCCGCGAGATCATCCTTTTCATGAAGCGGACCCTGAAGCGCGTGGACCTGACGTCGCGCACGTTCTTCGCCTTCATCGAGCCGGGCTCCGCGTTTGCCGGATCGCTTTTCGAGCTGGCGCTCGCCGCCGATCGCTCGTACATGTTTCACGACGACAACGAGGAGAACACGATCGCGCTGTCGCCGATGAATTTCGGTCCGCTCACGATGAGCAACGGGATTACGCGGCTGCAGACGCGCTTCCTGGACGACGCGGACAAGGCGGCGGGCCTGGCCGCGCGTGAGGAGCCGTTCAACGCCGCCGACGCGGAAGAGGCCGGCCTCGTCACGTTCGCGCCGGACGAAATCGACTGGCCCGATGAAGTGCGGCTCGCCGTCGAGGCGCGCGCCGCGTTTTCGCCGGACGCGATGACCGGTCTCGAAGCCAACCTCCGCTTCGCCGGTCCCGAGACGATGGAGACGAAGATCTTCGGTCGGCTGACGGCGTGGCAGAACTGGATCTTCCAGCGGCCGAACGCCGTCGGCGAGAAGGGCGCGCTCAAGGTGTACGGGCAGCAGGGGCGGCCGGAGTTCGACTGGAAGCGCACGTAGCTAATCCGATGCGATGAATCAACACAAGGGACACCATGGACACAAAGGTAAGACCTTTTTCTTTTTCTGTGTGTCCCATCGTGTCCTTTGTGTCCTGTGTGTCCTTTGTGTCTGATCAGCGAGGCGAATGATGATTTCCGCCGAGAAGATCCCGAACAACGTCAACCTGTCGGGGAACAAGCGCCTGCAGCGCGCGCTCGAGCACTGGCAGCCGAAGTACATCCAGTGGTGGAAGGACATGGGGCCGCAGGGGTTTCAGGATTACCACCAGGTGTACGTCCGCACCGCGATCAGCGTCGACCCGGAAGGCTGGGCGCATTTCGAGTACGTGAAGCTGCCCGAGTATCGCTGGGGCATCTTCCTGGCGGACCCGGTGCACGATCGCAAGATCGGCTTCGGTGACTTCTTCGGGCAGCCGGTCTGGCAGGAAGTGCCCGGCGAGTTTCGCAACCAGCTCCGCCGCCTGATCGTGACGCAGGGCGACACCGAGCCGGCCAGCGTCGAGCAGCAGCGGCTGCTCGGCCAGCGCTGCCCGAGCATGTACGACCTGCGCAATCTGTTTCAGGTCAACGTCGAGGAAGGCCGTCACCTGTGGGCGATGGTCTACCTGCTGCACTCCTATTTCGGCCGCGACGGCCGCGACGAGGCGGAGGAGCTGCTGGAGCGCCAGAGCGGCAATCGCGACAAGCCGCGGATCCTCGAAGCGTTCAACGAGCCCATCGACAACTGGCTCGACTTCTTCATGTTCACGATGTTCACCGACCGCGACGGCAAGTCGCAGCTGATGTCGCTGTCGGAGAGCTCGCTCGATCCGCTCGCGCGCACGACGAAGTTCATGCTGACCGAGGAGGCGCACCACATGTTCGTCGGCGAGACCGGCATCGCGCGCATTCTCGAGCGCACCTGCCAGCTGATGAAGATGGCGGGCTTCTCCGAGGACGTGCGGAAGGTCGGCGGCATCGACATCCCGACGATTCAGAAGCACTTGCACCAGTGGTTCAGCCTCAGCCTCGATCTGCACGGCAGCGAGGTGTCGAGCAATGCCGCGTCGTACTTCGCCAACGGCCTGAAAGGGCGCGCGAAGGAAGACACCTTCGACGAGCACATCGTCAAGAACGCCTGCTACAACATGGAGTTCTTCGAGGAGGGCAAGGCGGTCACCAAGGAAGTGCTGATGCGCAACGCGATGAACGAGGTGCTGCGCGACTGGTACGTCGGCGACTGTGCCGCCGGGGTCGTTCGCTGGAACCGGATCCTGGAGTCGCACGGCATGTCGGACCGGCTGCGGTTGCCGGACCGAAAATTCCACCGCGGGATCGGAATGTATTCCGGCTTCCATTTCGACCCCAACGGCGTGCCGTTGTCGAAGGAGCAGTGGGAGAAACGGAGCTCCGACTGGCTGCCGTCGTCGGCGGACACCGAGTATCTGCTCAGCATCATGGACAAGCCGGTGTACGAGCCGGGGAAGTTCGCCAACTACATCGCCCCGCCGCGGCGCGGGATCAACCAGCAGCCGATCGATTTCGAGTACGTGCGGACGGAGCGGTAGATCCAAGTGTCGCTGTTTGAGCCGATCTTCGATGCGCCGAATCGCGCCGGCGTCCGATATATTGTTGTCGGCGGGCTGGCAGCCGTGCTGCACGGGTTTGCGCGTCTGACAGCCGACGTCGATCTGATCGTCGCTCTGTCGCCGGCGGAGGACCCGGCGAACCCCAAGCGCTCGGTGGATCTGTTCGTGGAGACGCCGGTGCCCTTCGACGACCTGTGGGCACGCGCCGAGAATGTTTCATTGACCGGCACCGAGATTCGTGTCGCGGCGATTCCGGACCTGATGCAGAAGAAATGGCTGGCGGGAAGGCCTCAGGATTTGATGGACATCGAGGCGCTGGAACAGATCATGCGCCGGAGAGCCGGACATGCCGGAGGAGAGCAAGCCGTTAGTCACGGATGCGTGGCCGGTCACGTGGGCCGCGCATCGCGACGACCAGCTCGATCGCATGCTGGCGGTCACGCCTGCCCTGCGCCTGGCCTGGCTGGAGGAGATGATCCGTGTGGCGTTTCTCGCCGGCGCGCTGCCGCGGCGTGAGTCCGAGCGAGGCCAGCCCAATGCCTAAGCTGTCCTTTACCTGGCTGGGCCACGCGACGTTTCTCCTGGTGTCGCCTGGCGGCAAACGCATCCTGTTCGATCCGTGGGTCACCGGCAATCCGAAGTCGCCGGAGTCGGCGAAGAAGCTCGGCGCGCTCGACCTGATCCTGATCACGCACGGGCACGCCGATCACACGACCGACGCGGTCGCCATTGCGCGGTCGAGCGGCGCGCAGGTCGTGGCGCCGTACGAAGTCTCGGTGTGGCTCGGCTCGAAGGGGCTGCAGCACGTCACCGGCATGAACCCCGGCGGCACGCTGCACGTCCTCGGGCTGTCGATCACGATGGTGCCGGCCGTGCACAGCAGCTCGGTCGAGGAGGACGGCAAGATCATCTACCTCGGCGTCGCCGCCGGCTACGTCGTGACGTTCGAGAACGGTGTCACAATCTACTTCGCGGGCGACACGTCGATTTTCGGCGACATGCGGCTCATCGGCGAGATGTATGAGCCCACGATCGCGTTCCTGCCGATCGGCGATCTCTACACGATGGGTCCGGAGCAGGCGGCCAAAGCGTGCGAGCTGCTTGGCGTCAAGCAGGTGGTGCCGATGCACTACGGCACGTTCCCCGCGCTCACCGGTACGCCCGCGAAGCTGCGGGAGCTCGTGGAGCCGAGAGGCGTGCAGGTGCTCGAGCTCACGCCTGGCGAGACGGCGTCATAACCGGGACCACGAAGGCACGAAAACAACTATTCTTCTTCGTGCGTTCTTTGTGTCTTCGTGCTTTCGTGGTTGCCTTTGTTTTGAGGTACCGATGACGACGACAGCGGTGATGCGCAAGCAGCTCTTCATCAACGGCGAGTGGCGCAACGCGGCGGGCGGGCAGACGATTCCAGTCGTCAACCCGGCGACCGAAGAAGTGATCGCCGAGGTTGCGTCGGCCGAGCAGGCTGACGTCGACGCCGCGGTGGCCGCGGCTCGCGCGGCGTTCGACGGCCCGTGGGGCAAGCTGTCGGCGCGCGAGCGCGGAAAGTTGATCTGGAAGATCGGCGAGCGGCTGATGGAGCGGGCCGACGAGATCGCCCGCCTCGAGACGCTGCACAACGGGAAGCCGATCTTCGAGTCGCGGCAGATCGAAGTGCCGGCGGCGGCCGAATGCTTCCAGTACTTCGCCGGCTGGGCCGACAAGATCCACGGCGAGACCGTGCCGGTGAAAGGCAACTACCTCACCTACACGCTGCGCGAGCCGCTCGGGGTCGTCGCCGCGATCGTGCCGTGGAATTTCCCGCTGCTGCTGACGGCCTGGAAGGTCGCGCCGGCATTGGCGTGCGGCAACACGATCATCATCAAGCCGGCGAGCCAGACGCCGCTGACCGCGCTCGCCCTCGCGGAGATCGCGCACGAGGTCGGCGTGCCGGCCGGCGTGATCAACGTCATCACCGGCCCAGGCTCGAAGGTCGGGCAGATGATCGTCGAGCATCCCGGCATCGACAAGATCGCGTTCACCGGCGACACGTCGACCGGCAAGGGGATCATGAAAGGCGCGGCGGACACGCTGAAGCGGATCACGCTGGAGCTGGGCGGCAAGTCGCCTAACATCGTCTTCGCGGACGCCGACCTCGACGCGGCGCTGCGCGGCGCGACCACCGGCATCTTCTACGGCAAGGGCGAAGTCTGCGCCGCCGGGTCGCGGCTGCTCGTCGACAAGTCGATCAAGAACGAGTTCATCGACAAGGTCGCTGCGCGCGCGAAGAAGATGACGCCCGGCGACCCGATGGATCCGAAGACGCGGCTCGGCGCGATCTCGTCGAAAAAACAGCTCGAGAACGATCTGCGCTACATCGAGGTGGCCAAGCAGGAGGGCGCGCAGCTCGTGGCCGGCGGCGCCCGGGCCGACATCGGCACCGGGAAGGGCTATTTTCTGCAGCCGACGGTGTTCGACGGCGTGACGCCGCAGATGACGATCGCGCGCGAGGAGATCTTCGGGCCGGTGCTCGCCGCCATCGAATTTGGCGACGTGGACGAGGCGATCGCGCGCGCCAACGACTCGGCCTACGGCCTCGCCGCCGCGGTCTGGACCAAGGACATCAAAAAGGCGCACTATGTGGCGCGCAAGCTCCAGGCCGGCACCGTGTGGATCAACACCTACAACGTGTACGACACGGCGGCGCCGTTCGGCGGCTACAAGCAGAGCGGCTTCGGTCGCGAGATGAGCATGCACGCGCTCGAGCACTACACGCAGGTCAAGTCGGTCTGGGTCGATCTGAACATGTAGGGCTCCAGGACTGTGGAGAAGATCATGAGCGAACGAAATGACTGGTCACGCCGCGGCATTCTCGGGCTTCCGTTTGCGCTCGCGCTGGCGCATCCTGTGCTGGCCATGGTGAACGACCAGCAGACGCCGAACCTGAACGAGCTGCCCGCGAATCTCCCGCGGCCGAAAGACGACGGGGGCGCGCGGCATCTGAAGGGGATGGCGCTCCCGGATCTCGCCCTGCCGTCCACGTCGAACCGGCTGGTCAACCTGTCCAAGATCACCGCTCCGCGCATCGTGATCTATGCGTACCCGATGACCGGCCAGCCTGGGAAGACGCTGCCAGCAGGGTGGGACGACATTCCCGGCGCGCGCGGCTGCACGCCGGAGACCTGCGGCTTCCGCGACCATCACAAAGATCTGGCGAAGCTGCACGCCGAGGTGTTCGGCGTGAGCACGCAGTCCACCGCGTATCAGCAGGAGATGGTGAAGCGCCTCGAGGTGCCGTTCGAGGTCCTCAGCGACGAGCACTTCGCGCTGATCGAGGCACTGCGCCTGCCGACGTTCACCGTCGAGGGGATGACGCTCAACAAGCGCCTCACGCTCATCGTGAAGAACGGACGCATCGAACAGGTCTTCTATCCGGTGTTCCCGCCAGACAAGCACGCGAACGAAGTGATCGCGTGGCTGAAGAAGCATCCCGCGCTGGAGTAGTGCGACCATTCGCGTAGAGGCGGAGCCGCGTGTCCGCCCGGGCCGACAGATGGGTCGGCCCCTCCCTCCATGTCCCTACCGCTGCGTCAGGACCATCAGGATCGTCAGCACGATCATCACCACGACCGTCGTCCAGGCGACGATGTTGAAGCCGCGGGAGTTGACGTGCTCGCCCATCAGCTCGCGGTCGTTGGTGAGCATCAGCATGAAGATCAGGACGAAGGGCAGCACCACGCCGTTCACCACCTGCGACAGCACCATCACGTGCACGAGCGGGAATCGCGGGATCAGCAGCACGCCGGCGCCGGTGACGATCAGCAGGGTATAGAGCCAGTAGAAGACCGGGGCCTCGTGGAATTTCTTGTCGAGGCCGGACTCGAAGCCCAGGCCTTCGCAGACAGCGTACGACGTGGAGATGGGCAGGATCGACGCCGCGAACAGCGACGCGTTGAACAGGCCGGCCGCGAACAGCAGGTAGGCGTACTCGCCCGCCAGCGGCCGCAGCGCCTGCGCGGCGTCGGCCGCGCTCGCGATCTCCGTGTGTCCTTTCGCGTACAGCGTCGCCGCGCACGCGACGATGATGAACCACGCGACGACGTCGGTGAAGATGCAGCCGAGAATCACATCCCACCGCGACGTGCGGTACTGCCGCGCCGTGACCCCTTTCTCGACGACCGACGCCTGCAGGTAGAACTGCATCCACGGTGCGATCGTGGTGCCGACCAGGCCGATCACCATGAACAAGTAGCCGTAGTTGCGGATCCCGACCGCGGACGGCCGGCTGAAGGTCGCCAGCGCCGCGGCCTTCCAGTCGGGGTGCGCCAGCAGCCCCGCGATGATGTAGGAGACGTAGAACCCCGACGCGAGCAGGAACACTTTTTCGATGCTGCTGTACGTGCCCTGCACCACGATCGCCCAGACGATAATCGCCGAGGCCGGCACCACGACGTACTTCGAGATCCCGAAGAGCTCGAGGCTGCTCGCGACGCCCGCGAACTCCGACACGACGTTGCCGAAGTTGGTCACGACGAGCGCGAGCATCAGCCAGAACGTCACGCGGAAGCCGAACTCCTCGCGGATCAGATCGCTCAGGCCTTTGCCGGTGACCGCGCCCATGCGCGATGCCATCTCCTGCACGACCACCAGCGCGACCGTGATCGGGATCATCGTCCACAGCAGCGAGTAGCCGAACTGCGCGCCCGCCAGCGAGTAGGTGAAGATGCCGCCGGCGTCGTTGTCGACGTTCGCGGTGATGAACCCGGGCCCGACGACAGCGAGAAACAGGACGATGCGCGCGCGCCAGCTCTTGAGGAACTTCATGCGGGCGTCAGTCCTTGTGCCGCAGCATCGTGATCACATCGTCGGCCGTGATGATGCCGGCGATCCGCCCGTGCTCGTCGACGACCGCCAGGGTGATCAGGTTGTATTTGTCGAAGAGCGCGGCCACCTCGTCCTGCGGGGTGTCGGGCGCGCAGGCGATGTACGGCTCGCTGAGCTCGGAGAGCTGCACCGCGGGCGACGAGACGGCAATCCGCACGAGCGGCACCGCGCCGACCAGTTTCAGCCCGGCCCCGGTCAGGTAAATCGTCGCCAGCGCTTCACGGCTGCCCTCGAACCTCTTCAGCGCCTCGATCGCATCGTCGACCACGGCGGTTTCGGCGACGGCGATGAACTCCGTCGTCATCCGTCCGGCCGCGGTGTGCTCGCCGAACTCCAGAAGGTTCGTGACTTCCTGCCGCTCCTCGGGCTCCATCTCCTCGAGGATTTCGTCCGAGTGCTTTTCCGTGAGGTTCTCGAGCAGGTCGGCCGCCGCGTCTGGGTCCATCTCCTCGACGATGTCGGCGGCGCGGTCCTTGTCGAGCGATTCGACGATCGACACCTGAATGTCGGGATCGATCTCTTCGAGCGTTTCCGCGGCCACTTCCTCGTCGATGGTCTCGAACACCGATTCCCGCTCGGCGGGCGCCAGATCCTCGACGATATCGGCGATGTCCGCCGGGTGCATCTGCGCCAGCCCCTTGTAGGCGATCTTCAGCTTGACGCGGCGCGCCGGGTCCGTTTCCAGCAGGTCGACGAACTGCCACGGAATCACCCGCGGCGGAATGCGGTCGAGCAGCGCGCGCAAGGTGAATGAGGGGACGATACCCTTCGAGAGCCGGCGGATCGCGCCGCGGGCTCCCACGTCGACGGCGACGACGTTGATGAGCAGATGGCTGTTGACCGGAGTCGATTCCAGCTCGACGTCGTTGACGCGCACGACCTTGCGGCCGTGGATGTCGATGATTTGCTGATCGAGGAGATCGCGCTTGAGGAGCAGCAGGCCGTCGGACGGCGAGAAGCGCTCCCACTGAGAGGCGTCGGTGGCCGCCCGAACGGTGGCGCCGGCCGAGCTGAGGGTATCGGTCGGGAGCACGCGCTCGCCGCTCGAGGTCTTGACAATCAGGAACGCGATGCGGGTCGGATGGTCCTGAGGCGCGATGGCGATCTCGCGCACCCGTCCGCGCACGGTGCCGGAGGCATCGCGCACGGGGGCGCCGAGCAGTTCGGACAGGGCGACGATTGACACGACTTCGGATTGTAGCCCGTCGCGCGCGGCTGTCGCCGGGCGTTGATATGGCCCGCCTGAAGGCTCCCCTGCGAGCCTCCGCCGTGGAGCGAGGCGTCAGAGCCATTGGCCACGACGCCGCAGCGCGAGGCTTTAGAGCCGTTGCCAGGACGCCGTAGCGCGAGGCTTTAGAGCCGTTTTGCCACGACGCCGTAGCGCGAGGCTTCAGCCGAGCGTCAGTGCACGTGAGCCGCAGAAACGTGCGAGGGACGCCAGCGCACGAACGCGTGGAACGAGAGCGGCGAGCCGAAATATTCGACGAGATCGGTGGACGTGCGGTAGCCGGTGAGGTCGGCGCCGATACCGATGCGGCTCCAATTGACGACCGCCAGATCGTGCACGTAGCCGAGCGTCAGCGCGTTGATCTGAGAAAAATTGCGCGGGTGGTTGAGCAGCCCTCTCGGGTGCACGCCGAGGCCGAAGATTTCCTTGAGCACCGATTCCGCACGCCCGTAGATCGTGTTCGAGCGCGTCAACTCGAGATCCCACTCTGCGAGATAGCCGTCGAGGCTGATGTTCAGAGCCGGCTCGCGGTTCTGGCCCCAGGCGATCATCGCCGCCAGCGGCCGGGACGCGAGGGTGCCGTCGTACACGATCGACGCGGTGAAGCGGTTGACGTCCACCGGCTCGAACCATTCGGGCTCGTGCAGGCGCCCGCCGGAGAACTGCGCGGACCACGGCCCGCGACGCCACCCCGCGCGGGCGGACCAGGAGTCGAGCCGCGGCTGTTCGATGTTGGTCCGGTTCTCGTCGGGCTCCGCGCCGCGGAACGCCGAGGTTTCGAACCTCATCTGCCCAGCCTCGACACCCGCGGTGACGACGCCCGGCGTGATGTGGGTCGAGTCGAGATAGTGGTGGGTGAGCGGCGCCTGCGGGTTGTTTCGCGCCGACTCCCGATGCATGAACGCCGTCGGGCCGAGCGTCGGCGATCCCACGAGGTGCGCGCCGAGCGTGTATGTCGCCGGACCACCCGCGAACCGGTACGTCGCCCCCAGCGCCATCAGCAGATCGTGTGGATGCTGATAGTTGATGATCGGCGCGCGCTGAAAGCTTTCGCCGGTCTGGTAGACCTGCGGCGAGCCGCCGGCCACGACGCGCTGGCCGCCAAAGAGGCCGTCCAGCTTCGCGTAGACGAGCGTGCCAACCGTCCACGGTTCCAGCGTGAGCATGCCTTGAACCGCGAGACGGCCGGGGCCGACCTGGCGTTCGGCCGAAACCATGCCCCAGTTCTGCGACTCCCACGCCCAGAAGTCGGCGAACTTCCGCTGCTGATAGTTGTACCCGACGAACGCGTTCCCGTCCGCGGTCCACGACCAGCCGTCGGGTGCGGGGCGGTCGGGGGCTGCGGTGCGATGATGTTGCTCGGGCGGCTGATCCCGTGTGTGCGGCTGGTCCTGGTCCTGCGCAGCGAGCCCGGCGGGCAGGAGACAAACCGATATCCCGAGCGCGAAAATCTGGATCGGTCGCGGCTGCAAGAGGCCTCGCCCCATCATAGCCAGGCGTGCTATGCTGATTGTGCTCATGTCCTTCGTCCGCCGCCGTCTGTCGTGGCTGATTGGCGTCTGGCTTGTGTGCCAGATCGCGAATGTGGCTGCCGCGCCGTTGGCGTTCTGTTGCCAGAATGTGGCCACTGCGGGCGACGAGGAGAAATGCTGTCCCGGGCTGCTGCCCGGTCAGGTCTGTCCGATGCATCATACGAAGGAAGGCGAGCGCACCTGCAAGATGCGCAACGCCTGCGCGCGAAGTGATGCCGCGCTCGTGGCGCTGGCCGGCGGCCTCGGCGTCGTTCCGCCCGCGACGGCTGTCGTAAGCACTTTCGATCTTGGTGACATGCCGTGCCCCGCGCCGAGGCCGGCCGTCGTCCGCACCTCCCGTCCCGAATCTCCGCCCCCCCGCGCGTAACCCCTCACCGTACGACATTCAACCGCGGAGCCCGCAGAGACCGCAGAGATTCCTCCTCTCTGCCCGGGCGCCCGCGGCGGTTCCCTGTCACGAGTGTCGGGCGGGTCCGTTTGGACCCGCCGGAGGTGTTGTTCATGCGATCGAGATTGTGGTCGCCGGCTGTCTGGCCGGTCATGGGATCTGTCGTTCTCGCTGTCTCGCTGTCTGCGGCGAACGCACCGATTGAGCTGGGCGTCAAAGGGCGCGGCAACGCGACTCCGACGATCGCCGCTGAAGGACAGTTCGTCGCGGTGACGTGGGGTGGCACCCAACCGGGCGGACAGACCGACGTTTTTGCCTCGGTCAGCCGCAACAGCGGGCGCGCTTTCTCGGCGCCCGTTCGCGTCAACGACATCGAGGGTGACGCGCGGTTGAACGGTGAGCAGCCGCCGCACGTCGCCCTCGTGCCGCGCGCAGGCCGCGAGCCCGCCATCGTCGTCGTCTGGACCGCGAAGGGAGCGAACGGCACGACGCTGCTCCAGTCGCGGTCAGACGATGGAGGACGGTCGTTCACGCCGGGCGGGCTAGTCCCCGGCAGCGACGCCGTCGGAAATCGAGGCTGGGAGGCGATCGCCGTCGAGCCTGGCGGCCGCGTCGACGCCGTGTGGCTCGATCATCGGGAGCTGGCGCACGCCTCGTCGATGGCGGCGTCTCACCACGATCACAGGAGCGCCGACAAACCGGACGGCGTGGCCATGGCGCAGCAATCGAAGCTTTTCTTCGCATCGCTCGACGGGACGGCGGCGCCGCGCGCGGTGACCGGCGGCGTCTGCTATTGCTGCAAGACTGCACTCGTCGGCGGCGCCGGCGGATCGATTTACGCGGCGTGGCGCCACGTGTACGCCGGCAACCTGCGCGACATGGCGTTCACCCTGTCGCGTGACGGCGGACGTACGTTCGCTCAGCCTGTTCGAGTCAGCGAAGACAAATGGATGCTCGAGGGATGCCCCGACGATGGTCCGTCGATGGTGGTGGACGGGCGGAAACGCATCCACATCGTGTGGCCGACGCTGATCACGGAGGGAACCGTAGAGAGCGCAGAGCGCGCGGAGAAAGGCAGCTCTTCTGATCGCGCTCGGCGATCTCCGCGGTCAAACGCAGGAGAGCCGACGATTGCGTTGTTCTATGCGATGTCGGCCGACGGCAAGCAGTTCACGGCCCGCGAGCGTATTCCCACTCGAGGGATGCCCCATCATCCTCGAGTGGCGATCACCACGGACGGTTGGTTGACCGCAGCATGGGACGAGATCGCCAACGGGTCGCGGCGAATCGCCGTCGCACGCGGCCTCGCCGACGAGGCCGGACATCCGCGGTTCCGGCGCGAAGTACTGACGCCGACGGGTTCTGCGATCTACCCGACGCTCGCCATTGCCGATGATGGCGTCGTCGCCGCGTGGACGAACGGGCCGTCAGCATCGTCGTGGATCCAGGTGGGGCGCTTAGCAGCCCGTGGTGAAAGTCTGACTGCATTCGACGGGCGATGCATCCCCGCTGGCTGCGTTGCTCCTCCCTCAAATACTCCCGGTATTATCGGTCGTCGCGCCTTGCCAGCGGGGCGCCTCGCCCGTCTCGGTGCGACGCCAGACTTTCACCACGGGCTGCTAGGCGCGTTGCGCTCGGC
>JRHI01000412.1_pt1 | contig 12210 bp, 10 predicted proteins | sample 215371 | NCBI WGS metagenome assembly JRHI01 (sample SAMN02929681, study PRJNA255918) | sediment metagenome | biome: cave system; feature: Ice Cave; material: Sediment; isolation source: sediment from deep within a dark volcanic ice cave with no known source of... ...
GCCGGTGATCAGTGCTGACACCGCGCGCGCGGTTCGCCGCATGCTGGAAATGGCCGTGTCGCCCGGCGGGACGGCGCCCAAGGCGCAGGTCGCGGGCTATCGCGTCGCCGGCAAGACCGGCACCGCGCACAAGCTCGAGGGGCGCGCGTACGTCGACAAATACGTATCTTCGTTCGTCGGATTCGCGCCGGCATCGAATCCGCGCCTGGTGATCGCGGTCATGATCGACGAGCCCGGCGGTACGCAGTATTACGGAGGCGCGGTCGCCGCGCCTGTCTTCAGCAGCATCATGGGCGCCGCGCTTCATCTGCTCGGCGTTCCGGCGGACGCGCCCATCGACAACGTCGTGTTGCCGCCCGACGGCGCCGACGTGCGCGAAGAGACATGACCAGCGCTTTTCCACACGATGCCGATGTTGCCGCACTGCTGGCACGGCTTGGCGCCGAGGTGCGACGCATCACTTCGGACAGCCGCGACGTGCGCGAGGGCGACGCGTTTGCGGCGTACCCGGGCACGCGACACGACGGTCGCGCGTTCATCGCCGACGCGATCGCACGCGGCGCCGGCGCAGTTCTCTGGGAGACTCACGGCTTCAATTGGAATCACGCCTGGAAACTTCCGCATTTGCCTATCGGGGACCTCAAGGCAAAGCTGGGCACGATTGCCGATTTCATCTATGGCCATCCCTCGCGAAACCTGTGGATGGTCGGCGTCACCGGCACCAACGGCAAGACCTCGTGCGCGCACTGGATCGCGACTGGCCTCGACGCCACCGGCCGAAGGAGCGCGGTATTGGGGACGCTCGGCAACGGTTTGCTCGGCTCGCTCTCGCCGGCCAGCAACACCACGCCCGACGCAGCCCTGCTACATGAAACGCTGGCCGCCCTGAAAACGGCAGGCGCCGAGGCGGTGGCGATGGAAGTTTCGTCGCACGGTCTCGAGCAGGGCCGCGTGAACGGAACCGCCTTCGATGTCGCGCTTTTCACCAACCTTTCGCGCGATCATCTCGATTACCACGGAACGATGGGCGCGTATGGAGCTGCCAAGGCGAAGCTCCTGGCTTGGCCGGGGCTGCGTGTGGCCGTCATCAATGCCGACGACCCGTTCGGTCAAAGTCTGATCGAGTCCGCGCGCGCCAAAGGGCGCAAGGTGCTCACCTACGGGTTTGGCGCTGCGGACATCGGTGGCGCGCGGCTGACGCCATCCTCCACGGGGCTTGCGTTCCGCGTCGAGACGCCATGGGGCAAGGGCGACGTCGAGGCCGGACTGGTGGGCGCGTTCAACGCGTCCAATCTGCTCGGCGTTCTCGGCGTCCTGCTGGTCAGCGGCGTCGGATTCGAAGAAGCGCTCGAGTTTCTTTCACACGTCGACGCACCGCCGGGACGCATGCAGCGAAGCGGCGGAGGCTACGCACCGCTGGTTGTCGTCGACTATGCCCATACGCCCGATGCGTTGGAAAAGGTGCTGACCGCGCTGCGCCCCGCGGTGGCCAGCGGCGGCGAGCTGGTTTGCGTTTTCGGCTGCGGTGGTGAGCGCGATCGCGGCAAGCGGCCGGAAATGGGGCGCGTCGCGGCGCAGATCGCCGATCGCGTGATCATCACCAGCGATAACCCGCGCGGCGAGGATCCGGAAGCCATCGCCAGCGAGATCGTCCACGGCATTCGCGAAACCGGAAACCGTCGCTACGGCGTACAACTGGATCGTGCCGCCGCGATCGCAGGCGCGATCGGTCACGCCCATGTCGGCGACGTGGTCGTGCTGGCCGGCAAAGGTCACGAGACCTATCAGGAAACCGCGGGCGAGCGAGCGCCCTTTCTGGACTGGGACCACGCGACACGTGCTCTCGCCGCGTGGAGCGGCCGATGATGGACGCTGCGACAGCGGCCCAGGCGATCGGGGGCGTGCTGCGCGGCCCGAACGCATGGTTCACCGGCGTCTCGACCGACTCGCGCTCGCTCGCACCCGGCGACCTGTTCGTCGCGATCAAAGGCGACAAGTTCGACGGTCATGACTTCGTATCGCAGGCTTTTGACCGCGGCGCGGCGGTAGCGATCGTCGCCTTGGACCGCGCGGCGGAGCTCGCTGCCGCGGTGCGCAACGCCGCGGCCGAAACGATGCTCTGCGTTGCCGACCCGATCAAGGCGCTCGGCGCGCTGGCGAAGTTCTGGCGACGTCGGTTCTCGGTTCCCCTTGCTGGAATCGTGGGCAGCAACGGCAAGACCACCGTCAAGGAAATGACCGCGGCCATCCTGCGGGTGCAATTCGGCGCCGATAAGGTGCTGGCGACGGCCGGCAACTTCAACAACGCGATCGGCTTGCCTTTGACGATACTGCGCCTGCGCCTCGGCCACGCCGCGGCCGCAATCGAGATCGGAATGAATCATCCCGGCGAAACCGCAACGCTTTCCGCGATCGCGCAGCCCACCACCGGAGTGATTAACAACGCCCAGCGCGAGCACCAGGAATTCATGAAGAGCGTCGCCGACGTCGCAGCGGAGCACGCTTCGCTGCTCGGCGCGCTGCCCGAGAGCGGCATCGCGGTGATCAATGCCGACGATGACTTCGCGGTGTTCTGGCGCGAAGTCGTGGCGCGCCGCAACGCCGACGGCGCTTCGCTGATCGTGCGCGATTTCGGGTTGCGCGCACCGGCAGCGATCAGCGCGCGCTGTGAAACCAGGGTATGGGGGAGCAGCGTCGAGGTCACGACTCCCGAAGGCGCCGCGACGTTCGAGCTGAAGGCTCCCGGCCGACACAACGTCTCCAATGCGCTGGCGGCAATCGCCGCCGCCACCGCGGCGGGCGCGAGCATCGGCGCCGCGGCCATCGCGCTGACCGCGTTTCGACCGATCTCCGGCCGATTACACACGCGTATCGGCGTCAACGGTGCGACGATCATCGACGACACGTACAACGCCAATCCCGATTCGGTCAAGGCGGCGATCGCGGTGCTGACCAACGCGGGAGGCGCGAAATGGCTGGTATTGGGCGATATGGGCGAAGTCGGCGATCAGGGCCCGGCGTTCCATCGCGAAATCGGCGAATACGCGCGCGCTGCCGGCGTCGATCGCCTGCTGACGGTAGGAGAGCTGGCGACGCACGCGGTCGCTGCATTCGGCGCGGGCGGCAAGCACTACGCCGATCAGGATTCGCTCGTCCACGACCTGAACGCGGCGCTGCAACGCGGAACGACCATCGTCGTCAAGGGTTCGCGCTTCATGGCAATGGAGCGCGTGATCGAGCGACTCGGAGAGCTGAGAGAACCGACGGCAGGTGACCACTGATGCTGCTCGCGCTCGCCAACTGGATAGCGGCCGACATCCGAACGTTCAACGTCTTTGGCTACATCACGCTGCGCGCGGTACTCGCGACGATGACCGCGCTGATGATCTCGTTCGTGGTCGGGCCGAAGATGATCAGGAAACTCACGCAATACAAGATCGGACAATCGGTTCGCGACGATGGGCCGCAAACACACCTTACCAAGGCCGGAACGCCGACCATGGGCGGCGCGCTGATCCTGGTGTCGATCGTCATCACGACCCTGCTCTGGGCGGATCTTCGCAACCGGTTTGTGTGGGTGGTGCTGCTGGTGACGCTGGGCTTCGGCGCAATCGGATGGATCGACGACTACCGCAAAGTGGTGCACAACAATCCAAAGGGCCTTTCGGTGCGGGCGAAGTTGTTTTGGCAGTCGGTGATCGGGCTCATCGCGGCGGTGTACCTCGCGTTTTCGGTGTCGTCGCCGTCGACCGCGCAGTTCCTGCAGCTCTTTTTTGCCTGGCTGTCGAGCGGCTTCAACCTGGACTTGCCGCCCAAGGCCGATTTGATCGTTCCCTTCTTCAAGACCGTGTCCTATCCGCTCGGCGTCTGGGGCTTCATCGTTTTGTCCTATTGCGTCATCGTCGGTTCCAGCAACGCGGTCAATCTCACCGACGGGCTCGATGGATTGGCGATCATGCCGACGGTGATGGTGGGTGCTGCGCTGGGGATCTTTGCCTACGTCACCGGGCGCGCCGACTTTTCGTCGTATCTTTTCCTGCCGCATATTCCCGGCGCGGGCGAGCTGACGGTCTTCTGCGCGGCGATCGCCGGTGCGGGCTTGGGCTTCCTGTGGTTCAACGCCTATCCGGCCGAAGTATTTATGGGCGACGTCGGCGCGCTGGGCTTGGGCGCCGCACTGGGCGCCATCGCCGTCATCGTGCGCCAGGAAATCGTGCTGGCCGTCATGGGCGGTGTCTTCGTCGTCGAGACGCTGTCGGTGGTCATTCAGGTCGTGTCATTCAAGCTTACCGGCAGGCGCGTCTTTCGCATGGCGCCACTTCATCACCACTACGAGCTCAAGGGATGGAAAGAGAATCAGGTGGTGGTGAGGTTCTGGATCATCACCATGCTGCTGGTGTTGTTCGGGCTTTCGACCTTGAAGCTGAGATGACAACGACTTGGCGCAACCGGAAGGTGGTCGTTCTCGGACTTGGGGCAACGGGCCTATCGGCCGCGCGCTGGGCCATGCGTCGTGGCGCGCACGTCACCGTCGCTGACACGCGCGCCGATCCACCGCGTGCGGGAGCGCTCGCCACCGAACTGGCCCGGGTGCCGATCGTCAAGGGACCCTTTACCGACGCCACTTTTGCCGGTGCCGATCTGGTGGTGATCAGTCCGGGCATTGCCAGAGCGCTTCCGGCGATCCAAGCCGCAGTCGCGCGCGGTGTCGAACTGGTCGGCGACATCGAGCTCTTCGCCCGCGCGCTGCCACCGCGTCAACGGGTGCTGGCCGTCACCGGCTCGAACGGAAAGACCACCGTGTCGGCGCTGACAGGCGAGCTGGTTCGGGCGGCGGGTCTCACGGTCGAGGTCGTCGGCAACATCGGCGACCCCGTGCTCGAGGCGCTCGCGGAGCACGAGGACGGAGCACCGTGGCCGGATGTGTTCGTGGTCGAGCTATCGAGCTTCCAGCTAGAAACGACGAGCAGCCTCAAGCCGACCACGGCGACAGTGCTCAACGTTACCGAGAATCATCTCGACCGCTATCCCGGCATCGACGCTTACGCTGCAGCCAAGGAGCGCATTTTCATCGGCCGGGGAGGGCAAGTGCTCAACCGCGACGATCCGCGGTCGCTCGCGATGCGCATTCCCGATCGCGTGGTGCAGACGTTCGGCGCCGGTGCGCCCGCGACCGAGCGCGACTGGGGGCTGGTCGAAAAGAGCGGCTCCGATGCGATTTGGCTCGCGCGCGGCGACGCGCTGCTGGTTGCGACGCACGAGCTCGCGCTTGTCGGGCATCACAACGCACTGAACGCGCTGGCGGCGCTTGCGCTTACCTCCACGGTGGGCAGGATCGATACTACAGTGCTGGCCGCGCTTACCGCGTTTCAAGGGCTGCCGCATCGTATGGAACGCGTCGCCGACATCGGCGGAGTTCTGTTCGTCAACGACTCCAAGGGAACGACGGTTGCCGCGACCTTGGCCGCGTTGGAAGGCATCGGCCGCCCGTCGGTATTGATCGCCGGCGGCGACGGCAAGGGACAGGATTTTCAGCCGTTGAGGTCGAGCGTCGAAAGCCATTGCCGGGCGGTGGTGCTGCTGGGACGCGACGCACCGACGATTGCGGCCGCCCTGTCGGGCGTGACCCCGGCGATCGAGTTCGCGCCGGTGCTCGAAGTCGCGGTCGCTCGCGCGATCGCCCATGCCCGGACCGGCGACGTGGTCCTGTTGTCGCCGGCATGCGCGAGCCTGGATATGTTCCGCGATTACCTGGAGCGCGGCGATCGGTTCAAGGCTGCCGTGGCGGCGCACGCCGTGGAGGCCGCACATGCCTAGAGATGCCGGCCTCCTGTCGACATTGCCGCGGTTCTCTACGCTCGGGGCGCTGCCGCGCGAGGGCCGAGCGATGCTCAACTACGACGTCACGCTGGCGTGGGCCGCCTTGCTGCTGCTCGCGATCGGGCTGGTGATGGTGTACTCGGCATCGATTGCGATGGCCGAGGCGTCGGCAAACACCGGTTATCGGCCCTGGTATTTCCTTGCCCGGCACGCGGTGTTCGTGGTGGTCGGGCTGTTGGCTGCGCTCGCTACCTTCCAGGTGCCGCTTAAAGGCTGGCAGCGCGCCGCGCCGTATCTGTTCATTCTCGGTGCGGTGCTTCTGGTGGCGGTCCTCGTCCCGGCTCTCGGCAAGCAGGTAAACGGCAGCAAGCGCTGGCTGTCGCTTTACGTCGTCAATCTTCAGCCGTCGGAGTTGATGAAGCTCTTTGTGGTGCTGTATGCGGCGAGCTACGCCGTGCGCAAGGCGTCGTTCCTCCACGCCGAGCAGCCGCTTCGACAAACCTTGCTCAAGGGCTTTCTGCCGCTCTTGGCGGTGATGATCGCGATCGGTGCGCTGCTGCTGCACGAACCGGATTTCGGCGCCTGTGTGGTCATCGTCGCGATCGCCTTCGGCATCCTGTTTCTCGGCGGCCTCGACTGGCGTCTCCTGATCGGGCTTGGCTTTCTGCTTCCGGTCGCGCTGTGGATGATGATCCGCTTCGCGCCGTATCGGCTGCAACGCTTTACCGGTTTTCTCGATCCGTGGTCGGATCCGCTGGGCAAGGGCTATCAGCTGACGCATTCGCTGATCGCATTTGGTCGCGGCGAATGGCTCGGCGTGGGCTTGGGCGCCAGCGTCGAAAAGCTGCTCTACCTTCCTGAGGCGCACACCGACTTCCTGCTCGCAGTGGTGGCGGAGGAGCTCGGCTTCGCGGGCGTGACGCTGGTCATCGTTCTGTTCGCATGGTTGTTGGTGCGCGCGTACGCAATAGGGCGTCAGGCGGCGCGACTGGACCGGCCTTTTTCGGCACTGGTGGCTCATGGAATAGGCATCTGGCTCGGTGTGCAAACCTTTATCAATATCGGCGTGAACATGGGCGTGCTGCCCACCAAGGGACTGACGCTGCCGCTGTTGTCATTTGGCGGCAGCGGCATTGTCGCCAACTGCCTCGCGCTCGCGATCCTGATGCGCGTCGATTTCGAGAACCGGCGGCTGCTGCGAGGATTCACCGTATGAGCGCCACCGTCATGATCACTACTGGCGGAACAGGTGGCCACGTTTTCCCTGGGCTCGCCGTCGCTTCGCGGCTCATCGCCAAAGGATGTCAAGTGTTCTGGCTCGGCACGCGCGACGGCATCGAGGCGCGGCTGGTGCCGCAGCATGGCGTCGACTTCGAAGCGATACGCTTTGGCGGTGTGCGCGGCAAGGGATTCAAGCGCTTGTTGCTCGGTCCATTCTCGCTACTGCTCGCATTCTGGCAAAGCCTCAGCGTGATTCGCCGCCGCGCGCCGGACGTGGTGCTCGGTCTCGGCGGATTCGCTTCGTTCCCGGGCGCGCTAATGGGCGTCGCGTGGGGACGGCCGCTGGCGATTCACGATGCCAACGCGGTCGCCGGTCTTGCCAATCGTATTCTTGCCTTTGGCGCCGATCGTATTCTGCTCGGCTTTCCCGATGCGCTGCGCGGCAAGCACGCAGCGAAAGTGCGGTGGGTCGGCAATCCGCTGCGCGACGACATCGTCGCCGTAGCGCGACCCGAGCAGCGCTTCGTCGGACGTAGCGGTCCGCTCAAGCTGCTCGTTCTCGGCGGCAGCCTGGGAGCCGTGGCGTTGAACCAGAGCGTTCCGGCAGCGCTAGCGCTGCTGGCCCCGTCGCAGCGTCCGCACGTGACGCATCAGGCCGGCGATGCTCACATCGACGCGCTTCGTCGCGCGTACGCGGAAGTGGGCGCCGCCGCCGAGTGCGTTGCGTTCATCGCCGACATGGCGCGCCGCTACGCCGACGCCGATCTGGTCATTTGTCGCGGCGGCGCGCTCACCGTCGCCGAAGTCGCCGCGGTGGGTGTGGGCAGCTTGATCGTCCCTCTTCCAGGAGCCATTGCCGATGAGCAGACGCATAACGCGCGTTTCCTGGTCGAAGCCGGCGCCGCGAGTCTGGTGCCCCAGTCCGAGCTGACGCCGCAGCTGCTCGCGGACATGCTCGCGGCTTATGACCGCGAAGGCTTGCTGGCGATGGCCATCAAGGCGCGCAGCGTGGCGCGCACCGACGCGACCGAGCGGGTCGCCGACGCGTGCATGGAACTGGCGCAATCGCGATGAAGCACAAAGTCAAGCGCGTCCACTTTGTCGGCATCGGCGGCGCGGGCATGAGCGGCATCGCCGAAGTGCTGCTGACGCAGGGCTATGAGGTCAGCGGATCGGACGTCGCGGCGACGGCCGTGACGCGCCGTCTTACTGCACTGGGCGCCCGCATCGCCGCGGGGCACGCGGCCGACTATATTGCCGGTGCCGATGTCGTCGTCGTGTCGGCCGCGGTGCCTGCCGACAATCCCGAGATCGCCGCGGCGCGGGAAAAAAACATTCCCGTGGTGCCGCGCGCATTGATGCTGGCGGAATTGATGCGGCTCAAGCAGGGGATCGCCGTGGCGGGCACGCACGGCAAAACGACGACCACCAGCCTGATCGCCAGCGTCCTGGCCGAGGGCGGCCTCGATCCGACGTTCGTCATCGGCGGCCGGCTGGTCTCAGCGGATGCCAACGCGAGATTGGGCAAGGGCGAGTTTCTGGTAGCCGAAGCCGATGAATCGGACGCGTCGTTTCTGGTTCTGCAACCGGTGCTGGCGGTGATCACCAACATCGACGCCGACCACATGGAAACCTACCAGCACGACTTCGCGAAACTCAAGGAAGCCTTCGTCAATTTCGCGCAACGATTGCCTTTCTACGGCACCGCGGTGCTGTGCATCGACGACGCTAACGTTCGCGACATCATTCCGGCGATCACCAAGTCCATTGTCACCTACGGACTTGCCGAAGACGCGCAACTTCGAGCGCAAAAAATCGATCACGCGGGTGGACGCATGCGCTTCGTGGCGACGAAAGCGGACATTCCGGCGCTATCGGTGGAGCTCAATCTCGCCGGCGTGCACAACGTCCAGAATGCGCTTGCGGCCATCGCAGTGGGACGCGAGGCTGGCGTTGCGGACGAGGCCATCGCCAAGGCCTTGTCGGAGTTCAAAGGTGTCGGTCGTCGCTTTCAGCGCTTTGGCGAGATCGCGATTCCGCGCGGCGGCTCGTTCACGCTGATCGACGACTACGGCCACCATCCTACCGAAATGGCGGCGACGCTCGACGCGGTGCGCCGCAGCTTTCCCGGGCGACGGCTGGTGCTCGCGTTCCAGCCGCATCGCTATACGCGAACGCGCGATCTGTTCGAGGATTTCGTCAAGATCCTGTCGACGGCCGACGCGCTGCTGGTGGCCGAGGTCTATCCGGCCGGCGAGGCTCCGATCGTCGCCGCCGACGGACGCGCGCTGACCCGCGCATTGCGCATCGGCGGCAGGATCGAGCCGGTGTTCGTCGAAGACGTCTCCGAGATGCCGGCGGCGATACGCGCCATGGCCCGCGATGGCGACGTGGTGCTGACGATGGGTGCGGGATCCATCGGCCAGGTTTCGCCGCTCGTGGCCGCCAGCACATGATCATGACCGAGCCACTTCAATTCACCGGCATGCGCGGCAAGCTCAGCCGTGACGAGCCGCTGGCGCGACACACTGCCTGGCGCTGCGGTGGGAAGGCGGACCTTGCATATGCGCCGGCGGACCGCGACGACCTTGCGGTGTTCCTGCGCCAGTTGCCCCAGGACGAACCGTTGACCGTCATTGGACTCGGCAGCAACTTGCTGGTTCGCGACGGCGGCGTCCGTGGCGCGGTCGTGCTGATGCATGCGCCGGGAGGCGTGCTTGCCATTGCCGATGGATTTGTATACGCGGAGGCGGGCGTGGCAAGCCCGAAGCTCGCCCGTTTCGCCGCGATGCACGATTGCGCCGAGGCCGAATTTCTTGCCGGTGTTCCGGGCACCGTCGGCGGAGCGCTGGCGATGAACGCCGGCTGTTATGGCGGTGAGACCTGGCCGCACGTGGCCAAGGTCGAGCTCGCGAAACGCGACGGGACATTCGCGGTCCTCGAGCCCCGGGATTTTGCCATCGCCTATCGCAGCGTCCTTCGCGCCGATGGCGGGTCCATTGAAGGGGTCTTCACCGCGGCATGGTTCCGGTTTCCGCATGGCGATTCGACACGTGCACGCGAACGCATCAAGGAGCTGCTGGCGAAGCGCATCGCGACCCAGCCGCTCAATCTGCCGAATGCAGGATCGGTGTTCCGCAATCCCGAAGGCGATCACGCGGCACGATTGATCGAAGCCTGCGACCTTAAGGGGCGTGCCATCGGCGGAGCTTCGGTTTCGGAGAAGCACGCGAACTTCATCGTCAATCCGAGCGGCAAGGCACGCGCGTCCGATATCGAAGCCTTGATCACGCATGTGCGCAAAGTCGTCGCCGAAAAGACCGGCGTCACGCTGGAGCCCGAAGTGCGGATTATCGGGGTGGCCGCATGAGCGAGTTCGGGAAGGTTGCGGTGTTGATGGGGCGAGCCCGACTCGGTGCTGCGGAGCAGCCGGTGCGGGAGGGTGAAGCAGCCGCCCATCAGCATTGTAGGTGGACGCGAAACGCGGGAATCGCATGAGCGAGTTCGGAAAGGTTGCCGTACTCATGGGCGGCCCATCTTCGGAACGAGAGATCTCGTTTCTGTCGGGCAATGCCGTGCTTGCCGCGTTGAAAAGCAGAGGCGTCGACGTCCACGCCTTCGATCCGGCCGAGCGGGCGCTGTGCGATCTCAAATCCGATGGCTTCCAAAGGGTGTTTATCGCGCTTCACGGCCGCTTCGGCGAGGACGGGACGGTCCAGGGCGCGCTGGAAGTGCTCGGCATCTTCTATACCGGCAGCGGCGTGATGGCATCTGCGCTGGCGATGGACAAGTGGCGCACCAAGCTGGTCTGGATCGCCAGCGGCATTCCGACGCCGCGATACGAAGTGGTGGATGAAAGCACGGACTGGTGGGCGGTGGTGGCCAAGCTCGGGCTGCCGCTGATCGTCAAGCCGGCGCGCGTGGGCTCGTCCATAGGCATCACGCGCGTCACCGGCGTCGATCACGATGAGCTCGCCATCGCCTACCGGACCGCGGTCGAGCACGACGATCTGGTGCTGGTGGAGGAGCTCGTCACCGGCATCGAGCTGACCGCGTCGATTCTCGGCGAACGCGCACTGCCGCTGATCAGGATCGATGCGCCTCAGGGCAACTACGACTATCACCACAAATATTTTTCCGACGAAACCAAGTATTTCTGTCCATCGGGAATCGACGGCGGCGTCGAGAGCGAGATCCTGGTGCAGTCGCTGGAGGCGTACCGGACGGTCGGTTGCAGCGGCTGGGGACGGGTCGATCTCATCCTCGAAGAAGGCGAGACGTGGAAGTTCCTCGAGGTGAATACCTCTCCCGGCATGACCGCGCACAGCCTGGTGCCGATGGCGGCGCGCCGCGAAGGGATGGAGTTCCCCGACTTGTGCGTGGAAATTTTGCGAGGCGCGCATGTGGGATAACCCGCGCCAGCTGAACGCGGTGGCGTTTGCGATCGCGCTCTTTGCGCTTGCGTTGCTTTGTTGGGCGGCAACGGCGTGGGCCGTGCGCCAACCTGCGTTCGCGCTGCGAGAGATTGTGGTCGCGGGCTCGTTGTCGCGGGTCAACCCCGCGTATCTCGAGGCAGTCGTTCGCGAAGAGCTTCAGGGCACTTTCTTCACCATGCAGCTTACCGAGGCGCGCGACTCGCTGCAACGCGTACCTTGGGTGCGTGGCGTGGCGCTGCGGCGGCAATGGCCGAATCGGCTCGAGATATTTGTCACCGAGCACTCGCCGCTTGCGCGCTGGAACGACAACGCGCTCGTCAACAAAGAGGGCGAAGTGTTCATCGCGGACTACGACGGCGAGCTGCCGCAATTCATCGGACCCGAGGGCGGCGCCGGAGAAATGAGCGCGCGCTTCGTGGAATTCGGCGCTGCCCTCGAGCGCGCCGGCCTGACCATCGGCGAGATGCGGCTGTCCGCGCGCGGAGGCTGGGAGCTCAAGACCGCCGTGGCGCCGGCGCTGACGATCGCGCTGGGGCGAAGCGAGCCGGCGGAACGGCTCAACCGCTTCGTCGGCTATTACGCGAGGACCGTCGGCGCGCTCGCCCGTGCCGGCACTCGCGTCGAGTACGCCGACCTTCGATATCGCAACGGTTTCGCCGCGCGCGTTCCCGGCTTCAAGGAACGCGCCATGAAGAAGGCTGCTTAAGCAATGATCCACCGGAAAAGACATGGT
>JRHI01002566.1_pt1 | contig 12207 bp, 15 predicted proteins | sample 215371 | NCBI WGS metagenome assembly JRHI01 (sample SAMN02929681, study PRJNA255918) | sediment metagenome | biome: cave system; feature: Ice Cave; material: Sediment; isolation source: sediment from deep within a dark volcanic ice cave with no known source of... ...
AGGGTGTCGAAGATAGACTTAATGACCATTGAGGCCGAGGACATCCTCGCCAGTCGTGTGTTCACAGAGGGGATGTCAGAAGACGAACAACAGCCGCTCCCCGATACGTCCCAGGTCATCAGGATATCTGACGGCCCTCCTGCGACCGCTTAATGGGGTCAGCATCAGTAATATCTGTGCCGTGTACCTACTAATGGACACGCGGTGCAAGGAGTTTGGAGAACGACATGACGGTACCATTTGAAACGATCACGCGGCCGATCATCCTGGGGATAGTGGGAGACAGTGCGGCTGGGAAGACGACGCTGAGTCGAGGCATCGCCCAGATTCTGGGCCTTGAGCAGGCATCGGTCCTCTGCACGGACGACTATCATCGCTATAATCGGCAGCAGCGCAAGGAGTTGGGCATCACCCCCCTGAATCCAGCCTGCAACTACCTCGATATGATGGCACAACATTTGCGACTGCTGCGTGACGGAGAACCTATTCTGAAGCCGCACTACGATCACAAGTTGGGCGACTTTGGAGCGCCACAATATATCGTTCCCCATTCCTTCCTCATTGTCGAGGGATTGCTCGGCTTCTACTCGCAGGAGATGCGCAATGCCTACAGTGTGCGTGTCTATCTCAATCCACCCGAGGAGCTGAGGCGGCGCTGGAAGGTCCGGCGTGACTCGACGAAGCGTGGATATTCTGAGCAAGAGGTGCTGCGCGAACTCGACATCCGCGAGCCGGATTCGGAGGCTTATATCCGCCCGCAGCGGTCTCACGCGGACATCGAGGTTTCCTACTTTCCTGATCCGTCGTCCGAGTTTCGACAGAATGACGATGCACATCTCAACGTGCGCCTGACCCTGCATGGGACACTCCATCATCCTGATCTGAGCCAGATCATTGATGAAGACCGGTCGGGCTGTGTGCGTTCGACACTGGGGCGCGAGGAGGGACGGGCCGTCGAGTACCTGGAGATCGATGGCTCCATCCCTGATGAGCCAGCCCGTGCGCTCGAGCGCGGTATTCTGGATCACCTGGACGCCTCTGGAGCCGCCTCACCAGCAGATATTGGTCAGTATTCTGACTCCCGAGCAGAGCAGAGCCATCCACTGGCGCTGACCCAGCTGCTCCTGGTGTATCACCTGCTGTGTGCGCGGCAACGCGACGAGATCGAAGTATGAGTAATGATCTGGGTGCAATACCGTCAGTCGAGAGGAGCAGTGTTGTATGAAAATTGGTATCAATGGATTTGGGCGCATTGGTCGCTTAGTCCTCCGCTCTGCGCTGGCCCGTAGCGTGGACCTAGACATCGTGGCGATCAATGACCGGGGCGATGCCCAGATCAACGCCCACCTCTTTCAGTTCGACTCCACCTATGGACCCTTCCGGGGTCGAGTGGAAGCAGGTGACGGCCAGATCACGATTGACAAGCACTCCATCTCGATCGTGTCACATCTCAACCCGCTAGATATCCCCTGGCGCGACCTCGGGGTAGAACTGGTGATCGAGGCCACCGGCGTCTTTACCACCGCCGACCAAGCAGCCGCACACCTGCAGGCGGGGGCAGAACGCGTGTTGGTGACCGCACCGAGCAAGGGAGCCGATGTGACGTTGGTAGTTGGTGTGAACGAACACGCCTATAATCCGGTCGAACATCAGATTATTTCCGCTGCTTCCTGCACGACGAACGCGCTGGCACTCATTGCCAAGGTCCTGAATGAGCACTTTGGAATTCGGTCTGGCATGATGAACACGATCCACGCCTACACAAATGACCAGCGCATCCTTGACCGCAGTCACACAGATTCACGGCGTGCTCGTGCGGGTGCTGAAAACATTATCCCGACCACAACCGGTGCCACCAGAGCGTTAGGCGAAGTCATCCCGGCCCTGGCGGGCAAGTTCCACGGGATCTCCTATCGCGTCCCCATCATCACTGTCTCAGTCATTGACTTAGTGGCCGAACTGGAACAGGCAGCGACCGTGGCAGAAATCAATACTGCCTTCGCCATGGCTGCCAGCGGGCCGCTGGCTGGCGTCCTTGGCTATACCAATCTGCCCTTAGTTTCCAGCGACTTCCGTGGTGACAGTCGATCAAGCATCGTAGATGGCTTGCTGACCACTCTCCTGTACGAGGAGCGGATGATCCATGTCGTGGGTTGGTACGACAATGAGTGGGGCTATGCTAGCCGAGTCGCTGACCTAGCCAGCTTCATCGGCGAGTGTGAGCGCAATGGGCCTCGTCCGGAGCGGGTACGGGTCGTCGAGCGCGAGCAGATTGAGCGGGCAGTACGTACGGCTAGCTTCGCACCGGAAGGGCTGCCACTCTAGCGGGAGGACACATGTTCTGTGTCTTCCCCGCTGCCTTTGACGGCTACTTCCAGACAATGCCCGAAACCTTTGCCACACCCAATCCTGATGATCAGATCGCAGCCACGCTTACTCGCTGCTACCCATGATGGGGCCCTCTTTTACCCCCACTGTAGCAGATCAGTTTCCTTCTTGCAACACAACCAAATCAGGAGACGATGGCTTCGACACGTATGAATGAGCCAATGGCACGAAACTTCTGATAGCGTCTCTCTACGAGTTCGTCAAGTGGGTAGCGTGCGAGTTCGCCGAGGTGCTTCTGAAGCATCTCTTTCAAGTAACCGGCGGCTAGGGAGTGATTATGGTGTGCGCCCCCTACAGGCTCTGGCACCAGTTCGTCGATGATGTTTGTCTCTAGCAGTTCTCGTGCGCTAATGCGCATTGCCTCGGCGGCGGCTGGCGCGTATGATTTGTCACGCCAGAGAATGGAGGCGGCGGCTTCTGGGGCTGCAACGGTGTAGATGCTATGTTCGAGCATGAGCAAACGATCAGCTACACTGAGTGCGAGCGCGCCGCCGCTGCCACCCTCACCAATGACGACAGAGACAACAGGGACACGCAGGCGCGACATGAGTAATAAATTTTCAGCAATGGCAGCGGACTGGCCGCGCTCTTCGTCCTCTAGGCCAGGAAATGCACCGGGTGTGTCAATTAGGCAGACTAATGGAACGTTAAATTTCTCTGCTAGGCTCATGATACGATAGGCTTTACGGTAGCCTTCAGGATGAGGCATGCCATAGTTGTGATATTGCTTTTCTGTCGTGGTGCGTCCCTTTTGCTGGCACACAAACATCACGGTATGGCCTGCTAACTTCCCGAGTCCAGCCACAATAGCGTGATCGTCGGCGAACGCCCGATCACCATGTAACTCCATGAAATCATCGCATATTAGTTCGATGTAATCGATGGCGTAGGGGCGGTCTTTGTGGCGAGCTACCTGCACCGTTTGCCATGAGGTCAGGTGTGCGTAGACTTCTTTTGTTTGTACATGCAAGTTGTGAATGGCTTCGTCCAACTGTTGTTGGGATGCTTCGGTGTTAGAAATCTGTTGTAGCACGCGAATTTTTTGTGCTGCTGTGGCAAGTTCTTGCTCAAAATCTAGGTCGTAGCTCAATTGTTTGCTCCTTGTTTGTAGCAGTTGTAGCAGTTGTAGCAGTTGCATCAGTTGTATCGATTGTGTCAGAACGAATGTACGAGGGCGACCGCAGGGGTCCCCATACGCATCAAGCTAAGAAAGGATGAAGCTCTCACGAAGTGGAGACACTCCTCGTCCCGTAGGAACCTTGACCCTTGCAGTCGCCCAACCCGGTGAGATGATGGCGGTCGTCTCTCGTTTCTCACGGGTTGGGCGACCGCAAGGGTCAAGGTTCCCGGCGCCCATCCCGCCACGCCACCCCCGCCCCTACGGGCACAAATGGCATTTCCGCTCTATAAGCTCTTCCTTTCTCTTCGTTTGATGCGTACGAGGGCGACCGCAAGGGTCCAAGGTTCCCACACCCCCATCACGCCGCCACCCCCGCCCCTAGGGGCAGGTGGAGGGCAGGTGGGAGTGGAAGCTGAGTAGGCGTGCAAGCGTCTGCCGTAGCTCGTGGCGGGGGACGACTGCGTCGATCAGGCCATGCTGAAAGACAAATTCTGCCGTTACCGCATCTTTTGGTAGTTGTACGTGCATGAACTGCTCTATAACACGTGGGCCAGCGAAGCAGACGAGCGTTCCAGGCTCCGCTATGATGACATCGCCGAGCATGGCGAAGCTGGCTGTGACGCCACCAGTTGTCGGGTCGGTTAAGAGGCTGAAGAAGGGTAACTTTGCCTCTCCTAGTTTTGCTAAAGCGGCAGAGGTCTTTGCCATCTGCATGAGTGAGTAGATACCTTCTTGCATACGTGCGCCACCGGAGGCTGAGGCAATGAAGACGGGAATATGTCGTGCGATACCTAGTTCGATGGCACGTGTGATTTTTTCTCCTACCGCTGCTCCCATGCTGCCGCCAATGAAGCGGAAATCCATGACGGCAAGCGCGAACGGATGGCCTTCGATAGTGGCATGGCCGATGACGACGGCTTCGTTTAAGTGGACTTTCTGCTGCTCTGCTTTCAGTTTCTCCGCGTAGACCTGGGATTGGTTCTCAAAGTGTAATGGGTTTGCGGAGGCAATGTCGGCATCGATCTCAACGAAACTAGCAGTATCGACGAGCAGCTCAATGCGTTCATACGCTGTGAGCTTAAAGTGATATTTGCAATGGGAACATACCTTGAGGTTTCTCTGATAGTCGCGTTGATAGAGAATATTCTTACACTGGGGACACTTCACAACGATATTTTTGGGAATGACGATATGCGGGCGTTGTACCTCTGCACTGACAAATGTTGCTTCGATCTGTTCTGCGGTGAGAGTTGTTGGTGGGATCATGGCTTGCTCCTTGTGCTTGCTCTTTGTATGACAGTGAACGATGAATGTATAAAAGTCTTATTACTGTCCCAAGCTTCAAGCGACGGAGTACGTCGTAGGGGCCTCATTTATGGCGCCCGTCGCTAGCATCGTCAATGTGACCGAGCACTGCGCATCCAACGACGGACGCGCTCAAGCTGGTCCCTACGACGCCTCCGTCGATTGAAGCTTGGCAAAGTCTTATGCGTATATAGGTGTCATGGATGCGTGCAGTGTTTTGGCTAATGCGGCTACTTTCTGCGGTGTGTCTGCGGCAAATGCTCTGCTACCGGGTGCAATCGAGCGCACTAACCTAGTCAATACCTGGGATGGTCCCAGTTCGACGAAGGTATCACATCCTTCTGCGAGCAGCGTCTCAACACAACATACCCACTGTACCGGGCAGGTAATCTGTGCTATCAGTTCCTGGCGGATGTGCTGTCTGGCGGTGAGTGTTGCCCCTGATACGTTAGCAACCAGTGGTATCTGTGCATCATGCCAAGTGAGATGCTGCATGACGTTGGTGAGTGCTGATTGCACGGGGGTCATGAGCGGAGAATGGAAGGCGCCCTTTGCTGCTAGGCGTATAGCCCTGACATTGGTATAGGTGCTGGCGGCTTCCATCAGTGCCTGCACTCCTGCTTCTATGCCGGAGACGACGCATTGTGTGTGTGTGTTCAAGTTGGTGACGACGACAAGATGTTGCTGCGAGATGTCGGCACACAAATCGCGTAAGATATCCACGGCCAATCCTACAATAGCTGCCATTGCGCCTGGTTGCTCATCCTGTATCTGGTGCATGAGTTTGCCGCGCTGACTGACCAGATATAATCCGTCCTCAAAGGAGAGAACACCTGCTGCCACAGCAGCCGTATATTCACCTAGACTGTGGCCTGCAACCATGGCGGGGTGTAGGCCAATGCGCTGAGCATATTCAGTCAATGCCAATGAGTGTGCAAAGAGTGCCGGTTGAGCAACATGTGTCTGGCTCAATGACTCAAGCGGTCCCTCAAGACAATAGTGTGTGACGGGTACACCTGCCACGACATTACTACGTGCTAGATAGGTTTCATGCAGGTCGGGAGCTATTTCTAGAAGCTCGTTGCCCATGCCAACCTTTTGTGACCCCTGTCCAGGATACAGAAATGCGATCTTGCCCAATGCGATCAACCTTTCTTGTGATGGAACCCTCTTCGCCAGTTTTTTTGCTGTAGAAGTATGGCATTAGTTGTAACACAATCATTATCTGTATCATTATTTGTAATACACGCCTTGCCTATGGATTACAGGAAAGGGAAGTGGAGAAATGTCAGGAGAAGTGTTGTGGACATTTCTAAGAAATAGCATCAAAAAGAGGGGATATGTGTCAGAAGAACAAAATGGTGAGTAATTCAAGCAATTTTTATGCCGTTTTTAGCATATACTTGCAATATTCGGTGACTTCTGGTATATTTCAGCACGGTTGACGAAGCATCATTCACAAGGGAGAACATAATATGGCGGGTACCTTATTAAGCGCAGAGCAAGTTGCGGAGAGACTAGGTCTCAATCCACGCACCGTGAAAAATATGGCGAATCGTGGAGATATCGATGGAGTCATGATCGGCCACGCCTGGAGGTTCGATGAAAGCGATGTTGAGGCATTTATAGCACGGCAGCGAGCCAAAACCAAGACGCTGATCAAGATGCGTCTGAACGTGAATATCGAGGAAATCAATAATCGGCAGGGTGATGCTTCATAGCATGCCGCAGTCCGCCCTGAAAATCAGGGTGAAAGCCCAGACCACGAGGCAGAACGGAAGTACCGCCTACACGCAGACACATTGTAGTAGAAAACAGAAAGGGTAATGCATCATACATTACCCTTGAGAGGTGCAATTTGAGCGAAGATAAGGAACTTATTCCGATTGAACAGCAAACCCTCATGTTCTATGGCAAGCCAATTATCGTGGTACGCCTTCCTGATGGACGACCAGGGGCTGTCATTCGCTTCTTTTGTGAGAACATGCAAATAGACACTGCTGGGCAAGTGCAACGCATTCAACGAACCGAAGCTATTGCTGACGATCTGGTATTTGCACAGATAGAGACTCCTGGAGGAAGACAACGCATGGCCGTATTGGTCCTCCACGCTGTCCCGTTCTGGCTAGCTGGCATTGACCCCAAGCGTGTGCGGGAAGAGATACGCCCTGAAATATTGCATTACCAGAGGGAAGCCGTAGATGTTCTCTACGCCTGGGCACAATCTCCAAAGGCTTCCCTTACCAACCTCGTGCCAGCAGAGCAGATCATCCGACCTATCGCGCCAGTCAATGAGGCTTCTCTCGCTGACTGGCGTGACTATCATCGGCAAATGGTCGCATGGATTGACTGGCAGGCAGACGTTGCGCAATGGCGTGGCAGCGTCGAGAGTCGCTTAGAAGGTGTGGAGGCGATGACGGGCCTGATCCCTGAAATCTTAGAACGATTAGGGCCACAGACACTCACGCCAAGGCATCAACAACAAGCCAAGGCATATGTACAGCAGTTAAGTAAGGCAACGGGGAAGCATTCGGCAACCATTTATAATGACCTGTATACAGCATTCAGCGTTCCTCGGTATCAAGACATTCCTGAGTCTGATTGGGAGCAAGTAGAGCAGTGGTTTAAGACACAGATAGAGCGCAGTAAGCGAAAGTGAGTGGCAGGCTTACGCTGCATAGAAGACCTCAAAATTCTAGGCATGTGCTACGTTCGTGGCGAATGCAGCACATTGGGTTTGCTCATAGCAAGGTTGCTTTTTGGCTTCTTCCATGTTACACTGACTGTGTAGTCTTATTCTGCATAATCGGAAGGAGATTACACAGTCGGTGTTATTGTAGTACAGAAGGAAGAAGTTTGTATAGCTGATAATGAAGCGCTCTTATTTTCTCTGAAGGATGCAGCAGGCCCAGAGATTGAGGCCCCTAGCAGCTTTGCTAGAGCGCTCAAACGGGCTCGCTTCGTCAGAGGATGGACGCAAGCAGCGTTGGCGGAACACCTCTCGATCACCAAGCGCTCTATAGTCAGTTGGGAGACAGGAGCACGACTTCCCAGTGTTGGGATGGTCGTGCTTTTGCTTGATGTGCTCTTCCCTGATGAGGAGATGTCACTGCATCAAGAACTGCTGTGTGCCTATATTGTTGATGATTTAGAGCGGGAGGCACGACGCAAAGATACACAGCGTGACTCGGCTGATGCATTGCTTCAACGAGTGCAGCATGTGATAGAACTCGTTTTGCACCTTCCGCATCAAGCCACACTGACCAAACCTGAGCCACAGCACCCCTTGGAAGACCAAGTAATCCTTCAGCGAGAAGAGCATGAATCCTTCCAGTGGCAGACAAAGGCGGGCAACCAACAGGTACTTGAACCACTGCTTTCACTGATGGTCCAGTTTCAGCAGCATCCAGAGCTGATTGCGGTGGTCCACGATTTTATCCGTGAGCTGGCTCCTAGCGGGTGAAAACGAGTAGGAGTCACTGGATGCGGTCTTTTGTTGGGCGCTTGAAGAATGCAACAAGGCGATCTTGATGGGATACGATTGTCGCCAATTCCCAGCCGTAGCGTCCCCAACGTGCCATTGCATGATCGAGCATAGCCTCGCTCACTTCAAGGCGGTGGGGATCAAGATAATCGCCTAGCCCAAGCTCTACGCTATATTCCCAGGCATCCTGCTCGTGCTGGTTTGTTGCTCCCTGCAGAAAGGTTTTTTCGTACTGAATGTTCTCCTGGCGGGCAGCAGCATGGGAGAGTACATCAATGATGGAACTCGTCGCTGTCTGTTCTAGGACTAGTATGCCGGGAGGGTAAGGGAGGCGAAACTGTGTGTGATCGTGGAATATTCTAAATACAAGTGTGCCCAATGGCTCGTTTTGTGTCTGCTTCACAATACTCCACATGCAGCGTTCCCGTTCTTCGGGGGGTCCCCAGTGCTCTATTGAAGTGGAGAAATTGCCGCCTTCGTAGAGGAAACCGGCGTGCTGAAATTGCTCTTGAAGAGGTTGTAGCAAGGCACGTCCGTACACGCCATAGGCGACCTCACCAGCTTTGTGAAACACGTGAAGTAGCTCTTCCTGATTCTCTTCTAACACGGGCTGCCAGCGTTCTTGCAGATACTGGCGACTGTAACTTGCCAGTGTATGGATGGTGACTTCCCTTTTCTCCTCAAGAAACTCTTTCAGTGGTTTCATCGAACGTAAACTCCTTTCAGTTTCCACTAGCCTGCATGGTATGAAGGTAGTGTACCATCAAATTCAATTGACACAAACCGTCGTAGGGCCTAACTCTTGATTCATCTTGCCAACGCGCTACCGCGCTAGCTACGCTCAGGCAAGATGCAAGGAAGTATTCATGGCGCCCGTCGTGGCAAGAGTCCATGTCGCCAAACGCCGCACACTCCAAACGCGGGCGCCATGAATGAGGCCCCTATGACACCTGCGTCTCTGCCTGCCAATGAACTACTAGATATGCAACTTCTGTAGGCAGAGGACAGCCTCTGTTCTTGAATGGACATTGAGTTTATCGTAAATGTTTGTGAGATACTTTTCGATGGTCTTTTCTTTCAGACCCATCTTGTGGGCAATGCGAAAGTTTGACGCGCCATACTTCAGATGCGAAAGCACTTGCATTTCGCGCTCGGTCAGATGACCGGCAGCTCTTGACATTGCTACGGTTAGCATATCACGAGCATTGTGGTTTAAGAAGATACTTCCAAGAGAGGCTGCTGTAATTGCAAAAGCCAGATCTTTCTCTGATGCATTTTTATCCAGCAAACTGTGAACTCCCTGTGCGATCAATGTACGTGCTGTTTCGGGATGAAGGTCTTGTTGTATCATGACAACACCACAGGAGAGGTGCTGTTTGTGTAGGTGCTCTACTAGGTTGATACAATCAGCAACAGAGACAGAAGGGCCAAGCACAATCGTTGTTGTGTTAGCTACGACCGTAAATACGTCTTGAATAGTGCTACAACTTGCGATAATTTCTAGATGTGGCAAGGCTGACAAAACGCGTTGCAGGGCGGAGCACAGCAGGGTGTGAGCATCCACAAGAATGATGCGTTGGATATATTGCTGTGTGAGGCTACCCTGTAGTATATATTCCTGATTGTGTGTAGCAAGTGCGAGTGTTTCAACATAAGGTGCCATGCCTTTTATCTCCTTGCCTGTCATGTTGTATTGGTCTTTTGAAGAGCATATACTCTCCCTCTTCACATCCTCTTCGCAGTTTCTTCGCAGGCATGCAAGGACCTTGCAGGGCGCAATGAATTGCTGCCCCTACCATCCATTGGTTAACTTTGTGCATAGGTAATTCGCGGGTAAGGGCGTATGGGCAACATCTGCTTAAAGCTATTGCAGTATGACATGTCAAGCGTATACAACGAAGGAGACGATACTATGTTCAACGACACCCTCTCCCACTCTCTCATATTAGTGCTGTTCTTCCTGAATCTTGCTTCTTCAGGGTTAGTTACTGGGGGTGCTATGGTCATGGCTGTCGCGTATACGCCCCTTCTTGCCGGACTTTCACAACGCGAGACAATCATGATTCACGAGGGAATGGGGCGCTATATCGACCGCTATCAACCAAAGATGGCTTGGGTAGCTTTGGGAACCGGTGTGGTAGAGTTAGGCATTAGCCATCAGGTGATACAAACGATCTGTGTTTTACTAGGAATAGCAGGTATCACGGGTCTCATTGCCATTTCAATCACAACGAGCATTCCCCTTGCGAAGAAAATTATCGCATGGAGTCCCGCTGCCGCCAGAACGTTGGAACAGTTGAAAACGCGTTGGATTCATGTCCACTATCTGCGTTCTACCTCTGGTCTATTAGGATTTCTCTTCTTTATCAGCGCGGCTCTCTTTTTTATCTCACAGTAAGACGAAACAAGCAGGGAAACATTGTTAGACAACAATGAGGAGGTAAGTATGAATCTTCATCTGGCAGGGAAATATGCACTTGTTACAGGTGCTTCACGAGGTATTGGCCGCGCAATTGCGCTGGCACTTGCGGAGCAGGGCGTAGCAGTTGCTGCTTGCTACCATAAAGAGAGCGAAGAGGTGAGGAGTTTGGCAGCTGAACTGGAACACTATGATACTGACAGCTATGTTCTTCAAACTGACATCAGCAATAGAGAAGCGGTGACACGGCTTGCGGATAATGTGCGCCAACGCTTTGGGCGCCTGAACATTCTCGTCAACAATGCGGGTATCATTAGCCATATTCCGCTGGCGGCGATGGAGTTCGACCAGTGGCAGCAAGTGATCAACACCAATCTTACTAGTCTCTACTTGGTTACGCACGCCACACAGGATATGCTTGTAGAGGGCGGTTCTATCATCAACATTGGTTCAGCGGTGGCATCAATAGGCATTCCTGCACGCACGCACTACACTGCGGCAAAAGCGGGTGTTGTGGGTTTCACGCGCTCATTGTGCAAGGAGATGGGTCCACGAGGTATTCGTGTTAATGTGATCGCCCCTGGTGTTATTGACACTCATCAGGCTGCCGGACTTTCGCCAGAACAACGGATACGCTACGCCAATATGGCTGCGTTAGGGCGACTGGGTCAGGGTGATGATATTGCTGGTGTCGCGCTCTTCCTGGCAAGTGATCTGTCACGTTTTGTTTCAGGAACGACGATCAATGTAGACGGTGGTATATAGAGAGCTGTTCGTGTCTGGGAGAGGGTGAGCAATGACTGTACGCGTCATGGTATTCGGTACGCTGCAACACGCAGAAGAACGAGAGGCATTTGAGGCAACGATCTCTGTTGTGAGCAACACTATTAGAGGCACTTCAGGCTACGTCAAGGACGAATTGCTCCGCGACCCCGGCGACCCCACTTCATACATCATGATGAGCGAGTGGGCCAGTCGAGAAGCTTTTCTCGACTGGGAGCAGTCTTCTATCCATAAACAGAACACTAATCCACTGAGAGCATATTGGAGGGCTGAGACGAAATTTAAGATGTATGAAGTTGTCACAGCATAGTACATTATTGGCGGACTACTATGAGGAGGAAATTATGTCGTCAAGAATACGGGTCATGGTGTTCGGTAGGCTGAATCGCTTAGAAGAGCGTGATGCATTTGAAGGTGCCTTTACGCAGGTGAGTACAAGCGTGAAAGGGACACCTGGACATATCAAGGATGAATTGCTGCGCGATGTTGGTGAGCAGGGTACCTATATTCTGATGAGTGAATGGGCCAGCCGCGAGGAATTTCTCAAGTGGGAACAGTCGCCCATTCACATGCAGAAAACAGTGCCTATGCGATCTTACTGGAAGGGTGTAGGCGAACGCAAAATCTTTGAAGTTGGAGTGCGTCTTGACTAGTATGCCTTGTTTGGGGGCTCATACCAATCCGCGTTCAGATAGACAACTTTCTCCC
>JRHI01002567.1_pt1 | contig 12206 bp, 14 predicted proteins | sample 215371 | NCBI WGS metagenome assembly JRHI01 (sample SAMN02929681, study PRJNA255918) | sediment metagenome | biome: cave system; feature: Ice Cave; material: Sediment; isolation source: sediment from deep within a dark volcanic ice cave with no known source of... ...
GAGAACATCAACCGCAACGGCAAGATCGCCATGAAGCTCGACGAGGGCGATGCCATTGTCGCGGTGCAGATCTGCACGCCCGAGAACGACGTGCTGCTGACGAGCGCGCAGGGGCGCTGCATCCGCTTCCTGCTGGAAGACGAGGTGCGCCTGTTCAAGGGTCGCGATAGCGACGGCGTGCGCGGCATCAAGCTCGACGACGGGGACCAGGTCATCTCCATGACCATACTCACCCACGTCGACGCCGAAGCCGGCGAGCGCGCGGCCTATCTGAAGCAGGCGACCATGCTGCGACGCGCCCAGGGCGACGAGATTGCAGATACGGTGCCGGACGCCGAAAGCGACGAGGAAGTGGTCGGCGAGGCCGAGCTGACCTCGGAGCGCTTCGCCGAGCTTGGCGCCAAGGAGCAGTTCGTGCTCACGGTCTCCGAGAAGGGCTTCGGCAAGCGCTCCTCGTCCTACGAGTACCGGACCTCCGGCCGCGGCGGCAAAGGCATCGTCGCCATGGTCGTCAACGACCGCAACGGGCCGTTGGTCGCGTCCTTCCCCGTCGCGCAGAGCGACCAGATCATGCTGGTGACGGACGCCGGCCAGCTCATCCGCTGCCCGGTCGACGACGTGCGCATCGCGGGGCGCAACACGCAAGGCGTGCGCGTGTTCAAGACCGATGCCGAGGAACGCGTCGTCTCCGTCGAGCATATCCCCGAGGAATCCGCGGCCGAAGAGAGCGGGGACGAGGGCGAGGGCCCCGGCGGCGAGGAGCCGTCCGCCGACTAAGTCCGCGTGCGACGACAGGAAGGCTAGGCTCTATGCCGGGCTTTTTGCTTACGCCGATGCGATAGGGTATTGCCAACACCAAGTCTTCGCCGCGGGCGGTAGCAGCACCATCAAGAGCGCCATTGAGGCGTGAGCACCATGCGCAGCTACTCTAGGCGAGTGCTCGGATGTAAACGACATCTCGCCCGCAATTATCGGCGCGTTTTGACTAACGCGCCTGTGCCATTCCTCCTCGCATTTCGCAATCTCGTGCACGACAAGACCCGGCTTGCCGCAACGCTGGCGGGCCTCACGTTTGCAGTCGTACTGGTCGGCGTGCAGCTTGGTCTCTACTTGGGCGTTCGCAAGATAATCACCGACATGATCGACCACACTGCCGCGCAGGTCTGGATTGTTCCCTTCGGCACGCAAAGCATCGAAGATTCGTTCCCCCTGTTGGGAGACCACGAACGTCAGCAGGCGCTGGCGACGCCCGGAGTTGAGCGCGTCATGCCGCTGGTCGTTTCCTTTGCGGACTGGGACCGCCCGGACGGCGGCATTGCACACGTCGTCGTGGTCGGATCTGACGCCGAAGATGGGGGCCTCGCACCCTGGAATCTTCACGGCGGCGATTGGACTGAAATAAAGAGCTACAAGGGCGTCGGCATAGATCGCACCTATCTCGACGAGCTCGGCGTCGCAGGCATCGGGTCGCGCGCCGGGATCGATTTCGGGTCCCAATCCCATTCTCTTCGCGTCAAGGCCCTCACCGAGGGCATACGGTCATTCACCCAGGCCCCCTACATCTTCACGACAAACTCCCGAGCACGGGAGTTCTTCGGCGTCCCCGACGACAAGAGCACGTTCCTGCTCGTGAAGACGGACCCGCAGGCCGACGTGGAGCAGGTTCGAAAGGATATCGCGGCGCGCCTGCCGGACATGGAAGTGCTCACCACCGCCGAGTTCCGTCAGCGCAGCATCCGGCACTGGCTCTTTCGCACCGGCGTCGGCCTGGCGTTGATTTTAGGCACCATTCTTGGCGTTGTGATCGGGGTGGTGATAGAGGCGCAGACGCTCTATTCCGCCACCCTCGATCACATCAAAGAGTTTGCCGTCCTGCGCATGCTCGGCTCCTCGGCGCGCTACGTCTATCGGATTATCGTGGCGCAGGCCTCCATGATTTCCGTCGCCGGGTTTGCTCTCGGCGCGCTTTGCGTCGCGGTTGTCGATCACTTGAGCCAGGAGACCGCGCTGCCCATGGTCGTCCCGCCCGCGCTATTTCTGGCCATGCTGATTGTCTCGTTGGCTATCGGCGCCTTTTCGGCCGTCATCGCCGTGCTGAAGGTCTTGCGCGTCGATCCCGCAAGCGTGCTCATGCGATGAACAAGAATTATGGTCCGTGCTCGAGGGGTTTGCCCGCCGCAGACAGCGGCCCTTAGGCGGAGCACGACAGGCCCGGGCTTTTTGTTTACGCCGATGCGATAGGACGTTGTCCCCGGCCGCGCGCGCAGGCTAAGACGGTCGGGCTTCGCAATCGGCGTGCCCCGGCCCCATGAAACGCATCGGCTTCTACCCCGGCACCTTCGACCCCGTGACGCTCGGGCACACCGACGTCATCGAGCGGGCGTGCCGGCTCGTCGACAAGCTCGTCATTGGCGTCGGCGTGCATCCGGAGAAGGCGCCGCTGTTCACCGCCCCTGAGCGCATCGACATGCTGAAGGACGAGACCAAGGGGATCGCGCGCTCAACCGGCACCGAGATCGACATCGTCACCTTCGCCAACCTCGCCGTCGATGCCGCTGCCGAGCACAAGGCGGCCGTCATCTTCCGCGGGCTGCGCGACGGCACCGACTTCGACTATGAGATGCAGATGGCCGGCATGAACGGCGCGATGGCGCCGGCGATCCAGACCGTGTTCGTCGCCGCCTCGCCGAAGGTTCGCCACATCGCGGCAAACCTCGTGCGCCAGATCGCGCTCATGGGCGGCGACGCCTCGACGTTCGTCTCGCCCGCGGTGTCGCAGCGCCTGAAGGCGAAGGCCAAGCCGCGCAAGTAGCGCGCACGTAAGCGAAAACCTCACGCAAGTTGCAGGAAGCCCGTCAGGAGCGATAAGAAGGGCGCCTTGCCGGGGCGGCTGCGCCGCTGGCTCTCCAAGAACAACGACAAGGGGATGGACCGCCATGCGATCGTTGACCTGCCTCGTTCTGGCGTTCTGCGTGATCTCGGGTGCCGCCTGCTCAGATCAGAAGAAGGCCTCCGCCAGCGACGGCGACACCCTCGTCATCGAGACCAAGACGGGCAACGTTGTCATCAAGCTGCGGCCCGACCTCGCGCCAAGGCACGTCGAGCGCGTGAAGCAGCTCGCCAAGGAGGGTTTCTACGACGGCCTGAAATTCCACCGCGTGATCCCGGGCTTCATGGCGCAGACGGGCGACCCCAAGGGCACGGGCGAGGGTGGCTCCAACTACCCGGACCTGCCGGCGGAGTTCTCGCAGGAGCCCTACAAGCGCGGCAGCGTGGGCGCGGCGCGCACGCAGGACCCCAACAGCGCCAACAGCCAGTTCTTCATCTGCTACACCGATACCGGCTGCTCCGGGCTCAACGGCCAATACACGGTGTGGGGGCAGGTCGTCGACGGAATGGACAACGTCGACAAGATCGCGCCCGGCGAGCCGCCGCCGATCCCCGACACCATGAAGAAGGTCTATCTGCAGAAGTGACGCGCCGTGGCCCTTTGGCATACGCGTACGGAGCGAGGTCGGGCATGAAGGCGCAGGCGACCGCGCTCTATCCCTTCGTGCCTGCGGGCGCCGATTTCGAGACCGCGCTCGCCTTCTTCGCCGAGCTGGGATTCGAGACTCTTTGGAAGCACGACGGTCTCGCCGGCTTGCGTTATGGCGCGGCGTTCTTCTTTCTCCAGGCCATCGAGGTGCCGGACTGGCAGAAGAACCAGATGCTGACCCTCGAGGTCGACGATCTCGACGGCTACTGGTCGGAGATCGAAGCAAAGGACCTCGAGCGCCGGTTCGCCGGCGTGCGCCTCAAGGCCCCGGCCGAGTTCCCCTGGGGCCGCGAGGTCAACATCGTCGATCCCGCCGGCGTGTGCTGGCACATCCGTCAATCGCGGAACAGGTGAGAACAGAACCCACCCCCCTAGACTAATCCCCAAGGAGACCAGCATGGCCGCAGCCACCGACCCCGAGAACACCCTCATCCTCGAAACCACGAAGGGCCGCGTCGTCATCGCGCTGCGTCCCGATCTCGCGCCCGGGCACGTTGAGCGCATCAAGCAGCTCGCGCGCGAAGGCTTCTACAACGGGCGCCCCTTCCACCGCGTGATCGAAGGCTTCATGGCGCAGACCGGCTGCCCGCACGGCACCGGCACCGGCGGCTCGAAATATCCAAACCTCAAGGCCGAGTTCAACGCCGAGCCGCATGTGCGCGGCGTGTGCTCGATGGCGCGCTCGCAGAGCCCCGACAGCGCCAACAGCCAGTTCTTCATCGTGTTCGACGACGCGACCTTCCTCGACAAGAAGTACACGGTGTGGGGCAAGGTGATCGAGGGCATGGAGAATGTCGAAAAGATCAAGCGTGGCGAGCCCGTGAAGGATCCCGACAAGATCGTGTCCATGAAGGTCGCGGCCGACGCGGCCTAAGGGAGCGGATCGATGACCCAGGCGATCGCGGCAATTGTGATCTATGCGGGCCTCGCCGGCGCTGCCGGTGTGGCGCTCGCGGCCATGGGTGCGCACGGCGAGGGCTACGCGGCGATGACCCCGCCGGCGCATTTCCTCCTCATGCACGCTGCCGCCGCGCTCGCGGTCGCGGCGCTCGCGTCGCGCGCCGCACATCCGGGCGGCTTCCTGCTGGCCGCGCTGATCCTGCTGGTCGGGGTCTCGCTCTTCTCGGGCGACATCGTCGCGCGCACGCTGCTGGGCCATCGTCTGTTTCCCATGGCGGCGCCGATTGGCGGCTCGACCATGATCGTCGGCTGGCTCATTCTGGCGGCGGCGGGCCTGTGGGAGCTTCTGCCCAACCGGGGCTGATCGTCGGTGCCGCGCGCGAAAAAAGGATATCGACAATGGGAGTTGTCTGGTCGCTGCTCGGCATATTGTCCGGCATGGTGATCGCGCTGCAGGGACCCATCAACGCGCAGCTCGCGCGCGACCTCGGCTCGCCCATCGCCGCTGCGGCGGTGTCGTTCGTCGCCGGTACCCTGGTGCTCACGGTCATCACGCTCGCAACAGTCCAGGCCCAAGGCATCTCCATCGCGTGGCGGGCGCCGCCGCCATTGATGCTCTTCGTCGGCGGCTGCCTCGGCGCGATCTTCGTGACGTGCGTGCTGGTCCTCACCCCCAAGCTCGGCGTGGCGTCGACCATGGCGTTTATCGTTAGCGGGCAATTGCTGGCCGGATTGATGCTCGACCGGCTGGGGTACTTCGATCTCGCGGTGCGCGAGCTGACGCTTGGGCGGGTGGCCGGCGCAGTCCTTTTGGTAATCGGGGCGCTGATGATCCGCGTCTCCTGATGCGCACGGACCTGTTCGACTTCGACCTGCCCGAGGACCGGATCGCGCTGCATCCGGCGAGCCCTCGTGACGCCGCGCGGTTGCTCGTGGTGCGGCCGATGAGTGCGGCGACCGCTGATGCCACAGATCCCTCATTGAGCCGGTTCGCCCCCTCACCCCAACCCTCCCCCACGTCAGGGCGGAGCCATGCTTCGCATGGACGGGGAGAGGGAGAAGGTGGCGCGGAGGCTGGCTCCCTCACCTCTCCCCGGCGGGGAGAGGTCGGCTCGGCATGCGCAGCATGCGAGCCGGGTGAGGGGGGGTGCACGCTCGAGGACCGCATCGTGCGCGAGCTGCCGGAGCTCTTGCGCGAAGGCGACGCGCTCGTGTTCAACGACACGCGCGTGATCCCGGCGGCGCTCGAGGGCGTGCGCCGGCGCGGCGACCTCGAAGCGCACATTTCGGTGACGTTGATCGAGCGGCGCTATGCGAGCCGCTGGCTCGCGCTGGCGCGGCCGGCAAAGCGCCTCAAGGAGGGCGACCGCCTGCACTTCGGGCACGACGAGAGCATGTGCCTCGCGGGTGCGCTGGACGCGACCGTCGCGGAGCGGGGCGAGGACGGCGAGGTGACGCTTGCCTTCGATCTTGCCGGCGCCGATCTCGACGCCGCCATCGCCAGCGTCGGCCGGATGCCGCTGCCGCCGTACATCGCTGGCCGGCGCGCGGCGGAGGATGCCGACCGCCGCGACTATCAGACGATCTACGCCGCGCACGATGGCGCCGTGGCCGCGCCGACCGCGGGGCTGCACTTCACGCCGGAGCTGATGGCGGCGCTGGACGCACGCGGCATCTCGCGCCACTTCGTGACGCTGCACGTCGGCGCCGGCACGTTCCTGCCCGTGAAGGCTGAGGACACGAGCGCGCACAAGATGCACGCCGAGTGGGGTGAGGTGACGGGCGCCACCGCGGCGGCGCTCAACGATGCTCGCGCGGCTGGCGGGCGTCTCGTGGCGGTCGGCACCACGTCGCTGCGGCTCATCGAAAGCGCGGCGGCTTCAGGCGAGATACAACCTTTCCGCGGGCCGACCGACATCTTCATCACGCCCGGCTATCGCTTCCGCGCCGTCGATGCCCTCATGACCAACTTCCACCTGCCGCGCTCGACGTTGTTCATGCTGGTCTCGGCGTTCTCCGGGCTCGACGTGATGAAGGCGGCCTATGCGCACGCGCTCAGCAGCGGCTATCGCTTCTATTCCTACGGCGACGCGTGCCTGCTGTTTCCGTCTGCCCAACAGAAAGGGTAGGTAGAGGAAACCGCTGAACCTTACCTCTCCCATGGGGAGAGGTCGGCTGCCGCGCGTCAGCGCGACAGCCGGGTGAGGGGTGGTGCGCCTCTTTGAGAGCGTAACCCCTCACCCGCTCGCTCGGCTGGCGCCGAGCTCACGACCTCTCCCGCCGGGAGAGGTGAAGTTGCTCGCGGCGCGTGTGGAGAACGATGCAGGAAGCGTTGCCCAGGTTCGGCTACCGATTGATCGCGCAGAGCGGCGCCGCCCGCTCCGGCGAGATCGCGACGCCGCGCGGGATTATCCGCACGCCGGCGTTCATGCCAGTCGGCACGGCGGCGACCGTCAAGGCGCTCTACCCCGAGCAGGTGCGCGCCGCCGGCGCCGACATCGTGCTCGCCAACACTTATCACCTGATGCTGCGCCCCGGCGCCGAGCGCGTCGCGCGCCTCGGCGGCCTGCACGGCTTCATGCGCTGGGACGGCCCCATCCTCACCGATTCCGGCGGCTTTCAAGTCATGTCGCTCAGCAAGATCCGCAAGGTGACCGAGGAGGGCGTGCGCTTCCAGTCGCACATCGACGGCTCGCGCCACATGCTCACCCCCGAGCGCGCCGTCGAGATCCAGTGCCTGCTCGGCTCCGACATCCAAATGCAGCTCGACGAGTGCATTGAGCTGCCGGCCGAGCGGGCGCGGGCGGAGGAGGCGATGGAGCTGTCGTTGCGCTGGGCGGAGCGCGCGCGCACCGCATTTGCTCGCCAGGCAAAGCCCGGCCAGGCCCTATTCGCGATCGTGCAGGGGGGCACGGACGCCGAGCTGCGGCGTCGCTCGGCGGAGGCACTCGTCGCCATGGATTTTCCCGGCTACGCGGTCGGCGGCCTCGCGGTCGGCGAGGGGCAGGAGCTGATGCTGGCGACGCTCGACGGCGTGGTGCCGATTCTGCCGGCGGAGAGGCCGCGCTATCTCATGGGCGTCGGCACGCCGGAGGACCTCATCGAGGCGGTCCGCCGCGGCATCGACATGTTCGATTGCGTGCTGCCGACGCGCAACGGGCGCCACGGCCTCGCCTACACGTGGAGCGGGCGCGTCAACCTGCGCAACGCCCGGCACGCGGACGATCCGGCCCCGCTCGACCTGGAAAGCGATTGCCCGGCCGCGCGCGACTATTCGCGCGCCTACCTGCATCACCTGATGCGGTCGGGCGAGTATCTCGGTGCGATGCTGCTGTCGTGGGCGAACACGGCGTTCTATCAGCAGTTCATGGCTGCGATGCGCTCGGCGATCGCGGAGAACCGCTTCGCCGCCTGGGCCGAGGAGACGAAGCGCCGCCTGGCCCCGACCGACGCGTGGGACGTCTAGATCGGGTCGACGAGTTCGGCTTCGATGCGCATGCGCCGTTCGCGGTGCAACAGGTACACGCCCGAGGCGATGATCACGGACGAGCCGGCGAGCGTCCACACGTCGGGCAGATCGCCGAACACGGCGTAGCCGAAGCCGACCATGGTCAGGAGCTGCATGTAAAGGAACGGCGCAATCGTCGGCGCCGGCGCCAGCCGGTAGGCGTGAATGAACAGGTAGTGCCCGGTGCCGCCGAGCATGCCGAGCGCAGCGAGAAGCAGCCATTGGCCGATCGTCGCCGGCCACACCCATTGCCACAGCGCGATGGGCGCCATCGCGAAGGTGCCGAGCAGGATCGAGTAGAACAGCATGGCGAGCGGCTTGTCGTAGGCCGCGAGGTAGCGCGTCAGCAGCATGAAGAACGCGTAGGCGAGCATGGCGCCGAACGCGAGCAGGAACGCCGGGTGTAGGCCGCCGACGCCCGGGTGCACGACGATGACGACACCGAGGAAGCCAACGAGGATGGCAACGAAGCGGCGCCAGCCGACCCACTCGCCGAGCAGGGGCCCGGCGAGCAGCGCAACCAGCAGCGGCGCGAGGAAAACGACCGTCACCGTCTGATCGAGCCGCAGGTACTGCAGGGCGAGGAAGTTGCAAGCCGTGGTCGAGACCATGAGAAGCGAGCGCAGCAGCTCGAGCTTGAGCTTCTTGGTCGCAAACAGCTCGGCCGGCGACAGTGCGAACATGATCGGCAGCATGAGCAGGAACTGGCCAAGGAAGCGCACCCACACGATCTGCGCGACGGGCAGATGCGCGTGCGTCGAGAGGTACTTGGCCGACGTGTCGAGGCCGGAAAAGAAGACGAGGGCTAAGCACATGAGGGCGATCGCCTTGAGGCGGTCGGCGGCGCGCGCGGCGTGCTCCTGACGTGTCGCCGCGGGCCGCGCGGCGGGCACGGTTGCAGACCGGGGAGCGATGTCGTTGGCGATGTCGTTCATGGCGCGCTCTCATAGCGCATCACTTGAGTGCGTGAGAGGCGCTAATGCGCACGGGGCCGATCGGCGGTGAGTCGCGCGCCTTTTCGCAGCCGGCGGGGTGCGTTGCCTTGACCATGGACGGGCTTGCCGCCTACAAGCACTCGCTTCGGGGGCCCGTAGCTCAGTGGTAGAGCACTTGACTTTTAATCAAGGTGTCGATGGTTCGATCCCATCCGGGCTCACCAATGTTTCCAAGCTTTCCGTGATCTTAGCGCGTTGAGCCCCCGGCGCTGGGGGCAATCCCGGGGCAATCCGGTGCGGTCGCGGGGTCTCGAATCCATGCTGACACCTATACCGAACATTCCCTGTGGTGGGGACCGTAGAGGACGATGTCCGTTATGAGGAAAGAAGCGGACTCAAAGCGGACGTCGAGTTTCCGTCCGAGTCTGACCCAATTCGGACATCCGAGGTGCATTACAAAAAGGAGCTGACGCAGGGCCGCACCGAATATTCGGGTGGCCCTGCGCGTTGGACAAGATCAAAGTGCTAGCAGGGAGCGCACCAGCACCCACGGGGCCTGCACACCCAGGTCCGACCTGGACGACAATGACGACCCCAGCCGCCGCAAGCGGCTTTTTCGACAATGCTGTGGCTCTTGGCCATATTGCCCACCACCGGCATGGCTTCGGTTTTCCCAACCAGTATCCCGGCAATTAACATCGCCGTCGCAGCAGTGAGAATGAAGGTCAGCTTACCCATCGCGTTCCTCCTGTGTTGATGAGCCGGGGCAGGTCCCTACCAGCTGCCACGTGTCTTGTTGGTAGTAACGCCTCCTTATACGACCGCTGCCCCAAACATCGCTTCATACAAAACGGTAAGGTCCCGCCGTCAGGCGCAATCCAAAGTCCGGTCTGCGCTCTAAATCGTCCAGGCTTAAGGGTGAAGCGGACGTGCAGCGGACATCGTCGGATCTTCCGTGTGTGACCCAGACCAAACTCGTCGATCAGCTCTTGGCCGCGCACCCGGGCCGACTACTTACACATCCACTATCCCGCGGCCGGCTGTTATGCTCCCCGGGTCGATCGCGTCTGAACTCACGCTCAAGAGGAGTGGCATTCGATGCCGCGCAGATTATTCATCGCTCTGTGGGTAGTGTGCATACTTGCGGCGTCGACGTCCGCCTCCGCTTGCAGACCAACGCGGTTCGACTTGCACATCTTTATGGCCACACGCGCATTGCAAGCGAAAAAACTCGAGCCGGCGAAGCACGATGAAGCGGAGCGTTGGCTCGCCGCGGCCCGCGACGGCAAGGGTCCCCGCTGGCACGGGGAGCGCCAGCAAGCGTTGAACAAAGCTTTGATCATTCTCTCGCTGCCGGAAGCGACGCGCGCTCCGTTAGAGGAGTTATCGCCGCAAGAACAAGAGACACAGCGGCGCGACGACGCCAAGGATACACTCACCACGATCGACGAGCTGTTGCCGAAGAGCAAGCTCTCGGATGCCGATCTCGCCAAGGTCAAACAACTACGCGGGCAAGTTGCGAATTTTGTCGCCGCTCGAAAGTGGACGCAGGCGTCCAGTGCGGAAACAGAGGCTCTTTTGAAACTCGGCGTTGGTTTTCCGAAGTGCTGAGCCAGCTTTGAACGAGTTCGTTGAGATTTTTGGCAGGACCGGTATCTCGGGCAGCTTTGCAAGCGCGCGGCGCTGACTGAACTGAGCTTTACGGCGACGGTAGAAGAATAGAATAGCTCTTTTCTCCTCCTGGAGACTGCTCATGAGCCACTTTGGGGTCAAGCTTGCCTGTGTCCTTGCTGCGCTCGCCGTCCCGATCTCTTCTTTTGCAGGCACCGACGACCGAGCAGTGTGCGACAATCTTGGCTCACGCTTTGACGTTGCTCTCGACGCCTGCAACCGCATCTTGACGGAGGGCGGGCTTGATGATCGGGAACGGGCGTCTGTGCTCGTGAGCCGCGGCCTCGCCTACGCGAGAAAGGCCGACAGAGAGCATGCTATCGCGGATCTGGATGCAGCGATCGCTTTGAAGCCTGACCTAGCCCGAGCCTGGTGGGCACGCGCATTCTTCAATCGCGACACGCACAATCTCCTCAATAATCCCGAATGGCGCGAGCGCATCATTGCCGATTTCACCAAAGCTATCGAATTGAAGCCGGACTACGTCGAGGTCTACTACGAGCGCGCTGGTATGTTCTCGGCCTATGACAAGGACTACGATCGAGCCATCGCCGACTACAGCAAGATCATCGAGTTGGATCCGGCGTATGTGAATGCCTATACCGCACGCGCGATCGACTACAGGAACAAAGGGGACTATCAGCGCGCACTCGCCGATCGCAGCGCCGTCGTTGGGCTCACCCATAGCCGCGACGCCTATTCAGATCGTGGCGGTGCGTACCTGCTCCTTGAGGACTACGATCACGCGATCGCCGACTTCAACGAGGCACGACGGCTCGACCCGACGCATCCCTCGGCATTAGCTGGTCTCGGGACTGCCTACACGGCGAAGGGCGACTACCAGCACGCACTCGAGCTATATGAGCAGGCCATCAAGCATACCCCACAGGTGATGTGGCTCTATCCTGCACGCGCTGAAACTTTTCTGAAAATGCGCGCATACGACAAAGCATTGGCCGACGTCGAGCATTCGCTCGCGGTGTTCCCCAAGGATGCCTTCGCTCTCAACACGCGTGCTAGAATTTATGAGGCCGCCGGTCGCAAAGCAGAAGCAGTCGCCGACTTTCGCGCTGCGCTTGCGCTCAATCCCAATTTGAAAACGCGTGAAGATAGCGTTGCTGGCTTGAAGCGGCTCGGCGTCGAGCCGTGAGGAATGCCCCCATCGATCTCGTCTTATTATCCCTGTCGGTGCTTGGGATGCGGCTGATGCGATCCAGCAGCCGGTACGTCCCTAGCTGATCGGCATGAGGCCCAGCCGATGCTCGTGATCGCATCTCGCGCTCTCCCGCGTCTCCAAGGGTGGACACGCGGCATCCTGGTAGAGAGACCAGGCTTTTCGGGAGCTAACCTAGCCGCGATCCGAATAGGCTAGATTGAGCCGCAGCGAGCGCAAGCAGTGACGCAGTGATGCTCCGCCGCTTTTTGCGATATGCTCAGGGTCGCAGCTGCTCGCGAGTGCGCTAGAAACGCAAGAGGGACGCATGCGATTAGGGTGCATGAGCGTTGCTCTATGCAGCATCTCTTTTGCTGCCGTGCCATCCAACGCTGCGCCAGCCGCGTCCAGCCGAACGTCTATCGAGAGCCACCCGGACATTGGCGGGAAATGCATCGACGTTCCTCATGCGCAGATATCGCCGGGCGTGCGCATACAAAT
>JRHI01002568.1_pt1 | contig 12206 bp, 8 predicted proteins | sample 215371 | NCBI WGS metagenome assembly JRHI01 (sample SAMN02929681, study PRJNA255918) | sediment metagenome | biome: cave system; feature: Ice Cave; material: Sediment; isolation source: sediment from deep within a dark volcanic ice cave with no known source of... ...
CAGCACGTGCGCCTGCGGTCAACTGCAGGATCTAGGTTAAATTGGCAACGCGCAACTCGGGATCGATCTCGCGCATGCGGGCGATGGCTTTGTGCGCTTCTGCCAGCCGCCCGGCGAGCGCGTGGCTTGCCGCCGCCATGCGTATCGCGGGAAGATAGCTCGAGTGCGCCCCTAACGCCCTTTCCGACCATGATGATGCCTCGTCATATCGGCCGGCGAGGAAATGTGCGGCCGCGGTCCCGTTTTGCATCCCGAAGATGAGGGGATCGAGCGGGCTCAGGCGCATTGCGCGCGCCATGTGCTCGATGGCGGTTCCCGGATCGCCGAGATAGATTCTCACCCAACCGCTGAGATGCCACCCCGCCGCCAGGTTCGGATCGATTGCTAGAGCCTGATCGATCAAAGCGGTCCCGGAATCGAGGTGGCCCGCGACTCGGGCGAGCGCGAATCCGCCCGTGCACAGCGCGACCGCGTCGTCCTTGGCCAGCCGTGCCGCCTTCCGGGCAAGCCGGCCGGCTTCGGCGATTTCCCGCGGGTCGTCGGTCATCCAGCCATAGTTCTTGCGTAGCACATAGCACCACGCCGCCATGCCATGGGCCGACGCGAAATCAGGGTCGAGCTCGATGGCCCGATAGAACAGTCGCAGCGCTTCGCCGACGGCCTCCTGCGTCCCTTCGAAGACCTCATGCACGCTCGCCATCCCGCGCAAATAGTGGTCGTAGGCGTCGAGGTTCTCCGTCGGCTTGCGCTTGGCGCGCTCGATCTCGGCCTGTTCCAGCCTGGGCGCAATCGCGCCAACCACGCTCGCGGTGACCTGGTCCTGCAGGTCGAAGATGCCCTCGAGCCCTCCCTCGAAACGGTCTGCCCAAAGATGCATCCCCGTGGTGGCATCGATGAGCTGCCCAGTGATGCGCACGCGGCCTTCTGCCTTGCGCACGCCGCCTTCGAGCACGTAGCGCACGCCCAACTCGCGGCCGACCTGTTTCACGTCCACGGCCCGGCCCTTATAGGTGAAGCTCGAATTGCGTGCGATCACGAACAGCCAGCGCATGCGCGAGAGCGCAGTGATGGTGTCTTCCACCATGCCGTCGGCGAAGTATTCCTGCTCCGGGTCGCCGCTCATGTTCTGGAATGGCAAGACCGCGATTGAGGGCTTATCGGGAAGCGCCGGTGCCGCCTTTGTCACGCCCCCCCCCAGCCGCACCCGGTAGACCCGCACCGGCCGCGCGATGTTTTTGAGCTGCTGCTCGCCGATATCCTGGTAGGCAAGATCAATCCGTCTACTAATCTCTTCGTAAACTTTGCTTGAGATGCAGATGCCGCCAGGTTCTGCGATGCCCTCCAGCCGGGCCGCCACGTTGATGCCGTCGCCAAAGATGCGCGCTTCGTCGTAGATGACCTCACCGATGTTGATGCCAATGCGGAATTGCATACGGTACTCTGGCTCGATTGCGGCGTTGCGCTCTGCCATCTTGGATTGGATGGCGATCGCGCATTTGACCGCGTTCACCACGCTGGCAAACTCGGCGAGAATGCCGTCGCCGGCAGTGTCGATGATGCGCCCGCCGAGCTCGCCGACCATTGGAAGCACGACTGCCTGATGCCCCTTGAGATCACGCACCGTGCGCGCCTCGTCGGCGCCCATCAGCGCGCTGTAACCGGCGATGTCAGCCGCGAGAATGGCGCTCAGCCGCCGTTCCACACGCTCTTCCGCCATATTGCTACTGCACCTGCCCACCGTTTCATCGAGAGCAGTTTATGGTCAGATATCCACCGTGTCTATGGAACCGGCGAGCGGCAATTGGCAAACGCCTCCTGCGGACGAACCAATCCCAATGGCCGGTCTGATCCTTCGTTCGACTCGCAATTGCCGAGGGATGGATCTAAGCTGATCATCTCCGGGAATTTTTCCTATTGGTGGTTCACATGGCAAAGATCGTTGGAGGGTGCCTATGCGGCGCGGTTCGCTATAGGTCTGATGCAGAGCCTGCCTTGCAAGTGGTCTGTCACTGTCAAACCTGCCGCAAGAACTCCGGTTCTGCATTCTCGTTCAATGTAGCAGTCCCACAGGATAGCCTCGTTGTTGAAGGGGAAAGTCTTCGAACATATGAGGATCATAGCGGCGCCAGTGGGCAGCCCTTCTTGCGGAAGTTTTGCGAGCGCTGCGGTTCGCACGTGGTGAGCCACGGTGCAGCTTATGGTGCGATCACCTTTATAAAGGCTGGAACGCTCGACGACCCCAGCTGGGTGGATCCTCAACTACACATATGGTGCTCGGAGAAGTTACCTTGGTCGGTGATACCGAATGGCGCGACGCAGGTACCTCGCAATCCTGGCTAATTGGGGCGAAACCGATCCTTCGTAGACGTAGAGCCAGAGTGCGCACTCTGGCTCTCAACCATTGTCGGCACATCCGTAACCGCGCGGCCAAACTACTTCGAGGTGACTTTTCGCCTTACCAACTTGTGGTCCTAGCGATTTAGTTTTGGGGCGAAATGACTTCGCCTTTGGGTCTTGGCCGTGTCAAAACGCTGGGGCGGGAAGATCACGTAGAACGCCGCTCTTCTTCAGCAGCCATGTCCTCGCGAGCATGGGCGGAGTTTAGCGCAGCGGATCAACAGCCCCCAGAGCCGCCGCCATTGCCTGCAGGCCCGCACCACGGCCATACTTGCCGTGCACGTCGAGCGAGTGACCTACCAAGCGCCTCTGTATGTCCTCGGGCATCCCCGATCGCCTACACGCATCAATCAGCGAGTGGCGGGTCGAGTGCAGTGACAATGCCGGGTCCTTGATCCCACAGACGCCGCGCAAGAACCCCTTTGTGCTGGTGCCGTTGAAGTCGCTGCGCATCAGCCGCGAGTGCTTGCTCGCTTCCCGGTGAGAGAATGACGGGAACAACCACGTCTGGCCACTGGCGAGGCCGGCAGCCGCCCTAGAGACGACGTCAGCTCGGATCGTGTGGTGCAGCGGCACAAGCCTGGCGCTCGGCTTGTTCTTCAGCGATTGGTCCGCCGTCTCTCGGAGGCGTAGAACGTCGACGCCGTCGACGACCATCACATCCGAGCATTTCAAGCCGGCTACTTCATTCGCCCTGCACCCGCTGTAGACCAGGACCTTCAAGGCGAGGATGTTGTCGGCATGCCGCTCCGCCGGACCAAAGCCGGCTTGGGCGCGTTCCAGGATCATGGCGAGTTGGGCAGGCTCGAAGGGCTTCTTGCCGTCGCCCGTGCTGCCGGGCTTGGCCGCGTTCAGGTCTACGTTGCCTGCAGGGTTGTTATCGATCCAGCCCTCGCGTGCGGCAACTGAGAGGAGCGCCTTCAAGTGGTCGCGGTGCTTTACTTGCGTCGCCCTGCCGAGCTGTTCGCGCTCGTTGGCGTCGTAGAACGACCTGATGTTCTTGCGGTCGATGTCCTTGACGCTGAGGTCGCCGCAGATGGCGATGAACCTCTCGACCGTCCGCTTGTGTCCATCCGTGAACTTCGGCGACTTCCGCTTCTTCCAAAGGTCGAACACATCGGCCATGGTGTTGCCGAGCTGGCGCGGCTTCCGGCCTTCCATCCGCGCCAACAACTCGCGTCTCTCGGCAAGCTCGGCCACTCTGGCGCGCTGGGTCTGCAGCGTCTCTAGCCTGGTGAGGTCGAAGCGTTCCCGCGTCCATCCGGGATAGTAGGTGCCGGGCGTGACAAGCTCGTCGGCAGGTGTCAGCAACCAGTTCTCATCCACGTCCATCTCTTGCTCGCCTTCGAGATAGGCGACCATCTTGCGGACGCCGTCCGCGTCCCAGCCCGCAACGAAGGCCTCGCGCTCGCTCTCCGGTAGCGTTTGGAGGATGGCGAGCTTGGCAGCGTCGGCGGCAGCCCGATCGAGCGCTATGCGTGCCGCCGCGAGCTTGCCGGCCCGCGTCTGCGGTCCTGGAATGTAGCTGCTGATGTGCGCCTTCTTGAACAGCGGACGGAAGGCACGCGGTACCTTCTTCTGGTACATGAACCCGGTCCCGCTACTATGCTCCTTGATGTACATCGTCGAGGCCCTCTCGATCGCCCTGGTGGGGCAACGTGGTAGGGCAGGACGTAGCGAAGCGGATGCGCGCCCGGAAGGCACGGAAGCCTAATCAGGCCAGCATTTCCGGGCACATAGTGAAGATTTGGATAGCGCTCGACGACCTGCTCGTCCTCTGACAGGCTCAGGACGAAGGCGGCGGGCGCGGCGAGGTTATCACCAGCCCAGGGTGAGCTTGTCGAACCACGGCAAGGCTTGGTGGTCCTCTCGACAAGGTGAGGCGACGGCCTGACAGCAGTTCGCGTCTGTGGAGAACTGGGAAAACGTCGGCCCTCCGGCGCAGCCCGCCGCGCGAATCTGCGTACCCCTCGCCCCCATGAACGCACTCACCCGCCGCCAGTCCGCCGAGACCCCGGCTAGCGCCGACGCGCGCGATGCCCTTCCCTTCCGCGCCGCGCCCCACAACCTCGAGGCCGAGCAGGCGCTGCTCGGCGCCATCCTCGTCAACAACGAGGCCCACGACCGCGTCTCCAGCTTCCTCGAGGCGCACCACTTCTACGACCCCCTGCACCAGCAGATTTTCGAGACGCTGTCGAAGCTGATCGCCTCGGGCAAGCAGGCGACGCCGATCACGCTGAGGACCTTTTTCGAGACGGCCGAGCCCATCGACGCAACCACGACCGTGCCGGTGTATCTGGGCAAGCTTGCCGTCAATGCGACGACCATCATCAACGCGCGCGACTACGGCCGCACGATCCACGATCTCTACACGCGTCGCCAGCTGATCGTGATCGGCGAGGACGTGGTCAACAATGCCTTCGACTCGACGGTCGACCTCCCGCCCAAGGCGCAGATCGAGGACGCCGAGACTCGGCTGTTCTCCCTGGCGGAGACGGACAAGTACGGCCAAGGCTTCCTCGCCTTCAACAATGCCCTGACGACCGCCATCGAGATGGCCGGCAACGCCTACAAGCGCGACGGGCACCTCTCCGGCATTGCCACCCGCTTCACCGGGCTCGATGCCAAGATGGGCGGGCTGCAGTCGTCCGATCTGATCGTCCTGGCCGGCCGCCCGTCGATGGGCAAGACGGCGCTCGCGACCAACATCGCCTTCAACGTTGCCCGCGCACGCGCGCAGTCGGTGAAGGGGGCGGCGGACATGACCCCCGAGGATCCCCGCCACGACGGGGCTGTCGTCGGCTTCTTCTCGCTCGAGATGTCGGCCGAGCAGCTCGCCACCCGCATTCTGTCCGAGCAGGCCGGCATACCCTCGGAAAAGATCCGCCGCGGCATGATCGATGAGCCCGAGTTCAAGCGCCTTGTCGAGGTGAGCCAGGAGATGGCGGCCATCCCTCTGTTCATAGATCAGACCGGCGGCCTTTCGATCGCACAGCTGTCTGCGCGAGCCCGTAAGCTCAAGCGCCAGCAGGGGCTCGGTCTCCTCATCGTGGACTATCTGCAGCTCATGACGGGCACTTCCGGCAAGAGCGACAACCGCGTGCAGGAGGTTTCGCAGATTACGACCGGGCTCAAGGCGCTCGCCAAGGAGCTGAACATCCCGATTATTGCTTTGTCGCAGCTCTCGCGTGCCGTCGAGAACCGTGAGGACAAGCGGCCACAGCTCGCGGATTTGCGCGAGTCCGGCTCCATCGAGCAGGATGCCGACATTGTCATGTTCGTGTTCAGGGAGGAGTATTACCTGGAGCGCCTGAAGCCGCAGGAAGGCACGATCGAATTCCAGGACTGGATGGCCAAGATGCAGCTCGTCAGCGGCAGGGCCGAGGTGATCATCGGCAAGCAGCGCCATGGCCCCATTGGCACCGTCCAGCTGCAGTTCGACGGCAATGTCACCCGCTTCTCGGACCTGGCGCGCGACCAGTACATGCCGGAGCGGCGCGAGTGACGGGAAGCGACACAGGGCCGTCCGTGTCGGCTCGTCCCAGGGCCCCCGTCCCCTCGTCCGCGCGCGCCGTCCTCACCGTCGACCTCAGCGCGCTACGTGCCAACTGGGCACGGTTGAACCAGGCCTCGGGCCGCGCGGAATGCGCCGGCGTCGTCAAGGCGGACGCTTACGGCCTGGGGTTGGCACCGATCGCAAAGGCGCTCACCAGCGAAGGCTGCAAGACGTTCTTCGTCGCCAGCCTGGACGAGGGCCGCGCCGCGCGCGAGGTGCAGCCGGGCGCCACCATCTACGTGCTCGATGGCCTGTTGCCCGGCGCCGAGCCGCACTACGCCGGTTTCGATCTGCGCCCGGTGCTCTCGAGCCTGCCGGAGGCACGCGACTGGGCCGCCTACTGCCGGGCGCGCGGGCGCCGCATGGCAGCCGCCGTCCACATCGACACCGGTATGAACCGGCTCGGCATGCCCGAGGACGAGCTCGATCAGCTGGCAGCCTCGCCCGACGTGCTTGCCGCCTTCGAGACGACGCTCGTCATGAGCCATCTGGCCTGTGCCGATCACGCCGACGACCCCATGAACGAACGCCAGCGCCGGCGCTTCGAGGAGCTGCGCGCGAAACTTCCGCCGGCACCTGCAAGCCTTGCCAACTCCGGCGGCACGTTCCTGGGGCCGCGCTTTCATTTCGACCTGGTGCGCCCGGGCATCGCGCTCTACGGCGGCCGCGCGCACGAGGGCAAGCCCAACCCCATGCAGACGGTGGTGCGGCTCGCCGCCAAGATTCTGCAGATACGCGAGGTGACCCCGGGCACGACGGTCGGCTACGGCGCCACCTACAAGGTGCAAACGCACTCCCGCATCGCCACCATCGCGGTTGGCTATGCCGACGGCTTCCTGCGCGCCTTGAGCGTGGCCACCGGCGAGGCAGGCCCCGTCGGCTACATCGGCGACTATCCCGTGCCGATCGTCGGGCGCGTGTCGATGGACTTCATCACTGCCGATGTCACGAGCGTGCCACCGGAGCTCGCGCGGCGTGGCGCCTGGGTCGAGGTGATGGGCCACCGCGTGACCGTCGACGACCTGACCGATCGCGCCGGCACGATCGGCTACGAGCTGCTCTCCCGCCTCGGCCAGCGCGTCTATCGCGTCTATGAAGGGGCCGGGCCCTAATCCTCATGGTCAAAGCCGCCAAGAGCCAGTTCGTCTGCCAGAGCTGTGGTGCCGTGGCCTCGCGCTGGGCCGGAAAATGCGTGGCCTGCGGGGAATGGAACACGCTCATCGAGGAGGCAGACGTGGCGGCGACGCCGGGCTCCGGTCTGGCGCGGGCTTCGAAGGGCCGGGCCGTGGCGCTGGAGACGCTGACCAAGAGCACGGACCGCATCGCGCGCATCCCGACCGGGCTCGCCGAGCTCGATCGTGTCACCGGCGGCGGCATCGTGCCGGGCTCCGCGCTTCTCATCGGCGGCGAGCCCGGCATCGGCAAGTCGACGCTGCTGCTGCAGCTGGGTGCCGCCTTCGCCAATGCCGGCCGTCGCGCCATCTACTTCTCGGGCGAGGAGGCCGCGGCACAAGTGCGCCTGCGGGCCGAGCGCCTCGGCCTGTCGCGCGCGCCGCTGGCGCTGGCCTGCGAGACCAATCTCGCCAACATCCTGGCGACGCTTGCCGAGGGCAAGCGCCCCGATCTCGTCGTCGTCGATTCGATCCAGACGCTGTGGGCCGACGGGCTCGAAGCCGCGCCCGGCACGGTGAGCCAGGTGCGCGCGGCCACGCAATCGCTCATCCGCTACGCCAAGGCGCAGGGCGCCGCCCTCGTCCTCGTCGGCCACGTCACCAAGGACGGGCAGATCGCCGGCCCCAAGGTGATCGAGCACATGGTCGACACAGTGCTCTATTTCGAGGGCGACCGCGGCCACGCCTTCCGCATCCTGCGCGCCGCCAAGAACCGTTTCGGCGCCACCGACGAGATCGGCGTGTTCGAGATGGCCTCCGAAGGCCTGCGCGAGGTGGCCAACCCGTCCGAGCTGTTCTTGGGCGACCGGCTCGCCTCGACGCCCGGATCAGCGGTATTCGCGGGTGTGGAGGGGACGCGGCCGATCCTGGTCGAGATCCAGGCGCTGGTCGTTCCCTCGGGGTTGGGCACGCCCAGACGCGCGGTAGTCGGCTGGGACACCAATCGGCTCTCCATGATGCTTGCTGTCATCGATGCGCGCTGCGGCATCAGTTTCGCCCAGCACGACGTCTACCTGAACGTCGCCGGCGGGTTGAAGATCACGGAGCCTGCCGCCGATCTGGCGGCCGCCGCCGCCCTCCTGTCGTCAATTTCCAATGTTGCGCTTCCCCCGGACCGGGTCTACTTCGGAGAGATCAGCCTGTCGGGGGCGGTCAGGCCGGCCGGACATATACTTGCGAGACTGAAGGAGGCTCAGAAACTGGGGTTCAAGCAGGCCTTTCTTCCGGCGGCCGGAGACTTCGATGCCAACGGGCTCAAGCTTACCCTTTCGCGCGTGAACCACGTGAAGGGCCTGGCCGAGGCGCTGGGGTTGTAACGGGGCATTCGCCGCAGGGACACGAACCAATAAGGGACCAAGCCATGATCGGTGGCCTTTCCTATCTCGATGCCGCTCTGGTCGCCATCGTCGCCATCTCGGGGCTCGTGGCCATGTATCGCGGCCTCACGCGCGAAATCCTGTCGATCCTCTCCTGGATCGCCGCCGCCGCCGCCTGCGTTTACTTCGTCTTCAAGTTCAAAGCCGAGGCGCAGCAGGTCGCCGATCAGTTCCACGCCCCGTTGCTGGTGGCCCAAGTCGGCATCGGCGGCTTGATCTTCCTGGTTGTGCTGATCGTCGTTCACCTCATCACGTCCCGCATCTCCGATTCGGTGCTCGACAGCCGGGTGGGCGCGATCGACCGCATCTTGGGGCTGGCCTTCGGATTCGCGCGGGGCTTCGTGCTGGTGGTGATCCCCTTCATGTTCTACGAGGCGTTCGTGGACAAGCCGGAGCAGCAATACCCCTGGGTGCGCGACGCGGTCTCGCGGCCCTACATCAAGTCGACTGGCGATTCGCTGCGCATCATCCTGCAACGCCTGGTTCCCTCCTCCCTGATGGGGCCGGAGCAACAGCAAGGCCTTCTTTTGCAAGAAGATAACAGCCCTGTTGCGCGTGCCGGTGGCAAGCGCGTGCGAGTTGCCCTATATCGTGGTGGCCCCGCGAGGACGAATACCTGAGCCCGATGGCGGTGCCGGGGTAGCGCTGCTGCTCGGGCCGGAGCAAGAGGCCGCCATGGACATTGCGCGCAACGCAGGTGAGGCGTGGGCTTCGGCGGGACGCTCACCCGCCGAAGACGACCGCCTTCGCGAAGAGTGCGGGGTGTTCGGCGTTTTCGGCAACGAGGACGCCGCGGCGCTGACCGCGCTCGGCCTCCACGCCCTGCAGCATCGCGGCCAGGAAGCCGCCGGCATCGTCACCTACGACGGCCAGCACTTCCATTCCGAGCGCCGGCTCGGCCTCGTCGGCGACAACTTCAACAAGGTCGACGTGATCGGCCGCTTGCGCGGCCACATCGCGCTGGGCCACGTGCGCTATTCCACCACCGGCGACACCATCCTGCGCAACGTCCAGCCGCTGTTCGCCGATCTCGACACGGGCGGCATCGCGCTCGCCCACAACGGCAACCTGACGAACGCGCTGACCTTGCGGCGCGATCTCATCTCCTCGGGCGCCATCTGCCAGTCGACCTCCGACAGCGAGGTGATCCTGCACCTGATGGCCCGCTCGCAGCGCGGCCGCACGGTGGAGCGCTTCGTCGAGGCCCTGCGGCAGATCCAGGGCGCCTATGCGCTCGTCTGCCTGACCAACGACATGCTGATCGGCGCCCGCGACCCCATCGGCATCCGGCCGCTGGTGCTGGGACGCCTGGACGGCGCCTACGTGCTGGCGTCGGAGACCTGCGCGCTCGACATCGTCGGCGCCGAGTTCGTGCGCGAGATCGAGAACGGCGAGATCGTGACCATCACGGCCGACGGCGTCGAGAGCCACCGTCCCTTCCCGCGACGTCCGGCCCGTCCCTGCATCTTCGAGTACATCTACTTCGCCAGGCCGGATTCGATCGTGGCCGGGCGCAACGTCTATGATCTGCGCAAGCAGATGGGCGCCCAGCTCGCCCGCGAGGCGCCGGCGCGTGCCGACGTGATCATCCCGATCCCCGATTCCGGCGTTCCCGCGGCCATCGGCTACGCCCAGGAGAGCGGCATTCCCTTCGAGCTCGGCATCATCCGCAACCACTACGTGGGGCGCACCTTCATCGAGCCCGAGCAGCGCATCCGCCAGCTCGGCGTCAAGCTCAAGCACTCGGCCAACGCCTCCGCCGTGCGGGGCAATCGCATCGTGCTCATCGACGACAGCGTCGTGCGCGGCACCACCTCGCGAAAGCTCGTGCAGATGATGTTCGAGGCCGGCGCCCGCGAGGTGCACCTGCGCGTCTCCAGCCCGCCCATCACGCATCCCGACTTCTACGGCATCGACACCCCGCGCACCACCGAGCTGCTGGCCGCCAATATGAGCGTGCCCGAGATGCGAGAGTTCATCGGCGCCACGAGCCTCGAGTTCCTGTCCGTGGACGGCATCTACCGGGCGCTGGGGCACGAGCGGCGCGATGCGCGCTCCCCGCAGTACACCGACCACTGCTTCACCGGCGATTACCCCACCGACCTCGTCGACCAGAACGGCCCCGCCCACACCGGCCAGCTCTCCTTCCTCTCCGAGGTCCGCTAGCCGCATTCCATCCACTGGGTTTCCGCTACCGCGGACGCCAGTGGGGACCGCACCGCATCCCACAAACGCCACCTCCGCGCAGGCGGGGGCCCAGGTCGCCGTTCCACGCGGGATCGGCCGACGCATTCTCAGGCGACAACCGCGCAGTTGCTTGCGTCTCATGCTGTTGATACCCACCCCCGCTGCTCTGTGTCCTGGGTTGCCGCCTCCGCGGGAATGACGCCAGCGGAAAATGCACCCGCGCCACCAACGTCACCCCAGCGTCGTATCGAAGACGCGCCTCCGGCACGAAGGCGGGGCACTGGTCACCATTCCGCGCGGGATCGGGCGGCACATTCTCCAGCACGGCCGCCCGGCACCACCCCGCACCTGATGCAAACGGACAACTGCATTGTCCCCTGCTAAGCTGTCCGTGCACCGCCTCAACGGCGGGCAAGTAAGAAATGCCGGACCGGAATCGGCAACAGGGAGGAGTCCATGTTGTATTTGCGCGTTCTTCGGAGCGCCGCGGCGGGCTATTGGCGCTTGCGTTGCTCAGTGCGGCGGCGATGGCGCAGGGCGCCGCCGATTGGCCGAACCGCACGGTCCGCATAATCGTCAACTTCGGTCCCGGCGGCTCGGCGGACAATTCCATGCGGCCGTTCGCCGACCGGCTGTCGCGTGCGCTGGGCCAGCAGTTCGTCATCGACAACCGCGGCGGCGCCTCCGGCGCGCTTGGGCTGGAGGCCACGGTGAAGTCGCCGCCCGACGGATATACCTTCGTCGTCACGCCCTCGCTAAGCGTCGTCATTCTGCCGCATCTGCGCAAGACCCCGTACGATCCGCTCAAGGACCTCGTGCCTGTCACCCAGTTCGCGGACGGCACGCTGCTGTTTGCGGTGCACCCCTCCGTGCCCGCCAACTCGCTGCAGGAGCTGGTGGCCTACGCCAAGAGCAACCCCGGCAAGCTGAGCTGGGGCACCGCCGGGGTCGGCTCCTACGGCCATCTCATGTGCGAGGCATTCAAGCTGCAGGCGGGAGTCGACATCCTGCACGTGCCTTACCGCGGGGGAGGGGAGTCGCTCGCCGACTTCCTGGCCGGCGTCGTGCAGATCCATGCCGATCCCAACACGATGCCGCATGTCTCGGCCGGCAAGGCCAAGCTGTTCGCCGTGCTCGACCGCAACCGGCTGGCGGAGTTCCCCAATGTTCCGCTTCTGAAGGAGATCCATCCCGAGCTCGATTTCCTGGTCTGGTTCGCGGTGTTCGCTCCGCCCGGTACACCAGCGGCGATCGTGCGCCGGATGAGCCAGGAGATGAACAAGGTGGCCCGCGAGCCGGACCTGAAGGCGCTCCTGCTCAAGGCGGCGCTGGCACCCAATCCGGGCACCCCGGAGGAGCTGGATGCGCTCCTGCGCAAAGATCACGAGCGCTACGGCAAGCTGGTGCGCCAACTCAACCTGCGCATGGATTGATCCTGGGCTGTCCCCTCTCCCCATGCTTCTTCAGCATGGGGAGAGGGTTAGGGTGAGGGGCAGACGCTTGCTCCGGCGTTTGTAG
>JRHI01001553.1_pt1 | contig 12202 bp, 12 predicted proteins | sample 215371 | NCBI WGS metagenome assembly JRHI01 (sample SAMN02929681, study PRJNA255918) | sediment metagenome | biome: cave system; feature: Ice Cave; material: Sediment; isolation source: sediment from deep within a dark volcanic ice cave with no known source of... ...
TTCTGGCTGTATAGCCACCCGCCGCTGGCGGACCGTTTGGTGTTCGCGCATGGCTATGATCCATGGTCGAAAGGCGAGCATCCGAAATACGTGAAGTAAGTTGAAGCCGGCGGGAAATTCCAAGCTGTTCGATGGGAATGATTGCCGGTCAAAATATTTTCACTTAGGACGAGCTCGCGCAAAGGGAACTCTGGTGACAGAACGAATTCCCGAATGGGTACGCCAGATGGAAGGCATCCTCGAGGCGTTGAATGAGGGTGTGATGATCATTGACGACTGCAACCAGATTTTGTTTGTGAACGGATGCCTCTCGCAAATGGCCGGGAGAGATGCTGGTGAGTTGGTAGGGCGAATGGCCGGAGATTTTTATTCGGGTGATGACCTGGTCTTCTTGAACTCACAAATCGCTCTGGCCGAGGAACGCGGGCGCTACCGGTACGAATTTCACGTGCCACGCGCGGACGGCAGCCGCGTGCCCGTGGTGGTCAGTCCGCGACTACTCGAGGATCCGGACGGGCGACGCTACTCCGTGGTTACGTTTACGGATATCACCTACCAGAAACGAGTCGAGCGCGACCTAAAACAAGCCAATTTGCAGCTCGAAAAGCGTCAGAAAGAAATCGAGGTCGAGCTGGAGCTGGCTTCACGAGTGCAAGAGAGCCTATCGCCGCAATCGATGGTTTGGCATGGCGTTTCTGTAGAAACACATTACAGGCCCGTGCGCACGATCGGCGGAGACTTTGGCTTGGTGGCCCCTTCCGGCGGTGAGCACTTGAATTTGTTGGTATGCGATGTGTCTGGGCACGGCATCAGCTCGGCACTAGTGGCCAACCGCATCTATTCAGAAACCATTCACAATCTAGAGCGACGCCGAGCGCTCGGAGAAATGATGGAGCGTCTGAATAGTTTTGTGCTGCATCATATTCGCAGCGACGGCTTTTACTTCACCATGGCTGCGGCGCGTATCGATCGCGATGGACGCAAGCTTAACTTCGCGGGGGCCGGACATCCACCAGGATTCATCATTGGACAGGATGGAACTATTCGCACGCTTGATTCGCAAAGCGCAATTCTGGGAGTTTTGGAAGACGCCGTGGGCGCGCAGGCTTGCAGTGAGTATGTACTTGCGTCTGGAGACCGAGTGATGCTCTACACCGATGGGCTGACGGAAGTGTTCAATCGAGAGGGAGTGATGCTCAATGTAGAGGGTTTGCAAGAAATAGTCCGCGGGGCTGTGGATGTGCCAATCGCGGAAATGAAGCGTGTGATCCTGCAAAAAGTGGACGATTGGCGGCATGGCGCGGCTACAGATGACGTCTCTGTGGTGTTGATTGAGGTGGCGTAGTGCCGAGAGTTATTCTGGAGAAAAGACGATGAAAGCGGCTTTGGCCCTTTATATAGGCTTACTTGCAATACTTGGATATGCGCGCCTCGATGGCCGCGGATTTTCTGGGGCTCGAGCCGATAGCGAAGCGGCTTACGCGGCGCGGCAGAATGAGATAAAGCGCACGCCTGTGGTGGTGGAGCTTTTTACTTCAGAGGGATGCTCCAACTGCCCCGCGGCTGACGCTTTTCTGGCGAGATTGATTCGCGCACAACCGGTAGAGGGCGCTGGCGTGATCGCTCTCGAGGAGCATGTGGACTACTGGGATCAGCAAGGATGGCGCGATCCATACTCCGCGGCCAAATTCACCGAGCGGCAGAACTGGTATGCGACGGCGTTTCACAATAACAGCTCATACACGCCGCAAATGGTTGTGGACGGACGCGCGGAATTTGTGGGTAGCCACGAGCGAAAGGCGCGCCAGGTGATTGCCGAATCGGCGAAGCTTCCGAAAACAGGCATGAGCATAGCAGTGGCTGGAGAGATAGGGCGCAGTTCGGAGATTCCGCTCGAGATTCGGGTCGAGAAACTTTCCGGCGCTGCCGCCGGCGACCGAAGCGACATTTTTCTCGCGATTACCGAAAACGGCCTGCACTCAGAGGTAGCACGCGGCGAGAATGCCGGGCGCAAACTGGACCATTACGGTGTAGTGCGCTCGCTCGAGCGAATCGAAACAGCGCGAGCCGGAAAAGACGGCACCAATGCGGACACGGGATTTTCGACAACCGTGCATGTGAAGACCGCCTCGAATTGGAAACGAGAAAATCTGCACGCTGTTGCGTTTCTCCAGGAGAGACGCAGCCGCCACATTCTTGGGGCCACGGAAATTTCTTTAGGATAACGGCGGAAACGCGTCCTCGGGGGCGCGTTAGAGTCGCTCTGCGATGGCGAAGCTCGAGCTAAGTGTGGAAATTGCCGCACCACCGGACCGCGTGGCGGTTTTTTTTGTGCCGCAACGGATGGTCTATTGGTATGGCGTGGAAATGGGAGCGGAATTCGAGGTCCAAAATGGCGCGGCGGATTTTGCTGTTGGGCAAAAAATACGAATTGCCGGCCAACTAGGGACGCGAAATGTATCGCTGACGCCCATAGTTACCCGGTATGAATTCGGCCGCTTGCTGGAGTGGCGTTTCGTGGATGCGTACGGCGTAACGGGCAAACAGTGCTGGGAAATCGCAGCAACTCAAAGGGGTGCGCGAGTGACCGTGCAGGACGAATATCAGATGCCGGGACGCCTCGGTCGTGTGGTTGACTTGATTTTTACGCGGTTCGCTGTCCGGCGGCGCGCTCGTGAACACCTGTTGCGTCTAAAACGCTTGGCCGAGGGGGTCACGTTCCGAGCGGAAAGTAGAATTCGCGTCCGTTTTTAGGTAGTCTGCCATCCATGAGTACCGTGCCCGATCCTCTTCCCTCAAAACCAAACCATTTACAAAACATTTTTGTCGGGCCAGACGGGATTCGCGCGGGCTGGCGACTGCTGATTTATCTCGCGATCGCCAGCGTCGCTGCGACGCTATTGGGCACTGCTCTCACCCTACTTATCAAGATTTTTATGCATCCCCAGCCCGGATTTGGCCGCTCGCCATTGGGACTCCTTCTGAACGAAGGGGCGCTGGCGATTGTCGTCTTTGGGGCAGCGGCGGTTATGGGCCGGATTGAAAAACGGCGCTTTGAACGCTATGGTGTGCCCCGCAGCGAGATATTTGGAAAATATTTCTGGCAAGGCGTTGCCTGGGGCTTGGCCGAGGTAAGCGCGCTCATCTCATTAATTGCCGCATTCCACGGGTATTCTTTCGGAAACCTTGCGCTGCACGGCGCGGCCATCGCGGAATACGCGGCTCTATGGGGATTTATATTTTTGATTGTGGGGCTGGCGGAAGAGTTTCTGTTCCGCGGGTACACGCAGTTCACGCTGGCGAGCGGGATCGGGTTCTGGCCGGCGGCCATTTTTCTCTCAATGGCTTTCGGAGCTCTGCATCTGTTTAACAAAGGAGAAGGACCGGTTGGGGCGCTCAGCGTTGTCGTGATTGGATTATTTTTTTGCCTAACGCTTTGGCGGACGGGCTCCCTGTGGTTTGCGGTGGGGATGCATGCAGCGTTCGATTTCGGAGAAACATTCCTGTATTCAGTGCCTAACAGCGGACTCATCGCTTCAGGACATCTCTCAAACGCGACGCTTAACGGTCCAAGCTGGCTTACTGGCGGAACTGTGGGACCCGAAGGAAGCGTATTCAGTTTTGCCACGATGGCACTGCTGTTCGTGCTTTTTGCTCGCCTTTACCCTAGGTCGACCGGTATCGATCCTGTTCCCGAAAGTACAAACCGCGCCAGCGTCGAACAAGATCAAAGGCCTTCCGAAACACTATTCGACTAGAACGCGAACGAATTTTTTCTTCCCAGCGCGAAGGAGAAATTCGCGGGGCGCAGAGAGATCGAGCTCCTTGCGAACATCATCCTCGCGCACACCATCGATTTCGACCCCGCCCTGTTTGATTAATCTTTCCGCCTCCGCACGGGATGGCACCATTTGAAGCTCAAGCAATAAAACGGGGAGTTTCTTCCCAGGCCCGCGCGGGATTCTTCGCAGTGGCGCCTCTTCGGGAGCTCTGCGCTCGCGGAAGACGCGCTGAAACTCGTCAGCGGCTTTCTGCGCCGCTTCGTGGCCATGAAAGCCGGCGATGATTTCCTTGGCAAGGTCCATTTTTGAGTCCATGGGATGTATCGAGCCGGATTCAATCTCGCGTCGCAGCGTGGCAATAGCCTCCGTCGAACGATCGGTGAGAAGCTGGCAGTACGAAACCATGAGTGAGTCGGGGATAGACATCAGCTTGCCAAACATCACGCCGGGCGGCTCAGTGATGCCGACATAGTTGCCCAGGCTCTTGGACATTTTGCGGTCGCCATCGAGGCCGACAAGGATGGGCATCGTCATGGCCACCTGGGTTTCCTGCTGGCCATACTCGCGCTGAATTTCCCGGCCGATAAGCAAATTGAATTTTTGTTCGGTGGCGCCCAGCTCGACATCGGCTTCAAGCACCACGGAGTCATAGGCGACGAGCAGTGGGTAAAGCAACTCATGAACGGAAATAGGCTGATTGTTGCCGAGACGCGAACGAAAATCCTCGTGTTCGAGCATGCGAGCGAGGCGATATTTCGCGCAGAGCTTGACAATGTCGTATCCATTGAGCTTATCCAGCCACTCGCTGTTGTAGCGTACTTCCGTTTTCTGAGGATCGAGAATTTTGTACACCTGTTGGAGATACGTTTTGGCGTTTGTTTCCACTTGTTCTCGCGATAGCGGGGGCCGCGTCTCAGACTGGCCGGTCGGATCGCCGACCAATGCCGTGAATGCGCCAATAAGAAACACCGCGGTATGGCCCAATTCTTGAAAATGTTTAAGTTTACGGATCACGACAGTGTGGCCGAGATGCAGATCGGGGGCAGTGGGATCAACGCCAAGTTTTACGCGCAATGGCTTACCGGTTTTGCGCGATTTTTCGAGCTTGGCTCGGAACGCCTCTTCCGGGATGATCTCGGCGGCGCCCTTGCGCAAATAAGCGAGTTGCTCATCGACAGGTTTAAACTCAATGATGGTCATGTGAGTTCAGGAAATATTCATAGTTTCAAGAAAGAAGGACGCGGCGTCCCTCGATGCGGTAGCGACCTTCGAGGACAATGCGCACGGCCTCAGAATAAATTCGATGTTCTTCCGCCAAGAGGCGCGCGGAAAGAGTTTCGACCGTGTCGTTATCGCGCACGGCGACGGCGGTTTGCAAGATGATGGGTCCGGCGTCGAGATTTTCATCCACAAAATGCACGGTGCATCCGGTAACTTTAACGCCGAATTCGAGGGCTTGCCGCTGTGCTTCAAGTCCAGGAAAAGCTGGAAGCAGCGACGGGTGGATGTTCAGGATGCGATTGGGAAACGCGGCCACAAAATACGGCGACAGCAGGCGCATGTATCCGGCGAGGCAGACCAAATCCACCTGTTGTTCGTTAAGAACGGCCGCTACCTTACGGTCGTAGGTTTCACGCTCGAGGCCTTTCGACGGAATCACGCGCGCCTGTATGCCGCGTCGTTGCGCGCGTTCGATTCCGGGAGCAGCATCGCGATTGCTGATGACGACGGCGAGTTCAGCCCCGGGAATATCCCCGCGCGCAACGCTTTCCGCGAGCGCCTCGAAATTTGAGCCTCGTCCGCTGAGCAACACTGCGATGCGCTTGACCATAAACGAAGTACGCTAGCACAAGCGCGGTGCTGTTCCAAACGCCGGTAACAGTTGCAGCGGACGCGATTTCGTCGACCAGCGCCGCCAGAACATAATCGCCAAGTACTTACTGCTGGGTTGGCTTGGCGAATTCGGCGAAGAGGATCACGTGTCCAGCTGGGTCTTTCACGCCGATTTCTTTCGCTCCATAGAATGTAGTGCGCAAGGGCACAGCCACCTCCATGCCTTTTATAGCTTCTATAATCGATTCCAATTGTTCAACTTCTATGTATAGAAACGTAGGTCCCTTTCGGGCGAGTTCCGCCAACGCGGGACTATCCTTTGCGGCACTCGCATACGACTGATACATCACCTCTACTCCATCTTTCTTCAACATAACGAATCCAAGTTTGTTTCCATCAGGCACTTCGCCAGCATTCTTGAAGCCAAGCCGTTTGGTCCAGAATTTCATGCTGGGTTCAATCTCTTGGACGCAAAGGACAGGCGTAATTCTCTTCACGTGCACCATTTTTTCGCCCCCGAATGAGTTTTTAACCGCGCGGGAAGGTAGCCGCAGAAAAGCGCAGCACCAATTGCAGCCACAATTAGCTTTCGCATTACTTCCTTTTTTTCTAGATTGTTGCTTTTTTCATGAATACTAGTCTAAATTATACTAGGTGACGCGACTAGACTACCGCGTCATAAATGTGATGTCAAGGAGGACCAACGATGGGTAATGGAAAGCGTTCCCTCGAAGAACTAGTATCCGTGGGGCCTGCGATTGCCCGGGACTTCGGGCTTTTGGGTGTCCGTTCAGTCTCAGCGCTCGCTAAAGCCAATCCACAAACGCTGTACGAGAAATTGTGCCGCGTCACCGGCCGGCGTCATGATATTTGTGTTCTGGATGTCTTCTGTGCAGCAGTAGCGCAGGCACGCAACCCGCGCCTACCAGCTGCTCGGTGCCAGTGGTGGTATTGGAGCCGCCGCCGGAAAGCCGGGAATGCGCAAGAATAAGAATCTTTCGCTGACCACAGCCGATCTCGTCCTGCTGAGCCTGCTTGGGGAGCGTCCGATGCACGGTTACCAGGCCTATCTCGAACTGGAGCGCCGCGAAGTGCGCGATTGGGCTGGTATTTCGCGACCACAGATTTACTATTCCCTGGAAAAGTTGGCGCGATCAGGATTCATTCGGGCCGTGACAGCAAATAACCCAGCGGAAGGGCCCGGGCGGAGCGTGTTCGCAACGACGGCCAGAGGACGCGCGGCGCTCGCTGAGGCACTGGAGCGGGAAGACTGGACCATGCAACGCGACCGCCCACTATTTCTCACTTGGATTGCACTGTCTTGGCAGGCGCGCCACGGGACATTTCGAAAGCAGATTGGGCGACGCCGCGTATTTGTGGAGAAGGAACTTGCGCGTGAGGTGAAGATTTTAAGGTCCATTAAGAAGGAAGTGGGCCATTCGTACCACGAGGCGGTGTGGATGGTTAGCTTTATGATCGATCAATTCCGGCTGGAGCTGGGGTGGCTTCGTCGGTTGGAGCGCGAGTTACCGAAGCGGGGTTCAGCACGGCATCCAACATACGCATCGAATGAGCATGCCTCATAGCAGAAGCGAGGCGACCCAGCGACTTCGTTTAGAGTTTCAGGGAGCCCACGAAGACAACGCGGGGCTTGCGCGGTTCAGCGCGATCCACGTGGCCGATGCGAAAGAATTTTTCGCGGCGGCGCTTGAGCTCGGACTCCACCTTCAGAATGTTTTTTGGGGGTACGATGAGGATCATTCCTACGCCCAGGTTGAACGTTTGCAGCAAATCGTCGCGTTCGATTTTTCCCAAGGCCGCGAGAAAGCGAAAAATTGCCGGCACCGGCCAGGTGCCAAGCTCGACGACGGCTTGGGTGGTCCCCGGCATCACACGAGGAAGATTTCCGGCAATGCCGCCACCGGTGATATGGGCAAGCGCGGAAACCCAGCCGCGCGCAATGATCGTCTTTAGCGCGGGCGCATAGCACACGTGCGGCCGCAAAAGCTCAGCGCCAATTTTGTTTTGTACCGCGGGCACATAGGTCTCCGGCTTCAATCCCGCCACTTCGAAGATAAGCTTGCGCGCCAGGGAGTAACCGTTGGTATGCAATCCAGCCGAAGGCAATCCCAGAAGAACGTCGCCAGCACGGACGGATTTTCCGGTAAGAAGGAGTTTGCGCTCAACAGCGCCGACGATGAAGCCGGCGACATCGTACTCGCCGGGGCGATAAAAATCGGGCATCTCCGCGGTCTCACCGCCGATGAGCGCGCAGCCGGCGGTGCGGCAGGCGCGGCTCATGCCTTCGACAAGTTGCTCGACGACGGCGGCATCGAGCTTTCCCATCGCCAGATAATCGAGAAAAAAAAGTGGCTGCGCACCTTGCGCGAGGACGTCATTGACGCAATGATTTACCAGATCAGCGCCGACGGTCGAGTGCACGCCCATGGCCATTGCTATTTTCAGCTTGGTGCCTACCCCATCGGTGCTGGACACCAAGATAGGGTCTTTCCAGCGCTTCAGATCGAGGGCAAAAAGCGCGCCAAAGCTGCCGATGTGCCCGAGCACTCCGGGAGTAAATGTGCGGCTGGCCAAGCGCCGAATGCGCTGCTTGGCATCGTCGGCGACGGCGATGCGAACTCCTGCGTCGGCATATCGCATGTGTGTGTTCGCTCTCTATTATTCAGGACGGCGAGTTGATCCAGATCAGTAAAATGAATATTTGAGTCAGAACGTTTTAAAGAGCCTTTTCCAGCGCACCATCCGTGGATTTACAAGCGCGTGGGCGTAGGCAAGGAAGCGCTGGCCAATTCCTTCAGCTCCCCCACTATCCCAGGCGCTTCCCGGTGCGTCCACTGACATATAAATTAACACCGGCGTCCCGATAACTGAGTTGCGGGGCACGAATCCCCAGTAGCGACTGTCATTGGAATTATTGCGATTGTCCCCCATAACAAAATAATTTTGGGGCGGCACTTGGAAGGGGCCGAAATGGTCAGGACTCATGGGCTCCAAAATATACGGCTCGACTTGGCGCTGGCCGTCGATCCACACTGCCCCTTCTTTGATTTCAACCGTATCGCCAGGCATGCCGATAACGCGCTTCACCAAGTCCGGAGAATCTGGCGCGGCGGGCGGGCGGAAAATAATAATCTGATGGCGATGCGGGTCACGCCAAAGAGAGACGTGCCATTTGCTGAAGGGGACGCCTGCATCGTAGCCTAAGCGGCTCATGATGAGATGGTCGCCGATTAGCAAAGTATTTTCCATCGAGCCTGACGGAATCACGCGGGCCTGGCCGAGAGCGGCGTTAATCAGAAGAAAGATGGCCGCTACCCAAAGCCAGCCGATAATTTCGCGGACCACTTTTCCGCGCAGTGGGAGATTTTCTTTTTGCTTGGATTCAGTTTTCACGGTTCACCGCCACAGGGGTCGACACGTTGTTCTCCTGCTCGCGCAACGTCGAAGAGGAGTCGGAGGCGCGTGTCGCTGGAACTGGACGTGCAACACAACGGTGACAAGCCGCTGCGCGTACGCGCCGACGTCGCCCAGCGCGTGCGGCCGTCCGAGCGGTTAGTGGAAGAAGTCGAACAACTGTGCGGGTCGGGCACGGTGTTGTTGAAATAGTGCGGTGCTGACGGTGCAAGCCCCCCCCGGGCACCGATCACCGCGTTGACCTGCGTACTATGGCTGAACTCTTAGAATTTGAAGAACCGGTCGGCGTTCTGCTGAAGGAGATCGAGGCCCTTAGCATGCTCCCGAAGACGCCGGAGCGTGAGGGGTCGATCGACTCGCTGCGGCGGCGGGCGGACGAGATCCGCGTCGAACTGTTCAGGAATCTGACGCCGTGGCAGCGCGTACTCGTGGCCCGCCACCCGAACCGTCCGAACACGCTCGATTACGTGGAGCGGTTGTTCACGGACGTCGACGAGCTGCACGGAGACCGGCGCTTCGCGGACGACCCCGCGATGGTGACGGGCCTTGCGGAATACAAAGGGCAGCCGGTGGCCTTCCTCGGCCATCAAAAGGGGCGGGACACCAAGCCGAAGATCTTCCGGAACTTCGGGTACGCGCGGCCGGAAGGGTATCGTAAGGCGCTCCGCGTCCTGCAGATGGCGCAGAAATTCGCGCGTCCGGTCATCGTCTTCATCGACACGCCGGCGGCGTATCCGGGCATCGAGTCGGAGGAGCGCGGCGTTGCGGAGGCCATTGCGCTCAATTTGCGCGAGATGATGATGATCGAGGTGCCGATCGTCGTGATCGTCTGCGGTGAAGGGGGCAGCGGCGGGGCGCTCGGCATCGCCATCGGCGATCGCGTGATGATGCAGGAGTATTCCATCTACAGCGTCATCCCTCCCGAGGGGTGCGCCGCGATTCTGTGGCGGGATCCCGCCAAGAAGGTCGAGGCCGCCACCGCGCTGAAGATCACCGCGCCCGACATGGTGGCGCTCGGTCTGGTCGACGCCATTATTCCGGAGCCGCCGGGCGGCGCCCACAACGACTACGACACCGCCACGGCGCTGCTGGACCAAGCGCTCTCGGAGGCGCTGGCAGAGGTGTCTGGACTGAGCGTTCCGCAGCGGCTCGACCTGCGCTACGCGAAGTTCCGGCGCATGGGCGAAGAGGGGACCTCGTTCACGGACACCCCCCCGGCGCCGAAGTCCGAACGCTGACTGCATGAAGGCCGGCCTCCTCTGGCACCACCTGCCCTGCAACGACGAGGAGGCGAGAGCCCTCGGCGCCGTCCTCACCGTGCATCCAGCGATCGCGCGGCTCTTGTGCATGCGCGGGCTTGGCGATCCGGATGTCGCGCGGCGGTTCCTGCGCCCTACGATGGAGCATCTGCACGATCCCTACCTCCTCGCCGACATGGGGAAGGCCGTCGATCGGATCGAGCGGGCGATTGCGGCAAAGGAGCGGATCGCGATTCACGGCGACTACGACGTGGACGGTATCACCTCGACGGTCATCCTCCGGCGCGCCCTGGAGATGCTCGGTGGAGAGGTCGTGCACTTCATCCCCGAGCGCTTGCGCGACGGCTACGGGCTGCAGCCCGCGGCGATCGATCGTCTTCACGGCGAAGGCGTGCACCTGATTGTCTCGGTCGATTGCGGGATTCGGGGCACCGACGCCGCTTCGCGCGCGCAGACGCTGGGCATCGACTTGATCATCACCGACCACCACGAGCCGGAAGGCACCCTGCCGCCGGCATTCGCCGTGATCAATCCGAAGCGCCGGGATTGTACGTACCCCGACAAGCATCTTGCGGGCGTCGGTGTAGCGCTGAAACTCGTTCAGGCGCTCTGTCAGCGCGCCGGCAAGAGCAAATGGCTGCCGGCGTTCGTCAAAATCGCGGCTATCGGCACGCTGGCCGACGTCGTTCCACTCGTGGGGGAGAACCGGGTGATCGCGAAGCTGGGCCTCGAGTCGCTCAGCAAGGGACGGCACACCATCGGCCTGCGCGCGCTGCTCGAGGCTTCGGGGCTGAGCGGCAAAACCATCGACAGCTATCACGTCGGATTCATTCTGGCGCCTCGCGTCAATGCGGCCGGGCGCATGAGCACGCCCGACATCGCCACGCGGTTGCTGCTCGCGACCGACGAGGCGGCCGGCGATGAAGCGCGGGGACTCGCCCAGCAGCTCAACGAAGAAAATCTCAAGCGTCAAACCGAAGAAGCCGACCTCGTGGCGCAGGCGAAGAAGGCGATCGAAACGGATCCCGCGATCGGCGCCCATAACGTGCTCGTCGTGGGCGGCGAAGGCTGGCATCGCGGCGTCGTCGGCATCGCCGCGTCCAAACTCGTCGACGCATTCCACAAGCCCGCCATCGTCCTCTCCATCGACGGCGACGTGGCGCACGGATCGTGCCGCAGCATTCCAGCCTTCGACATGCTCGACGCCCTGGAACGCTGCGCCGACCTGTTTCTACGGGTCAGGTTCGTCAGCCGCGCATTAACAGGTCGCTGAAGACACGTTCACGCTCAACGGCCCACACAGGTGACAATGTTTTCACGACATCTTCCGACGCGTGCAGCCCTGGCCGGTACGCTTGCGACGCTCCTGCTGGGCGCCGCACCCGCCGCAGCCCAAACGACATTGCGCGTGACCACGACCACGTACGCAGACGCCGGCAGCTCGGCGCGGTGCAACCATCCGGCGATGTCGTCGACGACGATCGCGTCCGCGCCGGGGAAGCGCTCGACGTTCGCGAACTTCTCGCGATCGTCCACGACATGCAGGCGGAAGCCGGCCTCGGGGGCCATGCGTCCCAGATGCCAGCCGACGTGGCCGGCGCCAATGACATAGAGCGACGGCGCGGGGGCGATGGGATCGATGTACACCTCCATCTGGCCGCCGCAGATGAGGCCCGACTCCTCGACGAAGTCGTCGTTGAGGTCGTACTTGACCAGCGCCGGCTTGCCGGTGGCGATCGCCTCGCGTGCCTTGCCCAGCGCGTCGTTCTCGTAACACCCGCCGCCGATGGTGCCAATTGTCCGCCCGTCGGCGAAAACCAGCATCTTCGCGCCGGTCCGCTGCGGCGTCGAGCCGCTGGCTCGGACGATCGTCACCAGCGCGCTCGGCTCRYC
>JRHI01002569.1_pt1 | contig 12200 bp, 11 predicted proteins | sample 215371 | NCBI WGS metagenome assembly JRHI01 (sample SAMN02929681, study PRJNA255918) | sediment metagenome | biome: cave system; feature: Ice Cave; material: Sediment; isolation source: sediment from deep within a dark volcanic ice cave with no known source of... ...
TTCCTCTCAGTCGGCGCTACTGCCCCCACGGTTTTTTTTCGCAATTTCCGCGTGTGTAAAGCCACCAAAATAAGCCTGTTCTATAACCATGCGTTGCTCAGCAGGAAGCTGCTCAAGAACCACGCGGAGCATGTGAGCTTGTTCCTGCTGCCAAACCTCTTCCCATGCTTCGGGCTGTTCGCTGGCTGGGTCCTGTCCACCTTCTACTTGTAAAGGAATCCACCGGCGGTCTCGATTGGTCTCGGCTCTTATTTTGTCAATGGCGCGATGATKGACAATGGCCTGTAGCCAGCTATAGACACTGCCGTATTGTTTCTGGTAGGAGTTCGCTTTCCACCATATAGACAGAAATGCCTCCTGTACAATATCTTCTGCGCTGGTTACCTCATGAAGTGTGCGGTACGCTATAGCGTAGGCATAGCGATAATAGCGCTGGTAGAGAGCCTCAAGAGCCCACTCGGCTCCCAGGCAGATGGCCGAGATGAGCTCCTCATCCGCTGGTTCCTGCCGGACAGGAATCGCTGGCAGCTGAACCTGGCAAATTGCTAGAAAAGTTGGAGGTAAAGCCTCTCTCTCTGGAACTGCGATGATACATACCGGTGCTGAAAGTGCCAGGGGTGTCATATCCGCTATCTCCTTCTGTTACCCGGCACCCACAATGGATGCCACTAACATCACCCTCTTTTCTCATTACCAGAAGTGTAATTGAGAGACATTCCCTGGACTTTACCCCTTGATTACCGCAACATTCCCGGGCTTTTCCAGGTATTTTCAACTATTGACAGGTCATCCACAGCGGAAGATAATGTAAGTGGAAAACTAGAGAAAGTTGGAGTAAACGCAGGAGGTGCGCTCTTTTCAGGAGGTCAAATATGATTGGTACCACCACTCACCTCGAAGTTTTGACACTCGGCCAGTTCGAGATACGCCGCGACCACAATCCTCTCTCCGGTGGTAACTGGAGTCGTCGTAAAGTCAATGACCTCTTCAAGTTGCTCTTATCGGCGGAACAACATCATCTCCACCGAGAGCAAATACAAGAGATCCTCTGGCCCAGCTCTACCAGCGAACAAGCGGCCAATTCCTTTGGCAAAACCCTTTATTTACTACGCAGAGCGCTTGAGCCTGAATTAGTGTCGGGCAAGGGCAGTTCATCGATCTATGTGCACCTCGAGCGCGACACCTTGATGCTTATCCCCGCGAGAATGGATATCGACGCCGACATATTTGAATCCTCCGCCAAACCATTACAGGCGAAGATGCGCAGCCGATCTCCAAAGGAGCGAGCTAACGAAACTGATCTAGATCTCCTCAACGAGTTCGATCATCTTTTGTCCCTCTACAAAGGTGATTACCTCCCAGACGACGTGTATGAAGATTGGGCGCAGCGACGGCGCGACCGCTTGCGACGCATCCAATCCTGGCTGCTGGAAAACGCTGCCGAACTGGCACAGGCTAACGTGCAGGGGCAACGCGCATATGCATATCTCCAGGCTTTGTTAGAAGGAAACTCCGCCGACGAACAGACCCATCGCCACCTTATGCTGGTCTATGCTCGTATGGGACGACGTAGCGATGCGCTGCACCAGTACCAGTTACTGCAAACAGCACTGCGCGAGGAATTTGACGCACTTCCGCTTCCCGAGACAACCGAGCTATTTCACCGCATCCAGTCTGGACGCATTACCGTTGACCTGATAGAACCACAACGAGTAAATGGAGCGCCGTCAAAAGGAGAAACGGAATGGGTTACATCCAACCAGGGCAACAAGCTCCAGATAGGGACTCAGCCCTTTTCCGCCGCTCAACCAGCCGTCGGCCAGGCAGAGAGTGGAACGCCAGGCAGTTCTACTAACACGGCGCTCACCAGCACTCGAGATGCGGAGGCGCAACAAGTCACTTTGAGCACGGTCATACCACAACAGGAGATAGAAACGGAACCAACTGAGGACCAGGATCAGATTAACCCGGAGCGCATTTTGAAGGCCGAACTGGTTGGACGCGCAGAAGAGATAGTCACAATGCAACACGCTTATAAACAGGTTCGCGACGGCCAGCGCAAAGCCGTCTTTATTTCTGGCGAGCCTGGCATAGGCAAAACACGTCTCGCCCGCGAGTTTACCCGCTGGTCAGAGGAAACCCAGCAGGCAACGGTGCTCTGGGGCTATTGCTACGAAATGAGCGGCTCCTTCCCCTATCAACCTATCGCGGATGCCATTAGCGCGCATGTGCGCATGAGCAGTCCCGCTGAGTTACGCGCAATGCTGGGTAACAGCGCGATCGACCTGGCTAAAATCGCTCCTGAAGTGCGCTTCAAACTGCCAGAACTGCCCCAACCCGAGCCAATTGGCCCGGAGCTTGAACGGCGTAACCTCTACAGCGCGGTTGCCCACTTTTTCAATGCCCTGGCGGAGCAGCGACCCCTCATTATCATCCTGGATGATCTACAGTGGGCTGACGCGGCCACCATGCAGTTACTCAATTTCTTAATGATGCAGAGCACAGGTGTAAGCCCCTTTGACCCCGTGAGCGCGGCAGGAAAGCACAGCGCAGTACCGTTGTATCTCATGCTCTATCGCGCGGACGCTGTTAACGATACACATCCCTTGCGTGGACTGATGGGGGAACTGACGCATGCTGGTATGAGCGAAGATGGGCGGCTGCAGCGGCTCACCGAAGCAGAAGTGCATCAACTGCTGGTCAATATAGCCGGCCATTCTGTGCGCCCCATCTTCGCGGGTGAGATTTTCCGCCAGACGGAGGGCAATCCCTTTTTTATCGGTGAGGCTATCCGCACCCTGCTGCTGGAGGGAAAGATCAAAAAGATGGGAGAACGCTGGCAGGCGACGGTGGATATCGATCAGCTCGCGTTGCCGCCCAACGTGCGTCTGTTGATTGAACGTCGCCTCGTCCATCTCTCACCTGAGTGCCGCACCACGATGACGCTGGCTGCTGTGCTCGGCAGGCAATTCAGTTCCGCGCTGCTCTGCCTGGCCCGTAACCTCTCCGAGGATGCCGTGGCAGAGCACATCGACGACGCCATCCAGGCGCAGATACTCTCTCTATTTTCTGATCCATCAAAAGTGGATTCGCGCGCGCGTGCACAGGACCTGGACCTCGCGTTTACCCACGACAAAATTCGCGAGGTGCTCTATCAATGGCTCAATCCGTTGCGACGGCGCTCGCTGCACAGCCAGGTAGCCATGGCCATTGAGACACGCTATGCCACGCACTTACAGCCATACTACAGCACGCTGGCCTATCATTATCAGATAGCAGAGAACCCGACTCGGGCCGTAGACTACCTCCTAAAGGCTGCCGCACACTCCGGGAGCGTTTACGCCTTCGTCAACGCGGCTGAGCACATGAAGGCCGCGCTTGACCTGTTGATTAGCGATGAGGAACGTCCGCGACGAGCTGAGTTGCTACACCGGTTATCGGATATCTACATCTACACCGGTCGGCCAGATCAGGCCATCGAGGCAGGCCTGGCCTCGGCAGCACTCTGGCGCGACCTGGGCAGCGATGTGAAACAGGCAGAGGCATATTTACATGTCTCTTTCTGCTGCCACTGGCAGGGCAAAGAGATAGATGCCGTAAAGCATATTCAACGAGCTTTAAAGTGCATTGAAAACAGGCCGGAAGAGATTGCTCTTCTTGCCAGAGCCAATGCTCAGTGGGGCCTGGCCGCCACTGTGATGGGAGAACCTCTGCTAGCCCGTGAGAAGCTTCAGCAAGCTGATATGCTACAAAGCAGCGTTGGTGGGGATGATGCTTTTATTATTGTGCTCTCTCTCTGGTCGCTCAGTTGGTGTGCGTTCCTGACGGAATCACCCGGACAAATGCTTGCATATGCCCTGCGCGGAGCGGAGGTCTGCTCTACCTTGAATAAACCCGAATGGGAGCCGATGATGGACTACTCGGCTGCCTGGGCCTGCATGCAGCTTGGACAACTGGCAGAGGGCAAGCGCATGGCAAACAAAGCGCTGATCATGGCACAGCATCATGGCGTAGTGGGAGCGCAGGGCTGGGCCAATCTCGTCCAGGCATTTCTTGCCATACAGGCAGGTCAGTGGGAAGAAGCGGAAAAAAGTGGCGATAGCGCCTATGCCATTGCCACCATGCTACATGACGCTGACATGCAGGCACGCGTATTGTGGAGCCGCAGCGTGTGCGATGGGTGGCGTGAAGACTGGCAGCGTGCCATAGATGATATCAAAGCAGCGCTAGCAATGGCGCGCAAAGATGGCGAGACCTCGATGGTTTTTCCCCACCTGCTGCTACAAGCCACGAAGGCGCACTTCTTTGCAGGCAAGGTAGCAGAGGCCCAGCGCTATCTCGACGAGGCTATGCAGTACGCGCAGAGCCGCCATTATCGCCAGCTTCCCGCCATTGGTCAACGCATGCAGGGCCGTATCTGGGAGGCCCAGGGTCGCTTCGTGGAAGCGCAGCTCTCTTTCGAGCGTTCCCTCGCTGAGCTATTGGCACTTGACGACCAGGTGGAGTACGCCCGCACGCAAGAGGCTTATAGTCAGTTCTTACAAAGACGCAATCAAGCGGGGGACAAGGAGAAAAGCCGGCAACTGCTCGCGAGCGCAAAAAAGATTTTCCAGCGCCTGGGGGGTCAATGGATAAACTAACCAGGGCAACGACAGAAGCATATTTGCTCAGAGGAATGAATACTGCATGTCTACACTACTAGCGCTCATCGCCACCATTCTGACTTCATTCCTTCCCATCCTGAACAAACGCATCCTGCGCGATACTCGTCCAGCACTGGTAGCCTGGACCATCAACGCAGCCTCTCTGCCCATCCTGGCAGCGGGCACCCTGTTACTCACACAATGCTCAATCACTCCCTTGCGCGGCAGCATTCCGTTCTCCTGTACGGCGCATATCCCACAAATCGATGGCATCTTTATTGTGGCGCTGCTTGCCTCTGTTGTGCTCAACTGGGCAGCAACGCTCCTTTCAACGTATGCACTGGAAAAGGCGGATGCCTCACTTGTGAGTCCCCTGCTTTCATTCAATCCCGCCTTTACGTTGCTCATTGCCTGGCTTACCCTCGGTGAGACCCCCGGCATTCGTCAAAGCATTGGCGTGGCGATTGTGCTTTTCGGCGCGTACCTGCTGGAGGTGCAGGAAGCCCGCGCAGGACTCCTTGCTCCCCTAGGTGTGCTCTTGCGCCGCCCTGGAACGTTGCTCGCCGTCGGCGCCTCAGCGCTGTGGGGCAGCACGACAGTCCTGGAGAAACTCTCGATCGAGCATATGACCCCACCAAGCGGCCCGGCGGTTGCCCTGCTTGGAACTCTGCTCGTGGTCATGCTGCTCACGCCAGGGGCTCTCAAATTCTCTGATCGTAAGGAGCAGCACAGTCCTCAGACACGATGGCAAGGACTCTCTACCCACCCACGGGCGTTAGCACTGGCCATCCTCATTGCCGGCATAGCCCCGCTGTTTGGCTTCACTGCCATTGCGCTCGGTCTGGTTGGATATGTGACCACCCTCTTCAAACTCAGTTCCGTCCTTACTATCCTCTGGGCGCGCGTATTCCTGGGCGAGGGCCAGATCAGAAGCCGCTTGCTCGGCGCAAGTGTGATGCTGGTGGGAGGTCTCTTCGTCGTAACATAGCTGCTCTTCGCTTCCATGTCTCCATCAAGAGGGCATACAATAATTTGCACCTCTCTCTCCTACCCTCCTCTGCATATGTCCTCCCCTTTCGTCTGATCTCTTGCTTTCGTTTGCCTCTCTATGGTATACTGCATATACGGATATACGGATATGTTAGGAGATAACAAGGAGCGATTGACGATCATGGTACATCATCCAGATCAGTATCAGCTAGAACAAGAGAACATAGCTATGTCGAGCGGTGAGCTTGCCCCTGAACGCGCTGAAGATTCTGCCGAACTCTCCGCTCGCTTTTTCAAGGTACTGGGCGATCCCACACGGGTGCGCCTGCTCTCTCTGCTGCTTGATGCTCCCGAGGTCGGACGGATGGTCAGTGAACTCGTCGAGGCGGTCGGCGTTCCTCAGGGCCGCGTCTCGACGCACCTGGGCTGCTTGCGCTGGTGCGGCCTCGTCCAGACGACTCGCTCTGGCAAGTACACATACTACCGGATCGCTGATTCGCGGGTACGCGATCTCCTTACGGTGAGTGGAGCCATGATCCGCGATTACGCCGCCGGGATTGTCTCCTGTGGAGTCATCCGATAAGGAGGATAGCATGACGACGCTCCTTGCAGGAGGTGAATGGCTCGTCATCCTCCCGATTGTACTGTGCTGTGGACTGCCGCTGCTCCTGCTCCTGTTCGGGAGACGCAGAGGCGGTGGGCCACCAGACGTACATTGAGAGGCGCTAAAAGTTTGACCTTGTTGCTCGATGAGCTTACTCTAGGGGAGTTCGGGTGCTGATCTCTTGGCACTCGAAACTGCATAGGAGACACGCTACCATTTTTTGGGAGAAAGGCAACTATATGATACAACGACCATCATGGGCGCGTGGAGGCGGAAGTGCGCTTGCCGCCATCGCTGCGCTCTTTACCACCCTGTGCTGTTTAGGATTTCCCGCCCTAATCGGGTTGCTCTCGGCCCTGGGAGCAGGGTTCCTGCTCTCAGATCGCTACCTGGCACCCTTACTCGCTGTAACGCTCCTGCTCACCCTACTGATAGCAGGATTGCATCTGCGTCGGCATCATCAGCCTGGACCCTTCATCTTCTCACTCGTTGCAGCCATAAGTGTCTTCTTCGCCATCTACGGCGTCGGATTGCTCCCACATGCTTCGAGCGGAGATCACATGGCTGATGGCATGGCTGCCCCACCCACCTGGAGTCTGTACCTTGCCTATGGAGCGATCCTCGTCCTCTTGGGAACACAGGTCTGGGACCTCTGGCTCTTCCGCCAATGCGTGCGCAAGGCCACTGCCTCTTCTCTACCTGTTCCCATGGACTCCGCTCCCGGCTTCCCAGAAACACGAAAGGAAGGTGTCTGATGCGCCGAATTGGTGGCGTTGTGCTGACCGTAACAGGCTTTCTCGCCTGTCCCTGTCACCTGATCATTACCCTGCCACTGCTAGCCTCATTGCTGGCTGGAACTGCCCTGGGCGGTTTTCTCACCCACAATACCGGCCTGGTCTACACTGGGGCGGGAATCTACTTCGTGGTAGCGCTTGGGCTGGGGTACTGGTTCTTGCTCGGCTCGAAGCGTCCGAAACGAGACGTAGATGCGGCCTGTCCCACCTGTGCGCCTGTCACATCTGATAGTCAATCGCAGGAGCCGTCACTCATGCAAGAGAAACTGCCTGTTCAAAGGAGATGGAAGCTACTATGACATCAACGCAAGAGCGTTATGACCTGGTGATTCTGGGCAGCGGCTCGACGGCCTTTGCCGCTGCCCTGCACGCCGCCGAACTCGGCAAAAGCGCCGTCATGACCGAATTTCGTACGGTCGGGGGCACCTGTGCCAACCGGGGCTGCCTGCCCTCCAAAAACCTGATCGAAGCTGCCCGGCTTGTCTACGATGCCGCCATCCCCGCTTTCCGGGCCTGTCCCCGCTGCGCATGTCGGTCAGTTGGGCGGAGTTGGTGGCTCAGAAAGATGAGATTGTCCAGGAGTACCGCGCCCACAAGTATGAGAGCCTGCTCGATGATCCCAAGCGCATACAGATCGTGCCAGGACAAGCGCGGCTTCTTTCCGATCACGAGGTTGAGGTGCGTACCCCTGATGGCCCACGCCGCCTGCTTGGAGAGCAGATTCTGATCGCGACAGGCTCCGCGCCGAGCATTCCCAATATACTGGGCCTCTCGAATGTGCCGTACCTCAGCAGTGACCTCTTGAGTTCTGCCGATGACCCCTGGGGGACCGAGCTGCGCGAGCAACCCAGTTCGCTGCTTATCCTGGGCGGTGGCTATATCGCGCTCGAACTGGGCCAGATGTTTGCTCGCTTTGGCACTGAGGTGACACTCGTCACGCGTGGCAAAAGTATTCTCACCGGTTACGAGCCGGAAATCGTCGAGGCACTCACTGAAATTCTCCAGGAGGAAGGTCTGCATATCGTCACCGGAGCACAGGTACGCGGTGTATATAAAGAAGGTGAGGGGGTCGCTCTCTCGTTCCAGCGGCACGGCAGCCAGCACACGCTCACCGCCGAAAAGCTCCTGGTGTCCACCGGACGACGCCCCAACACGCAGGAGATCGGTCTGGAGCGGGCTGGCGTGGAGGTAGACAAGACGGGAGCCGTGCGCGTGGATCGCACGCTGCGCACCAACATAGCCCATATCTGGGCCGCAGGTGACGTGATCGGGCGCGAAACCGAGAGCCAGATGGCCACGCCCGTGGGGGCGCACGACGGCAAGATCGCCGCCCACAACGCTCTCTCCGGGGAGCCGCTGCGCGAGGTCGATCACACTGTCATCCCGCGCGCCATCTTCACCGATCCCCAGGTGGCAGTCGTTGGCATGAGTGACGAAGAGGCTAATGCTGCGGGCATTGTCTGTGAATGCAACACCATCCCTCTGAGCGTCGTACCACGAGCCGGAGCCATTCGCGACACGCGGGGTGTGATCAAAATGGTGCTCGAACGCCCGACGCGACGGGTCGTGGGCGTCTCAATGCTCGGCGTGAACGCCGGGGAGGTAATCCACGAGGCTGCGATGGCGCTGCGTTTTGGGGCCACGACTGACGATTTCATCGATATGATCCATGTGTACCCGACGATGGCCGAGGCGCTTAAGATCGTCGCCATCTCGTTCACTAAGGATGTGAACCGCCTCAGTTGCTGCGCCACCTAGTTCCTGTACCCGCAGAGAACAGGTAGGAGAATGGTGCATACATAAAAATGAATTAGGAGGAATGAGGTTGACAACAACACTTGATATGATCGTTCTGGGAACAGGCTCAGCTGCACAGAACGTCGCCTACACCTGCCGTGAGGCTGGCTGGAGCGTAGCCGTCGTCGATTCGCGTCCTTTCGGAGGGACCTGCCAATTGCGCGGGTGCGACCCCAAGAAAGTCCTGGTGGGCGTATCCGAGCTAGTGGATTGGAGCCACCGCATGCAGGGCAAGGGCATCTCTGCACCGGGTTTGAGCATCACCTGGCCAGACCTGATCCGCTTCAAACGCACCTTCACCGACCAGGTGCCAGAACAAACAGAGCAGAGCTTCGCCCAGGCGGGGATCATTACGCGTCATGGCCGTGCCCACTTCGTGGATCGGACAAGCGTCCAGGTTGGCGAGGAGACCCTCGTCGGTCGCCACGTGGTAATTGCAACCGGCGCACGCCATGCTCCGCTGGGGATATCCGGTGAGGAGCACTTGACCACCAGCACGCAATTTCTGGAACTGGACGAACTGCCGCGGCGTATCGTCTTTGTCGGCGGTGGCTACATCGCCTTCGAGTTTGCGCACATCGCGGCGCGAGCAGGCGCACAGGTACAGGTGCTGCACCGGGGCAGCCACCCCCTTGAGAAGTTTGACCCCGATCTCGTCTCTATGCTCGTGCAGGCAACCCAGGCCCTTGGTATCGAGGTACACGTGAACATGGCGGTGACCGCCATCGAGCGGCAGGATGATCACTTACTCGTCCACGCCCGAACAGGAGAGCAGGAGCACACCATCGAGGCCGACCTCGTAGTGCATGCTGCTGGGCGCGTGCCGGAGATCGACGACCTCAACCTGGCGGCAGCAGGCATTACACGCGAAAAGGGCGGTGTCTCTGTCAACGATTACCTGCAAAGCGTGAGCAACTCGGTGGTCTACGCGGCTGGGGATGCCGTTGCCAGCGGTGGGTTTCCCCTAACGCCCGTGGCGGGCATGCAGGGAGGCATCGTGGCCAGGAACCTGCTAGAGGGCAACCAGCATACCCCAAACTACACGGGAATACCGAGCGTCGTCTTCACCACCCCTCCTCTCGCTCATGTAGGTTTGCTCGAAGAGGCGGCGCATGCGCAGGGCTTGCTCTTCAAAACGCATCACGAGAGCACCACAGACTGGTATTCCTCGCGTCGCGTGGCACTGCCTTATACAGGCTTCAAAGTACTCGTCGAGGAGGACACCGACCGCATTCTGGGCGCGCACCTACTGGGCCTGCATGCCGAGGAGGTGATCAACCTCTTCGCACTGGCCATCCGCATAGGGATGCGTGCGAAAGATCTCAAGGAAATGGTGTACGCCTACCCGACCAGCGCGTCGGATGTGAGCTATATGGTGTGACTGCACTCGGTCAGCCCAGCAGATCAATGAATCAATGAAAGGAAGGAAGGAAACCGATGCAGCATCCTCCACTTGAAACCATTGCAGAACAGCTCGCAGAGCAGTTGCGCTGTGTGCAAGAAGACCTCTGCCTCCATATCTTGCACCACGTTACGCACGGGAAACCGGTCGCGCAAGCCGCACTCCAGGCTTCGCTCCAGATCAGCCAGCATGAGTTGGAGCAGCGTCTGGCGCATCTGCCGGACACCGAGTTTGACCAGAGCGGCAACATCGTCGGCTGGGGCGTGACCCTGGTGCCAACCCCCCATCATTTTCAGATTCGTGGACAGCCGCTCTTTACCTGGTGCGCCTTTGATACGGTCCTGTTTCCCCCGTCATTACAAACAGAGGCTTGGGTCCAATCGCTCTGCCCTATCACGGGCCATCTCATTGCGTTTATAGTGACTTCCGAGGGAGCCGTCAAGGAACTGATCCCGGCATCTGCTGTTATGTCGCTGATCGTGCCCGAACAACACAGCGACTGTGTACGAGCAACTTTTTGCCAGCAGTCCCTCTTGTTCCAATCGGAAGAGGTAGCCTCGACCTTTCTCGCTGCCCACCCAGAAGCGTTGCTGCTTTCGGTCGAGGAAGCAGCCCACGTCGGCAGGCTGGTTGCCGAGATGCGCTTCACAGAAAAGAAGGATGTGAGAGAGTAACTATTTTGAGCATGAAAGGAGAAAGCGTATGCCTGTCATTGCTCGCATAGAAGATACTATACCGCTCTTATACATCTCCTGAAAGCGAGGATCACAATGACAAAGACAGGAAAAGAAGGCCGTGTGGTGCGTTTACGGCTCACGTGCGTTACCGCACCGAAACTTCCATGCGAACATGAGCCCGCAGCATTAGGCCTGCAAGACCGTCATCAGGAGGTTCATCCAGGGCAGCCTCATGCCGACGGATCCGTCTCCTACGAAATCAACGTTCCGGTGAATCGAAACGCTGAAACTAATGCAGCACGCTTCTTCGGTCCTTACGTACATGGGACTCCTGCCGTCCCTTTCCTCTATTTGAGTTGGAAGCGCCTGGGAGTGGAGCCAGCATCCTGGATCAGACGACTGAAGATTCCCCTGCCCAGCATGACATGGGAACAAATCGCAGTCATGCCAGAAAACACTGTCCTGGCAGCTCGGGTTTCCGGGACCCGCAGTGGAACAGTTCCCTTGCTTGACGGAGGATGGGCACTGCAAGATCACAACCCGGTGGTATGATTAAATATGAATCTATTTGCAGGCGCAGCAGATATCCAACCAATTCTTGCTTTGAAGCAGTCTATGAGGCAGATTCTTCGCTTTCTTTCCATTTGATATTACAGCCGATGCCTGGCTTCTGATCTGGATTGACAGGTTGATCTGCCAGAACTGCCTCAATGGCTGCCCTCAGATCATTTCCCGTCACCGGGACCCGATTGCTGGGACGACTCTCGTCAAGTTGTCCTCGATAGACCAGTCTCCGCTGCCGATCAAATAAAAAAAAGTCAGGGGTGCAGGCCGCTTTATAGGCTTTGGCAACCACCTGGGTTTCGTCATAGCAATAGGGAAAGGTGAACGACTCCGCTTCTGCCATCTCTTTAAGGCTATCGGGCGCATCGTCATTATATACCTCAGCATCATTGGCGCTAATAGCCACCATGCCGATGTCTTTGCCATCATAGTCCTGCCCCAGTTTGGCCAATTGCCCTTTCACATGCTGCACATACTTGCAATGACGGCAAATAAACATGACCAGCAAGGCTTTTTTGCTGGCAAAAGTGTCAAGTGTAATCGTTTGTCCTGTAACCACATCAGGCAGAGCAAAACGCGGCGCCTCTGTTCCTAAGGGTAACATGGTGGATGATGTTGCGACCATAGCAATACTATACGCCAGCAGACCAGGAATGTCCAGGTGCCACAAGACTTGTTTTGCCTGCTGAATATTTCTAGATGCATCCTACTGGAAAAAACCAGATTCTG
>JRHI01002570.1_pt1 | contig 12199 bp, 10 predicted proteins | sample 215371 | NCBI WGS metagenome assembly JRHI01 (sample SAMN02929681, study PRJNA255918) | sediment metagenome | biome: cave system; feature: Ice Cave; material: Sediment; isolation source: sediment from deep within a dark volcanic ice cave with no known source of... ...
GTCGATGACCACGCGCTGAGCCCTCGGCTCGGGATTGCGTGGTCCCGGCCGGCGGCGCAGTTGGTGATCCGTGCATCCTACGATCGCGCGTTTCAGACGCCCGCCGTCGAGAATCTGCTGCTGGCCAGTTCCACCGCGCTGGAGTCGCTCAACGACCACGTCGTGCGGCTGCCGGTGCGTCCTTCGCTGGGGAACTTCTTCGAGGTGGGTGTCTCGAAAGCCTTGTTCGGACGACTCCGACTGGACGTGACGCACTTCAATCGAGACATGAGCAATTTTGCGGACGACGATCTGCTGCTCAACACCGGCGTGAGCTTCCCGATCGCGTTTCGGAAAGCGGAGATTACCGGCACGGAAGCCAGGCTGGAGCTTCCGCACCGGCGAGGGCTCTCAGGGTTCGTCAGCTACGCCAACATGCGGGGGGAGGGCTCGTTACCCATCACCGGCGGCCTCCTCCTGGGCGACGCTGCGTCGGCGCTGCTGACGTCCACCGATCGGTTCCCTGTCTCGCAGGATCAGCGGAACACGGTGCGCGGCCGCGTGAGCTGCCAGGCGTCGCCGCGCGCGTGGTTCGCGTGGACCACGTCCTATGGCAGCGGGCTCCCGGTCGAATTCAGCGGGGATCGCGAACAGGYCATCGCGCAGTATGGCCAGCGGATTGTCGACCGCGTCGATCTCGAGCGCGGACGCGTCCGCCCATCCGTCTCACTGGATGCCTCAGCGGGGTTCGTCCTCGTGAAGACCAAGACACGCAGCCTCCGGTTTCAGGCCGATGTCGTGAACATCACCAATCGCCTCAACGTGATCAACTTCGCCGGGCTCTTTTCAGGGACCGCAGTGGCTCCGCCGCGCAGCGTGGCCGTCCGTCTACAGGCGGAATTTTAGCTGCTGGCCGCGTTCCACGCGCGAGTCCGCTTCCTCCTCCGTTCACCCTGCTCATGGGTTCGGGTGTGTCATCGGCATGAGCATGTCGAGGCCCGCCATGGGTTGCGACATCCGCATGTTCCACATCCGTCCCATCGAGCCGGCAGGCGGCCGCAGCCTGAAAAACAGCTTGAATGACACCGGGTGAGCCGAGTACGTCGGTTTCAACGTGTCCGGAACGCCATAGAAGCTGACGTCCGCGCCGATCCCGCCTTCGAATCCACGCCACGAGACGATATCGCGAACGCCGCCGAGCGTGAACGCGAAGACCGGATCCTTGACGTCGGCCGCCGCCCCTTCGACGGCCACCCCGGTCTGGAGGAGGGTGGTTTCGACCTGGAGCGCCTCGAAGCGGCCATAGACGGTGTGCATGTTGACACGGCGCGACCCCTCGACGAAGAACGCATTACGTGCGCCGTGGTCGCTGTCGTTGCGGCCGTAGCCCGCCGTCGCCGACGAAATCGCCGCGCCGTTGTTTTGCGTCCACGACGCCGACACCGTCGACCGCACGAGATTTCCCGGCTCCGACGCCTCCGGGCTCTTCAGGCGACCGCTCGACGCCTGCCACTCCCATTGGCCGTTCGGCCTGTACCAGACGCGGCCTGAAAAGGAGTCGAGCCGGCCGAAATCGAAATCCCACCGGTTCTCGTCGGGTTCGCGGCCGTTGAACACGGACCCCTCGACCACCCAAGGGCCATGATCGACGGCGGCGGTGACGACCCCGAACGCGATGTGTGTGGAGTCGAACGTGTGGTGGCCGAGCGGCGCCGTGAGATTGTCCGCCGCGGATGCGCGGTGCATGAACGCGACCGGCCCGAGCGCCGGTTCACCGACGGGTCCACCGGCCAGCGTCAACCCTGTCGAGTCGTTCACGCTCGTTCGCCACACCGCGGCGAGCTGCATGAAGAGATCGTGTGGGTGCTGCCGGTCGATCAACGGTTTTCCGTTGAGCGCCTCTCCCACCTGAAAGATCTCGCGGTACCCGGCCTTGCCAACCGTCGCCGGGTCGAGACTGAGCATGCCGGTGAAGGTCAGACGGCCGCGAGAGCTGTTCCGGCTCGCCATCCCCATCCACCAATTCGGCGCGATGAGCTCGTTGCCGCCGCGCGGTCCGCCCTGGTGATTGAATTCGGCAAACACGACGCCGTCCTGCATGAACTGCCAGCCGTCGTTCAGCGGCATGTGCATCTGCATATGATCGTGTTGACCGGCGGTCGCGGCCGCATCGGATGGCCGGTCGACCGCTCCCTGCGCGTGCGCGTCACGAGATGTGAGGAACACAGCGATCGAGCACAACGCCGTGACGAGCAGGCGTCCACAACAATTCATCAGAGTACTCCCTGCGACGAGACACACGGATCCGAACGTCCATCGACGCGGATGCAGATGAGGGGATCAGCTGTCGGGTGTCTAGATGCGGAGGGGCAGCGAACGAGCGTTGAAGGTGAGCGAAGATCCCGACGGGGAGTCCGAGAGCACGCCACCGTCGGACAGGTCCGGCAACAGAGCAGCGCGCGCGGCATCCACCGCGACGTTCACGTCAAAGGATCGTCCCGTTGGCGCAGCGCTCTTGGCGGAGGCGACCGCGGCGCCGTTGTGATCGTGACCGCAGGGGGTGGGGAGCTGCCCGATGCGCGTGGCCGTGGAGGTCGCGTGATGGCAGCTCGGCCTGCTCGCAACCGCATCGCGATGCATCTCGCACGACTCCGCGCACCGGTCGAGCACAACCGGCAGCGCAGCGGCGGCCAGCGCCAGCACGGTCGCGGTGGCCATCCTCGTCAGGTGAGACATATCTCGATTCTATCCTAATCGGCGCCGCTTCGAAATCGTGGGGGCGCCCCGTGTGTGTCAGCCGTCGGGCCCGCGATCGCCGGCTGCGTTGGCGATCAGATTACACGCCAGGACGGTGAGCGTGATCGCCAGGCCTGGAAAAACCGACATCCACCACGCTTCGCGGACAAAATGCTGGGCCGTTCCGAGTTGCGCGCCCCAGCTCATGACGGTCGGATCGCCGAGACCGAGAAAACTCAAGCCAGCCTCGGCGAGAATCGCGCCGCCCGCCTGAAACGACACATGCGCTGCGAGAACAGGCAGCGCAATCGGTACGACATGTCGCCGAAGAATGGCGTGCTCGCGTTCGCCGGACGCGCGCGAGGCGGCCACGAAATCGCGACTCCTGATGCTGAGCACCTGCGCACGGAAGAGGCGCGCCGTTGAGGGCCACGCCGTGAGGCCGATCGCGGCGACGATGAAGCCCAGACGTCCGCCGAAGAGGCTGACGAGCGTGAGCACGAGAAAGAAGCGGGGAAGCGCCTGGACGAATTCCGTGATCCGCATCAGTGAGAGATCGACGGCTCCTGCGCCCATACCCGCCACTCCACCAACCACGATTCCGACCAAGGCCGACAGAAGGGCTGCCGCGAAGCCGACGCCGAGCGAGACCGCCGCACCGTGTGTCACCCCGGCGAACACATCGCGGCCAAGATCGTCGGTGCCGAACACATGCGCCCGCCCCGGCGGCCGAAGCGCCTGGTCGGTCACCGCAAAAGGGTCACGATCGGACAGCCATGGTCCGAGGACCGCCACGAGGCCAAGCCACGCGAGCAGGACCATGCCCCCATACCCAAAGACCGCGCTGAGGCGATTCTCCCGCGTTCCCACGGTCAGGCGAGGGTGATCCGGGGATCGAGGTAGGCGCAGGCGACATCCGCGGCCGCATTGAACAGCACCACGCTCGCGGAGATGACGATGAACGCCGCGGTGACGAGCGGGTAGTCGCGGTGAAGCGACGCATGCAGGACCAGGTGTCCCAGACCAGGCCAGCCAAACAGCGCCTCGGTCAGCGCCGCGCCGGCCACGACGCCCGCTGCGTGCTCGCCGACCAGAGCGACCACGGGGACCAGCGCGATCGCTGCCGCATGACGCGTGACGATGCGGGTGCGGCTCAGCCCGCGCGCGGTGGCCGCGATGACGAACGGCTCCTGCAAGGCGTCGGCGACCGCGGCGTGGGTGATGCGGGCGACCACCGACAGGAATGGGAGCGCCAGGGTCATGGCGGGGAGGACGAGGTGACGCGCCACGTCCGTGAGGTAGCCGGCGCCATGAAGATCGGCTCGCGCGCTCGTGATCCCCCCCGCGGGGAAAATCCCCAGCTTGACCGCGAGGAGAATGATGAGCACCTGGCCGGTCCAGAAAACCGGCGCGGAGTAAGCGACTGACGTCAACGCGCGGACCGTGACGTCCAACGCCCCGTTCGGGCGCGCGCCGGTCATCAGCCCCACCAGAAATCCGCCGACGGTCGCCAACGTGAGCGAGGTGAACCCCAGCAGCAGCGACGCGGGCGCGTGTTGGGCCAGGACCCGCGCCACCGGCGCCTGGTACATGAATGAGTACCCGAAGTCGGCGCGCATCACCGCCCGCGCGTACCGCACGAACTGCTCGACCAGCGGCCGGTCGAGACCGTATTTCGCGCGCATGTCGGCGTAGTACGACGGGCTGCCGCCGTCGCCGGCGAGCACGTAGATCGGGTCGCCGGGCGCCAGGTGGATGAGCGCGAAGGTGAGGGTTGCGACGCCGCCGACGACCACCAGCGCCAGCAGCAAACGCCGCGCGATCCAGCGGCTGGTCCGGGGGTGACGGATCATCGCTCGTCGCGTGCGGGTCGGACCGTCTCGACGAACGCGCCGGTCCAGAGACGGAATCCAGTAAATGCGGTGCGATAGGCGCGCAAGCCTTCAGAGTCGACGATCCAGAAATACGGCACATCCTCCGCGAGGATTTTCTGGATTTCGACGTACCGCGATCGCCGGTCGGCCCGGTCCTGGAACTTCGACGCGTCGTCGAACAGCGCGTCCACTCGCGGGTTGCGATAACCGGCGCCGTTCGAGAACGGCAACGGTCCGATATTCGAAGAGACGTAGACGCGGCGGACGCCGATATCCGGATCGGCGCCGTTGCAGAACGACGCCATCCCCAGGTCGAAGGTCTTCTTCACGAACACCTGATCGACCGCTGCGTTGAAGTCGAGCGTCCGCAAGTTCAACGTGATGCCGACCGCTTTGAGCTGTTCGCGCAGGACCTGCCCCAGGCGCTGCTGCGTGGACGCGTGCGTGAACGTGATCGCCAGGCGCTCGCCGTCGCGGCGCGGTTTCAGCCCGGCCTCGTCGAGCAGGCGCATGGCGCCCGCCGTATCGTGAGGGTACTGACGAACGTCCGGGGTGTACGCCCAGGCGAGGAGATGGCTGATCGGGCCGGTGGCCGGACGTCCTTGCCCGAAATACACACGGTCGACGATGAACTGCCGATCGATCGCCATCGTAATGGCCCGGCGCACACGCACGTCGTCGAGCGGGCGTCGCGTGAGATTCGGGATCAACACCTCCTCGCAGACCGAGCCGCCGGATCCGCCGGTGCCAGAGACCACCGCGATCCCGGGCGTCTTGCGCAGGCGCTCCACCTCTGGTCCGGCGACACCGCCGACGTAGTCGATCTCGCCCTTTTCCAGCGCCGCGACGGCCGTGCCCGCGGTCGGCACGATCCGAAACACCAGGCGATCGACTCCCGGAAGGCCCTTCCGAAAGTATGTGGGATTCCGCTCGAGCACCAGGCGGTCTGCCGGTGCGTAGCTGACGAACCGGAACGGACCCGTGCCGATCGGATGGCGCGCCGCCTCGCCGGCGAGAAGGTCCTGTCCGGCGTAGGCGTGCTTCGGGATGATCGAGGCTTCGACGACGTCGAGGCGCTGGAGCAGAGGACTGTAGGCTCGCCGCAGACGGAAAACGACCGTGTGGTCGTCAGGCGTGTCGATTCGCTCGACCCGATCCTGAAGCGCCGCGCGCGTGCGTGAGTGGTACTTCAGCAGCGCCTCCTCGAACGTGAACTTCACGTCCGCCGACGTGAACGGGACGCCGTCGTGCCACGTGACGCGCCGGCGCAGCGCGAATCGGTACGCGCGGCCGTCGTCTTCAATGGTCCAGCGCTCGGCCAGCTCGGGGACCGGCGAGAGGTTCTCGTCGAGACCGACGAGCCCGTTGAAGATTTGATCGGTGACCGGATGCGTGTTGCCCGACGTGGTCACTGCCGGGTTCAGCGCGCCGGGGTCTCCGTTGAGCGACACCACGAGCGTGACAGGTTCCGTACGGCTGGCGGTCGGCCCTGGACCGCACGCCGAGACGCCGGCGGCGACAATCAGGACCAGCGCGACCAGCGCGGGGAGCGCGAGCCCTTCCAGCGGGCGGAACGCGAGGAGCGCCGCGAACACCCGGGGCGCGGGCCTCTCGGTCGAGCGGAGTGCGATGCACCGACGTGTCATGAGGTCAGATCCTATCGCCTTCGGCCGCGTCCTGAAGGCTGTCGGCGAGCAGGTTGAAACCGAGCACCGCGAGGGTGACGGCCAGGCCTGGAAAGAGCATCACGTGCGGCGCTGTGAACAGCAGGTTCTTGCCTTCGTTGATCATGGTGCCCCATTCCGGCGCGGGCGGCTGCGCACCGAGCCCGAGAAAGCTGAGGCCAGCCACCGCGAGGATCAGCGTGCCGATGTCCAGCGTCGCCGCGACCATCACCGGCGAGAGCACGTTCGGCAGGATGTGATGCCGGAGGATATGGGCGTCGCCGCCACCAAGCGCGGACGCGGCTTCGACGAACGGCCGTTCCCGCCACGTCAGCACGAGCGCGCGCGTCAGCCGTGCGTACCGAATCCACCAGACCGCGCTCAACCCGAGCACGACGGTCTCGAGCCCCGGCCGGAACAGGCCGACGATGGCGAGCGTCAGCACGAGCGTCGGAATGGCGAGCAGCACGTCGGTGACCCGCATCAGCAGACCATCCAGCCAGCCGCCATAAAATCCCGCCACCGACCCGAGCGTCACGCCGAGAGTCAGCACCAGCACCAGCGCGGCAAACGTCGCGCCCAGCGACGAGCGGCCGCCGACGACGATGCGGCTCAGCATGTCGCGGCCCACTTCGTCGGTCCCGAGCGGGTGCCTGAGCGTCGGCGGAGCGAGGCGCGAGGAACCGACCGCGAGCGGATCGTCCGGAACGATGAGCGGAGCCCCGGCGGCGGCGGCGACCAGGGCGAGCACGATCGCGCCGCCGGCGCAACCGCGCCAGCTCCGGAGCGCCGATCGCAGCATCGGGAGCGCCGTCAATCGATCCTCGCCTTCAGGCGCACGCGCGGGTCGGCCCAGGCGTAGGCGAGATCGGCGGCGAAGGTCACGACGGTGAACGTGACGCCGGACACCAGCACGAGCCCCTGAATCAACGGGTAGTCACGGTTGTAAATGGCGTCGAGCCCCAGCGTGCCGAGGCCGGGCCAGGAGAACATCCATTCGACGATCATCGCTCCGCTGAGCAGGTGCCCGGCGGCGAGCGCGCCGACGGCGAGAATCGGCACCAGCGCCGCTTTGAGCGCGTGCCGAAACAGGACCACGGGGCGCGGGACACCGCGCGCCATCGCGGCCAGCACGTACGGTTCCTGCAGCGCACCGGACACGCTCGCACGCGTCACACGCGCCAGCATGCCCGTCGTGCCGAACGCCAGCGTGAGCGCGGGCAGGACCAGGTGCCGCGGGGAGCCGAAACCGAAAATCGGCAGCAGATGCAGCCGCACCCCGAACAGGAACATCAGCACATAGCCGATGAAGAACGTCGGCAGCGACGTGCTCAGCACCGCCGTGAAACGGGTGACGTGATCGACTGAAGAGCCGGTCCGCGCCGCGCCCCAGACACCCATCGGAAGCGCGACACACGCGGACAGCAGCAGCGCGGTCGTGGCCAGCAGGAGCGTGCGCGGCAGCCGTTCGATCAGCAGCGTGCCGACCCGATCGCCGCTTCCCCACGACTGTCCGAGCTCGCCATGCGCGATTCCGGCGATCCACGCGGCGTACTGCGTCGCGACCGGCCTGTCCAACCCCATTTGATGCCGCATGCTGTCGATCTGGCTGTCCGTGGGGGGGCGTCCGAGCGCGCGCTCGAGGACGATTTCTGCCGGATCGCCCGGCGCCATCCGCCCGAGCACGAACGCGAGCGTCGTGACACCGAGCAGGACGACGAGCAACCCGGCGGCTTTCGACGCGAGATACGCCTTCACGACGCCTATCGTGCCACCGACACGGTTTCCCATCGCTGGTTCGTATCGGATGGGTGCGGCAGGAAATCGCGTACGAACGGCTGCATGACCCAGACGCGGCGCACGCCGGCGATCGGCACGACGATATGTTCCACGTCGACAAGCTGATGAATGGCGTTGGCCGATTGCCTGCGCGCGGCGGCGACATCTGGCGCAGACCGGCACGCCTCGATGGCGCGATCGGTGTCTCCACCGGGCGAGACCCAACGGTTCGATGCGCTCCGCGAACGCGAGTAGTGGAGGAGATCCGGCAGAAAACAGGGATAGCCTTCGTTCTGATTCGCGACGCTCTGCATGAGATCGAATTCGCCGTTCCGGCGCCGCGCGCCCGAGACCGCCGCGTCGGGCATCAGTTCGATGCGCGCCTCGATGCCGGCGCTCCGCAATTGGTCCTGAATCAGCTCCGGTGAACGCTGATGGTCGGCGGTCGGAAACGCCACGAGGTACATGAGGCTGAGGCGCTGAATCCCTCTGCGGCGAATCCCGTCGCTTCCGGCGTGCCATCCCGCGGCATCGAGCAGGCGCGCGGCGCCTGGAGGGTCGAGCGTCGGCCCGGAGACCACCGACCGGTAGTCGCCGAGCACCTGCGGGGGAATCCACGTCGCGCTGACTTCGGCCGAGTCGCGCCACGCGTTCCGCACGACGGTCGGTCTGTCGATCGCGAGACCGATCGCCTCCCGGATGACCGGGTCCGCCCCCAGCACGTACGGCGCGCCGCCGTGGATGTTGATGGTGAGCGCGTCGCCCGCCCCGATATTCGAGCGACCCACGCGCATTCCGGCGCGCTCGAGCTCATCGACGACGGAGGGGGCGACTTCTGCAATGAGATCGAGGGCGCCGGCGCGCAGACCGAGAACGCGAGCCTGGGCGTCGGGGACGAACTGGAATGTGATGCGATCCACGCGCGCGCGGCGCGCGCGATTCCAGTAGTCCTCGTGCCGGGCGATCACGAAGCGATCGTGGCGCGCATACTGAACGAAGCGAAACGGTCCCGTGCCGATGGGCTTCAGCGGATCGCTGTGTTGCCTGTTGATGCCCCAGATCGGGTGCACGAGCTGCTCGACGAGCCGGTTATTGGTGGCGGTGGGCGTAATGTCCAGGGTGTGTGCGTCGACCACCTTGACGCTGTCCTGGCCGAGCGCCTGATAGTTCTCCGGATACGCCTTGACGATGAGATCGAAGGTGTACTTCACATCGTGGGCGGTGAATTCCGAGCCGTCGTGGAACCGCACGCTTCTTTTCAGATGGAAGCGATAGGTGTTGGTGTCGGGCGCAAACGTCCACGACTCGGCGAGCATCGGCTCGATCTCGAACTGCTCGTTCATCCGCGCGAGCGTGTCGAAGATGCCCGCGTTGTGCGGATATTTCCCGAGATCGGGCCGGCTCGGAAGTTCGGTGAGATAGCGGTCCGCGCCGAGGCCGACGGTAATGGCTCGGGCCGGTCCGGAAGACGGGGATGCAGCCGTCTCGTCCGACCGCCCGGCGCAGCCGCTGATGCCGGCCGCACCCAGCACGAGGAGAATCAGGAGCCGCATATTTGCTGACGTGAAGCGAGTTGTATCACACCGCGTTCGCACGCGCGTCCGGCGTATCATGGATTTCAGATGGCAGGTTCGGATCGACCCATGGAGCGACTGGCCATCGAGATCCGCGGGATCGTGCAGGGCGTCGGCTTCCGCCCGTTCGTTCACCGGCTCGCGTCACGCCTGCAGCTCACTGGTTTCGTTGTCAATCACGCTGGCGGCGTCGCCATTGAGGTCGAGGGCCATCCCGGGATTCTTCAGCAATTCGAGCGTGAGTTGGCGGCGTCACCGCCGCCGCTCGCGCGCATCGACTCCATCGGCACGCGGCAAGTGCCGCTTCAAGGCAGCCTGTTGTTCCGCATCGAGGACAGCCGGCTCGACGGCGCCACGGCCCTCGCGATCGCTCCAGACATCGCCACCTGCGACGCCTGCCTGCGCGAACTGTTCGAACCGGCCGATCGCCGGTTTCAGTACCCGTTCATCGACGCGCCTGGCGCGCGAAGCCTACGTGCTCATCTGCGGCAAGTACCCGCACCCGCAGACGATCGTGCCCGGAGGGATGAGCTCGACCATCACGCTGACGGTGATGAACGAGATGATGGTCCGGCTGGCACAGTTCTTCGACTACAGCAAGAAGATCGCGAGAATCTGGGACGACCTGACGGAGTTTTTCTACGAGGCGAACCCGGCGTACAAGAATGTCGGCCGGCGGCGCGCCAACATGATCGACACGGGCATCTTCGATCATCCCGATGCCTACGACGCCTCGTACAAGAACGCCGGGACCTGGGGCGACCGCCGCTGGGCGACGCCCGGCGCCATCGTCGACGGCAAGCTGGTGACGACCGACCTCCATACGATCAACATGGGGCTGGAGGAATTCGTCGAGCATTCCTACTACGAAGAGTGGACTGGCAACGGACAGAAGCAGCACTTTGCGACTGATCCGGCCGGCAAGCCGCTGTCGCCCTACCACCCCTGGAACAAGATCACGAAGCCGCGTCCCGAGGGACAGAACTGGAAGGAGAAATACACCTGGGACACGGCGCCACGGTGGGACCGTCTCGGCATGGAAGCCGGCTGCTACGCGCGGCTGTGGAACACCGCCGTCGCCCAGAAACTGCCGGCCAATCCGTTCATCGAGGCGACCGGCCATTCGTTGAAAGTGCGCGTGCCCAAAGGCGCACTGCCCGAGATGGAGCTCGAGTGGCACGTGCCTGACGTCTGGAACGCGTTCGAACGCAACCGCGCGCGCGCCCACTGTGTCGCGTTCACGGCGATGGTCGCGATGAACAACTGGCTCGCCGCGATGGACCGGTTGAAGGACGGCGACACCAGGACCAGCACGCCGTTCGACATTCCCACGAAGGGCGAACGCCTGGGCGTCGGATTCTGGGGCGCGGGCCGCGGCTACCTCACGCACCATCTGGTCCTCGACCGCGGCGCCGTGTCGAATTATCAGATCGTGACGCCGTCCACCTGGAACGCCTCGCCGACGGATCGCTGGGGACAGCCAGGACCGTACGAAGAGGCCGTGATGAACACGCCGCTGCTGGAAGAATCGGACGATCCGAAGGAGTTCCGCGGCATCGACGTGCTCCGCGCGATCCGGAGCTTCGATCCCTGCATGCCGTGCACGACCCACATCCATTCCGATGCCGGCGTCGTCACGCGCGAGGTCAACACGTGTGCCTGCGGGCTGGACGGCTGATGCATGGGAACGCTGATCGGCGTGGTGGGCTATCGTCAGCTGCGCGATCACTCCGCCGCGTTTGCCGTGCTCGACCGGCTCGAAGCGGAAGATCTCGGCGGTGACGTCACCGTCGAGGACGCGAGCTACAACCCGATCGCGCTCATGCAGTGGCTGCAGGGCGAAGCGAAGGAGCGATTCGACCGGGCCATCTTCGTCGCGGCGGTCGAGCGCGACGGCCGCTCGCCTGGCCGCGTCGACGCCTATCGCTGGGATGGCGCCTTACCGTCCGAGGAATTGATACAGCAGGCGGTCGCCGATGCGGTGACCGGCATCATCTCGCTCGACAACACGATCCTGGTGACCGGGTATTTCAAGGCGCTGCCGCCGCACGTCGCGATCGTCGAAATCGAGCCGCTCGAGCACGAATTCGGATCGAGCCTCAGCCCCGAGGTGGCGGCCGCCGTGGAGACGGCCATCAGCCTGGCGCGCACGCTTGCCACCGACCGTGCCGCATTCGACGCCCTCCCGCAAGCGGGATTGCCCGACGCGAGCCATGGGGTCAGACCCCAATTTGGTGTCCAGGTCCGAAATTGGGGTCTGACCCCATAACGCCGATGAGCGAAGACGCCCCTCCAGACGCCGAATCGGCGCCCGACTTGCTGCTGGAAGTGGAGCAGTTGATCGCCCAATTGCAGCAGGACCACGGCGCTGCCGTCGGCGCGCGCGTGACGCGCTTGCTCCAGGACATCGATGCGATTCATCGCGCCGGCCTCACGCACCTGATGCAGGCGATTCGGTCGATGGGCGGCGACGCGTTCATCAATCGGCTCGTCGCCGATCCCGCGATTCGCATCCTGCTCATGTCGTACGACCTGATCGCGGCCGACCGGCGGCTGAGCGCCGAGGAAGCGCTCGATACCGTGCGCGGTCATC